>Ga0105044_10009295_pt1 | contig 13464 bp, 10 predicted proteins | sample MAT01_FD_78092 | JGI IMG/M metagenome (GOLD analysis project Ga0105044, IMG submission 78092) | Freshwater microbial communities from Lake Fryxell liftoff mats and glacier meltwater in Antarctica - MAT-01 | ecosystem: Environmental > Aquatic > Freshwater > Ice > Liftoff microbial mat | place...
CCAGCCAAGCCAACAAGTCTGGTCGACCCGGCGGTCGCCCTCCCGGAGTCGCAGCACCGCCGAAAGCCACACTCGGTGACTGGATCGGTGCAGCGCGTATTCAAACCTTGCCTATTGGGATTGCGCCTGTTGCGCTTGGCACCGCCGCTGCCTTCCTGCTCGCGCGCGAAGAAGACGGACCGGGCTGGCACTGGCTTCGGGCGCTGCTGTGCCTGATTGTTGCCGTGTCGCTCCAAATCGGAGTCAACTTTGCCAACGACTATTCCGACGGGGTTCGCGGCACTGACCGACTGCGCGTCGGACCTCAGCGACTGACAGCATCCGGTCGTGCCAAGCCGCGCACGGTGCTGACCGTCGCACTCATGTTCTTCGGGTTTGCCGCTGTTGCAGGCATCATCATCGTCGTCCGCACCGAATATTGGTGGCTGCTCGGGGTCGGCGCCGCCTGCATCCTCGCCGCGTGGTTCTATACGGGTGGCAAACGTCCGTACGGTTACTACGGCCTCGGGGAGCTCTTCGCATTCGTCTTTTTTGGCCTCGTTGCCACCGCCGGAACCACCTTTGTGCTCGCCGACACCGTCACAATCGAGAGCTGGCTGGCTGGCGTTGCTATTGGGCTCATCGCCTGCGCCGCACTCATGGTCAACAACATCCGCGATCGCGAGCAGGATGCTCGGGTCGGTAAGCGCACGCTCGCCGTGCTGATCGGCGAACTGCCATCACGCATCGTCTTCTCCGTGTTTATCCTCTCGCCGTTCGCTATCCTCGTCTTCTTCACGGCCTTCTACGAGAATGCGTACCTGGTCTTCTTCGCTTTGCTGATTGCGATCCCAGCCGCGATCATCACGTTGACTGCTCGAACCCCCGCTGAGCTGGTGCTCGCATTGAGACTGACGGGCCTCACAGCGCTCTTCTACGGCTTGGGATTGGCCCTCGCGATCGCGCTCTAGTGCGAGTCAGCGAGAGCTGGACTAGTCGGAGCGCTTCTCGCCCACAGTGTCGGCTGCAGTGTCGCCCACAGTGTCGGCTGCACTGTCAGCTGCACTGTCAGCAGCATCTTCGGCGGCCGCATCCGCGTCGGCCGCAGCTGGACGGGCGCGCCGCTGCGAGAGGTTGGCAGTGATCGCATCACGCATCCCGCGGAAGAAGATGTACGCGACGCAGAGGCTAATGACCGCCGCGAGGATGGCGGCAAGCCACCAGATCACGCCGACGGCGAGCATCACCCCGAACGCGAGTGCGAACACGCCGATCCGTACGAGCGAGTACTTCACCCACGGCTTCACCTCCCCAGTGTATGTAGTCATTCCCCGTGGTCTTGTGGGCAGGCTCTGTGCAGGCTCTGTGGAGGCCCTGAGTAGCCGCACGCAGTCGCACGCAGCCCCCGTGCAGATAGCAAGCCTAGGATTGGGCTATGGGACGGCTCCTGATTTTTCTTATCGCTGCGCTGGTGGTTGATGTCTTCGCGATCGTCGACCTCGTGCTCATCGATCGTCGACGAATCCGGGCATTCAACAAATTCGTGTGGGTCATCATCATCGTCGCAGTGCCCTTCATCGGCGCTTTGCTGTGGTTCATCGTCGGTCGTGGTCGCGTCGATAAGAGCGGGCAGCAACGCTCGATCGCTCCGGACGACGACCCGGCATTCCTGAAGAATCTGAAGCGCGATGAAGAGCAGGACGCACGCATTCGCCGGCTCGAGCAGGAGCTCGCAGAGCTCGACGATGACCCTCCCAAGGCCTAACTCGCCGGCTACTGAGTTTTCGGCGGCGCTTCTGGCGGAGTTCGTGCGACTTGGGGTGCGCGACGTTGTGCTGGGTCCGGGCTCTCGCTCTCAAGCGCTCGCGCTCGCCGCGGCAGAATTCGAACGACTCGGTCGACTCCGGCTTCGCGTGCGCATCGACGAACGGGTCGGCGGTTTTCTCGCTCTTGGCATCGCCGTCGAAACCCACGCGCCGGTGCTCGTGATCACCACCTCGGGCACCGCTGTGGCGAACCTGCACCCCGCAGTGCTGGAGGCCCACCACTCTGGCGTGCCGCTCATCATCATTACGGCCGATCGGCCAGAAGCACTGCGGGGCCTCGGGTCCAACCAGACCACCGAGCAACCCGGGATCTTCGGTGCAGCGGTGCTGCGCACGTGGGATGTCGGCCCGCCGAGCGCTGAGTCGGGTGAGGCGGATGCCGCTGCTGCGCTCGCTCGTGACGTAATGGCGAGCGTCTCAGGTCCAGTGCACCTCAACCTGTCGTTCGCTGAACCGCTGTCGTCGCCGTTTACGCTCGAGTCAGGCGACGATCCGCCGGCCGAGCCGGTCGAGTGGGTCCCGGCTGGCAATCGCGCCGTGCGTCTCGATGCTCAGCCCGGCCTCTTCACTGCGCTGACACTGGCCGCGAAACCCGGCACGATCGTGGTTGCGGGCACCGGCGCAGGAGAGCGAGCCGAGGAAGTCGCGCGCCAACTCGGGGTCCCCATGATTGCCGAAGTGTCGAGCGGTGCGCACTTCGGCCCAAACCTCGTAGTCGCGTATCGCGAACTGCTCGAGGACGCTGCATTCGGTGGTCGCGTCGAGCGAGTTGTCGTGTTTGGACACCCGACCCTCAGTCGTGAGGTGCCAGCCATCATCCAGCGCGACGGCGTCGAGACGATCGTTGTTCGCGGGTTGTCGGCCGACGACTACAACCCCGGTCGGCGGGTGCGGGAGTTTGCCGGCAGCGTCGTGGTTGAACCGGGTGAGGTCGACCGAGCCTGGCTCGGCACGTGGGTCAGCGCCTCGCGAGCGCTCACCGAGCCCGTCGAAGTTGCCCCCGATCCGACCGCCGACGCTGGAACACATGCTCGCGCCGAACTTGCTGCCGTGCGCGCGCCGGTCACTCGCCGCAGCCTCTCCGAGGCAGTCTGGCGCGCGACCTGGCCGCACGATCGACTCGTGCTTGGGGCATCCCGATTGATTCGCGAAGTCGACCGGGTTGTGCCAGGCAAGAAGATACGCGTACATGCCAATCGTGGACTGGCCGGCATCGACGGCACCATCTCAACGGCGCTCGGCATCGCGCTGTCCAGCCAGGCGGATGCCGCGAACTCCGCAGGAACGACACGCGTGCTACTTGGCGACCTCGCGTTCTTCCATGACGTCGGAGCCCTGCTGTTCGGCGCGGGTGAACGGCGCCCCCGCATCCAGGTGATCGTCGGCAATGACGGCGGCGGCACAATCTTCGACGGTCTCGAAGTCGGAGCATTTGCTGGTCCAGCGTTCGATCGAGTGCTGCTCACCCCCCAGCAGGCGTCGATCGAACGGCTCGCGACCGCCTACGGCTGGGACTATTCGCGGGTTGATACTCGCGGCGGCCTCGACCAAGCACTCACGGCGTCGCTGAATCCGACCGTGATCGAAGTGCCGCTCGACCGCTAGCGTTGGTCCATGAAGACCTTCACCGCGATCGGTAGCACGGTCGACCTGTCGAGCATTGATACCGATGCTACCCCCGGTTTCGACGGAGAAAGAGAGAACGCCGAGGCGGAGCTTGTGGCCAATGGTGCCGAGCTTGGCGAGCTGCAAGAGCGCCTCTTCGCAGAAAGCAAGTTCGGCGGCACTCGCAACGTGCTGCTCGTGCTGCAGGCCATGGACACCGCAGGCAAGGGCGGCATCGTGCGCCACGTCGCCGGCGGTGTCGATCCGCAGGGCGTGCGCATTTACGCGTTCAAGGCACCGACAGAAGAAGAGCAGCGACACGACTTCCTGTGGCGTGTTCGCAAGCAGCTCCCGCCGGCTGGCATCATCGGGGTCTTCGACCGCTCGCACTACGAAAGCGTGCTCATCCACCGCGTGCGCAGCTTGTCGACCCCGGAGGAGATCGAGGAGCGGTACGGGCTCATCGTCGAGTTTGAGCGCGAGCTCGTGGCATCCGGCACGACCATTATCAAGGTCATGCTGCATATCTCGAGCGATGAGCAGAGAGCCAGACTGCAAGATCGACTCGATCGACCAGATAAGCACTGGAAGTACAACCCTGGCGATATTGACGAGCGGATGCTGTGGCCCGCGTACCAAGAGGCCTACGAGCTGGCGATCGCGAGAACCGCGACGGCGGATGCCCCGTGGCACGTGATCCCCGCGAACAAGAAGTGGTACGCCCGCTGGGCGGCACAGCAACTCTTGCTCGAGGCGCTTCGCGGGCTCGACCCGCAGTGGCCGAAGGCCGACTACGACGTCGAGGCCGAGAAACTGCGGCTCGCCGCGTCGTAATCGCATGCGAAGGCGCGGGTGCAGGGCTACAGTCCGAACGCCTCCCGCACCGGCCGGAACTTCAGCTCGGTCTCGGCAAGTTCGGCAGACGGGTCCGAGTTGGCGACGATTCCCGCGCCCGCCCATGCGGTGACCGAGCCGTCTTCAGCGATCAGAGCGCAGCGCAAGGCGACCGCCCACTCGCCATCGCCGTGCGAATCGACCCAGCCGACCGGGCCGGCGTATCGACCTCGATCGAACGGTTCGAGCTCGTTGATCAGCTCGAGTGCCACAGCGGTCGGCGTTCCGGCAACCGCGGCCGTCGGATGGAGCGCACCAACCAGGTCGAGCACGGTGGATCCAGCTGCGAGCTTGCCCGAGACGTCGCTCGCGAGGTGGAACAGATTTGGGAGCGCGATGGCGAACGGAGCGCTGTCGGCGTCGAGGTCGGTCGTGTGCGGCTCGAGAGCCGCGATGACGCTTTGGAGCGCAAACTTGTGCTCTGCGTAATCCTTCGTTGAGCTCGTGATCGCGGTCTGTGCCGCGGCGTCTGCCGTGGCATCCGCCCCTCGTGCTGCAGTGCCAGCCAGCACTCTGGCAGTTACGAGACTATCGCTCACGCGCACGAGGGTCTCTGGGCTCGCTCCGACAAGCCCGTTGACTGCGAACGCGAAGGTGTCAGGGTAGGCGCTCGCGAGCCGATCGAGGATGACGCGGCGGTCGCTCATCGCTGGGATGCCCGCGACCAGTTCGCGCGCGATGACCACTTTCTCAGCGCGACCGGCACGGATCGCCTCGGTTGCCGTGCGAACGACCGCTCGGTAGGAATCCCCCGACATTGCACCCGGAGCGAAGGCGCGCAGCGAGCCTGGTCCGAGCTGCTCCTGCGGAGACGGACCGAGGGGACGCGGGGCGATCGGCATGCCCGAATCCACGGTGGTAATCCACGAATCGGAGCCGCGTCGACCGATCACAACTGACGGCACGCACAGAAAGCTCGGCTCCGTCGACGTGTCGGAGAAAGCGAAGCTACCGAACGCGACCAGTCCGGTCCCTGGCAGGTCGACGTCATCCTCAACACTTGCTGTCGCGCAGAGTTCGGCCCACCACTCGGCGAAGCGGGGAATGCGGCCAGGCAGCGAATCAACGTAGTCAATTCGCGAACCAAAACCGACGAGCCCGTCGCCGTTTCTGATGAACGCAGTCGGCTGAAGCGGGTCGCACCATTCGATGAGGGAGCCCGCGTGTTCGAGCCGTTCGGTGCGAACCTTGAGCACCGGGCGAATCACAGCGACGAGCATACCCGTCCACCCCGAACCCACAGGGTGAGTTCATGTCGAGACCGTAGGATTGGGAGGTGCCCACAGCGGATATGAGTAAGCGACCGACCGAGGTTGCTGGCATGTTCGACGGCGTCGCCAAGCACTACGACCGAACGAATACCGTTCTCTCTGGCGGCAACGCGATTTTGTGGCGTGCAGCGACCGTACGGGCTGTTTCCCCGGCCGCTGGCGAGCGCATCCTCGACATCGCCGCTGGCACCGGTACGAGCTCGATTGCCTTGCAGAAGAACGGTGCGAAAGTCGTCGCTCTGGACTTCTCGGCCGGCATGATCGCGGAGGGTCGGCGCAAGCATCCGAGCATCGAATTCGTCGAAGCTGATGCACAGAAGTTGCCGTTCGGCGACAACGAGTTTGACGCGGTCACGATCAGTTTTGGCCTGCGCAACATCAACGACCCGAAGGTCGCTCTGAGCGAAATGTATCGCGTGCTCAAGCCGGGCGGTCGCTTGGTGATTTGCGAATTCTCGAAGCCGCCGATTGCCATCCTTCGCGCCGCGTACTGGACCTACCTGAGTCGCGTGATGCCGCTTGTGGCTGACCGCGCCAGTTCCAACCCGGAGGCATACACCTATCTCGCAGACTCGATTCGCGAGTGGCCAGACCAGGGCGAGTTGAGTCAGTGGATTCGCGGTGCCGGATTCATCCGCGTCGCCCATCGCAATCTGACCGCTGGGATTGTCGCTATGCATCGAGGGCGCAAACCGGTCGATGCGGCCGTGCTTGCATCAGTGGCCAAACGCAAGGATGCCGCCACTCGACCGATCAAGACGATCGCCACCCAGACCCAGGCCGACAACCCGAAGCCATAGTGCTTCGCGACAGGATCCCCGTGACCATCAACCAGAGCGTGTCGATCGCCAGGCGCAGCAACACCCTGAGCTCGTCGCTCGGCCTCGGCGAGAAACTTTTCGCCTCGAGTGATGAGCGCCGCTTTGCTGCGGCGATCGAGGAGGGACTCGCTCAGGTCGAGGACGGTCTGCTTCGCGAGATGTCCTTCGCCGATGAGATCGCGGATGTGACGAGCCGGTATCTGCTCGAAGCCGGCGGCAAGCGCGTGCGACCGGTGCTGACACTGTTGACGGCGCAACTGGGCGAGGGCAACAACGCTGATGTGATCACCGCTGCCGAGGCGATCGAGATTACCCACCTGGCTTCGCTCTACCACGACGACGTCATGGACGAAGCGCAAATGCGCCGTGGGGTTCCAAGCGCGCAAAGCGTCTGGGGCAACTCGGTCGCAATCCTCACAGGTGATCTGCTGTTCGCGCGCGCGAGCAAGCTGATTTCTGGCCTTGGCGAGCGCGCACTCAGCCTGCAGGCCAATACGTTCGAACGGCTGTGCCTCGGTCAGTTGCACGAGACTCTTGGGCCGCGCAAAGACGAAGACCCTGTCGAGCACTACCTGCAAGTGCTCGCGGACAAGACCGGCTCGCTCATTGCGACAGCCGCCGAGGTCGGGGTGCTGTTCTCCAACGCACCCGAGGAGTTCGTCGTACCGGTTCGACAATTCGGCGAACGAATCGGGGTTGCTTTCCAGCTCGTCGATGACATCATCGATCTCTCGGCGGAAACAGACAAGACCGGTAAGGCTCCCGGCACCGACCTGCGGAGCGGGGTCTCAACGCTGCCGCTCCTCTACTTGCGCGAACTCGCCAAGACCGATCAGGATGCCGCGGAGCTGTTGACCCGGATCGAACGGGACGTCAACTCGGCGTTCTACGGTTCAGGCGATGAAAGCGACCTCAATGACGCGATCGCCGAGTTGCGCGCGCATCCAGTGACCAAGCAAACTCTCGACGAGGCGTATCGTTGGGCGCGAGAAGCGGTAGCCGCGCTCGAGCCACTCCCGTCCGGCCCGGTCAAGAAAGCCCTGACCAAGTTCGCAGAATCCATCGTCGAACGCTCCAACTGAGGCTCGCTCGCCCGAGCTTCAACGCTGCCGGGTCCGATGCGCTCGCTCTACTAGAGTGTTGCTTCTGTCCTCAGCGCTTCTGTTGTTACCGAAAGAGGAACCATGACCAAGCTCAGGCTTGCAATCGTTGGCGCGGGCCCCGCCGGGATCTATGCCGCGGACATCCTGCTGAAGGCCGAGAAGCAGTTCGACGTCTCGATCGACCTCTTCGAGCAGTTGCCAGCCCCGTACGGTCTGGTTCGCTACGGTGTCGCTCCAGATCACCCGCGCATCAAAGGCATCATCACCGCTCTTCGCGACGTGCTCGACACCGGCAATATTCGCCTGTTCGGCAATGTGTACTACGGGCGAGATGTGACCCTTGACGACCTCAAGCAGCACTACAACGCGGTCATCTTTTCGACCGGCGCCATCAAGGATGCCCCGCTCGATATCCCGGGAATCGAGCTACCGGGCAGTTACGGGGCCGCCGATTTCGTCAGCTGGTATGACGGGCACCCGGACTTTCCGCGCGAATGGCCACTGGATGCGAGCTCGGCTGCCGTCATCGGCAACGGCAACGTCGCCCTCGATGTCGCCCGCATTCTTTCCAAACACGCTGACGACCTACTACCGACCGATATCCCGAGCAACGTGTACGAGGGACTCAAGCAGTCGCCAATCACCGACGTGCACGTGTTCGGTCGTCGTGGCCCAATGCAAGTCAAGTTCACGCCGCTCGAATTGCGTGAGCTCGGGGAGCTCAACGACGTCGACATGGTCGTGTACGAAGAAGACTTCGACTACGACGATGCCTCTCTTGCCGCTATCGAGTCGAATAAGCAGATCATGGTGATCGACCGAATCTTCCGCAAGTGGCGCGATGGGCTGCAGTCTGATGATTCGCAGTCTGATGATTCGCAGTCCGGGGCATCCAGAAGACTGCATTTGCACTTCTTCGCTGGGCCGATCGAGGTGCTCGGCACGGACCGCGTCGAAGGCTTCCGTTACGAGCGCACGGAGCCCGATGGCGCCGGTGGTGTGCGCGGCACCGGAGAGTTCCGAGAGGTGGCTGTACAAGCGGTTTATCGTGCTGTCGGGTACTTCGGTTCGCCGCTCGACGGCATTCCGTTCGACGAGCGTCGCGGGGTGATCCCAAACCGCGAGGGTCAGGTCATCGACGATCACGACGAGCCGGTCAACGGCGTGTATGCCACGGGTTGGATCAAGCGTGGCCCGGTCGGACTCATCGGGCACACCAAGAGTGACGCGATGGAAACGGTGCGCCACCTCATGAACGATCAGGCCAACTGGTGGAGCCCAGTTCAGCCAGAGGAGGATGCAATCGTCACGTTGCTCGAGCAGCGCGGCGTTGACTTCACCAACCTCCAGGGCTGGCAGAACCTCGACGAGCACGAGCGCGCACTCGGTGCCGCCCAAGAACGCGAGCGCATCAAGGTCGTGCCGCGAGACGAAATGATCGCGGCATCCAAGGGCTGAAACTCTGCCGCCGACTCTGTCGGATACCTCGGCCCCCTGCGGTCAGGTGTTGCCGTTGGCCGGTTAGGAGCTCTTCGGGCTGACGGTCAAGTTGACGAACGTGGCCCCAGCTTCCTCAGCTCCCCAGGAGTAGTTGACGATCCACTGAGCATTCTCGAGGCCGTATATCTTCAAGCCACCGAGGTCAGTTTCGCTCGTGATCTCAAAACCTGATGCAGCGATCGCCTCAACGCCAGCGGCGGCGGTTGCGTCGTCGCCCACGTCAATCGTTGCCGAATAAGAATTGTTGACGCTGAAGGATGCGACGATCTTGCCGCTCGGCGTAGGAACTTCTGCTGGCCAATCAGACGGCAGGCTCGCGCTGGTGCCGTCTCCGCTCACGTCGACATCGACGCCGGTGGCGCCTTCGACCAGTCCCTCGACAATGCCTTCGTTGATTCCCTCGGCGATTTGGTCGAGTGGGTTGGAGAAACAGCCGGTCAAGCCAAGAGCGAGAACGGCACAGAGTGCAATGGGAGCGGCAATGCGCATGGGAGGCCTTTCGGTGGAGGGTGTTACTTCAAGATAGGAGACCGTCAGCCCCGCCGGCTTGAGTAGAAACTACTTAGTGAGCTCTGCCAATGAGCTCGGCCAATGCGCTCGCCAGTTCGAGTCGAGATCGCACCCCGAGTTTTCGATAGATCCGGCTCAGGTGATTGTCCACAGTGCGCGTTGAGACACCGAGATTCTTGGCGATTTCCGCACTGCGCTGACGATTCGCAGCGGCCTTCGCAACCTCCCACTCGCGCGCTGTAAGCGCGTCATCCTGGCTCATGCGGTATTCGATCGGGTCGAGCAGATTGAGGCCACGCCCGGATGCCTCGAGTGAGCGCAAGCACGCACGCGCACGCTCGTTCTTGCCTCGACGTCCAAACGATCCAGCCGCTTCGACCCAGAGGGTTCGTGCGCTCGCGGTGAGCCCGACAGTGTCGAGCCGCTCAGCTACACGGCTCATCCGCTCCGGGTCCCCCGAGAGCACAGCATCGACGTGCTCGTGCAGCACCTGTAGCAACGTGCTCCCCGTGGTTGCTGCGAGCCCATCCAACTGGTCACTGATTGCCGAAGCTCGTCCGAACCGGACCGCTGAGTACAGAGTCAGTGCGCTGAGCGCGAGATGGTTGTGTGCGATGCCAGTCGTCGCCGCTTCGACCACGACATGGGCTGCGGCATCCAGGTCACCGTCACCGACGAGAATCGCGGCCTCGGCTTCGGCCACCTGAAGAAACACCTTGGCATCTTGGCGGTGGTTGGCGTCGAGTGATTCGAGGAGTTCCCGACTCTCGGACTGCCGCCCGAGCTGCGCGAGTGCGGTGGCATGCAAGGCCCGAGCCGCCCCGATCAAGCCGGTGAAGTCGCGTCGTTCGAGTTCGAACACAGCGTCCCTGGCGCTCGCCTCGGCGTCGACGACCCGCCCGGTGTGCAGCGCGATGAGGGCGGCCGTGTAACGCCACTGGCCGCGGGAATCCCCTCGCGAGGTGGACTGTTTCGCGATGACATACTCTTCGGCAGCGCCGAGCTCGCCATTGAACACCAGGACAAGAAAGTCGTTGAGGTCAAGCAGATCATCGGCAAACGGAATCTGCGCGCGATACTCATTCGCCAACGGGCGGGCGGTCGCAACAGCTGCACTGGTGGCGACGGTGTCGGCGAGCATGGCGCCAACCATCGCTTCATTGATGAGCGCGCTCAGTCTCGCGAGCCCGTCGCTCGATTCAGCCGACGGGTTTGCCATCGCCAGTGATTCGCCAGCCATGGATCGCCACTTCACGAGATCGGCGTCGAGGATGCCGCGAGCCGCGTCATCCTCGAGGTGTTTGAGTGCTTCCTCCGCACGTCGCACCGCCTCCCTCGGCTGGCCAAGTCGGATGGCGAAGTGGTGACCGAGGCGAAGGGTTGCAAGGGCGTGCTCAGCCTCACTGGTCGCGAGTGCAGTTGCGCGCTCAAAACTTGCGACTGCGTCTGGCGAGCCGAGTGCCGACTCGGCCGTGCCGAGTGCGAGACAACTCTGAAACAGTTCAAGAAGTTCGTTGGCTTGTAACGCCAACTGGCGCGCCAGCCCGTAGTCCTGAACCATGACGGCAAAACCGGCGGCCGCGGCGAGCGTCTCCGCCGACTCCGCAAGTCCGTACCGAACCCGGAGCAGAACGCCGCGAAAGCGCAACTGCTCGTCGGCGGCGGCGGCGAGCACCGCTGAGGCCTCATCGGCGAGCTGCTGCCGCTCAACCGGGCCCATCTCGTCAACCAGTAGCTGTGCGGCGAGCGGATGGAAGATGGTGAGTTGCGGGCTGATCGCGCCGGACGAGTCAACGAGAAAACCGCTGGCTCGGAGCCCGTCGACGTGGGCGGTCTCGGCGAGCAACTCGACCGGCACCGGCTGTGCGAGGGCAATGAGCCGAGCCAGGTGTCGCTCGGGTGCGGTAAGCGTGGCGAGTTGCTCAGACATAATCGCGCCGACGTGTCGGGGCAACCGCGGTTCGTCAACAACGAGGCCATGTGACGTCTCGTGGATCGTGTGCTGTTCTTCAGCCGCCTCGGTGAGCGTGCGCACGACAAGTGGGTTGCCCGCACTGCGCCGGTGAAACGAGCGAACGCTTTCTGCCTCAACAGGCTTCCCGAGACGTTGTTCAAGCAAGCTGTCGACTTCGCCGTTCGTCAACGGCTCGACACCGATTCGCTCGAGAATGCCTTCATGGTCGAGTCGCTGGATGGCCCCGGTCAACGGATGCTCGTCGCGCGCCGTCATCAGACAGCTCAGCTTGTGCACCCTGACGAGTTGGTAGACCGCGGCCGCCGAAAGATCATCGAGCAGGGGTGCATCATCGACGAACAACACCGCGTTGTGAAACTCGGCTATCGAGCCGACGACATTCGATAGCCGGCTGGAGAGGTCACCGGCCGCTCCGCTGGGTGTGAACTCCAGCGCTGGGGCGAAGGCGCCGAGAGGCACTTCGCGCAGTTCGCGCAGTGCGAGCACGTGCACGACTCGCCGACCGTCTGCTTCGACCTCCGCCAGTACCTGTCTGGCGAGCGTTGACTTGCCGATGCCCGTTGGACCCGTCAACAGAGCGGCAGAAAAGGGACGCGCTGCTAACGCACTTAACGTTTGCGCGTGCACAGCACCACGGTGGATCAGCGGCCAGTGCGAAGCAAAATCAGCGGTCGCGGCACTCATGTTTTCGACTCTACCAACGGGCAATCGAGCCTTGCCTGTGGGGGGAGAAGTTACTGCAGTGTCGCCGCGAGTCGGGCGACATTATCGAAAGTCGCCTTCACGCTGGACCGCGCCATCCACTCGTCGAGAGTGAGTTCGCGGCTGTTCGCGCGATACTCCTCCTGCAGGGCGTGCAAGTCCGCGATGATGCTCGCGCCGCGCACCATGACCGAGATTTCGAGGTCGAGCGCGAAGGAGCGCATGTCCATGTTGCTCGAGCCGACGACGGCGACTTCGTCGTCGATCGTGAAGAACTTGGCGTGCAGCACGGTCGGCGCTTTGTAGAGCCAGATGCGCACGCCGGCCCGTAGCAGCTCCTCGTAGTAGCTGCGTTGGGCGTGGTAGACGACCCGCTGGTCGCCGATCTCGGATGCGAACAGCTGCACGTCGAGTCCACACTGCGCTGCCGTAGTGATCGCGTACAGCATCGAGCTGTCAGGAACGAAGTACGGACTCGTGATGATGATCTGCTCGGTTGCGGCGTACACGAGTGCATTGAACAGCCGCAGGTTGTTCTCCCCCTCGAACCCTGGCCCGCTTGGCACGACTTGCGCATCAATCGGGTCCACGCGGGTCGCGCGCGCAACTGGCGCTTCGCGCAAGAGCAATTCGTTCGTCTCGCAGTACCAATCGGTGGCGAAGATCGCCTCGATACCGGCAACGATCGGGCCCTCGAATCGAACCATCAAGTCTTTCCAGTGCAGGCCTCGCTTGATGTTGCCGCGCTTGTTGTAGCTCGAATCGATGAAGTTCTGTGAGCCGGTGAAGCCGACGGCACGGTCGACGACAACGAGCTTTCGATGGTTGCGCAAGTCCGGGCGTTGCCACTGCCCGCGCAAGGGTCGCACCGGCAGCATGTAGTGCCACTGTGCGCCGATCTTGGTGAGCTTCCTCGCGGTCTTGCGATGCCCAACCGTGCGAATGGATGCGATGTGATCGAGCAGAACCCGCACTGTCACACCGCGCTGCACGGCCCGTTCGAGCGCGTCGAAGAACGGCGCCGTCGTGCGGTCGAGCGAGAGGATGTAGAACTCGACGTGAACGGTTGTGCCCGCGGCATCCACCGCATCGGTCATCGCCGCAAGAGACTCTTCGTACTCCGGGAGCAGCTTTGCACTGTTGCCGCCGACGAGCGGCATCGCACCGAGGTTGCGGTTCAGTTCGACGATCGGGTGCAGCCACGCCGGCCACGGCGGATCCTCGATGACGTCCTCCATGCCCTCGGTGCCATCGAGGATGTACCGGTTGATCTCCTCC
>Ga0105044_10009297_pt1 | contig 13463 bp, 13 predicted proteins | sample MAT01_FD_78092 | JGI IMG/M metagenome (GOLD analysis project Ga0105044, IMG submission 78092) | Freshwater microbial communities from Lake Fryxell liftoff mats and glacier meltwater in Antarctica - MAT-01 | ecosystem: Environmental > Aquatic > Freshwater > Ice > Liftoff microbial mat | place...
AAGTGCTGGTGGGCTACCCTACCCCGACCGAGGAGTTTGTCATCGTCGAGCGCATGACCGGCTTTTTGCAGGCTGTGCAAAAGGTGCTGACCACGGACCAGCTATTGGAACTGCAAAAATTGGTATATCAGGTCTACGTCGATCCGGCCCTGATCGAATACACCATTCGCATGGTCACGGCCACCCGCAACCCCAGGGAAGTCGGCCTCAAGGAGTACGACCGCTACATCATGTTCGGGGCCAGCCCGCGCGCGTCGATCAACCTGATTCTGGCAGCCCGCGCGCTGGCGTTTGTGCGCGGGCGCAACTATGTGCTGCCGCAGGACATTCAGGATATGACCATGGATGTGTTCCGCCATCGCGTCGTGCCATCGTACGAAGCCCTGTCGGACAACATCACCAGCGACGCGCTGTTGAAGAAGATTCTCGACCGTATTCCCCTGCCCGTCGTGCCGCTCCATGAACATACCAACTCGAACAGCAACACCAGCAATACCAGCTTCAATAATGGCAACGCCCTCTTTGGCAACCGCACCAGCAACCGCAACGCCTAATCACGGCGCCATGGAGCGCGGCACTCTAGAGCGCGGCGCAGCAGAGCGCATTTTGCAGCGGCTGGACTGGCAGGTGGTGCGCCGGCTGGATGGCTTGTTGCAGGGCGATTACCGCAGCCTGTTCTATGGCTACGGCGTGGACTTTGCCGACTTGCGCGAGTATCAGCCCGAGGACGACGTCCGCTACATCGACTGGAACGTGACGGCGCGCATGGATGCGCCGTATGTGCGCAAGTACGTGGAGGACCGCGAGATCACGGCCTGGTTCCTGCTCGATCTCAGCCCCTCCGTCGATTTCGGCGCAGCCAAAACTTTGAAGCGTACCGTGCTGATTGATTTTGTGACCACGTTGGCCCGGCTGCTAACGCGCCACGGCAACCGCGTGGGAGCGGTGTTCTACGACAGCAAGGTCGAGCGCACTGTGCCGGCCGGTGGCGGCCAGCTACAGGTGTTGCGCCTGGTCAACGATCTGCTCAAGCAGCCCAAACTGGCCAGGGCGCCGTTTACCAATCTCACGCCGCTGCTCGAACATGGCTTGCACACCCTGCGGCGGCGTTCACTCGTCTTTGTCGTTTCAGACTTCATCAGTGAGCCGGGTTGGGAACGGCCACTCAGCATGTTGAAGCAACGGCACGACGTGTTGACGATTCGCCTGTGGGACCCGCGCGAGATGGAGTTGCCCGATGTCGGCCTCGTGATCATGGAGGATGCCGAGACCGGCGAGCAACTCTATGTCGACACGCACGACAAGAAATTCCGGCAGCGCTATCAAGCCGCCGCCCAGGAGCGCGAGGCCGGCCTGAGCCAGTCGTTCAAGCGCGCCGGCGTGGATGCACTGGCACTCTCGACCGAGGAAGATCTCGTGCGCGCCATCGTTCGTTTTGCAACGCTGAGACAGCGAAAGAAGTAGCAGGCGGAGTTGTTGCTGGTTGCTGGTGGCTGGTTGCTGGTTTAAGAATGAACCGTTGGTCAACGGCCACAACAAAGAACCAGGCACTAGCAACTAGCAACTAGCCACTAGCAACTAGCCACTAGCAACTCTCCAAGGACCACCTATGTCATTTACCTGGCCTGTCATGCTCATTCTGCTGGTGCTGATCCCGGTGTGTGTGGCCATCTACATCCGCATGCAGCGCCGGCGTGGGCAAATGGCCGCGCGGGCCGGCAGCATGGGCCTGTTTCAACAAGCTGCTGCCGGCCGCTTCGGTGCACGCCGGCATATTCCACCGGCGCTGTTCGCGATTGCACTGACCCTGCTGGTTGTTGCGCTGGCCCGGCCCCAGACTGCCGTGAGTTTGCCGCGGCTCGAAGGCACAATCATTCTCGCATTCGACATCTCGGGCAGCATGGCTGCGGACGATATTCAGCCGACGCGAATGGAAGCGGCCAAGGTGGCGGCTCGCGAGTTCATCCTGCGCCAACCGGCCTCGGTGCAGATCGGCATCGTCGCGTTCAGCGACAGCGGCTTGCAGGTGCAGGTGCCAACCAATGACCAGGCCGAGCTGCTGGCCACGATCAACCGACTGGCTCCGGCGCGCGGCACCTCACTGGCCAACGGTATTGGGGTAGCGCTGGACACAATCGCGGCTCAGGGTCAGGAAACCCAGTATTACAGCGGCAGTGCCAACTCGACTCCCGAACCTATGCCGACCCCGACCCCGATGCCAAAAGGGGTGTTCAAGGCCGCATCCATCGTCCTGCTCACCGATGGCGAGAACACGGTGCAACCCGATCCCATGCTGGCGGCTCAATCAGCGGCCGACCGCGGCGTGCGCATTCACACCATCGGCATCGGCAGCCCGGCTGGCGCGGATCTGAAGGTAGAGGGGTTCACCATTCACACCCAGCTCGATGAAGCCACATTGCAAGCCATCTCCCAACTCACCAGCGGCACGTACTACAACGCCCAGACCGAGCAGGACCTGCGCACCGTCTACGAAACACTCGGCACCGAGCTGGTGGTCAAGCCCGAGGAGACCGAAGTCACCGCCTTATTCGCCGGCGCCAGCCTGATTGTGATGTTGATCGGCGGCGCGCTCACGCTGGTGTGGTTCAGCCGTTTACCGTGATTTAAAACTCAAGACGCTTGAGTTTAGATGCTTGAGTTTATTGGAGGCAGTTCATGGATTTATTGTGGCCGGGGTTTTTGTTGTTGCTGCTGCTCATACCCATCATCATCGGCATTTACATCTGGATGATGCGCCGGCGCAAGCGCTTCACTGTGCGCTTCTCCAGCCTGTCACTGGTGCGCGCTGCGTTGCCCCAATACTCGCGCATCCGGCGCTACCTGCCGATGGGCCTGTTCCTGGGCGCATTGGGGATGCTGGCCATCGCCCTGTCCCGGCCCGTCGCCATCGTCAGTGTGCCCACCAATCAAACCACCATCATCCTGGCCATGGATGTGTCGCGCAGCATGTGCTCGAACGACATCAAGCCCAATCGGTTAATTGCGGCGGAGAAGGCGGCCCTGTCGTTTATTCAAAGCCAGAAAGCCGGCACCCAGTTTGGCCTCGTCGCATTTTCTGGTTTTGCCGAGGTGGTGCAAACGCCGACTACCGATCGAGATGCGCTCGCAGACGCAATCATGAACCTAACCACCGGCCGGCGCACCGCCATTGGCAGCGGCATTCTCAAATCCATCGATGCCATCTCTGAGATTGATCCGAACGTGGCCAAGAGCGTGACTGGCCGGCCAACGGGGGCCGAGCCCACACCCGTTCCCAACGGCGCGTATGTGCCCGAGATCATCGTGCTGCTGACCGATGGCGCGAGCAACGCCGGGCCGATGCCCATCGATGCGGCGCAACAGGCAAAAGACCGTGGCATCCGCGTCTACACCATCGGCTTCGGCACCGAGCGCGGCGGCGAGTTTCCCAACTGCGATCCCTCGCTGAATGGCCGGGAGCCCTCGGTCGGTGGATTTGGTGGCAGCTTTGGCGGTGGTTTCGGCGGCGGCGGTGGCCGGTTTCGCCGTGGCATCGACGAGGACACGTTGAAGGAAGTGGCTGCCATGACCGACGCGGAGTATTACTCGGCCGAAAGCATCGACGAGTTGAACGAAGCCTTTCAGAACCTGCCAACCAACCTGATCACCAAAACCGAGACCACCGAGATCAGTGTATTCTTCGCAGCACTGGGCGCACTACTGGCCGCGCTCGGTGTAGGGCTGTCGTTGTTGTGGCATCCGCTGCCGTGAGGCCATGAATCGGCGCGGCGTCGGTTGATGAGGGTTGGGGAAATAAACGGGATGTTGAATCGTAGTCGTAGGGCGAAGCAGTTCACTCACGGCTCATCCAATACCACCTGCGCCATGCCGATCCCAAACGCAACCGACACCGTCGGCCCCTCACAGTTGAACACGAGGCCGTCGAGATTCTGCCGCGCTAACGCAGTGAATAACGCTTCACCTGTCAGAATGGTGACCTTGAGATCGCCCGGCTGGTGCGTGGTCGCCCACCACTCGGCAAATGCGTCGAAGGCATCCTCGGCCGTAAACAGCGCCGCGAGCCGTCGACCCTGATCATCCGGTGCGAGGGCGATGCCGCGCGGCGGATCCGCATCTTCGCCCAAATCCTGCAACGCCAGCCAGTAGCGTTCGAAGTGCTTCACCCGGCTCACATCGCCGTCTTGCGCGCGACCCTGCCGCAACGCCAGCAACGCCCGCTCGATATGCACGGCCGCCCCCAGGTGGCTCAGGCGCTCGAAGTAGTCTCGCGTCAGAGTCAGTGTGTTTACGGTCAGTGGGTTGATCGTGATGGCGCCTACAGTCGATAAGTCCGTTTGAAATAGCGCATAGCCCGGCAGACTCAGCATATGGCCCGGCCCTTTGCCCACCGTCTCACAAAACACGTCGTGAGCCTGCTTGTCCTCAAACACAAACAATTGCTGTTGGCCGGCGCTATCGGTGAACAAGTCGAACACCGGCATGCTGTTATTGGCCAGCGCATCGGCAACCGCACTTTCATTCAGCGCAATTTCCCAAGTGTCGTGCTCGATCAAGGCACGTAGCAACGCGCTTGCACTGAGCTGGTGTTCACGCCACAAGGCAATGGCTTCGCCGGGGGCAATGGACTGATCTGACATCGGCTACACCACCAATTCACTGGTGCGAATCCGGCTGATGCCACCGCCGTTTTCAATACTGCGGCCGCCACCGAAGTTGCGAAAATAAGGCTCGTTCAACAGCTCGGCCCGATACGCCGCAAACAACATGGTCGGGATCGAGGCCACCAACGGCGCGAACATCTCATCACACGCCGCATAAGGCAGCGTTGCAAATGCACCCGCAGATGCGCCAGTCACATCAAACGAATCCGGCGACACCGCGATCACGCGCCGGCCAATCGTCTTCATCGCCACCCCAATTTCGCCGGTCCGGCTGCTGTCGCGCTCCTGTGCGCTGATGAGAAAGGTCGGCGTGTCCTCGGCTTTGGCAAAATATTGCAGATGCGCCCACTCCTCCACGTCCTGCCCCAGCGCAGGGTCACCGCTGGCCTCCAGCATTTTGGCCGCGCTAAACAGCGCAGTAGCGTAGTTGGGGCCGGCCCCGCAAAACACAAATTCACTCGCGCTCAAGGTTCGCTCGGCCAGCGTCCGCGCCAGTCCATCACTGAGCTTCACCGTCTCGCGAATGGCCTCAGCGCATCCCACCAGTTGCTCGCGCCACTGCCCGGCGGCCTGAGCCGTCAGCGTGCCGCGCACCTCACCCATGCGAATGGCGCTGAGATACAACATGACCAGTGAGGCGAAGAACGAGCGCGAGCCCGGCACCTGCACCCCCTGCGCATTGGGCACATCCGGCACACGCGTGGTCAACACCCGCCCCTGACTCTCGTTGACAGCCTTTGCAATTGGCGTCTGAGCCGAGCTGGTAATGGCCAACGTCGTCATGCCACGTTGGGCCGCGCGCACCACCCCTTCGATCGTGCGCGTGACACCGCCGGAGACAGACACGCCAATCACGCCGGCCTTGTCATTGGGCGACGACGTCAGCGGCGCGCGCACGGCATAGCGCGCAAATTGCATCGAGGTCATGGCCTGGGCCGGGATGCCGCCCAACACGCCAAACGCCAGTTCGGTGGACAGGCTGGCATGGTGACTATCGCCACAGCCAATGAGATACAGCCGCGACAGCGACTGGCCCAGCGGCTCATCAAAAACGCGGTCGGCCTCGGCCTTGAAAATAGGGAAAACGTCCTCGATCAGCGTCGGCAAGCTCAGGATGTGTTCGCGAAACAGATTCATAGCTGGCGCGATGATACCTGTGCGCGGCGGCAGACGCTGGGCGGCAGACGCTGGGCGGCAGACGCTGGGCGGCAGACGCTGGGGCAAATAAAAACTCCCACCTCAATCTTCGAGGTGGGAGTCATCAACCGACTTGAATGCGATCTGACGTCGCTACCGGTTAGGGCGTCTCAGCGTCAGGCGGCATCAACACGGTGTCGATGACGTGAATGACGCCGTTGCTGGCGACCACATCGGTCATCACAATCGTCGCGTCATTGATCATGACTTCGCCACCGCTCACGGTGATCGTGATCGGGCTGCCTTCCAGCGTGTCGGCCGTGCTCATGCCAGCCACATCGGCCGCCATCACGGTGCCGCTCACCACATGGTAGGTCAGGATCTTGACCAACTCAGCCTGGTTGGCCGGGTCCATCAACATGTCGATGGTGTCCGAGTCCAGTTTGGCAAAGGCCTCGTCGGTCGGCGCAAACACGGTGTATGGGCCGTCGCCTTGCAGGGTCTCAACCAAACCCGCCGACTCCAGCGCCGCTGTTAACGACATGAATTGGCCGGTGGCAATGGCGGTGTCAACGATATCCATCGTCGCCGTTGTGGCCATTGAGCTGGTCATCATCTCGGTGTCGGTCATCATTTCTGTGTCCGTCATCATCTCGGTGCTGGTCATCGCGTCTGTGCTCATGGCCTCGGGCGTGCCAGTGGTATCCATACCAGCCATTTCCGTACCCGTCATTTCCGGCGTGACATCGACTTCCGGCGTGCTGGTCAACACACCTGTGTCGGTCATGACTTCAGTGGTGGCCGATGCATCGGTTGTGGACTCAGCAGTAGCAGCGTCGGTCGTGGCTGCTTCGGTGGGGACTTCACTGACGGTGGTTGCAACCGGTGCAACCGTTGCTGCCGGCGTGGCAGTCGGTGTCGCACAGGCTGCCAGCAACAGTGCTGTAACAGCCATGGCAATGATTGGTTTAAATTGTCTTTTCATATCTCTTCAAATCCTCCGTGAACGCTTGTTAACCCAACTGAGCAGGGTTAGCCACGATAAAAATAGCAGATTAAGCTTCGAAAATCTACTGGAAAACAGGCTTTTTCTGCATATGGAGTCAAATGACATATTTGGATGATGAAAAATTTCGCATTGGATTACACGATGATTGGTGTTCGTCTGACACAGTCGCTATGAGGGCTATGTTGATCATTTAGAACAACGCATAACAAACACATTGCTTTGCATAAACGCGCTGAATGACGGAGTTTGTCGGCCCAGCCCTCGGTACATTCTTTTTTAAGGGCAAGCCTGCCTGGGTAGGGGCGCAGCATGCTGCGCCCCCACAGAAATCCAGCACAAAATAAGGCCGGCACTCAAGACTGCCACTTCTAGCGAATGCACCCAGCCCTGATGGCGAATGCAAAGTCGGTTGACAGTCGCGAACATCCGGCGATAAATCGCCGGCCTACATCGTCGCGCCCGATGAATCGGGCTTAAAACTGGCTTCAGCCAGTGCGCCTTTGTAGCCCGGCGATTGATCGTTGGGTGACCACGGCCAGCGCAAAACGGACTTTCGAATTGCCGTCGGCCCGGCCTCACCAAAGCTGCGATGACAGGCTCGCTACGGTATGATGCGCGGCTATGAAGATCGCAGTCCTCGGCGGAACCGGCAAAGAAGGCAGCGGCTTGGCACTTCGGTGGGCCAATGCCGGCCACGACGTCATCATCGGCTCGCGCGACGCAGCCAAAGCCCAACAGGCGGCAGAAGAGTTGAAGCTGGCCCTGGGCGGCAATACCACCCTCAGTGGGGCCGATAACCTCAGCGCGGCACAGGCCAGTGATGTGATCGTGCTGAGCGTGCCCTACACCGCGCATAAAGACACCATTGAATCGGTGAAGGCGGCTCTGGCGGGCAAGGTCGTGGTGGATGTGACCGTGCCGGTGAACCCGGCCAACTACATCGCCGTGATGGTGCCGCCTGGCGGTTCTGCCTCGAAAGAAGCGCAAGCCCTGCTACCCGACTCCAAAGTCATCACCGCATTTCAAAATATCTCGGCCGCCCATCTGAAGAAGCTGGATGCCGAGGTGCATTGCGATGTGCTGGTGTGCGGCGATGACGACGCCGCCAAGCAGATTGGTCTGCAACTGGTGAGCGATGCCGGCATGAAGGGCTATGACGCCGGCCCACTCGACAACGCCGTTGCCGTCGAAAGCCTCACGCCGATCCTGCTGTATATCAATCGCCGCTACAAGATCAAAGGCTCGGGCATCAAGATTACCGGCGGATAGGTCGGTGGCTGGTGGTTGGTGGCTGGTTCAAACAAGCCACCAACCACCAGCCACCAGCAACCAAATGCTCCAAGGATTTCCGCTCATCGGCCTTCCCATCATCCAGCCAGGTGATGATCTCGCGACGATGCTAGCCCAGACATTACAGCCACTTGGGCCGCAAGCCAATGATGTGCTGGTCGTGACGTCCAAGATTGTGTCCAAGGCCGAGGGACGGTTTGCAAATTTGCGCGATGTAACGCCGTCGGCCAAAGCGCAAGCACTAGCCCTCACCACGCGCAAGGATGCGCGGCTGGTCGAGTTGATCCTGCGCGAAAGCATCTCGGTGGTGCGCACGACTCCGACCGTGTTGATTACCGAGCACAAGCTCGGCTTTGTATCCGCCAACGCCGCCATCGACCATTCCAACACTAGCACCAACCCCGACATCGTGTTGCTGATGCCGCTCGATCCCGACGCCAGCGCGCAACACTTGCGCGACGCCTTGCACAGCGAATTCGGCGTCCAACTCGCCATCGTCATCGCCGACAGCCACGGCCGGCCGCATCGGCAGGGCACGGTGGGTGTGGCGGTGGGCGTGGCCGGTATGCCCGGCGTCGAAGACTGGCGGGGTCGCGAAGACCTATTCGGCTTTCAACTCCAGCACACCGAGATTGGTCTGGCCGATATGGCCGCCAGTGCTGCCACATTGCTGATGGGTCAGGCGGCCGAGGCGGTGCCAGCGATGCTCTTGCGCGGCTTGGTATTCTCGCAGTGAGATAGTACCGCGGCCGAAATTGTTCGGCCCGCCCACATGAACCTGTTCAAGTGATGCAAAACGGGAGCGCTGCATCTGCCATTTTCGCTCGCCGCATGATTCGGCGTTACACGACGCAACCCATCTCGCGAGATACCCTTCAGCAATTGCTCGAAGCGGCCGTGCGCGCGCCCTCGCCGCACAACCGCCAGCCATGGCGCTTTGCCGTGGTGACGGGAGATTCACGACGTCGGCTGGCACAAGCGATGGGCGACCAATTGCGTCTGGATCTGGCGGCCGATGGCGTGCCGGCCGAGGCGATTGAGCGCGATGCCGGCCGTTCGTATCTGCGCATCACGAGTGCACCGGCCAGCATTCTGGCCAGCCTGAGCCTGCGCGACATGGATCGCTACCCTGACGAGCGCCGCAATGCCGCCGAGCGCTGGATGGCCGGGCAGGCGGTGGCCGCGGCGGCGCAAAACCTGTTGCTGCGAGCGACAGAACTGGGGCTGGGCGCGTGTTGGATGTGCGCGCCATTGTTTTGTGGCGTGGCAGTTTCGCAGGTGCTGGCGCTGCCGGAGGATTGGGAGCCGCAAGCCTTGATTACGCTGGGCTATCCGGCTGATGAGGGCCGCGACCGCGAGCGCGTGCCGTTGGGTGATGTGGTGATGTGGGCGGGTGACGCTGCATCATAGGTCAGACGTCTTCCCGACGTCTGACCTATTGCCGCTTATGAAATACGCCACACAAAGATGCCGAGCATGATGAAGCAGAAGGTGAGTTCGACCACGCGGGCGACCAGGCAACCGGCCAGATAAGCGCCGCTGGTCTTGAGCGCCGGCCCCACCTGCGCACGCACCAACATTTCCACCAGGAATGCGCCGATGGCAGTGCCGAGCGCGGCCCCAATGAGCGTGCCAATGATCGGCACCGGCAGGCTCAACACCGCTGCGCCGACCAGTCCACCGATCATGGCTCCGACAATGGTCTTCCAGGTCGCGCCGGTACGGCGCGCCATCATCATCGACATGAGCCATTCAATACCCCATGAGATCACCGCGATCACACCCAGAAGCACCAGCCACGGCGTGCTGGGCGTCTCATAGTTACGCGAGGCCGCATAGGTGAAGATGCCGGCAAAGACCATCGGCGAGCCGGGCAATATGGGAATAATTGAAAACACAAAGCCCAGAAAAATAAGCAAAAAGCCGGCACCGGAACCTAAAGTAGACCAATCCATTGGTTTGAGATTATCCGCGGCGCATAAGAGTTGTATTCAATAACGAACATTTAGTACACCCGCGAGCCGTTGACCACTGGCCGCTCCATCGCCAGCAGCGCAACGCCGCCCGGCGTGTCCACACCCAGGATGAGGCACTGGCTTTGCACACCGGCCACATTGCGCGGCGGAAAGTTCAACACCGCAACAACCTGCCGGCCGATGAGTTGTTCCGGTGTATACAGACCCGTCAACTGTGCACTGCTGGTGCGCAGGCCCAGTACGCCAAAGTCCAGTTGGATCTTGTAGGCCGGCTTGCGCGCCTTCGGATTCAATTCGCAACTCAGCACCGTGCCCACACGCAAATCGCAAGAGAAAAAGAGATCGGGGTTGACCTCGGCCGCAAGCGCTGGTATTTCAGGTTGGTTTATGGTTTCGTTCATTTGCAAGAGGTCAGAATTATGAGACAGGATTTACCGCATATCTTTAACCACACTCATCGTCCTAATATCCAACGATCGAATGCGGGCCGTGCCACGGTGCCCAGGCCCACCCCATCGGCCGCGGCCAGCAAATCTTGCGCCGTGGCAATACCGTAGCGGCGCTGTTCAAAATACGCTCGCAACCACGCCGTAAAGCGCGCGTCATCGCTGCCCCGCCGCACCTCATCAAAGAAGAGTGGACCCTTGCCATAGATGATCGGGAAGTAGCTTTGGGAGGGCAGGCCCGTGGTCGGCTGGCCCACCTGCTGATCGCCATTCTGCCGGCGCTCGGTTTCATAGCGCGCGGTGAAGGCCTGGCTTCGATAGCGCTGGGCAGCATCAATGCCGTTTTGATCCTCCAGATATAACGACGCAGAATATTGGGCCAGTGCCTCATCCAGCCACGGCTCTCGAATGGGGTTGCTGCCGACCAGGCCATACCACCACTGATGCGCCACTTCATGTGCCACCAGCCACTCGAACTCGGCATTGTCGTTGGCATAAAACGTGTCGAGCACACCAGCCAGCGTGGGGTATTCGATGCCGCCCGAGGTCGCGCTGGTGGCGAATACTTTGAGTTCGGCATAGGGGTAGGGGCCAAATCGCCGCTCAAATGTGGCCAGCGCGTTTGTGGCGTAGCGCAGGGCGCTCTGGCCGGCGCGCTCGTGTTGGGGCAGATAGAAGCTGCTGACGCGTACCGGTTCGCCGCTCCCGCTCGGCGCATTTGCCGTGGCCACGCGATAACTCGAGTTCAAATGAAGGGCGAAGTCGCGCACGGCCGCGGCCACACACGTGGTGGTCTGTTGCGAGGCATCGGCCTGACACACCCCCGTAGCCACCATGGGCCAACTGGCTGGCGCGCGAATCTGCACACGGTAGAGCGCCACTTCGGACAGCACAATATCGCCATAGGCCGGCACCGCATCCAACAGCCATTCGCCAGCGATGCGCGGCGCCACCACGGCATACGCATCGGGCAACGCCCACAGCGAGCCGAATTGTCCAAATGTGCGATACCCCGAAGCGCCCTCACTGGGCACACTGATCGTAAAGCGCAGGGTCAGCGTCAGCGCCTGGCCCGGCGTCAACGGCACGGCAAGATCGAGGCGCAGGATACTGCGATCGGGCAGACTGCTGTGATAGGCCCAATTGACCGGTGCGCCGGCGACAACCACATCACTCACCTGCATATCGCCGCCCATGTAGGCCGTGTTGGGATACAACCGCAGCATGATCTCGTTCAGCGTTGCGCCCTCGCGATTGACGTAGCGGGTGGTTTGCTGGCCCGTGATGAGGCGTGCCGCAGGATTCAGGGCCAGCGCAATGTCATAGCGCGGCACCTGTTGAAGGCGGTCGAGATCGGCCATAAACGGGCGACGCAAGGCAAGGGCATAGCCGGCCAACTCCGGGTCCACCACGTTGACAAAGGCTGCCGGCGAAGGAAACGCGTCGAGGACAAATTCAGAGGTCAGGGGCTCGAACGAATCCACCCCAGATACAGCGTCTTCCGGCTGCAAGGGTGAGGTGACGGAGGGCACGCCGCTGGGCGATTGCGGCATCCCCGTGAACCAGACGCAGGCCGCAAGCCCAATCACCACGACCAGCCCAAACAGCAACAGACCGCTTCTGCGCCTCATGACATAAACTCAACTAACATCAAAGTCATCCCTGTTTCAACATCTCGCATTGTCCGGCAGTCAGCCCATCTGGTCCTGCACCTCAGCATCTCAGCATCTCAGCATCTCAGCATCTCAGCATCTCAAGTCAGTATAATCTTTCGAGATGAAGTTGCCCTTGCATTCGACGATCCTCATCGCATCCATTGCTTCGCTGACCGTGCTGGCGGCCTGCTCTGGTAGCCCTGCACCGGAACAGACGCCCTTCCCATCGCCCACCCTGGGGTTGCCCACGGCCCGGCCCACCGCCACCCTGCGCCCCACGCCGACGTTTGCCGCTGCCACCCACCCACCGCCGTCCGAGCCGCTGATGACGCCGACCGCGATCGTGTATGTGGTGCAATCCGGCGATACCCTGATTCCCATCGCCAACCAGTACAACGTCAGTGTGCAGGACATCGTCGCTGCCAATGGAAATTTCGACCCGGCTCAACTTCAGGTGGGTCAGCAGCTCATCATCCCCTCGGCTCGCAGCCAGCAGCCACTGGCCGACAATGCGTTGCTGCCCTCGCCCACGCCAGTGCCATTTGAGGTGCGCGGCGAGAATTTCTTTCGCACCGCCGCCGGCAGCCTGGAGTGCCTGGGTGAAGTGTTTAACCCCGGCGCGACCTCGTTAAATAATGTGCAGTTGCAAATTAATCTGTTGGATGAGGCGAATAACGTGCTCAAAAGTGCCACGCTGTATGTGGCGCTGGAAGTGATCGCGCCCAATGCCAGTGCGCCGTTTCGGGTGCTGTTCACCGACCCACCGCCCACCATTACACGCGTAGAAGTGAAGCCGCTGCGGGGCGAGGCGATTGACCCGGCCGTGCGCTATGCCAATGTGCAGGTGACCAAGCAGGAAGGTGCGGCCGCGGGAAATCAGTATCGGGTCACCGGCGAGGTGACCAACCAGGATGCCGGCCCAGCGCGCAAAGTTCGGCTCATTGTCACCACATTTGACGAGAACAACCGCGTGATCGGCTATCGCTATCTCGTGCTCAGCGACGATGCGGTGCAACCCGGCCAGGTGTTGCCGTTCGATATCACCATGACCTCGGCCTCACCCAACGTGACCCGCTTCGCCGTGGTGACGGAAGCGTTGAAGGCCTAAGCATTCACGTAGAGACGTTCCGCTGGAACGACGCTACAAAACTGAAACCGGATCTACATCAACTGTGGTGTGGAGCGGCACGGCCAGGCCCTTGAGCAACTCGTTCGGCGCGTGCGTGCGCACAATCACCTGCCAGCGATAGCGCTTGTTACGACGGGCAAAGTAGGCCTGGGCCGGGCCG
>Ga0105044_10009298_pt1 | contig 13463 bp, 11 predicted proteins | sample MAT01_FD_78092 | JGI IMG/M metagenome (GOLD analysis project Ga0105044, IMG submission 78092) | Freshwater microbial communities from Lake Fryxell liftoff mats and glacier meltwater in Antarctica - MAT-01 | ecosystem: Environmental > Aquatic > Freshwater > Ice > Liftoff microbial mat | place...
CCTTGCGTGAATGTTGCGGCGGCCCGCCAGTCGGCGGGCCGCCGTATTTCATTTCTGGCAAGCTGCCCGCGTGAGCCGTACTCGGGCGTGCAGCCCCACCGATCGCCGCGGCGGACGTGTTCTTCGCCCACGCGCCCGTGACACTCGTCGCCTCGATGATGCTCAGCGCGCTGCCGATGTATCGGGCCAACCGCGGCCGCCACGCCCTCGCGTCGCTGCGCGAACGGCTCCCGCTCAAGCGCGGCATCGGCATGATCGTCGCCAAGGGGTGCATGGACGCGATGCGCCCCGGGCAGTGGATTCCCGGCCCGCGCCGGATCCGCGTCCGCTTCGGCGAGCCCGTCCGCTTCGGAACCGTGGGCAACGACCGCGAGGGACGGGACACGATCGTCGGCGAGCTCGAGCGGCGGGTCCGTGCCCTGAAGCCGTCCTGACGGCGTTCTCGGACCCGCCCAGCGGCGATCCGGGCCGCGACGGGGCGCGGGCCCGGTTGGCCGCCGCAAGTGCGCCAACGATCGCTCCGAGGGTGTACCCATGCGCATCGTGCTGGTCGGTTTCGGCTCCGTCGGCAAGGCCTTGGCATCGCTCATAGAGGAGCGCCGGGACGAGCTGTACCGTCTCTGCGGCCTGTCGCCGCGGCTGGTCTGCGTGATTGACTCGGGCGGGGCCGCCGTCGGGCCGCGCGGGCTGAGCGCCCGCGACCTGCTGGACGCCAAGGCCACCGGCACGGTGGCCAACATCGCCGAGATGGGCCTGACGGGCATCGATGCGGCCCGGCTGATCCGCGACACCGCCGCCGATGTGCTTGTGGAGAGCTCGCCCAGCGACATCAAAGACCCGCGCCGGGCGATCGAGCACTTCAAGAGCGCCTTCGCGAGCGGCAAGCACGCGGTGAGCGTGAACAAGGCGCCGCTGGCCGTCGCGCTGCCGGCGCTGAACCAACTGGCCCGCTACAACCGAGTGCTGTTCCGCTATTCGGGCACGGTCGGGGCCGGCACGCCCGTGCTCGCCACCGCCCGCACGCTCGCCGCCGGAGACCGGATCCTGAAGGTTCGCGGGATCCTCAACGGCACGACGAACTTCATCCTCCACCGCATGGCCGAGCGCGGCGACGGCTACCCCGCGGCCCTGGCCGAGGCCGTCCGGCTCGGCTACGCCGAGACCGACCCGAGCGCCGACGTCGACGGGATCGACACGGCGACCAAGGTCGTCATCATCGCCTCGGCCGTGCTCGGGCTCGACGCGACCATCGGCGACGTAGGCATCGCGGGCATCCGCGACATCCCCAGCGAGCGCATCGCCGCGGCCGCGGCGGCCGGGCAAGCCCTCAAGCTCATCGGCGAGATCGACGCCGTCGGCGGGCGGCTGAGCGTGGCCCCACAGGCTGTCGACCGCCACGGCCCGATGGACGTGCCCCGCAATCTCAACGCCGTCGAGTTCACTCTCGAGAAGGGCGGGCCCGTCACGCTCGTCGGCCGCGGGGCCGGCGGGCCCGAGACCGCGACGGCGATACTCCGCGACCTGGTGGACATCTGGCACGAGTCCGGGCATCCCTGAGAACCTTTCCTGCGGTTGCACGGGGCCCCCCCCTCTCCCTCGGGCGGGCGAGTCGGCCGCCCGGCCCGAATACACTGTCCCCCTATGCCCCTCCCACGCGTTGCGATCGTCGGCCGACCAAACGTCGGTAAGTCGTCCCTCCTGAACATGATCGCGCGCGACAAGGTCTCGATCGTGGACCCGACAGCGGGCACCACGCGCGACCGTGTCAGCATCATCGCCAAGCTCTCGGCCCCCGACCACAACCTCGACTCGCCGCTGACGCGCCAGGTCGAGGTCACCGACACCGGCGGCTTCGGCGTGTACGTCGCCGACGGCCAGCGCTTCAACGAGGTCGGGGCCGATCTCTCGACGCTCACCGGCGATATCGAGCACCAGATCTCCGAGGCCGTCGCCCACGCCGACCTGGTTTTGTTCGTCATCGACAGCCAGAACGGCCTGACGGGCCTGGACGAGCAGGTCGCCCGTCTGCTCCGCGAGCGGATCCTGGGCGGCACGGGCACTAAGGCGGCCAAGGGCCGGCGCGGCGGCCCGACGGCCAGCGCCCCCAGCGCAAGCGTGCCCAGCCAGCGCGACCGGGCCGTGGAGATCCGCGTGGTCGCCAACAAGTGCGACGGCCCGCGGTGGGAGGCCCACGCGATGGAGGCCGCCAACCTGGGCTTCGGCGAGCCCATGGTGGTCTCGGCCAAGAACAACTACATGCGCCGCGAGTTCCTCGACGAGCTCTACCGCGCCATCGACGCGCTCCCCGGCGCCCCCGCGCCGGGCCAGGAGGTCCCCTCGGCCCCCGAGATGAAGATCGCCATCATCGGCAAACGCAACGCGGGCAAGAGCTCGCTGGTTAACGCCCTGGCCGGCGAGGAACGCGTCATCGTCTCGGAGATCGCCGGCACCACCCGCGATTCGGTCGACGTCCGCTTCGAGATCGACGGCAAGGTGTTCGTCGCCATCGACACCGCTGGCCTCCGCAAGAAGAAGAGCTTCCAGGACCGGATCGAGCACTTCGCGTTCGACCGGGCCCAGCGCTCTATCGACCGCGCCGATGCGATCATGCTCATGATCGACGCCACCGAGCCCGTCAGCCAGGTCGACCAGCAGCTGGCCATGCTCGCCCAGCGGGCCAGGAAGCCGCTGGTCCTGACGATCAACAAGTGGGACCTGGTCGCGGGCACCACCGCCACCGCCGGCAAGTTCAAGGGCCAGACCGTCACACCCGAGAACTACGAGGAGTATCTCCGCAAGGAGTTCAAGGGCGTCGAGTTCGCGCCGCTCTCGTTCATCTCCGCCAGCAAGGGCGTGAATATCCGCGAGACCGTCGCGCTCGCGCTCGACCTGGTCGAGCAGTCGCGCTCGCGCGTGGGCACGGGCAAGCTCAACCGGCTGCTCAAGCGCATCCTCGAGATGCGCGGGCCCTCGAGCAAGCTGGGCACGTTCGCCAAGGCCTACTACATCGCCCAGGTCGCCGTCAGCCCGCCCACGATCGTCATGGTCGTCAACAAGCCCCAGCTCTTCACGCCCAACTACCAGCGCTTCCTGCTCAACAAGATCCGCGCAAACGTGCCCTTCAGCGAGGTGCCCATCAAGCTCGTCATCAAGGAGCGCGCCAAGGCCCGCGTCGAGGACCTCATCGAGGGCGAGCGGCAGCGCCTCGCCGAGCTGGGCGCCGACGTCACCGTCCCGGACTCGAAGTCCGAGATCGCCAAGGCGATGTCGGAGATGGACGTCTCCGACGTGCCCGACCTTGACATCAACGCCGACATGCTCAAGGAGCTCGAGGGCCTGGAAGACGCCGGCGACGACGCCGATTCCTACTTCGAGGACGAGTCCGACGCGGTGCCGGACCCGGCGATCAACGACACGGACGAAGGCGACGCCGACAAGGAGTGACGCCCCATGGCCGGCCTCTTCGCGGGCACGTCTCTCGAGCGCCCCGTCACCTGCCCGCGCTGCGAGAGGCCGACGGCCCAGTGCGCCTGCCCGCGCTCCGCCAGCGGCAGGATCACGCTCCCCAAGGACCAGCCCGCCCGCGTCCGCCGCGAGAATCGCCGCGGCAAGCTCGTCACCGTCGTCGCAGGCCTCGACCCGAGGGCCTCCGACGCCGCCGCGCTGCTCAAGGAGCTGCGCTCCGCGCTCGGCTGCGGCGGGACGCTCACCGACGACCACGAGCTCGAGCTCCAGGGCGATCACCGCGACAAGCTCGTCGCTCTGCTCATCGCCCGGGGCTATCCGGCCAAGCCGTCAGGTGGATGACGGACGGCGGGAGCCAGCCGGCGCTCCGACGCCCGTTGGGCCAAACACCTATCCCATGAAATGAACAAGGCCCGGCGCTGAGCGCCGGGCCTTGCAATAAAGTCTGCCGGATGAACTACTGACCCGCGTTCTCGCCGCCCTCGAAGCCCGACTCGTGGGCCTCGCCATCGGTCTGCGGCAGGTTCAGCTTGTCCGGATTGAGCACCCGCACCAGGCCGTCCTTCAGTCGCCGCTCGGCGAAGTTCACGATGAGGCCCAGCTCCATGTCCGCGGCCTTCAGGGCCGCGCGGAGCTGCGAACGCTCGCCCGAGCCGATCTCGCCACGGTGGGTGAGGATGTCGACCAGGAAGCGATTCTCGATCACCAGGTCGACGCTTCGCGAGCCGACCTGCTTGCCGCGGTACATCACCGGGACCGAGTGGTGGCTCTTGAAGGTCACACCCAGCGACTCGAGCTCGATCTCGACGGCCTTCTGATACACGCCCTTGTCGTAGCCCGGCCCGAGCGCCTTGTGGACCTCGATCGCTGCCCCGATGAGCTTGCGGCTCACCTCCGTCAGCGCCGGGTCCAGCTCGCTCAGGGGCACGCCGCGGCCGTCGGCGTCGGGCCGACGCGGGCCGCGGTCACGATCACGGTCGCGATCACCACCGCGTCCGCGCCCGCCGCCACCCTCGCGCCCGCCGCCCTCTCGCCCACCACCGCCACCTCGCGGGCCGTGCCCGCGATCCGAGTACTGATCGTTCATGTTTGTGCCTTCCTCCCAGAAGAGCTTGTAGCAGCGGTCCCTCAGCAGGACTTGAGCACCACGGCGGCGTTCTGGCCCCCGAGCGAACCGCTGGTCAGCAAAGCGTACTCAACCCTCGCGTCCCGGGCGCAGCTGGCCCCCGCCTGAACCCCCGCCGCGGGCTTTCCGGCGTGAATCCGCGCCGGCAATCGCTGGTGCTTGATTGCCAAAGCCGCCGCCACCACCTGCAATCCCCCTGCCCCGGCCACGCAGTTGCCCACGCTCGGCTGGATCGTCACCATCGGAACCGATTCCAAACGCTCGCCAAACACCGCACGCAATGCCCCCAGCTCGGCCCGATCCATCCCCGGCACACCAGACCCCTGCGGCACGATCACGGAGACCTGCTCGGGACCGATGCCCGCATCGTTCAACGCATTCTCGATCGCGGCGGCGAAGCCCTCGTCGAAGTCCTCGCCGGGCTGGAGGCGGTAAAACGCGTCCGACTGTCCGCCGCCGAAGCCCACGACCTCGGCGTACACCTTCGCGCCGCGGGCCCTGGCCGTCTCGGCGTTCTCCAGCACCACGATCCCGCCTCCCTCGCCCAGGATGCCGCCCGGGGAATCGGGATCAAACGGCCGAACGACCCCAGCGGGGTCGGCCTCGGGCCCGACATGGGCCAGCCGCCCGACAAGGTCCAGCCGGAGCATCCCCATGGGGTTGAGCTTGCTCTCCGCCGAGCCGGCGAAGCACAGGTCCGCCGCTCCGCGTTCGATGATCCGCATCGACTCGCCCACCGTCAGCAGCCCGCTGGCCTCCGAGCATGTGATGGTGTTGCTGGGCCCCTCGGCCCCGTGGATGATCGTCACGTAGCAGGCGAGCATGTTGGGCAGATACTTCAGAAGCCACAGCGGCGTGAGGTTGTCCATCCCCACCTCGCCCCAGCGCGACAGGCTGAACTTTTCGCCCCCATCGCCCTCCGTGCTGGTCGCCATCGCCGTCGCCATCTCCTGACTGTCGGCGGCGATCAGGCCTGCGCCGATGTTGCAGCCCATTCGGCTCGGGCGATAGGTCATCGACGCCCCCGCGCTCTCCTCGGACGCCGAGAGATCCGAGCCGCGGGTGACCAGGCCCGCGTCGTCCACCGCGAGCTTCGCGGCCACGACCGCCAGTTCGATGTCACGGGCCATGACCTTCGTCGCCTTGCGGTAGTGCTTAGGAACAAAGTCCTTGACGGCGAGCTCCGGCACCTGGGCCGCCAACTGGCTGCGGAAGCCCGAGGCGTCGAGCGCCGTGATCGGCCCGATGGCGGTGCGGCCAGCGCAAAGGCCGTCCCACAGCGCCGCTGCCCCGAGACCCAGGCCCGATACGCTCCCAAGGCCCGTGATCACCACGCGGGCCCGGGCGGAAGAGGCCGGAGAATCGCTGGCGCGGTCTGCTGGTGATGGCATATCGCACTGTAGGGAAGGATGGCCGGACATGCCGCTGATCAGCACCGCCAGAAGCCTCTTGTTCGCCCTCTGCCTGGTCGCTTCGCTCCAGGCCCAGACGACCGACGCCACTCCACCCACGCCCCAGCCCCCGCCTCCACATGCCCCGGCCGCGGCCCCGGCCGCAGTCGCCGCGACCCTGCCCGATACCGCTGCCGGGCGGGCCCTTGGCAAGTTTCTCGCCGCCGTCGCCGACCCCGAGGCCCGGCTCAGCGAAGACGACTTCTCGCCGGTCTTCCTCAAGAAGGTCAAGATGGAGCAGATCCGCAGCATCGTGCGCGACCTCCGCGCCGCCCACGGCCAGCTCGATCTCATCAGCGTTGAGGCCGACGGCGACGACCTGGTCACCACGGTCGCCGTTGGCCGAAAGTCCGGGCAGCGGTTCCGCGTGCCCACCAGCGTTGACCCGGAGGGGCGCATCAGGGGCCTGTTGTTCCAGCCCGCCCCCGGGGCCGACAACCCGCCCATCGAGAGTTTCCAGCAGCTCGACCAGCGGCTGGCCAAGCTCTGCCAGTCTCCGGCCGTTGCGCTCTACAGGCTCAAGCCCGGCGACGCCCTGGAGCTCGAGCCCCTGCATCGGCTCAACGCCGACGTGCCCCTGGCCGTGGGCTCGACGTTCAAGCTCTACGTGCTCTCGGCCCTTGCCGAGCAGATCGCCGCGGGCACGCTCGCGTGGGAGCGGCCCCTGCCGATCCAGGAGTCGCTCAAGAGCCTGCCCTCGGGCGTGATGCAGAACGAGCCCGACGGCGCTGCCTTTCCCGTGCGCGAGTTTGCCGAGAAGATGATCGCTATCAGCGACAACACGGCGACCGACCATCTGCTGCACCTGGTCGGGCGCGACGCCGTCGAGCGGCAACTGCGGGCTATGAACGCTTCCCCCGACCGCTCGCTCCCATTCCTGAGTACGCGCGAGATGTTCCAGATCAAGCTCTCGGGCGACCTTGACCGGGCCCGTCGCTACGCCGACGCCGACCAAGCCGCCCGCCGGGCCATGCTCGCCTCCGGCGGCGAGATCGCTCTCGCACAGCCGAGCCTCATGCTCGCCGCCGCGTGGCGCACGCCGGTGCTCATCGACCGCGTCGAGTGGTTCGTCAGCGCCGAGGACGCCTGCCGCGTAATGGCTCATCTCTACCGCCAGAGCCGGAAGCCGGGCCTCGAACCGCTCCGCGACGTGCTCTCCAAGAACCCCGGCCTGCCGCTGGACCGAAAGGTTTGGTCTTGGATCGGGTACAAGGGCGGCTCGGAGCCGGGCGTGCTGAACATGACCTGGGTCCTCGAGACCGGTCCGGCGGCCAAGCCGGACGTCTACCTCCTCAGCATGACGTTCAACGACACCCGGCAATCGCTGAAAGAAGACCAAGCCATCGGCCTCGTTCAGCGAGCCATCGAGTACATCACCAAGGTAATTCCCCCCGCCCCCCCAACCCCCGTCGCCCCGACCGCGCCCTAACGCACCAGCCCCCGACTTTCTGTGCCTGCTTTGGCCCACCGGCCGATACCGATTTCTGACCATGCCCGCGACTTCCGTCCATCCGATGTCCGCCCTGGCCCCCGCCGCCCCCGTGGCGGTTGAGGTCCCCGCCGCGGCCTCCCCGTCGCCTGAACTCGAAACCCCGTCGGTCACGATCGTCCAGATGGACGAGTCGGGCCCGCCGCCGAGCGTCCCGCCCAAGCCGCTGTTCCGCTTCGATCCCGGCTGGCTGTTCCTCATCTCCGGCGTGGCGATCCTGGCAGCGACGGTGCTCATCCCCGCCCGGCAGGAGCTCGCCGTGGCCGCGTGGTCGCGCGACAGGGCCCTGGCGATCGAGAAGCACCGCACCGACCGCCTGAACCGCTACACGACCTACCTGAAGGCCGTCGAGCGGGGCGACGAGAGCGTGCTGCTCTCGCTCGCCGCCAGTCAGCTGAACATGAGCCCCATCGACCGCGTCCCGCTCAGCGCGATGGCCGACCCGGGCGTCACCAACGCCTCGGTCTTCCCCGACCTCGAGCCCGACCCGGTCAGAATCGCGGAGAAGCCCGTCATCAACGAGCAGTCCAGCACGCTCACCCGCTGGACCACCAGCGACCAGTGGCGGCTCTGGCTGATGGCGGGTGGGATCCTCTGCGTCATGATCGGCCTCTTGCCCCCGAGCCGACCCCCAGGCCGGCGCCCGGGCCACCGCTAGGCCGCAAGGCGATCTCCCGACTGCTTCGGGCCGCGCTCGAGGCGCGAACTTCGCGTTCCGGCCCCCGCGCCGGACCCGTCGGCCATAATCACCCGGTGTCCCTCCACTTCCGCCCCAAGCACCGCCTGACCCACGCCCGCGAGTTCGACGCGGTGTACGCGGCCAAGTGCCGCAAGAACCGCGGCCCGCTGATGGTCTTCACACTGCCCAACTCGCTCGCCCACCCGCGCCTCGGTTTGGCAGTGGGCACCCGCGTGGGCAACGCCGTGGTCCGCTCCCGCACCAAGCGCCTCATCCGCGAGGCCTTCCGGCTCTCTCAACACCAGCTCGCTCCCGCGCCCGACGGCACGGGCTACGACATCATCGTCAGCGTCCGCGGCACGCCGCCCGCCGCGCTCCCGGGCCTCGCCAAGGCCCTGATCGATCTCGTGAGCGAGGCCGACCTCGAGTGGCGCCGCCGAGCCCGGCGTGAAGACCGCCAGCCGCCCGCGATCTCTACGCCACCAGCTTCCGAGCCCGCGCCATGACCCTCTCGCGACTGGCCAGCCTCCCCTTCCTCGCCCTCATTTACGCCTACCGCCTCCCCCTCTCGCCCCTGCTCGGCGGCCAGTGCCGCTTCCACCCAACCTGCAGCACCTACGCCCTGGACGCCTACCGCCTCCGCGGACCGATCATCGGCACATACCTCACACTCCGCCGCCTGCTCCGCTGTCATCCCCTCGGCGGCAGCGGCTACGACCCCGTGCCCGAACCAAGCACACCCGCGCACAAGCACCCACGCGACCAGAACTAGCCCCCCGCTCACGGCGCAAGGATCTCCGATACGCCCTCGGCCACCCACGCCCCGCCCGGCGTGAACGCCAGCCGCACGGCCTCGCCCAGCGCGTTCCGGCCCGCGATGAGCATCGCCCCGCCCGCGAACGACGCCTGTAGCGGCCCGACCAGCGCCGGCGCGCCCGCGATGGCCCCCGACACACTCGCAACCCGCCACCGCCCGCCATTGACGTTCTCAAAGCGGTACAGCATCACCCGCCCGTCGCTCGTGAGCCCCGCCGTGAACGCCACGTTCTGGTTCACGAACGACGCCACGCTCCCCGCCGCCAGCGTCGGTGCCCCGGCGACGCCGAGCGTGACATTCTGGGCCCGGAATCTCTGCCCGGGCCGTTGGGTGAACGCCCAAAGGTTGCCGAGTTGATCCGTGCCGGTGATCTGGATGATCCCCTGGGCCGTCTCCATCGCCGTCACCGCGCCCGCCATCGTCGGCCCCCCGGCGATGGCCGCGACATTCCGAAGCGTGAACCGTGCCGAGGTCGCCGCCGCCCCGCCGTTGCGCGAGAACAGCATGACGCGTCCCGCACCATCGACCCCGACAATGTTGATCGAGCCCGTCCGCCGCGAGTAGAACGCCGTCAGGTCCCCGACGATCGTCGGCGACGCCGCCGGTCCCAAGTCGCGTCGCGAGACGTTCGCGAAAACGAACCGCCACTCGCCGCCCGCCAGCCGCGGCCCGGTGTGCGAGAAGCTCACAAGCTGCCCCGCCGCGTTCAGGCCCACGATCTGCGTCAGTCCCTGCGGGTCCGTCACGACACTCAGCGAGCGGGCGATCGAATCGGCACCGGCCATCGACCGCGTGAGGTTCCGCTTGCTCCACGCGCCGCCGGCGCTTCGCTTGTAGACCATCACACCCATGTCCGACGTGCCGACGACATATGTGAGCCCGTCGCGCGGATCCACGAACGTTCGCAGCGCACCGAACATCGCCGGCCCGGCCGTCCGGGCCCGCACGTCTAGCGCCCGCCACACCCCGTCGCTCCCGCGCTCGGCGAACATCGCCCCGCCCGTCGCCGACACGAACGACACCACGGTCTTCCCGCCCGCCAGACCCGTCGCCAGCCGCTGCTCGCCGGCCGGCAACACGCTCGCCGGCAGGTCCGAGACCGGCGTCGGCGGCGGTGGTAATGGCAGCGGCAAGTCCGGCCCCGCGATGCTCACCACATATCCGCTGGGCGACCCGCCGCCACCGGCGGAACGCGACGCCACCAGCACGTAGTACGCCCGCCCCGCCTCCAGCGTCACCGTCATCCCCGCGCCCACGCCCACCGCCTGCCCAACGCCGATCGTCTGCCCGTCGAGCGTCAGCACCGACACGCCGATCGACTGGTTCCCGCTCGACCGCAGCGCCGTCAGCGTCGTCGCCCCCGACCGCACCGCGACGAACCGGAACACGTCCGTGTCGCCCGTCGAGCCAAGCACCCCGCTCAGCGTCCCGGAGCCGCTGGCCGGGTCCAGCACCAGCAGCGTCGCCGCATCGAGCTGCCCCTGATCAGCATGGTCGTCCGCTGGCGGCGGCTCGGGCGGGCCCTGCACCAGCACCGAATACCCCGTCGCGCTCGCCGCCCCGCCCGTGGCGCCCACCGCATCCACCAGCAGGTAATACGTCTGCCCCTGACCAACGGTCACAATCAGTGTCGAGCTCTGCCCGCTGGCCTGACCCGTCGCCAGCAGCGCCCGCGCCGCGTCGTACACGCGGACGCGCAAAAGCTGGTTCCCGCCATCGCCCCCGCTTGGCGTCACGCTCACGCTCGCCACGCCCGAGCGCGTCGGCGTGAACCGCGCGAGGTCCGAGTCGCCCGCTCCGAGGTTCGCCGAGAACGCGCCGTTGCCGGTGCCCACCGAGATGCCCACGGCCGCCGCGTTGCTCCAGTCGCCCGCGTCGGGCAGATCGTCCGTCGGGGGCGGGGGGGGCGGCAGGGGCTCGGGCGGGCCAACCATCAAGAGCGTGTAGTCTGTCGGCGTCCCCGCCGCGCCCGCGGGCCCGCCTGTCGAGTCCACCAGCACGTAGTACGTCGAGCCCTGCGCGAGCGATGCGCCGACGCTCAGCACCCCGCCCGCGAGCGACCCCGTGCCCACAAGCGACTGGGCCGCGTTGTACACCCGCAGCCGAAGGGCGAGATTCCCCGCGCTCGCCGCGAGTGTCAGCGTCGCACTCCCCGCCCGCCCCGCGACGAACGTGAACAGGTCGCTGTCGCTCGACGCGCCCAGCACCCCCGTCCGCGTCGCGCCGGCCGAAGGGTTCAGCACGATCGTCGCCGCTTGCGACCACTGCCCGGCATCGGCGAAGTCGTCTGTCGGCGGCGGCGGGGGGGGCGGCGGTGCAGGGACGGGGGCCGTCAGTTCCCACTGCTTCACGTCCTGCTTGGCGTTGAAAGCCCCAACGGTGACCTGCCGCGTCGCCGCCTTGTCCGTGCTGGTCTGCGTGAACCGCACGCTGTATGTCCCCGCGCCCAGCGGCAGCTGATAGTTGCCCGCGTCGTCGGTCGTGAAGCTCGCCACCGGCGATCCCGCGACCGCTGCGCCCGCGAACACGTCGACGCGGACGCCGCCGAGCCCCTCGCCGATGCTGTAGAACGCGTCGGCGTCTCGATCGGCGTAGGCCACGCCCGTGAGCCAAGCCGTGCGGGCCGAGTTGGTCGTGGCCCCGAAGTCGGTTGTGTAGGCGTTGCTATACGCAGCGCCGGTCCGCCCGAGCGCAAAGCCCGGGCCGATGCGGTCGTAGTAGAACGTCGAGTCGAAGCTCGTGTGCAGGCTGAGTATGTTCTTGCGTTCGCTCGCCGAGGACATCCAGCCTCGGTACAGAGCGTCGATGCCCGTGTAGTTGATCCCGATGTTCTCGCCCGCCGAGCCCGGGAAGCCCTGAACCTGGGCCCGCTGCGTGGGCCAGAGGCCCGACGGGTTCACGTGGTCGAAGAACCCGCGGTCCCCCATGTCGAGGCTGTGGGCCCGGGCCGCACGCATGAGCTGCTCGGAGAGCGCCAGCGGGAACGTCGGAACGATCCGCTGCTGCTCGGCGATGCTCAGCCCGCTGGTGAGGTTCAGTCCCAGCCGCGCCGCCTCGGCCTGCGGATTCGCGCGGGCCCGGTTCACCAGCTCCGCCAGGTACACCTCCTGGGCCGAGAACGTCGAGCTCAGCAGCGTCCGCGGCTCCAGCGCCTCGAAGCCGTCGGCCCATGCCGCACGCTGGCCGCGGCGTGTCCATCCTCGGCGTGTGATCGACCGCTCGGGCATCGCCCCCGACATCGGCTTCGCGGCCCCCGCACCCGCCCGCCGCGTGAAGATCCTCCCCCGCGCGCGTGGCAACATCGGCCGCCCGTGCCGCGCGTGCCGACCGCGACGCCGGCTGATTCCCCGAGGGTCACGCCCCCGTGAACGATCCCGCGCCGCTTATCGGGCCCGCACGATCAAGGCCGCCCGAAGACCTGCAAGCGCAGCAGCCGCCAGAGGTGCCGACCGTCGCACATCGCAGTTTCGGGAGCCTTTGAGAGGATTCCCGCCATCGCCCCGCGGAGCGTCGCCGCGTGCCGCGGCAAACTCAGCCCCGAGAGCCGGTGGGCCCACGCCCACCCAAGCAGCGCCCCGACGACCCCCGCGCCGGCCCCTGCCACCCCGCGCCCGCCGTGCCGCCGGCACATCCACACCCAGTTCCGCGTCGCCAGCTCGTGCCACTTCACGCTCTTGGCCGCCCCCGCGCCCGCCGGCGTGTCGTGCCGAATCGTCAGCGCTGGATCAAAGTGCACGCCCCACCCACCCGCGAGAAGCTTCAGCGCCAGGTCCGCATCGTTGCGGTACAAAAAGAACGCCTTCTCGTAGCCGCCCACGCTGTTCCACGCCGCCCGGCGGACCAGGTTTCCGCAGCCCAGCACGGGCCAGTCGTCCCGCCCGCCCCGCGCCGCCCCGGCGAACCGCCACTCGCTCCGCCCGCTCGCCGGATGCACCGGGTGCAGCGTGACGGCCCCAAGCCCGGGCGACCGCGCCAGCCGCTCGATCGCCACCGTCAGCGCCGCATCATCCGGAATCGAATCATCGTCCAGGATTACTACCGCGTCCGCGACCGAAGCATCCACGGCGCGGCCGAACGCCTCGACGCCGAGGTTGCCCTCGAGCCGAACCAGCCGCACGCCCGGGAAGAACTCCTCGACCCGCGCCGGCGTGCCGTCGCCCGAGCCGTTGTCCACGACCGTGATCGTCCGCGCCCCGCGCCCCGCGCGGCCCTGCATCGCCCCGCTCGAAAGCAGCGCCCGGAGCGTCTTCTCAAGCGCCGGCCAACGGTTGTAGCTCAGCACCACCGCCTCGACGCTCATCGCCTCTCCCGCACCACTAGCGCACAGCCCCGCGGCATACTCGGCATCGAGCCCGCTCGGTCCCCGCCCTACTCCCCGGCCCGACCGCAGGCCCGCCCGCACCGCGTGCACGCTCCCGAGCACAAGTGTCGCCAAC
>Ga0105044_10009303_pt1 | contig 13461 bp, 11 predicted proteins | sample MAT01_FD_78092 | JGI IMG/M metagenome (GOLD analysis project Ga0105044, IMG submission 78092) | Freshwater microbial communities from Lake Fryxell liftoff mats and glacier meltwater in Antarctica - MAT-01 | ecosystem: Environmental > Aquatic > Freshwater > Ice > Liftoff microbial mat | place...
ATCGCTATGGGTCTTGTAGGCCGAATAGGTACCTGTCATCTGAGAAAACTGCCACCCTTGGGTTTTGAGAGACTCAACACTGCGACGATAGAGCCGCCAACGCTCCCCGTAATGGAAAAACTCTTCTACCGCCGAGCTAATCGCCACAATTGATCCCAAGCCAATGGTAATGCTACGGATTGCGGTCGAGAGATTGCGTTGATTGTCGGCCATGTTCAAACTCACCAAAATGGGAATAATGACCCCCCCAATAATGGTGGTGAGCCGCAGTCGATAGTACCAATTACGCGCCTTAACCGCACGCCCTTCCATCCAAAGAACCTGATCCATCCACCGACTCCGCAGATAATGCTGCTGGTTTTCTTGGAGTTCAAGGGATTCAAACAGTCCGCGTAATTCTGCTTCGACTTGCTGGTGATAGTCTGAGGATTTGGACATAGCTAACTCTAGCGTTGGGTAGATAATACAGGAGTAAACAAATGAACTAGAAAAATATGAACTATTAAAGATAATTTAACCATGATCTGTTGTAGACTCTAGCCCCTGCTGCTCTCATTCCCCCCCTGATTTAAGGAGGGTATGCACTCAGTTTCTCTTGCTTTCAGGGGAGTGGAGAAACCCACTGGTTTTGCTATCCAGCTAATCTCGTCCCTATCCTCTAATCGTGCGGTTGCTCCTTCAAAATTATGAGATGAAACGGCCAAAAACTGGAAGGAAGCAGAATAAAAAAATTGAGGTAGGCTACTTTCTGATTATCTTTTAACTAGAAGATTAGCAGAATGTTGAATCTGTGGAGGTTTGCACCCTCTTTATTTTGGGGCACCCCGATCGCAGTCGCGAGTTTGGGTAGATCTGTCGTTTCCAGCTTTGACGTCGCGATTCATCGATTAACCGATCTATCCAAGCAGATCCAAGGTCTAGGGAGAGCCTTTTATGCGGCCATTCAGATCATTTGGACAGATCGCGTGGAATGTAAGGGGCTAATTTGAGACTGACGGTTTAAGTATCATCACGGAGGTGCCACTAAACATCATGGCTGAATCGATCGATATGCCTGGATCCCTTGCTTATCCCCGCGATCTGGTGGGCTATGGCCGCTATACGCCCGATCCGCAGTGGCCAGGGAAAGCAAGGATTGCCGTGCAGTTTGTCATTAATTACGAGGAAGGGGGAGAAAATTGCATTCTCCATGGCGATGCGGCATCAGAGTCGTTCTTGTCAGAAAGTGTGGGCGCACAACCCTTGCTGGGGGTTCGCAATCTCAATATGGAGTCGATGTATGAGTATGGTAGCCGGGCAGGGTTTTGGCGGTTGCATCGGCTGTTTACCCAGCGGGGCTTACCCCTGACGGTCTATGCGGTAGCTATGGCGATCGCCCGCAACCCCGAAGCAGTAGCCGCCATGCAAGAAGCCGATTGGGAAATCGCCAGCCATGGCTACCGTTGGATTGACTATCAATATATGGGAGAAGATGTGGAGCGATCGCACATCCAAAAAGCCATCGCAATCCACACCCAAGTAACTGGCTCACGCCCCCTCGGCTTCTACCAAGGCCGGATCAGCCCTAACACCCGCCGCTTAGTCGCCGAAGAGGGTGGCTTTCTCTACGATGCCGATAGCTATGCCGATGATTTACCCTACTGGGTATACGACTATGACAAGCCCCATTTGGTGATCCCCTACACCCTCGATACCAACGACATGCGGTTTGCGAGCTATGCCGGGTTTAGCTCTGGCGAACAATTTTTTGCATACCTCCGTGATGCCTTTGATACCCTGTATGCCGAAGGTCAAGAGGCCCCCAAGATGATGAGCATTGGGTTACATTGTCGTCTGGTCGGGCGACCGGGGCGCACCGCAGCCCTAGCTCGTTTTTTAGACCATGTGCAAAACCATGACCAGGCATGGATCTGTCGGCGGGTGGATATTGCCCACCACTGGCGCACGGTTCACCCTGCCCAACAGCCCTCATAAGATCGCAGAATCGCGCAGGGGTGCCCATAACCGAAGGGAAACCCATAGAATAGATAGATATTGAGAGATAAACCTTGTCGATAAAAATCAATTTTCTCTAGGGTGAGGAGGGTAAGGTTCTCTGCCCGTAACGCCCTTTTCAGAGGAAGGAGACGTTAGCGATGTACCGCCCATTGGGGAGGGTTGCACCGAGTTGCAGTGTGAGTGGAGGCTTTCTCAACCCTCACCATAAGGGAGTTGAAGGGCAAGCCCTCTAAACTTGAGGAAAATCTGATCCCTGAGATGCCATCCCGGCTCCTTTTTGAAACAGAGCCTTTTTGAAACAATGGCTGAGGGCGAGGGATAGGGCACTCGGCCTGGGTCAATCAGGAATGAGACAAGGTTTAGGTACGATCGGAACAATCCGCTAGGGGTGGCTCGAAGGCTAGCCTGGGTTGCGCTGTTCCAGTTGGTTAGGTTGATGTGCTGTTTAGATTGAGTGTGCTATGTCGGTTTTTGCGGCGATCGCAGTTTTATTGCTTTTGGTGGTAGTTCATGAACTGGGGCACTTCTTAGCCGCCCGGTTGCAGGGCATTCATGTGAGCCGATTTTCCATTGGGTTTGGCCCCATACTCTGGAAGTATCAGGGTTCTGAAACCGCTTATACCCTCTGTGCATTTCCGCTGGGTGGGTTTGTGGGGTTTCCAGATGATGACCCCGACAGCGACATCCCATCCAATGACCCCGATTTGCTCAAAAACCGCCCGGTGATGGATCGCGCCATCGTCATCAGTGCCGGAGTCATTGCCAACTTGGTGTTCGCCTATCTGGTGTTTGTCACCCAAGTGGGGTTTGTTGGGGTACAAGAGTTTACCCCTGCCGCCGGCGTGTTGGTTCCTCAAATTGTGTCGGCGGAAGTTCCGGCGGCTCAGGCGGGGCTAGAATCTGGCGATGTGGTGCTGGCGGTCAATGGCAACCCCCTCGGCCTTGAACAGGGCGTTGAGCGGCAGTTGATGGATGTGATTATCGCTAGCCCTGATCAGCCCATTGCGTTGCAAGTGCAGCGGGGCGATCGCCAACTCAACCTAGAAGTCACCCCCCGCCCTGATAGCGAAGGCATCCCCCGCATTGGCGCTGTGCTCACGCCCAACGGCACCGTCGATTTCCGTCGCCCTAACGGGGTCGGCGAAGTAATAGGGAAATCGGCACAAGAGTTTCAAACAATGTTTGTGCGGACAGTACAGGGCTTTGTTTCCCTCGTTACTAACTTTTCCTCCGTCGCAGGCCAAGTGGCTGGCCCCGTCAAAATTGTGGAGCAAGGAGCCAGTTTAGCCGCCGACAACTGGGTTTACCTCTTCCCCTTCACGGCCATTATCAGCATCAACTTGGCCATCATTAACATCTTGCCCTTGCCTGCCCTTGATGGCGGTCAACTGGCGTTCCTGCTGATCGAAGCCCTGCGGGGCAAGCCATTGCCCGGTCGTTTTCAAGAAAACGTCATGCAAACGGGGATTATGCTGCTGTTGGGGTTAGGGATCTTTCTAATTGTGCGAGATACGACACAGTTAGGAGTCTTCCAAAATCTCTTCCGGCAATAGGGGGGCGATCGCGCCATTATGATCACCCGCCGCCGCGCCTCCAAAAAGCAGCGAGCCTTGGAGATTTTGGTTCGGATCACGCGCCTCTATCCCGATGCCACCTGCTCTCTTGACTACGAAACCCCCGTGCAATTGCTGGTGGCCACCATTCTTTCGGCCCAATGCACCGACGAGCGCGTCAACAAAGTCACCCCAGAACTGTTTCGGCGCTTCCCCGACGCCCCCGCCATGGCGGGGGCGTCCTTGAGTGACCTCGAAGATCTGGTCAAATCTACCGGGTTTTATCGCAACAAAGCCAAAAATATCCAGGGTGCCTGCCACCGCATTGTGACCGTTTTTGGGGGCGAAGTCCCTCCGCGCATGGAAGATCTACTAACGTTGCCAGGGGTTGCCCGCAAAACCTCCAACGTAGTGCTAGCCCATGCCTTCGGCATCAATGCTGGGGTCACTGTCGATACCCATGTCAAGCGGCTGACCAACCGCCTCGGCCTTACTCAAGCAAGCGACCCCATCAAAATTGAACGGGATCTGATGAAACTCTTACCCCAAGCCGATTGGGAAAACTGGTCAATTCGCATTATCTACCACGGACGCGCCGTATGTAACGCCCGCAAACCAGCGTGCGATCGCTGCGAACTCGCCGACCTCTGCCCCTCCGTTGACCTATCCAAACTCCCCCCCCTCAACTCCCAGGCATAACCTTTTAAGTAGGAAGACGTAATTATTTGTAAGACGCATTTCGACTACGCTCAATGCTCAACCCCTGACGAGAAGCGGGTTGAGCGGAGTCGAAACCCGGTAACTAAGCTTAATTTAATTCAGCCCACTTACTCAGCACTTCCCAACGCTCTTTTTGGCAAGCTTAAGAATAAATAGATAGCTATGAGCCTTGAATTCCTACAGCGTTGGCTGCCTATTGCAGGACTGCCCAGCCTTGGTAACACCCTAAGCAAGAAGTAAGGCTCCTTGCTTAGGGACAATTAATGGACAGGGATCTTTACAACCCAGCCATCACCGTGCGGGCAGCCGCGAGGGTGCGATCGATATCGGTCTCTGTGTGGGCGAGGGACGTAAACCCAGCCTCAAACTGAGAGGGAGCGAGATAGACCCCCTGCTCCAACATGCCGCGATGGAAGCGGGCAAACTTTTGTAGGTCTGACTTCTTGGCATCTTCGAAATTGTGGACAGGCCCTGCGGTAAAAAAGAACCCAAACATGGCGCTAATATGCCCACCACAGGCGGCATGTCCAGTTTTCTGGGCGACATCCAACATCCCACTGGCTAACCGAGCGGTGATTTTTTCGAGGTGCTCATAGGTGCCAGGGCGCTGCAAGATCTCTAGGGTTTTGATGCCTGCGGTCATGGCCAAGGGGTTGCCCGAGAGGGTACCCGCTTGGTACATTGGCCCAGCCGGAGCGACCATTTCCATGATGTCTTTGCGACCGCCGTAAGCACCAACCGGAAGCCCTCCCCCAATGACCTTGCCGAGGGTGGTCAGGTCGGGGGTGATGCCAAACTTGGCTTGGGCACCCCCATAGGCGATGCGGAAGCCCGTCATCACTTCGTCAAAAACCAGTAGGGCACCCTGTTCGCGGGTGATCTCGCGCAAACCAGCCAAAAACCCTGCATCGGGAACGATAAAGCCAGAGTTTCCAACGACAGGTTCGAGAATGACACCCGAAATCTCGCCGGGGTTTTCGTCAAACAGCGCTTTCACCGCTTCCAAGTCGTTGTAGGGAGCGGTGAGCGTGTTGGCTGTAGTCGATTTGGGCACGCCCGGCGAATCAGGAAGACCCAGGGTGGCCACGCCCGAACCTGCTTTGACCAAAAACATATCGGCGTGGCCGTGGTAGCACCCCTCAAACTTAATAATTTTGTCGCGCCCCGTATAGGCACGCATGAGGCGCAACACAGACATACAGGCTTCGGTGCCAGAGTTGACGAAGCGCACCATCTCAATGCTAGGGACGGCATCAATCACCATTTCGGCCAGCACATTTTCTTGATAGCAAGGGGCACCGAAGCTGGTGCCTTTGTCTAAGGCTGCATGGAGCGCTTGGATAACATCGGGATGGGCATGGCCACAAATAGCAGGCCCCCAAGTGCCGATGTAATCAATATATTGATTGCCATCGACATCCCAGGCATAGGCTCCATTCACCCGATCAAAGACGATGGGCTGCCCCCCCACGGAGCGGAAGGCACGAACGGGGGAACTTACGCCACCGGGCATGATCGTTTGGGCGGCAGCAAAGATTTCTTCTGAACGGGTGGTTTTTAAGGGGCTGGTAGCAGTCAAAATGCTCTCCTAATTAAAAAGTTACGAAGATCGAGGGGAAGCGGAGCGGTGAGGGGGGTTAGCCCAGGGAAGATCCGCTCAAACGTTGCGAGAGGGATCGGGGAAGCGGTTAGGCCGGTGCGATCGCCAGATGGCTGTCGAGGGCATGGCAAGACGACGGTGCAAGGTTGACCTAGGATTGCCCGATGGGGCGCAGTCAACCCGCTCATCATTTCCTATTATTTCACGAGGGTACCGGATGTGGGGCAGGGGAAGCGACTAGATGAAGCTATGCAAACCTGGTTAGGGGGAAGAGCCGGATTCTCAGTAGAATTAAAGAATGGCGATCGCACTTTCTACAGAATTAATTTTAAAGCAATTGCACGGAGGGCTGGTGGTTTCTTGTCAGGCACCCCCTCACTCACCGTTGCATGAACCACGGGTGATTGGGGCGATCGCCCTCGCCTCGGTGAATCAGGGTGCCGTTGGAGTTCGGATTGATACCCCCGCCCACATTCAAGCGGTGCGGCAACAGGTGACGGTGCCGATCATCGGTTTATGGAAGCGTCAAATTCCAGGTTCGTCGGTTTACATTACGCCTCAATTTGAGCAAGCTGTGGCAGTCGCGGAGGCCGGAGCCGATCTGATTGCCATTGATGGCACCCAACGCCCTCGCCCGGGCGGAGAAACCTTGCCCGATTTGATTCGTCGCATTCATACCCAACTTGGAAAACCCGTGATGGCCGATGTAGATACTTTAGAGAACGCGATCGCAGCGGCAGCAGCAGGGGCCGATGTCATCGGCACCACTCTCTACGGCTACACCGCAGACACCCAAGGGCAAGTGCCACCGGGCTATGCCCTCTTAGAAGCCGTGGTGCAAACCCTAACCCAGCCAATCGTTTGTGAGGGGGGAATTGCCTCCCCAGCGATGGCTCACCAAGCGCTCGCCTTCGGGGCAAGCTTTGTGGTCGTGGGCACAGCCATTACTGGGGTTGATGCCCAAGTCGCGGCCTATTGTGCAGCGATGACGGCTAGCGCCCCCTAGCGGTTATTGAGCCTCGGCCCACACCTCGTTGATGGGTGTCGCTGTTTGTTAACTGGTATCTTTGTTACTGGCATCTTTGCTAACTGGCATCAAAGCTAAGTCACCATCCGCCTTACCCCTGGCTGATAGGTGTGGCTCATTCTTTTCTCATCTGCCCTCCAGAAGTCGCCGTTGTTGAGGTCAGGGCAATGCATTATCCCCATGTCTCTGAGAATTCCCGATCCCACTCTGCGGCAGGGTCGGCAGATGCTGCTATGGGCGATCGCTCTTCAGGCTCCGCCCCTTGTCGGGTGTTGATCGTCGATGTCATCGGCCACACCCTAGACCATATCACCGCGCTCAAACAGCCCACACAGTTTGCCCAGATTGCTCTAGAGTGGCAACCCAACCAACAACAAGCCCTGTCAACCATGACGACGCAGGCCTACGCCCTAACGGTGATCCGGCATCGACCGGGCAAACTCGATGGGCTATACCTCTTGCAACAGGCTATTCGTCACGGCTACACTCAGCCCATTGTGTTGCTCATCGACCAAGATGACGCTTACTTCATGGCAACGGCTCAGGCGATGGGAGCCGTCGATTGTCTCTCACTGCTACAGTTCAATGCCGATTGCTTACACCGAATTTTTCGCTGGCTCACCACGCGATCGCACCCTATGCCCCGCTCCACTACGGCACCCTCTACCTCCTCCAACGGTTCTACTGCGCCCTTGGCCACCACTGATCCCCAAGGGATGAATCCGGCGATGGCGTTTGCTTCGCCCCATTATGGGGTTGTCTTGCTAGATACAGCGTTGCCCCAGCCAGGGATTTTATACGCCACCGATGTATTTTTAGCCCAGACTGGGTATTCTTTGGCCGAGCTACAAGGACAAAGCCTCATCTTGTTAGCCGGAGCCGAAACCGATGCCGCCGCCATGCAGCGCTGTATGATGGCGATCGCCCAACGCCAGACGCACACCGAAACCTGGCTCGGCTACCGCAAAACAGGCGAACCCTTCTGGCAAGAACTCAGGCTCTATCCCCTACCCGATAGCGAGGGCAACTGTTGCTACTACGTGGGGCTACAATATCTGCCGTCAAGTCCTCTGCCATCGAGTCCTCTGCCATCCGTGGCGATAGGCCAGACCTCTGACCAAACCTTAGAACAACTGCGACATCAAAACGAGCTCATCCTCAATTCGGCAGGAGAGGGGATCTATGGGTTAGATTTGGCGGGCACCATTACCTTTGCTAACCCCGCCGCCGCGCGGATGCTGGGCTGGGCCGTGGAAGATCTGATTGGGCGATCGATGCATCAAGTCTTGCAACGCGCTCCCAATAACAAATCGATCCAGCACAGCCAATTCCACCCTGACGGGGCAATCCATCACATAGACAGCGACGAATTTCAACGCCGAGATGGCACTAAATTCCCGGTGGAATATACCAGCACCCCCATTACTAACCATCAAGATGTGGTCGGAACGGTGGTGGTGTTTCAGGATATTACCCAGCGCAAAAGCCAAGAAGAAGCCCTGCGGGAAAGCGAAGAACGCTATGCCTTGGCAGCCCAGGGCACCAATGATGGCATTTGGGATTGGAACTTAAAAACGGGCAAAATCTACTTTTCGCCCCGCTGGAAGTCGATTTTGGGCTATGCCGAAGATGCCTTACCCAATACCCTCGATATGTGGTTTGACTGCATTCACCCCGAAGATCTCTATGCCTTTAAGCGCGAGCTAAATGCCCATCTAGCGGGGGTGAGTTCTCATTTAGAACATGAACATCGAATGCGCGATCGCACCGATGACTACCATTGGGTGCTCACCCGAGGGCTGGCCGTTCGCAATGAAGAAGGCACCGCCACCCGAGTGGCGGGTTCACTCACCGACATCACCCCTCGTAAACGGATCGAAGAACAATTACTCCACGACGCGCTCCATGATGCGCTTACCGGGCTACCCAATCGGGCGCTATTGATGGATCGACTGCGTCATACCGTGGAGGTCGCGCGACGCAACCCCACCTATCTTCACGCGGTGCTATTTCTGGATCTCGATCGGTTTAAGGTGATCAACGACAGTTTGGGGCATATGCAGGGAGACTGCTTGTTGATGGCGATCGCCGAACGGCTGATGGCCTGCATCCGCCCCGGCGACACAGTGGCACGGTTAGGCGGGGATGAATTTGTCGTCCTTCTCGAAGATATCCGCGATCTCAGCAGCACCCTGGTTGTGGCCGAGCGCATTCAAACGTCCCTCGCCCAGCCGATTCGGCTCGCCACCCAAGAAGTCGTCATCACCTCCAGCATCGGCTTAGCGTTGGGCAACACCAGCTATCGCCTCGCCGAAGATTTACTGCGCGATGCTGACACCGCCATGTATCGCGCCAAAGCCCGAGGCCGTGCCCGCTACGAGGTCTTCAACCCAGGGATGCATCAGCAGGCGGTGGCACTATTACAACTTGAAAACGACATCCGCCGAGGCCTAGAGCGTCAGGAGTTTTATCTCCATTACCAACCGATTATTGCCCTACGAGATTCGCGGTTGGCCGGTTTTGAGGCATTGCTCCGGTGGCGACACCCCGAGCGCGGAGAGATCATGCCCAAGGAATTTATTCCGGTGGCCGAAGAAACCGAACAAATTACAGCACTCGAACATTGGGCGATGCACGAAGCTTGCCGCTGCATGAAGGATTGGCAAGAGCGGTTCTCTAATGCGCGATCGCTCACCATGCATGTCAACCTCTCGGGCAAGCATTTTGATCAAGACTTGATTCAAGAACTCCAGACAACCTTGACCGAAACTGGGCTATCGGCATCTTATCTCAACCTCGAAATCACCGAAAGTATGCTGATGGAGAATGCCGACTCCGCCGTGTCGTTGCTCAAGCAACTGAAAGAGTTGGGCGTAGGGCTTTCCATTGATGACTTTGGCACAGGCTATTCGTCGCTGAGTTACTTACACCGCTTCCCCATCGACATTCTCAAGGTCGATCGATCCTTTGTGAATAAGCTCGACCATGACCCAGAGCAATTGGCGATCGTGCGCACGATCATGACATTAGCCTGGAACCTGGGGATCGAAGTAGTAGCCGAGGGCGTCGAAACCAACAAGCAATTGGCCCAAGTGATAGCCCTCCAATGTGACTATGGCCAAGGTTTCCATTACTCAGAACCCCTAGGAGAAGAAGCCATTGAGGCGATCTTGGCTGGCAATGCGCCAGAAAGTCATGTTCACTATCAGCTCGGTCGCTAACGCGAAGCAACCGCCACTAAGAAACGCGAAGGAAAATAAGGTACAGCCGCAGCCATGATCCATAAGACATTTACCTGTCATTCCCGCGCAGGCGAGAATCCATCTTGAGAGTCATGCAACCCCTGGGTTCCCGTTTCCACGAGAATGACGCTGGTGTGTCCTAACCTTTGTGACTATCGCGATACCTGCTAAAAGGTATCCGCTAATCGGACTTTCTCCCTGTGGGAGACGCTGCGCGAACGACTGCGCTCAGCCCTCGATCCCTGAAGGTTGAGCACAGTCGAAACCTGGCCATCGGGTACACCACTCACCCACAGATCCCTTACCTAATTTCAAACTGCTGGCAATCTCCATCACTGGCAGCGGAGAATCCACAATCAGGGTGAGAATTTTGAGTTGATTGCAGGTTATGTGGAGAGATCGACCTCAGCCGGGCTTAGTCCCCCAGAACGTAAGGTTCTGTAACGGTTCTGTGGATTCCTAAGTCTGCTATAAGACAATGTTGGTTAACATTTTTGGGTTGATCTTTCATGGGTTGACCTGATTGACCGTTTAACCCGTTGAACGGTTGAACGGGAAATGAGGCGCAAGGCTCGCACTATCGCTGCCACGTTCAGGAAAACCCCCGGACGTTAGAAGTTGAGTGAGAGAGGATCCAGGGTTGGGGCTGTACCCATCAGGTCACACAACAGAACCCACACTTTCTCAGCAAAGCATCTTCTCGGTAAGACAGCTTCTCGGTAAGACAGCTTCTCGGTAAGACAGCAGGAAGGCAGCGGTGCGATCGCCCATCCCCCTCTCTGAAGCCTGCCATGACGGTCTGCTCCTGAACTAATTAGCCTTGATTTGGGTTAATACTCGCACTGATTTTTACCTGGTGAGGAACTAGCTATGCGGACGTTTCACCGCCAACCGCCCACAGAGCACGAGACCCGCACCCGGATTTTGCGGGCTGCCCAGCACTTATTTGCGCACCGAGGGTTTGGCGGCACCACCACCCATGATTTAGCCGAAAAAGCCGGGGTCGCAGAAGGAACCCTCTTTCGCCATTTTGAAAACAAGAAGGCCATTTTGGTTGAGGTCGTGACCCAAGGTTGGGTCGAGCTACTCACAGATTTGCTGACTGAGTTGAGTGAAATGGGGAGCTATCGGGCGATCGCCCAAGTTATGCGCAAGCGAATGCTCAACTTACACCAAAACTCCGACATGCTGCGGGTTTGCTTCCTCGAAGCCCAGTTTCATCCTGATTTGCGCGATCGCATCCAGCTTGAAGTGATTTCCAAAATGTCGGATGTCGCCGAAGCCTTCTTCCAAACCGCCATGGATCGCGGCATCTACCGCCCCATGAACCCTCGCACCGTGGCACAGGTGTTTCTAGGAATGTTTACGGTGGCTGGCTTTAGCCGCGATACCATCATGCCTGCCAACTCGTCTCCCCAAGAACTGCAAGCCATGGCTGAGGATTTGGCCGATATTTTTCTCAACGGCGTCCTCGCTCCCGGAGCCACCGACTAACGGGCAGAATTCCTCAGCTTATAGCCTGACCTTGCTGGGTCAGGCTATAAGCTGAACTCTCAAATGGCTGTAAGGCTCTTAAAAAGACTTTTAGGGCAATAAAAAAGTGGGCGATCGCCCACTCCAGGAATCAAGGAGGACATTACACACCAGAAACCAACTGCAAAACTACGAACGCCTAGTGCGGCGCTATCTAAAACTTGTTCAGGTCGATGCCTGCGTCTTTAGCCATGGCGCTAAGACCTTTCTTTTCGATGGTCTTGATCGCTTTGGTGGAAAGCTTGAGCTTCACCCAACGATTGCCTTCAGCCCACCACACTCGCTTCATTTGCAGATTGACTTGCTGCAACTTCTTGGTGCGGCGATGAGAGTGAGAAACTGCGTAGCCATTATTGGCTCGCTTGCCGGTGAGGTCACAAACGCGAGACATAGGTTTAGGCAAATGAAAAAGTGCTTTTCCAGAATAACAGGTTGAAGGGGCGATCGCCATCCTTTTTCCTAATATCTTTTCCTAATATCCATGCCATCGAATTGCGGGAGCGTGCCAGAACAGCGCCATGCTTTGCGCCATCCTCGATGCATCTGGCCAAAAACCCGAAGGCTCATCTAACAGATCTTGACACTGTACCGTCTAGACGGTATCTTTAGTTAAAGAAATTTGAAGCCTCTCAATCCATCTAGCCTCTCAATTCATCTAGCTCCAGAGCCAATTCCCTGATCTGCTGTTCATTTTAGGCAGTGTCCATCAACGCTGCTCCTGCGCTTAGTCTTTACTACCCTAAAACCATGCAAAGCACAGCTTCTCTGCCCTCTCCTTCTGCGCCATCGGTTGATCCCCCCGCCTATGTGATGCCCCTATCAAGTCGTGAGATGGAGGTCTTGCGGTTGATTGTCGATGGCAACACCAATATACAAATTGCGGCGCAGCTCTATGTCAGCCCAAACACGATCAAAACCCATGTCCGTAGTATCCTCAATAAGCTTGGGGTGGGCGATCGCGTGCAAGCGGCTGTCTTTGCGCTCCGCCATCACCTGGTTTAGGGCAGAAACCCGGCCTTAACCATTGTTTTCTGAGGCATTTCTATGGGTTCTTCCAAAAAGTCGAAGGCTGGCTCAACAACCCGCACAGACCTCTTGCGGGCGGCCAGCCAAATTGTGATTGACAAGGGAGTCGATGCCTTGACCTTAGACGCCGTTGCCAAACAAGCAGGCATGAGCAAAGGTGGCTTGCTCTACCATTTCCCAAACAAAGAGGCGTTGATGAAGGGCATGGTCGAGCATCTTGTGCAAGACTTCGAGGCAGTCTTGCAAACCGAGTTTGAGCAAGATGATGCTCCTGGCAGCCCCGGACAATGGATGCGTGCCTACATTCGGGCAACGGTGCATTGTAGCCAAGAATCCCTAGCCTTAATTGCCCGCCTCACCTCCATAGCCGCAGATTCTCCTAGCCTCCTAGAAGCCGTCAAAACATGCGACCAGAAGTGGCGACAGCGGATTGAAACCAGTGGCCTTGATCCGACCAAGGCCAGCATTATTTTGTTGGCGGCAGATGGGCTTTGGTTTGCAGAGATGTTCCAGATTGGCACGGTAGCGGAACCCCGCCTGACCCAAGTGGTCGAAATGCTGCTGGATATGACACGCACCCCTTAAGGCATAAGCGATCTGGCTGTGCGGCGAGGGAATCCGCTGCACCTGTTTTTTAGGGTTCATCGAAAAATTGGGTAGAAACCCCGTGTTTTTAGCACGGCTTTACATTGATTTTTGGTATATTAGTACTGGTCAACGACCCACCCGTGACGATGGATCAGACAGCCTATACGAGCGAAG
>Ga0105044_10009307_pt1 | contig 13459 bp, 5 predicted proteins | sample MAT01_FD_78092 | JGI IMG/M metagenome (GOLD analysis project Ga0105044, IMG submission 78092) | Freshwater microbial communities from Lake Fryxell liftoff mats and glacier meltwater in Antarctica - MAT-01 | ecosystem: Environmental > Aquatic > Freshwater > Ice > Liftoff microbial mat | place...
CGGATACACAGAGTTGGGATTTTTCCAAGTTGAGATATTTCTCAACTATTCTGTTTAATTTGACGGTTGGTATATTGACGATGAATTAATTTGTACTATAAAAACCAGCCTGAGTAGTTACGGTTCTTGTGCTGCAAGATGGTTTGCTGGCTTATATGCGCCGCGAATTCAGTTTCGAGCATTTTCAGGACGCAAAATTAGGTCATGCCATGCATTTTCATGCCTATTCTCTGCAACAGGATGAGGATCAGTATCGCTTACAACTGCTCTCACGTCTCAGTACCGATGCTGTCGGGGTTGCCAAAGCACTCGGATTACAAGCCAGTGCCAATGTAGCACTTGAGGTAATTCTCAACCTCCTCCAGAATAAATTGACGCCAAAAACACGTCTCTGGATTTAGGGTCAACTCTCCGCCTTATCCTCGGCAGGCACATCCAGGCGCAGGGAGCCATCCACCTGATACAGCTTGCGCGTCGTCCCAATCGGGAAGGGATCAAGCCCGCCCAACCGCGCCCCCATCATGCGCTGGATCGCCACAATCTCCTGTGTTGTCACCGCCGACATTGTGCCCTCGGCGTTATCATGCTCCATCGTGCCAAAGGCGCGATGAAAGGCGATGCGCTGAAACTGCACACTCGCCATATTCGCCACCACCAACGACCCCGGATTGATGCCACGCGGCGACATATCCTGCTGCCGAATGAGAAGAATACTGACCATCAGCAGCGCCACACCCGCCCACTGTGGCATTGTTAGCGTATCGCCAAGTATCAGCGCACCGAGCAGCAGCGACACGCCAATCTCCGTCACGCCCAGGACAGCCGTTTGCACGCCGCCCAGGAACTTGACGCCTGCAAACATCGCCAACCGTGAGAGCGCCGTCGTCGTCGCCAGCGCCAGGATGGGCAGCGCCGCATGTTGCAGCACATCCGGCTTGATGGAGGGCGTCACAGCCAGCCATACGAACGCCACCACAATGCCCATCGTTGTGACAATGTAGAGGGCTGCTGTGGGCGCAGGCATCTCATACATCACGTATTGGCTCAGGACGACTGTCCCGGCAAACATCAGCGCATTGCCGAGCATCAGCCCGATGCCCGTCCAATTCAACACCTGGGCATTGAAACCTGTGACGATGACCAGGGCCATCATTGCCATGCCTACGCGCACCAGCGTGCGCCGCGTGGCCTTCTGGCCGCCAATGCGCGACAAAATCAGCGCGAAGGCCAGATAGCTGCCATTGATGAGCTGCACCATCGATGAGGACAGATACGTCAGGCCGCTGTAGTAAAACAGCGATCCAATGCCGTTAATCGTGCCAATCACGATGCATCCCAGCAGGCCAGCCGGATAGATAAAGATGTAACGCGGAAAGAAGAGCGCGTAAAACGTCCACATCAAGGCAATCGCCACCAGCGTCCGCAGCGCCGCGACGGTAAAGGGATCGGCCCCCGCCTGGATCGCCAGTTTGCCAAAAATCGGAGCCATCCCCAGAAAAATGGGCGTCGAGATTGCAGCAGCGATGCCCCGCCAATTCAGCGGTTGTTGTGGTGTCATAAAGCCCTGTCGTAAGATGAGTGTTTTGTAATGTCAGTGTCAGTGTACAGGAAATCTCCCTGAACAAGCAAAAACATTCAGCGCAAAGTATAACGATATTCTATCGATTAGTGGGATCGTGAGGGGGAAATATTACGTGCGGGCCGCAAGCCGTTTCAGGGCGGATGTACCGCGCTTGTCCTGCACAGAGATCGGCAGCAGCACCGTGAACTCGCTGCCGGGGCATTTTGTGCGATCATGGCCGGGGCTTTCCACTTTGATCTTGCCCCCGTGCGCTTCGATGATGCCCTTACAGATCGCCAGCCCCAGGCCCAAGCCACCGCCGCCAAACGCGGTTTTGCTCGTGCCATGCATGGCAACATCGCCGCCAATATGAATGCGCTCAAAAATTTTGTGCTGCTGTTTTTCATCAATGCCGATGCCCGTATCCTTGACGCTGAACATCACCGCCTGCTCATTATGCCGCGCTGAGATCGTGATGCGACCATGATTGGGCGTGTACTTGATGGCATTGCTCAACAGATTTGCCATCGTGATATGCAGCAGATCAGCATCGGCATGGATACGTTCGGGCCATTCGGCGATGTTGAAGTCAATCGTCAGTTCGCGTTCGACCAGGGCCGCGCCAAATTCATTGATTACGCGCTGCACCACGCCTGACGGATGGACGTTGGTGAGATTCAGTTCAATCTTGCTCGTCATGATGCGACTGATGATGAGAATCTCCTCGATCACGCTCTGCATCCGATCCAGCGATTCGCTCAAGCCGCCGAACAACTGCTGGAACTCGGCATCGATTGTCATGAGCTTCCGCACCTGGGGATAATCCTCCAGCAGGCGGATATAGCCCGTGACGAGCGTGAGCGGCGTCCGCAGTTCGTGAGCCGTGAGCTGAATGAAGCTGTCCTTCATCTGATCCAGGCGCTCAAGATCGGCGTTTTTGCGCTCCAACTCGCGGATGCGCCCCTCAAGCCGTGACACCACATCCTGCACATAGCGTTCGCGGGCGGCATCCAGGCTCGTGTCATCGTCGGGGGCATCCTGCCCGCCGCTGAGATAAAACTCAATGTAAATGGGCAGCGCATCAACATTGATGGGCCGATGAATGAACCCATTGATCCCCGCCGCCAGATTCATCTCGCGCTGTTCGGGATCATCGTGATCGATCAACGCCACAATCGGGATTTTGCGCAAGCGAGCATCGGCCCGCAGCGTGGTTGCCAGTTCACGCCCGCTCAAATCCGGCAGATCAATCGAGGTGATGATGATATCGACAGTTTCGTTGCGGGCAATATCCAGCGCTTCCAGAGCACGGCGGGCGGTGCGGGTTTGATAGCCTGCCATCTCAAGCAGGTTCTGAAGCTGCTGAAGAAGTGTGCCGCTGCCGTCGATGACTAGAATAGTGCGTTGTAGATGCACGCTGAGTTCCTTTATTACACAATACTTCTTTTATTTTACCGGAAAATAAACTTTGAAAATGAAGATTCGGCTTTTTATATGAATTTGGTATAGTTGTGACAACCGTATCAAAACTATCGTGCAGATGCCAGGGTCGATCATGCGACCGCAGGGGATCAGACTGCTAGGGTTTGGCGTACCAAACCCCTACAAAACTGCTTCCATGACTCACTCAAGCCCATGATCTCATCACAGTAGGGACAAGGCCCGCCGTGTCCGAATGTGTGGACAAGGCCCACCGTGTCCGAATGTGTGGAGACGGCGGGCCTTGTCCCTACAAATACATGGTGGGTTACTCCGCATCATTTCAAGCGTCACAACAGATCAATCACCGACCAGCGTGTTGCGCCACCCCCAATTTTTACCCCAGATGATCCATCAACACCTGCATGAAACTCTCATCAATGAAAGAGCCTTTTTGCAGCACCATCTCGGTTTGCGCCGTGAGCGTATGGCGTTCCTGGGTTGTGAGTTCTTTGGCTGTCACCACCACAATCGGAATGCGACTCAGCAGCGGGTCGGCCTTCATCTGCTCAATCACGCCAAAGCCATCCACATCCGGCATCATCAGATCGGTGATGACCAGATCGGGAAGCACCTCGCGGATCGCCCGCAGGCCGCTCACACCATCGCTGGCGACATACACCTCACAGTTTTCGCGTGATTCAAGGATGCGGCTCATCAGACGGGCCGCCGATTCATTGTCCTCAATCACGACCACGCGGCGCAAATTGCCATCGCTGAGTTGATTGACCGCACTGAGCAGATGCTCTTCCGGCACAGTCGGCGCAGTCCCCGCGTCCGACATATCAATCAGCTTCTGCCATTCTGTGCCGAGGATGCGTTTTTCAACGGGCATGGTATGGCCGGAGCAGTTGACCACGACCACTTCATCGGGATGAATCAGGCCCATCTGCGCCATTTTGATCAGGCCCGCGAAGGTCACGCCTGTGGCAGGCTCAACCGAGATGCCTTCATAGCGGGCCAGCAGACGAATCGCATTAAAGGCTTCTTCATCCGTCGCGCTGACGAATGTGCCGCCGTACTCCTGCACATAATCATACAGCAGTTCATAGGCGCGGCCCGGATTGCCTGTGGCAAGCGTCGCAATCACCGTCTGCGGATTCTCGACGGGCGTGGCGACGCGCTGCCCACGATTGAACGCCTGCACCATCGGGGCGCATCCGGTGGATTGGATCATGCCAAATTTGGGCATCCCATCGATCAGACCAAATTGGCGCAGTTCGCGGAAGCCTTTCCCCACCCCAATCGGCCCCATGCCGCCGCTGACGCCCTGCAAAAACCAATCCGGCTGCACCCATTGTTCACCATCATGCAGCTCATCGCCCAACTGCTCCGCGATCTCATAGGCCATCGTCTTCATGGCTTCGATAGAGGCCACGCTCTTGATGCCCTTATCGAGGAAATAGCCTTTGGTCATGGCGAAATGGGCGGCTAACTCTTTGGTCTGGTCGTAAGTACCTGTCGTCTTGATGATCTCTGTGCCGTAGATGGCGGCTTCGCGCAGCTTTTCATTCGGGGCGAGAGACGGGAAAAAGGCCCAGATTTGAATCCCGGCCCGTGCGCCATACGCGCCGTAAGCAATCGCCACATTGCCGGTACTCGCCAGCACGACCTGATCAACGCCCATTTCTTTGAGCGCGGAGATGGCAACGGTGGCCTGCCGATCTTTGAAGCTGGCTGTCGGATTCTGGCGCTCATCTTTGATGAACAGATTTTTCAGCCCCAGCGAGGCGGCCAGCGCCTCACAGCGAATCAGCGGCGTACAACCTTCATGCAGGCTGACGATATTTTTAGCATCGTACAGCGGGAGAACCTCACGATAGCGCCACAGGGTGCGCGGACGACGACGGACCTGCTTGAGCCATGCCTGAACATCCGTGACGGCTCCATCATAGCGAGCCTCCACGATCACCTCGCCGCAGGCCGGGCATTTGCCCTTAAATTCGCGCAGCGGGGTGACAGTGTGGCAGTAGGTACATTCCAATGAGATGGAGCGTTCTGTCATGTTTTAAAGCAGCTTTCCAGCGTTGAGATGGGCTTTCACATCTTGGATGAACTGTTCGTATTGATCCTGACTGATATCCGTTTTATACAGGACATGGACGTTTTGTAACAGGGCTTGTTCATCCGAGTCTAAGTTCATCTCGCCTGTGACAATCATCACCGGAATACGGGCGGTCTCAGGATTGGCGCGTAATTCGTTCAACACTGTAAAGCCATCCATTCCTGGCATCCGTAAATCCAGGATGATCAGATCGGGGCGGCGGCGGGCCACCATTGAGATGCCTGCCTCGCCGCTCTCAGCCGAGAAGACGCGGTACGCGCCATGCTGTGCCAGAAGCTGCTTGAGCAGACGGATGCTGTCGGGCTGATCGTCGATGATGAGAATGCGATCCGCACGATTCTCCTGTTCGGCCTTTTTGACGGTTTCCAGCAGCATATCGGGCAAAATCGGGCGTTGCAGGAAGGCATACGCTCCCAGACGATAGCCGCGCTCCGAGTCGGTATTGAGGGTGCAGACGATGATCGGAATATCGAACGACTCATCCTGTTCCTTGAGGTCTTTCAGAATCTCCCAGCCCTGCCCATTGGCAAAGTTGACATCCATGATGACCACACTGGGGCGCAGTTGCCCCACCATCGCCCGCGCATACGACGGATGATCGGCAGTTTGCACCTCAAAGCCATCGCGCTGGAGCGTGCGCCGATACTGATCAACCATCTCTTTGTTCTCTTCAATCAGCAGCACATCGCGCTTCATATTCAACACGGGCAGTTCCCGCGTCATATTGAAGCGTCCAAGACCCGGGCCGGGCGGTGGTGTGCGCGTGTCAAGCACCTGTGTCGCATTCGGATCAGAGTTCCCGGCCTGCGGCTGACTGGCTTCAATCTCGACGGTCTTATGGGGCGCATCATTGCCGTTTTCAGGTGCGGCCTGCGTGGGGATGGTAAAGCTGAACTTCGACCCGACGCCCGCCTGCGACTCAACGAAGACGTTGCCGCCTTGCAGTTCCACCAGCGATTTCGAGATCGCCAGCCCCAGGCCCGTGCCGCCCACCGTGCGCGTCAGCGAGGAGTCGACCTGACGGAAGCGCTGGAACAGTTGGTTGATATCCTTCTCGCCAATGCCGATGCCTGTATCGATGACATCCACGCGAATGATGGGCTGGCCTTTGGCATCCGCGACAGAATACGCCTGGATCGTGACATTGCCATTCGGCGTGAATTTGACGGCATTACTGACCAGATTCAGCAGAATCTGACGAGTGCGGAATTCGTCGCCATACGCCTGGGGAATGCCCTGGGCGGTCTCAACGATCAGCTTGAGCGGCTTATCCTTGATCAGACCAATCGCAATCGATTTGACGCCCTCCACCATCTGCTTGACTTCAAAGAAGGCCGACTTGAGCTTGAGTTCGTTATTCTCGATCTTGGCCTGATCCAGAATATCGTTGATCAGGTTAAGCAGGTGATTACCGCTGTTGTAAATGGTCGTCAAATCCTGCTCTTGCATCTCGCTCAACGGGCCGCTGATGCCCTTGAGCATGACCTTACTGAAGCCAATGATCGAGTTGAGCGGCGTCCGCAGCTCATGGCTCATACTCGCCAGGAACTGTGATTTCAGACGATCCGCTTCCATCAGGCGCTCGTTGCTGGCTTGCAACTGATCGACCAGCAGGCGGTTCTGGATGGTGGCTCCAAGCGCTCCACCGAGCGTCATGACAAGCTGGATTTCATCGCTGCGGAAGGCGTTCTGCTGCGTGCTCTCCAGCACCATGACCGCCGTCAGCTCATTGCTTGTGCTGATCGGCACAACCAGCGCCGATTGTGAGTCGAGCGTCAGCGCCGTATAGCGCACATCATGGGCAATGTCGGGAACGGCTTGCATTTGCAGCGTGCTGGCGGCAATCCCAATCAGGCTTTCGCTGTCACCAGGGCGCACCTCGACGATTTCAGTCAGCGCTTGGTCAGCGCCTGAAAGTGTCTTGGGGCGCAGCATAGTGAACTGGTTTTTCTCGAAATCCTCGTAAATCACAGGCATATACACCGCCAGCGCTCGTGTGTCCATCGTGCGGGCAATCAAGCTGGCGGCAGAGCGCAGCGCGTCATCCAGCGTATCAGCGGCGGCGGCGGCACTCGTGATCTCAAACAGGAAGGTCATCTCCTTCGCACGCTGGCTGGCCTCTTCATACAGGCGGGCGTTTTCAATCGCCACCGAGATTTGGGCGGCCAGCGTCTTGAGCGCCTGAATATCCTGATTGCTGAAGGCATTCGGAACATTGGATTGGACATCCAGCGCCCCGACGACCTTATCCTTGACGATGAGCGGCAGCGCCAGTTCGGAGCGGGTATAGGGAAGATCGGGGTTGGGCATATGCACCACGCCCACATCTGCCGTATCGAGCGCGATGGTGGGTTCAGACGAGGCCGTCACACGTCCCACCACGCCTTCGGCCCCGACAGGGATACGATGGTGCTTGGCAAGCAACTGCTCACCCGCTTCGCCTGTGCTGGCCCGCAAGTTGGCGAACTGGGCTTTTTCATCGACCAGAAAGACCTGAACATGATCGTAACCGAAGCTGTCACGGATGAGATCGACCACACGCGAGAGCAGCGTATCGAGATCGAGCAGTTGGCCGATAGCGCCGCTGATGTTGGCCGATGTTTCAAGCTGAAGGGCGCGGCGTTCCGCTTCCGCCAGTGAGCGGGCGGCTTCCATTGACAGGGAGGTTTGTTCCGCAAATGACTGGAACACGCGCATATTTTGTTCCGTATAGATATGCGGCTGCTGCGATCCAAGCCAGATCGCGCCAATCGCACGATTGCTGACGCGCAGCGGAATAATCACCAGGGAGCGGGTGTCCATACTTTCCATGCTGATGCGCTCAAACTCAGTCAGATTAAGATCGTCACTGTAGATGTCTTCAAGGACAAGCACGCTGTCTGACGCCATCAAATGCCAGGCTGGGAATTGATCGGCCGTGAGCGTCACCCCCTGCAAATCAACCTCACTCCCACTGCGCCATGTCGACATGATTTCGATGGTGGCATTGGGAACATGCCAGTTAGTGGTATTGAGCAGCGCAATAAACACCTGATTGATGTGCGGCTCAACCAGGTAGTTGGAGATGACATTCATGACATCATCAGAAGAGGAGGCTTCGATGAGCGCACGGCTGGCCTGATACAGAATGGTTGTCTCTTGCAGGGTTAACTCATTTTGTTCCAGCAGGATCTGGTTATCGATCACCACGGACGCGCTGTCGCTGATAGACGTGATGAACCGAGTTTCGCTGTCATTAAATACATGAGGACTGCGATAACCGATCATAAACCGGGCTTTGGAATCATCTTTCATATGCAGAGAGACCAGCGCAAAGGCCTGAATCGTAGGGTCTTTCAACAGTTCAAGCGTGATTTCGTCGGGCGCATCGCTGGACAGATCCGCGACATAGACCGTTTGTGCGCTCAGCAGAGGCAGGGCAACCAGCTTCTGTATGTTAACGCCTGCGGCCTCTGTCTCGTCAAACCCAACCTGGAAGAGCGATCTTATGCCCTCTCCCCTTTTATCGGATTGAAAGTAGCCTGCCACCATATCAGGATTGAGCGTCGAGAGAGCGTTTTGAACAGCCTCGGACAGCGCTATCAGACTACTGGCGCGGCTGATGGCGGTGGTGGCATCGTAGAGGAAGCCTGTTTCTTGCAGCGCCAACTGTGTACTGCGGACAAGATAGTTATTATCAATCGCGGTGGTTGCCATATCGCGCAGCGTCGTATAGATACGCTGCTCATCATTGCTCAGGCCGTTCGCCGCCGCATCGGTGATGATGAACCAGCCCAGCGGTTGCTGACGTGTTTTAGCCATCAACGGGAGGATCAAGACCGATTCGGCATTGACACGGCGCAGGGATTGGCGCACGCGCATATCGAGTGTGCGCGTGATGGACACGTTGGCGATAAACTGCGCTTCATGCGACAGCAGCGGGGCCAGTTCATCAATATCCAGAAGCGGCGCTTGCATGAAGCGGGCGATATAGGGCGCAGCATCTTCCAACTGGGTCAGGATGATATAAGCGTTGCCCGCATTCTGCGACGTAATCTGATGCATGATACTGTCCAGAATATCGTTCAAGGTCTCCGCCTGGGACAGGGAGCGCTGGCCTTCATACAGCGAAATTGTTTCACGCAGATTGACTTGCAGCGCGGCTTCCAGGGTGCGGATGTTGCTGATGTCCTGGAAAGCGGCCACGATCCCACGAATCTGTCCCAATTCATCATAAATCGGGGCCGCATTCATCAGTAGATCGGCATGATGATTGCCATACTTCACAGCGATATCATCTCCCAGGATGGAGCGATCGGTGTCGCGGGAGGTATAGATGGGCAGCTCATGATTGGGATAGATGATATCGGAGCCGGTACGATAAAGATGATAGAACTCTGCTGTGAACGGTTCATCCATATCGACAGGCTGACCCAGAAGCTGCTGAACACTCTCGTTGAAGCTGATCGGCTTCAGGGTCGTCGGATCAAGCACAAGCACACCCGCAGGCAGCGTTGACAGGATCGCGTTCAGATTTTCGCGTTCGCGCAGCGTTTCTTGCAGCAGCACCTGACGTTCGATAGCGAGTGTGACCTGCCCGGCAAAGGTCTGAATGAAACGGGTATAACTCTCATCAAACAGCTTTTCGCGGCTGCTGCGGACGATTATGGCCCCAAACCAGCGCTGACGCGATCTTAAGGGGGCGATAATCACGCTGACGGCGTTGCCGGCTGTCAGCACCTCCTGGAGAATTGGCTGATCGGTGAAGGTATTCGGCAGCGATTCATACACCAGGTAATCGTTGACAGTGTTCGCTAACAGCGCCGCCAGCGGGACATCCGCATGATTGATGGTCTGGCCCGTATGAATGGGAGCGGTTGTCTGGCTGTACCATTCATAGACATATTCAAGTTCAGGCGCATCCTCAAACGACTGTGGACGCGCCATGAGCACCGTGATCGACATGTCCAGATTATCGTGCTGATTGAGGAACGGCACGACCAGATAAGTCGACATGGCCTGATAAATGCTGGCGAGATCCTGGGCGGCGGAAATCGTGCTGCCTGTCACGTACAGGCGGCGGGTTTCGTTCAGGGCGCTTTCTGTGCGCTGGTAGAGACGCCGATTCTGGATTTGAATGCTCATCTGGCCGACGAGGGCACGATAGGCTTCCAGGTCTCCAGGGGCCAGCACATCGCCAGAGGGCGAGACCACCCCAAACAGCGCGAGAGGGATATTGTCGGTGAACAGCGGGAAGATGGTCATCGTCTGCCAGCCGTTCTGCTTCATCCAGTATTGCTGGGGCGCGAGGTCTGCCCCCTCAATCGCTGGCATGAGCCAGTGTTCCAGTTCACGCGAACGCATGGGCGAGTCGTCTACAATCGTCAGCGGAATCAGTTCAGCCGTCGATATCACCTCTTTGCCTTCGGAGCGCACCATCACGCGGGCAAAAGGCGGCCATCCGCTGCGATCAACATCCCCTTCCAGCAGCGCCAACCAGAAGTTGTAGCGCGTATAGTTGGAGGTGATCACGATGGCATATATCAGGTCTTCAAGCCGCTGGCTGGTATTAATGATGCGGCTGGCGGCATACAGATTTTCGTTGCGTGACAGCGCCTCTTCTGTCTGGCGCAGCAGCAAACGATTATCGACGGCGACACCCGTTTGAGCGGCCAGGGAGTAAAACAGACGACGTTCACGCTCCGTAAACTGGCGAAGCGTGTTGAAATCGACGGTGACAAAGCCTTTGCTCACACCACGAATTGTCAGCGGCAGCAGCACATAGGAGAGTACCTGGGCCGATTGCATAAGTTCGGTGAACTGACGCAGGTCAGCGGGAGCGCTTTGCGTATTCTCGACCAGATAAACCTCATCTTGTCTCACCGCTTTAAGCAGGCCGCTGCCGCCTTCCACCTGTGCGCCAGCAGCGAGGCGGGGCGGCTGACGGGGATTCATCAGGAAGTTGGTATGGACATAAGCGCGGCTGACGGGCTTTTCATCTTCATCCAGTTGGAACAACCAGATCTGAGCGCGGGCCGCATCCGGCGTCACGGAGAAGATAATCGATTGCAGCAGGTCTTGGAGGGTGTTGGCCTCGTTCAACTGGCGGCTGAGTTGATAGAGAGTCGATGTTTCAGACAGGTTCAACTGGGTTTGCTGGAACAAGCGTGCATTTTCCATCGCCAGCGCCACACGTTCCGCTACTGCCTGCACGATCATACCGTCGCCCTCCACCGACGCGCCTTCGGGCAGTGTGGCAGACAATGTGCCGATGACCTCACCACGCAGCATAATGGGCGCTTCGACGATGTTGCCACCGAGCGAGGGCAGCGTGCCAAATGAGGAGCGGAAGCCCGTCTCACCATCCTGCCCATCCCACGCCGAGCGCGTCAGTTGGCGGTTCAGACGGTCAATCTGCAAGATACGCTCGTCCGTCTGCTCGCGTAAACGCGCATTGTAAACCGCCATAGCGATCTGATCGGAGAGCAGTTGCAGGGTATTAACCGCCTCATCAGGGAAGGCATCGCGCTCACGGCTTTGAATATCGAGCACGCCAATAATTTCATTGCCCGCAAACATGGGCAGGCCGATCTCAGAGCGGGTATCTGGCAGCAGAGGATTATAGAGGTGACGGCCCTCACGCTGCGCCTGTTCCGTATTGCCGATGATGATAGGCCGACGCTCACGGATGGCAGTGCCCACCACAGAGGACGAGTGAACGGCAATGCGATGACGCTGTGCCAGCAGTGCCGCCCCAATATCACCGCGACTGTAGCTCAGGATCGCTTCATCCGTGTTTTTATCGAGCAAGAACACCTGGGCATGATAAAAGCCCAGTTCGTTACAAATCATATTGATGACACGCGGGGCCAGCACATCCGTTTCTGGCAGGGTCACAATCTCACGGCTGACACGACCTGCCACCTGAATATCGCGTTGATAGCGCTGCTTCTGGCGTTCGGCGGAGATATTGAGCTGGCCTAAACGCTGTTGCAGCGACTGTACATTCTCAGAGGTGGGTGTAAACGCAGTTCCAGTGGTATCCGCCAGTTGATCGAGTTCATTCAACGTCTGCGTCACGGGGTTGAGGATCGTCCCTAGCATACGATTGAGCAGAAATACACCCAGAAACCCGGCGACGATCACAAACACCAATTCAGCGAGAATCGTACTCAAAGCAGGCGTATACGCGGTGAGATAATCATCGACAAAATACACCCACAGGGGCGTTTTCATGTCCGAGGGCAGCGGAACAGCCTGACGCGAGATGACCTTACCGCTGACCGTTTGCAGAAGGAAATCCGACGTATTTTTGGTGTCAACCTGGCGATAAAGACGATACTCGTCATTCCCCGCTTGATCGAGGGAGATGGCCTCCGTGCGGGCGCTGTCGGCGACAACCGTCAGATCATCATTGAGCAGAAGTAGATGGCGGAAGGTTTGAGGCTCAAAGACCCCATCTGCCAGGAGTGTATTGAAAGACAGCAGCGCGGGAGCATCCACGTTGATGACAAGAAATCCGAGTTTGGTGATATCATCGGCACGCACTGAGATGATGAGGCTGGCAGCAACCGAGGTTTCCCCGTTGGCGTCTGATATTTCATCAAAGTAAATGCCATCGCCCTGAGATGTGAAGCGCTCAAAATAAGGCGCAACTTCTAGCGCATATACGGCAGGATCAGCCACATCGTCCGGGCCAGCAAGCTGGAGAACATTGCCCAGGCTGTAAACCTCGAAGCGCATCACCCCCTGTGTATCGATGAAGCGGATGGAACGGTACAGATCACGTTCCTGGCGAAGGACAGCGCGGCTGGGGTTGGCGGCCACATTGATATCGGCAGTAATCCCAAGAATGTAGTTCTTGAGATTGACGTCTGTCGCAAGCGATGTTGCCGTGCTCAAGAGGGGTTGCAGTTGATCGCTGACCACTGCCTGAGCACGCTTGAGCGCCGTATCATGGGTCTCGCTCAGGCGGGCGACGTTGTCTCGAAAGCTCGTGGCACTCGTCACCACAAGGAATAAGCTCAGGAGAGCAAACACAATCACGGCAATACGCCGCATAATGCTCCTACCGAGAGACAGTGGAGAAAGGGTGAGAGAGGTCATAGGCGGGCGCTCTCCTTAATCATCATGGGAATGGCCGTTACCGTTGGGGAGTGCTTGTGGCACGCCACCCGCCGGGGATACAGCAGGGTCGTCGGTTGATGTTGAGCGATGCAGTTGAATTGAGACTTGTGACGAGCGCAGCGCAATGCCAACTTCCTGGATCGCCATCTGCAAAATTTCATTAACATCTCGCTTGGAAGTCAACTGGGCTGAGATCGTATTGACGGTGCGTTCACGTTCAGCGGCCTTATGGCTCTCCTGGAACAAGC
>Ga0105044_10009312_pt1 | contig 13454 bp, 11 predicted proteins | sample MAT01_FD_78092 | JGI IMG/M metagenome (GOLD analysis project Ga0105044, IMG submission 78092) | Freshwater microbial communities from Lake Fryxell liftoff mats and glacier meltwater in Antarctica - MAT-01 | ecosystem: Environmental > Aquatic > Freshwater > Ice > Liftoff microbial mat | place...
CAGAAGTCAGAAGTCAGAAGTCAGAAGTCAGAAGTCAGAAGTCAGAAGTCAGAAGTCAGAAGTCAGAAGTCAGAAGTCAGAAGTCAGAAGAGCATCACACACAAAGTCGATATGTCAAGCGCCAATCTGATATCTGATTTCTGAAATCTCCATACTCTTTCCATGTCAAACCTCAACGTAGAGCAAATCAAACTCGAAAGCCACGGCCTACGCGGCACGCTGCCGGAAGACCTCGAAAACTCAGATGCGTTTTTGAGCGAGGCCGGCAAAATCCTGATCAAGTTCCACGGCTCATATGAGCAGGTGGACCGCGACACCCGCAAAGCCGGCAAGCAATATCAGTTCATGGTGCGCAGCAAATTGCCCGGCGGCAAACTTACCGCCGCACAATATCTGGCCCACGACGATATTGCTGGCAACTACGGCAACGGCAGCCTGCGCATCACCACGCGCCAGGGCATCCAGTTTCACGGCGTCATCAAGGGCGATCTGCGCAACACCATTCGCTCGCTCAACCATACGTTTGTGACCACATTTGGGGCCTGCGGCGATGTGGTACGCAACGTGATGGCCTGTCCGGCCCCGACCAGTGACCCGCAACGATTGGCCGTGCAAGCCTTCGCCTCCGAGATCAGCGCCGCCGTGCTGCCCAAGACCAAGGCCTACCACCAGTTGTGGATCGACGGCGAAGCCATCGTGGATGATGTGGAGGACGAGCTCTACGGCCAGACCTATCTGCCGCGCAAATTCAAGATTGGCATCGCCTATGCCGGCGACAACTGCGTGGATATTTTTACGAACGATGCCGGACTGATCGCGCTGTTCGACGACGCCAAACAACTCATCGGCTTCAACGTGGTGGCCGGCGGCGGCATGGGCATCACCCACACCAACGAGGAGACCTTTGCGCGGCTGGCCGATGTGGTCGGCTTTGTGACGCCGGAGCAGGCGCTGGACACGATCAAAGCCATTGTCACCGTGCACCGCGATTTCGGTGACCGCACCAATCGCAAGCACGCCCGCCTGAAGTATGTGCTGCAAGAGTGGGGGCTTGAAAAGTTTCGCGAGGAGTTGCAAAGCCGCCTGCCCTTCCCGCTTCAAGCGGCCAAACCCATGCCCGCATTTGAGGCACCCGACCATCTGGGTTGGAACGAGCAGGGCGACGGCGTGTGGTACATCGGCCTGCCTGTTGAGAGTGGCCGCATTGTTGACCTCGGCACCAAACGTTTGCGAAGTGGCCTGCGCGAAGTGATCTCGCGCTTTAACCTGTCGGTGCGGCTGACGGCACAGCAGAATATTTTGCTGGCCGATGTTCGCGAGCAGGATCGCGAGGCTGTCTCGAACTTGCTGAATGAATACGGCATCACCCGCGTCGAGGACATTAGTGGTGTGCGACGCAACAGCCTGGCCTGCCCGGCCCTGCCCACCTGCAGCCTGGCCCTGACCGAGGCCGAGCGCGCGCTGCCGCATGTGCTTGAAGACATTGAAGGCACGCTGGACGAAGTGGGTCTGGGGCAGGAGCCAATTGTGCTGCGCATGACCGGCTGCCCAAATGGGTGCGCGCGGCCGTATGTGGCCGAGTTGGCGCTGGTTGGCCGCTCCATCAACAAATACGTGATCTACCTGGGCGGCAATGCCGTGGGCACCCGCCTGGCCCGGCCGTTCATGGATCTGGTGCCGATCGACAAACTGTCCCTCACGCTTAAGCCCATCTTCGAGCGGTTCCGCGACGAGCGCACGACCGGCGAAGCCTTCGGCGATTACTGCGACCGAGTGGGCTTCGACTCGCTCAAAGCTTCGGTACCGGTGCTGGTGAAATAAATATGGCTCCTTCGTTATTCGATCCGCTCACGTTGAGAAGTGTGCAGTTGCGCAACCGCATCGGTGTGTCGCCGATGTGCCAATACAGCGCGTTGGATGGCTATGCCAACGACTGGCACCTGGTGCATCTGGGAGCCCGTGCTATCGGCGGAGCCGGCCTCATCATCACCGAGGCCACGGCGGTGCAAGCACATGGCCGCATCTCGCCACAGGATCTGGGCATCTGGTCGGACTCTCACGTGGAAGGGTTGGAGCGACTCACCCGTTTCATCACCAACTACGGCGCGGTGCCTGGCATTCAACTGGCGCACGCTGGCCGCAAAGCCAACACCTCGCGGCCGTGGGCGGGCGGCCAGCCCAATCTCGATACACACGGAACCTGGCGCATCGTCGGCCCCAGCGCGGTGCCTTTTAAAGAGGGACATCCCACACCTCATGCGCTCTCGCTGAATGAGATCGGCGAGATCAAGCTGGCCTTTCGTCGGGCTGCCCAGCGCGCCTACGAAGCCCGCTTCAAACTGATCGAGGTTCACGCCGCGCACGGCTATTTGCTGCACAACTTCTACTCGCCGCTGGCCAACCTGCGCACCGATGCCTACGGCGGCAGCTTCGAGAATCGCACGCGCCTGCTCATCGAGGTCGTCGATGAGATTCGCAGCGTGTGGCCGGATGAATTACCACTGGCCGTGCGCCTGTCTTGCAGTGATTGGATCGAAGGCGGCTGGACGATTGAGGACACCATTGCACTGGCAAAGCGGTTGAAGCAGGCCGGGGTCGACCTGATCGATTGCAGCTCCGGCGGCAACGCAGCCAATGCCAAAGTGCCTTCCGGGCCGGGCTATCAGGTGCCATTCGCTGAGGCGGTTCGGCGCGAAGCCAAGATCGCCACGGCGGCAGTCGGGCTCATCACCGAGCCTGCGCAGGCGAACGAGATCGTGTGCAGCGGGCAGGCCGATGTGGTGCTGTTGGGCCGTGAGGTTTTGCGCGACCCGTATTGGCCTTTGCACGCCGAACGCGCACTGAAGACAAGCGCTGGGGAATCGTCGACGTCGACGTCGACGTCGTCGTCGACGATTCTGGTTCCGCCGCAATACGCCCGTGCCTTCTAAGCGATGTATTACCCTATTTTTCTAGACCTGCGCGAGCGCGACTGCCTGGTGGTGGGCGGCGGCATCGTCGGCACCGGCAAGGTGAGCGGCCTGTTGGAAGCCGGCGCGCGCGTGACCGTGGTCGCGCCCCAGATCAGCGCGCAGGTGACGCAGTGGTACGCAGACGGCCGTTTGGTCTGGCATGCGCGCGAGTTTTGGGTCGAGGATCTTGATGATCAATTCCTGGTCATCGCGGCCACCAACAACAAGGCCCTGAACGCGTTTGTGTATCAACTGGCCAACCGGCAACAGCGCGTGGCCAATGCCGTGGACGATCTGGACAACTGCAACTTCATCGCGCCGGCCATCGCCAGCAGTGGCGCAGTGCAGGTGGCCGTGTCGACCGCGGGCAAGAGTCCGGCGCTGGCCAAGCAACTGCGCGACCACATTCAGCATGACCTGTTGAAACCCGAGATTGCAGGGTTGGCCGAATTCCTGGGACAGTGGCGACCCGAGGTGAAGCGCCAGTTGCCGACCTATCCCATTCGGCAGGCGTTTTGGGAAAGTGTGCTCGCTTCGATGGTGCCCGAGTTGCTGGCAGAAGGACTGCCCGCTGCGGCCGAGCACGCGATGCAAGCGCTTTTGCACACGGCACACGTGGCCGCTATCACGCATGCCCACAGTGGAATGGAGGCTTTAGCTGACCCGTGCACGGAGTCGGCTGATACATCCATTCCGAAGCAAGCGCACAGAAAAGTTCGAGGGAGTTTCTAAACTATGACAGCAGGCAAAGTTTTTCTGGTTGGGGCCGGCCCTGGCGATCCTGAGTTGATCACGCTGAAGGGTGTGAATGCATTGCGGCGCGCCGATGTCGTGTTGTATGACCGGCTGGTGCATCCGGATGTGTTGGAGCATGTGCCGGCCCATGCGGCGCGCATCTACGTGGGCAAATCCACCGGCAAGGGCGGCACCCCCAGGCAGGAGCAGATCAACCGCATGTTGATCGAATTTGCGCGGCTGGGCAAAACCGTGGTGCGTTTGAAAGGGGGCGACCCGTTTGTGTTTGGTCGCGGCGGGGAAGAGGCGATTGCCTTGAGCGAAGCCGGCATCCGCTTTGAGGTGATACCGGGCATCAGCGCCGTGGTGGCGGTGCCCGAGGCCGCGCTCATCCCTGTCACGCACCGGCATGTGGCCACGGCTTTTGCCGTATTTGCCGGCCATGAATCTCGCGAGACCGGCACCGACACCACCGACTGGGAGATCGCGGCTCGCATTCCCACAGCCGTGTTTTTGATGGGTGTGGAGCGGCTGCATGTGATCGTGACCGAGCTGTTGATGCACGGCCGCTCGGCCGAGACGCCGATCGCGATTATTGAGCAGGGCACGCTGGCCGAGCAGCGCGTCATCGTCGGCACCCTGCGCGACATTGTGCACAAGGCTAAGGATGTGCAGCCGCCGGCCACAATCATCGTCGGCGAAGTCGTGCGCATTCGCGAGCGCATCCTGCGGGGCCAGACCGAGATGAATACGACGAACCCTGGCAACGGCCAGCCTGTGTTAGAGCCCATTTGGATGGATGCCCTGGTTGCTATTAACGCGCCACCGTGCCGATAAACCTATTTTGTTTCTATAGCCTCTGACCCGCCCAAGGCGAGCCACTGTCGCTCCGGAGTGAGATGATGAAAATTGATATTCAACAGGTGAATGCTGCACTGGAGTCGGCGCACCCCGAAGAAATTCTGCTGTGGGCGTGGAACACGTTCAACGGCAGTGTGGCTGCCAGTTCCTCTTTTCAAACCCAAAGTGTGCCGCTACTCAAAATGATCTCACGGGTGACGCCGGGCATGTTTGTCTATTTTTTGGACACGGGTTTTCATTTCGAAGAAACGCTGCAATTCAAGGATCAACTGGCCCGCGACTTCAAACTGAATGTGCGCTCGGTCGGCAACCCATTGGGCGGCAAGGGCTTTGTGCAGCAGTACGGCCCCATGTTTCAGAATGACCCCGATTCATGCTGCCACCTCAACAAGGTGGAGCCGATGGAGCGCGCGCGGCACAAGTTCTGCGCCTGGATCAGCGGCATCCGGCGCGATCAGACCTTGCAGCGGCGCGAGACACCCGTGATCACCCTGCTGGCCGACGGCACCTACAAAATCTGCCCGCTCGTGAACTGGACCCGCGACAACGTCCGGGCTTACGCGCAGGAATTCAGCCTACCCGAGCATCCCCTGAAAGCGCTCGGCTATACCAGCATTGGCTGCCAGCCGTGCACCCAGCCGGTTCGCGCCGGCGAGGATGAGCGCGCGGGTCGTTGGGCCGGTAGTGCCAAAACCGAGTGCGGCCTGCACTGGGCCACACGCGGCGTTTAGAATGCGCCGCTGCCCATTGGTTTGATGGGCTGGATGCGTGTCAATGCACGCTGAGAATGCCACGTGATACGGTGGCCTTTCAGCGTGCATTTTTTACATCCCCAAGCCTCTTTCACCCGCTCCATCTCCTGAAATGCTGGCCCTGAGCAGGCCTGCTCAGGCGATCCACAATGCTATAGCCACCTTAGAATACAGGAGAAATTGCATTGAAAACCGGAAGCAGGCTTGGCTTCCATTTCTACAATGGAAGCCTTGAAGGCGTAGGATGCTCCAGGTGGCCAGATGATTCCTCACCAGTGGGTTAAGACTTCATTTACCAGCAGCCTGATTTGCTGAAGCGCATTCCCGCAAGATTGACAAATTTCCAGCCGCAGATTTAATCAGATGAAACCCATCCGGCCTGCTGTATGGGTGTGGTGAATTCAGCTTGAATTTATTGATCGCACGCGGTCAGCCGACCAGGAGCAAGCCTTATTGCATTGACTTAAAACCCGCAACCCAGTTCGAGATTTTCCAACTCGATTGATTGCTCCAGATAAATGACAGTCCAATCCCCAATATTTTGGCTGCCATTTGTTCTCATGGACTGAACAAAAGAAGGACCCTAAATGAATACGAAGAAGACCCCGATTTCACGTCGTCACGTATTGCGCATGTCGGCACTGGCCGGCATTGGAAGTTTCATCGCGGCCTGCGCGCCACCTCCGGCCCAGGCACCCGCTGCATCCGGCGCCGCACAACCCACCACCGTACCCGCCGCCGCCGCCAAGCCCACCGTCACCGCCGTGCCCACCCCCGCTGGCTTCAACACCACCGGCGACAAAGGCTCGATCAACGTGGTGTACTGGGCCGACTCCAATGACAGCTTCAAAACGGTGGTTACCAAATTCACCGAAGAGACCGGCATCGGCGTAAACTACGAGATCGCACCCGGCGACTACCTCACCTGGCAGCAGATGATGACGACGCGGCTCGCATCGAGCGACACCAGCGTTGATGCGTTCCACTGCGACGATTTCCAGGCCGCCATCTACGGCTCAGCCGGCTGGCTGCTCGATCTGGATGCCGTGGTCAAATCCAACAACATCGACCTGAACGACTGGCCACAAACCCTGCTCAAGGATGTGTCGTCATGGGGCGGCAAGTTGTATCGCCTGCCATGGGGCAACGACACCGAGATCTTCTTCTATCGCACCGACTTCTTCAAAGAGGCCGGTGTCGAGCCACCCAAGACCTGGGACGAGCTGATCGAAGTGGGCAAGGCGCTGACCACGGCCGACCGCTACGGTATTTTGCTGGCCGGTAAAAATAATGGTGTGTTGGGCAACGACATTCAGCACTGGACCAATCAGGCCGGTGGCGCGATTAATGCCCTGGACACCGATGGCTCCAAACAGGCTTTGCAGTTTTACAAAGACCTGTATGCCGTGCACAAGATTGCGCCGGCCGGAACGCCCCAGGAAGACTACACCTCCGGCTTCCAGGGCTGGCTGAGCAACAAGTACGCCATGTGGTGGTGCTGGGACGGTTTCTACGGTGCCATGCGCACCAATAAGGACTTCTGGAAGGAGCAGGTGTCGGCGTTCCTGCCACCCAAAGGGCCACTCAACAACCAGACCACGACCGGCTGCTGGGGCTGGTCGATCAGCGCCTTCTCGGAGAAGAAAGAGATGGCCTCACAATGGCTGGCCTTTACAGCCCGACCCGAGATCATGAAGCTGCAAATCCTGCGTGGCCGCGTGCCAGCCCGCATCTCGCTGTGGTCGGACAAGGAAGTGCAGGATCAGGCCCCCTCAGCCCCGTTCCTGGAGCTGCTGGCCAAGTCGGGCACAGACGCGGTGAAGGCGCGGCCGGTGACGCCGAGCATCCAGGAAATCTATGATGCGGCCGAGCAAAACGTGCACTCGTATCTGACCGATCAGGTGGATCTGGACACTGCGGTCAAGAACGCGATGGACAAGATCAAGCCGATTCTTGAGCGCGACATGAAGACGGCGAGCTGAGGATTCCTGGCTTTTGGACTTTTGGAGATGGAGGCCTTTTGGCATACGCTGAAAGGCCTCCGTTTCAATCACACAACGACTCTCCCAAACATGACATTGACTCAACGACGGCCTCAGCTACGGCCGTGGATGCGCCGGGCGATTGCCAGGCGGTATCTGCTGGCTTACGCCCTTGTCCTGCCGGTGGTGATCTGGCGCCTGGCCACCTCAATTTATCCGTTTCTCTATACCGCGTATCTCAGCTTCTTCGACAACAGCCCTGTGCGCCGCACCTTCGATTTTGTCGGGCTGGACAACTACGCCAACGCCTTTCGCGATATCAATGTGCCGAGCGCGCTGAACTTCAGCCTGTTCTTCACCGTGATCTCGGTTTCGCTCCAGGTCGTGCTGGCGCTGGGCATTGCCGAAATTTTGAACCGGCGCTTCCCCCTGCGCGGCATCACCCGCGCCATTAATCTGCTGCCGTGGGCTATGTCCGGTATCGTCATTGCCACGGCCGCCCAATGGATCTTCAACGAGAACTACGGCCTCATCAACGACATCCTCTGGCGCATCAATGGCCAGCGGCCGTTGTGGCTGGTGCACCCGGACACGGCCCGCATGGCGGTGGTGCTGACCGATGTATGGAAGAACACCGCATTTCTGGCCGTAGTGTATTTAAGTGGGTTGCAGGGCATTTCACCCGAACTGCACGAAGCGGCCAAGATTGACGGCGCGAACGGGCCGCGCGCCTACTGGTATATCACCCTGCCGCAGTTGATGCCGCTCATCATTTCCACCGCCATCTTCGGTGCCATCTATCGCGTGCTCAGCTTCGAGCTGGTGTATGCGCTGACGAGCGGCGGGCCTGGGACCTCGACCATGCTGCTGGGCTATCTGGCCTATCTCCAGGCTTTCCGCGTGTTGAACTTCGGCTACGCCTCGGCGTTGTCCATGATCCTATTCGGTCTGGTGCTGATCGTGGGGCTGGTTGGCTTCGTGTTCCTGCGCCGGGCCTGGGCACGCCTGTAGGCACATCCGCCATGACAACGACAAAACTCAACCGAACCACCTCATCGCCGATGACGCGCTGGAAGCTACAAAAGGGTGTGCTGAACATCGGCTTCTACATCCTGCTCGCCCTGTTTTTGTTGATCATCCTGCTGCCGATCTATTACATCTTTCTGACCGCATTTGCCCCTGGCGATCGCGTGTTCACCCAGCCGTTGACGTATGTGCCGCAGAGTCTGGACATCATCCAGCGCTATGAACGCATCTTCAAAGCATTGCCGATTGCACAATATCTGTTCAACACCATCTTTCTGGCCACCACCTCAACTTTAATCTCGCTCGCGCTATCGTTTCTGGCGGCCTATGCACTGGCCCGGTTTAACTTCCCCGGCACCAACGTCATTCTGCTGATCCTGCTCGGCAGCACCATGCTGCCCGGCGTCTCCACCGTCATCCCACTTTTTCAGATGTTCCAGACCTTCAAGTTGATGAACACCTTGCACGGCCTGCTGCTGCTGTATGTCAGCCCATTGCTGCCGATCACGGTGTGGGTGCTGGTGTCATTCATCAAGCAGGTGCCGACCGAGGTGGAGGACGCGGCAAAAGTAGATGGCGCTGGTTTTTGGAGCATGCTGTGGAAGGTGGTCATCCCCATGATTCGGCCCGGCATGGCCACGATGTTCGTGATCAATTTCATCGCCGGCTGGAACGAGTTCTTCACCCCGCTCATCTTTTCGCGCGGCCCCGCCTCCAAGGTCATCACCATGGCGCTGACCGAGGCGCAGGTGATCGATGCCTCCAGCCAGTTCTACGCCAGTTGGGGCAACATGTCGGCCGTGGCCATTCTCGTCACCGTGCCCGTCTTCATCATCACCCTGATCTGCCAGCGCCAGATCGTCGAAGGCCTGTCCAGCGGTGTATTCAAATAGATTATTAAGATCAGATCGGATTTTGGACAGAATGACAAAATGCACAAAATATAGTCCTTTTCAGTGTGTTTGATTCTGTAAATTCTGTCATTCTGTCATTCTGTCATTCTGTCCAAAAATCCTTTCTGATCTAACTCAATATCCAGCTTCACAAGAGGAAAACAAATGTCACTTTCTGCCAGACAAATCGAGCAATTTGATCGCGACGGCTTTGTGGTGGCCGGCCCTGTGGTCTCGCCCCACGAGCTTGAAGCCTTGCGCGCGGCCTACGATCGCATCTTTGCTGCCACTGAAAAACCCAGCTCCTACCGCAACCTCGGCGAGCGCGAAGGCGGCCAGTCTGTGGGCGCGGTGTTGCAAATCATCGACATGTATGCGCTCGATGATGCCTTTAAGCAGCAGTTATTCAAGAGCGACATCACCGGGATGGTGCAGACGTTGATGCACACGGCCGATGTGCGGCTGTATCACGATCAGGCGCTTTTCAAGCCGGCCCTGCACGGCGATGAAGTGCCCTGGCACCAGGACAATGGCTACTGGAAATTCAAGCCCGCCAACGCCATCAGCCTTTGGATGGCGCTGGATGATGCCGATGAAGAGAACGGCTGTATGCGTTTTGTGCCGGGCAGCCACAAGGCCGGCGAGGCTGGCCATCAGCGTGCTGGCGAATACATTGCCCAGATCAAGGCCGATGCCGATGAGTCGCTGGCCGTGCCGGTGCCACTGCCGGCGGGCTCGGCCGTGTTCCACCACTGCCAGACCCTGCACAACACCCAGCCCAATCGGTCGATGCGTCAGCGGCGCGCCTGGGTGCGCCACTTCGTCGCCGGCGATGTCATGCAGGGTGATCAGTCGATGGAAGGCCGTTTGAAAGTGTGAGTCAAAAAAGAAAGTGCGACAGAGCTCCGAACACTTTAGAGCGTTCGGAGCTCTGTCGCGCTTTCTTCTTTGACTTCGCCCCCAGGCATAGGGACTACATTTCGTCCAGTGGGTAAATGGGCCGGCGCAATTTCACATGCGGGAAGCGGCGTAAATTGGCCGTGCACAGGCCGGGTGTGTCCACCTCAAAGATCTCGGCGGCGATGGGGCCATACGCGCCACGGAAAGCCACGGCTGATTTGGCCACAATGATTTTTTGTTGCTCCGGCACCAATCCCTGACTGCGCAACTGCGCCAGATTTCCGGGCGGGGTCTTGCGCTCGGTCAGCAAAATGCGAATGCCGTGCGTGTGAACGATGGCACAACGGCCCATATTCACTTCGCGACCATACAGCTGCGCAAAATGGTCGGGCCCTTCGATGGTGTAATGGCCGTCGGTCAACGCCTCGACCACACCGCGCACCATCACGGAATGGCCGTGCCAGTCATCGCACTTGCCACCCACTGGCCCGTCAAATGCATTGCCCACACCGGCGTGAATCGCTTCGATCACGGCCGCAGGGTCCGCGATCACCACAACCGCATCCTGCGCGCGGGCCTGCATCAACGCTTCCAGAAGAATCGTGCCATCACCGGGGCTCCCGCCACCGATGTTGTCGCCGACATCGGCCAGCACCACCGGCCACGCCTGCGCCGCCACAGCTTGCGCCACAACCTCATCCACTGCAATGCCGACATTAGCGGCGGCGTTGCGATTGGCCCACAGCAGATCACCTAACGCTTGTGCATAGTCTTGTGCCAGTGCGGCATCGCCCCAGGTGGTCACGAGCACGCTGACGCCACTGTCGGGCACATCGGCATAGGCAAAGCCGCCCAGAATGCTGATGTTGGCCACCCGCTTATCCTGTCGCAACTCGGCTGCGCGAGCATGCGCCGCACGCAACGGCAGTTGCGCCGTCCAGGTGGTGAGCGCGCTCAGCAACAGCGGCGGCTTGACCAAAGCCTTCGCAACGATAGATTCACCCGCCAATATGCGCTGCAAAAGTTGGGCCGCTTCGACGCCGCGTTCATGGGTATCCAAATGGGGGTTCTCGTTGAACGCGACCAACACATCGGCCCCATCCACCATGTGTTGGGACAAGTTGCCATGCATGTCCAGCGTGGACACGATGGGGCAATCCGGGCCGACCAGTTGCCGAATCTGCGCCAGAATCTCACCCTCGCAATCGTCCTGGTTTTCGGCCACCATGGCTCCGTGCAAGGCCAGTAGCACACCATCGACCGGCAGCGCCGCGCGCAAGACATCCAGCATATGCGCGAGCAGGGTTTCGTAGGCCGATTGAGTGATAGTGCCGCCCGGCATCGCCGCCGCATAGATCAACGGCACCACAACATCACCCGCTGCCTGCACTTGCTGCAACGAGCCGCCCAATGCCGACGGGCTGCCGGTCAGGTGCGGCACCATATCGATGCCGGCATACACCGTGAACGCGTCCAGCGGCGTGTGCCCGGGCACAAACGTATTCGTCTCGTGGATGAGGCCGCCCAGGGCGATTCGGTAGGACATGAGGTTAGAAGTTAGAAGTTAGAAGTTAGAAGTCAGAAGTCAGAAGTCAGAAGTCGGAAGTCGGAAGTCGGAAAGGATAAAGACTGGTTTTATTAGCGGGCGACTTCCCAGGCTAGGTGCTCAATTTCGGGGAGGATGAGCTTGTCCATGGCGACCTGGACGGCATTGGGTGAGCCGGGCATCGACATGACCACGCGGCCACGGTAGGTGCCGGCGGTGGCGCGCGAGAGCATGGCCGCAGCGCCGACTTCGCCATAGCTCAACATGCGAAACAGCTCGCCAAAGCCGGGCATGTGCTTGTCGAGCTTGCGCGAGATCACATCAAAGGTGGTGTCGCGTGGGGCAATGCCGGTGCCGCCGGTAAACAGCATCAGCCGCGCGTCGGTCTCCTGCGCAATTTGGTCCAGCAACGGGCCAATCTGGTCGGGCTCATCTTTAACGATGGTTCGAAAAACGACCACATGGCCGGCCCCGGTGATGCGATTCTCGATGAGATCGCCGCCGGTGTCATTCTCGCGCGTGCGCGTGTCGCTGACCGTGATGATCGCGACTTTGACCGGCCCCTGCCGGGCCGCGATGTCTTTGTGCTGTTTGGTTGATTCGCTCATGGCTGATTTTGAGTCTGTGCGAGAGGCGAACATTTTCGATTACCGCTCGCGCCTGATGACGGATATCACCGTCACTATAAACCCAACGGCTGATGAGATGAAGCAGAAGCCGGGAAAGAATGGCCGTCGTGCCATGCTTCGCTCGCGCACGACGGCGATTCTGGATAGCCTTAAAGCGACGAAAGGATGGGCAGGAAGAAATATTGAATCTGCACGGAAGGGATTTGAATCGGATTCAACATACTCGCGCCAGTGACATGGGCCAGCGTCACGATCGCGCCGGTATACGCAGTGACACGAACCGTCCAGGTGAGGGTGACATGCGCACCAGGCGCCAGCGTGAGCGGCGATGTCTGCACATACCCGCGGCCGAAATCCCCACCAGTCGGTAGCGAGATGCCATTTGTGCTCACCAAAGCGGTGTTTGCGGGGATGCTCCCACTCACCACCACACCGAGTGCCGGCCGGGATGCGTTTTCATTGGTGATGACCAGGGTGTAGGTGATGAGATTGCCGCTGAACTGGGTATTGAAAGCGCCGGCCAGATCATTATTCGGCAACACCGTAATCATGACGCGCGTGCTGGCCACGACGGCGCCGAGACCGTTCGTCGCAGTCACTGTAGCGGTGTAACTCCCGGCAACGGTGTAACTGTGCGTCGGCGTAATCCCGCTGCCCAGCGCGCCATCGCCGAAGTCCCAGCTGTAACTCACATTCGTCCCGGCTGTGATGCTGGCCGTGAACTGCACACCTTCTCCGGTCATCTTCGGACTGGTATTGGCCGCGTCCAAACCCGCAATCGCGATATCGGTAATGGTGACCACGGTGGTGGCTACGACTGGAGCGGTAAGGCTGTTGGTGGCTGTGACTGTGGCCGTGTAGATGCCAACCTCGGCGTAGCTATGGGTCGGCGTAATCCCGCTGCCCAGCGCGCCATCGCCAAAGTCCCAGCCGTAGATCACATTCGTCCCGGCCGTGATGCTGGCCGTGAACTGGACGTTCTCACCAATGGTTTTCGGGCTGTTGTTGGCCACGGCTAGACCCGCAATCGCGATATCGGTAATGGTGACCACGGTGGTGGCTACAACTGGCGTGGTGAGGCTGTTGGTGGCCGTGACTGTGGCCGTGTAGATGCCAATCTCGGCGTAGCTGTGGGTCGGCGTGATCCCGCTGCCCAGCGCGCCATCCCCAAAGTTCCAG
>Ga0105044_10009316_pt1 | contig 13451 bp, 10 predicted proteins | sample MAT01_FD_78092 | JGI IMG/M metagenome (GOLD analysis project Ga0105044, IMG submission 78092) | Freshwater microbial communities from Lake Fryxell liftoff mats and glacier meltwater in Antarctica - MAT-01 | ecosystem: Environmental > Aquatic > Freshwater > Ice > Liftoff microbial mat | place...
GCATCAATATGCTTGACATTTTCACGCAGCAATTGCTGGCGCATATCAGGGCCACAATCTATGAGAATATTGGTTATGCCATCAGACACTAAGCCAGAAGTACGCAGTCTATTGTCCTTAGGATCTTGGGAATTACACACCACACAATCACATGCAATAACTGGCACTCCATGCGATGTTCCAGTTCCCAGTAAAGTTAGTTTCAAGTCTTTCATTCTATTTCTGATTTCACGTCAAGGATTGATTTATAGAATTTAATATCCTCAGGCGCCAAATTATCTTCAGGAATCAAAAGCTTAGGTAAAATTTCAATTAGGGTATTGATTCTAGCTTCCGTTTCGAAGAACTTATTGACAATAATGATGTTTTTATTTTCTACCATGCAATAGCCCGAATGAAAGTTCCCTTTTTCATATCGTAAAATATAGTCTGCTTTCTTGAAAAAGTCTTCCATTTTTAGTAAAAAATGCTTGGTGTACTTTATCATTGTGTGGTGGAAGGATAATTATTTCGTGTCATGCAAATATCAGAATAAGTTATGAAAGCATTGGTATCATTTTTATTGGTTTTTGGTTTTAGCTTATTTCAAGCCAATTATATAGCTGCTCAAACATTTGGAGCCAACATTCAAGGTGCATTAGTCGTGTCGCAAATAGATGGCGATGCTTCAGCGGGTTACAACAGAACAGGTCCTGCGTTAACTTTCAATGGTTACGCGCGCTTGTATGATAACATGAAATTACAGATTGGTATCAGTTATTGCCAACGTGGAAGTCGATCTGAACTTATTCCCGGTAATTTTGATGGAATTCTTCGAATCAATCTCAATTACGTTGAAGTTCCTTTGACTTTTCACTACATGGATTGGTTGGATGATGGATCTACTTTTTACAGGATGGACTTTTTTGGTGGGCTTTATGGTGCTCGCTTATTGAGTAGCAGTGAAGAATTCAGTGGCTATGCTGATTTATTGGAAGATTTTAATAAAACTGAGATAGGATTAACCTTAGGAATGGGATTTAATTTTACGAGACACAGTGGAGTTGGCTTCAAATGGAGTAGGGCGTTGAACCGATTATATGACAATGATGGCAACTCTGCAAATCAAAACTCGTTGAATAACAGGTTCATCCATATCTATTACCAGTACACATTTTGATGCAAAATCCTTTTCTTTCTCTGATCATATTGGCTGTGTTAAGCCTTGGGCAATATTCGTGTAAGAATTCATCAACCAAAAGCACAGAGCAAGCTGGCAAGGTTGACTATGATTCTTTAGCAGCATTGGTACCGAAAGTAACAACTAAAGCTGGCGAACTACCTGACTCGTTGCCCACCATTCCGTCGGCATTAATTGGCAAATTATTGCTTGATACCGATAGAATTGACGTGATACTTCATGGTACAATGTTCTCAATGGCATTGAGTGACAAGCCACAAATAGATGATTTTGTAACACGATATATTTACAATCTGCCAGTCAATGGTAAGTTGATTTGTAAAAATCCCAATGGAAGAGTTTTCTTTGAAAAAAAAGGATCAAGTGTTTCTGAAGCAGATATTTTCTTTGCTGAAGGATGTAAATACTTTGTGTTCATGGAGAACAACATTCCAATTTATGCAACTCGAATAGCTCCAGTGTTCGAAAAGCAGCTCACAACTATGTTCGGCCCTGATGCCTTAAAAGGCTTTAAAGTAATTGATGAAGAGAACCATACTGACAGTCATTGATTGTGGTACAAACACATTCCACATAAATATTGTCGAGTTACTTGACAAGGGTTCTTGGAATGTACTTTACCGAAATAGAATATTTGTCTATTTGGCAGATGATTCGGTTGAGAATATTTCAAAAGCTGGTTGCCAAAGAGCCAAAAACGCAATGGGTTTGTTTGCCAAGGCGATTAAAAAATTCGAGCCTCATAAAATGCGTGCAATAGGTACTTCTGCCTTAAGAACTGCAGATAACGCAAATCAATTAATTGCTGAAATTTTTGAACTGACTAACATCAGGATTGAAGTTATTGATGGCGCTGAAGAAGCACGATTGATAGGAAATGGCGTTAGCAAATATTTGGATGGTGACCTGAATCAATATCTCATTATGGACATTGGAGGAGGAAGTGTAGAATTCATCTTCCCAGGCAATCCTACATGGTCAAAGAGTTTGCCCATTGGGGTAGCCAATTTGTACAGCCAATTTCATGAAAGTGAACCTATCCAAGCTGAAAGCAAGCTTCGAATGGAGGAGTATATTGACTCAAATGCTGCTGAGGTTTGGATTGAAGTCCAAAATAGAAACCCAACTATTTTGGTTGGAGCTGCGGGCACCTTTGATGTAGTAGAGAATATGTTCAGAAAACTATTTTTGCACCACAAACATCAAATTGATCGACAGCATTTCATGAAATTGTATCATGAAATTGTACCACTGAATTTTGAAGAGCGTTTGGATCATCCTGCAGTTCCAGATTATCGTGCCAAAATGATTGTAGCGGTATTTGTGCTTGTTGATGTAGTTTTTAGTAAAACAACTTGCGTGAACTTGTTGGTTGCGCCTGGCGACATAAAGGATGGAATTTTAATGGAAATGATATAATTTTGGCATTTCCACTAACTGATATATTTCCACAATTATATTATATTTGTGTTCCTAAATATACTTATTTAGGTTTATTGCGATTAACCACCAAAAGCACCCGTTATGAGAAAGTTCTTTTTTTTGTATTTTTTACTTTTCTTTCATTCAGCCATATTTTCTCAATACCAAAAACCATCCACTGATTATTCTGGATTAACTCCTGCTGGTCGCGTTTCGGAACTCCGTAGTGTTGCTTGTCAAGGTTTGATAAATCCAAAGAGTTTGGACTTGAATCTCAAACCTAAATTGACACCAATTCTGAAGGAAATAAAACACAAAACACCAAATGCTGCTATAATTGAAGCAATAAAGCGTGAAAAATTGATCCAAAAATTAAGTTTTGAATCCAATTCAATACAAGCTCGGGATGCTGATGAAACTCAGTCTCCAAGCGCAGTTATACCCGAAGTGGGCTTGAATTTTACTGGAAATGAATTTGATGGAACTGCTCCATCCGATAATCACATAGCCATTTCAAAGAAAGGAACGGTTATTAGTGTTGCCAATTCGACCATCGTTTATGCAAAAAATGGCGTAGTGAATTTTTATCAAGCCTTGGACCAATTCATTGGCGAGGATGAAAGTTATAGCCCTTGTGATCCAGTTGTGATTTTTGATAGTGGATCTGACAGGTTTATAATGTTTGTGCAGGAATGTGGTAAGGATTATGACAACCAAATTGCTTTGTTGTTCAGTAAAACTGATGATCCGAATGACGGTTGGTGGCTTTACAAAATTGCTGGCGATCAGTCAGGAAATGGCTATTTTTTCGATTACCCAAAAATTGCCGTTTCAAGCCATGATTTCTTCCTGACAGCCAACCTGTTTTCATCAAACTCATCTGAAGGAGCCATGGTAATCCAATTTGACAAGGCAAAGGGTTTTTCTGGCAGCAATTTGCAGTATTTGTATTATTCCCAATTGCAAGGTATCAACTTTACATTGGTGCCTGTAGGCTTTGGGCAAACGGGCAATTATGGCCCTGGAATCTATCTGGTTGCTAGTGATAACAGCGGTTCCGACAAAATTAGTTTGTATGATATTAACAATGATATAGACAAGAGTCCTCAAATATTTCACTCGAGTGTCAATACTACTGCCTATGAAGTACCAGCAAATGCCCAACAAAAGGGAAATCCATGTTTGTTGGATATCGGAGATTGTCGAGCCCTAAGTGGTTTTTACTTGAATAATACGGTCCATTTCGTTTTCCACTCAGATTATGGACAAGGATATGCAGGTATTAATTACAATCGACTGAATGTGGTTTCCAAAACCAATGTGTCCAAGAAATTTGGTTTTGTAGGGTATGATTACGGCTATCCGTCAGTTGCATCTTTCGGGTCATCGGTTAACGATGCTTCAGCTATGATTGGCTTCGGTAGAAGCAGCAAAGATTTTAGTCCTCAAATCCGTGTGCTAAATGTTGACAATGATTTCAATTTCTCAAACTCTACCTATGTATATGAATTATGGGATGTTGATTGCTTTCCGGGAGATGATGTTTTACGTTGGGGTGATTACACGGGTTGCGCTAGGAATTATAATTCAAATATCCCTTCAGTTTACCTGAACGGAATGTATGGCAATTTTGACGGTGGTTGGAATACAAGGATTGCTGAGGTGCATTCAGGAGGACCTTTTATTGCTACAACAGATTTGGATAAAAAGAATGAGGTAAATGTATTTCCTAATCCTGGATCAGGCAGATTTAATTTAAAAATAAATCTTCCTCCTAATAATGAAATTCAAATTGAGCTACTGGATATGAACGGTAAAATTATGGCCTTGTTTTTTGAAGGAAAGGCCTCTGCCGGGGAAAATCTTTTCAATTTCAACAAGTCTGGTTTATCAGCTGGGAGTTACTTTTTGGTTATCAAGAACAAAGACGAAATCATACACAATGAAAAAATTATTATTCAGTAGTCTTGGTGTTGCTCTGTGCCTAGTGTTAATGTGTTCTTGTACGAGAAAGCAATCTAAAACAGTCGAGGAACAAAATGTATCTAATAGCAGCCAAATCAATGCTGGAACAGATGTCCTTGTAGAAGAAAAACCAATGTCCATTGGCGATTCAATGCCAATGCCACCAAAGGAAATGGAAAAGACTATTCCTGCAAAATCTACAGCAGCAGGAAAAAGTGGTGTGATTGAAAAGCCTAAAGTTGTGGTAAAAAAGCCAAATGAATACAATACCAAAGGGCCAAACCAAAGTAAAATTGATAGCATCAAAGCTGCAAAAGCAAAAGGGAAATTCAATAAATAGTTATTTTGAGAGTTATATACTAAGATAATTGATAACTATTTTGATAGGAAGGAATATAATGGAACCAAATACTTTGCATATTTGTCTTCTCATCAAATGACTTAGCTCTCACTCTTACCTCATAACAATATGAAAAATTTAATTCTCTTTTTTGCTTTGGTTTCTGTTTCGTTTCAAGCTAAGGCTGCCGGAGATCCTATTTGGGATGCAATCACATCAGCAATGACTTCTGGCAACACATCTGGATTGAGCATTTATTTTGATGACAATGTAGCGTTAACATTGGAGAATCAAGATTTTGACCAGCCAAGGGCCCAAGCTTTAGCAACGTTCCAAAAATGGGTTGCAACAAGGGTAAGTAAAAGTTTCACTCAAGTTCATACAGGCAACAATAAGGGGAAATCCTCTTGGTATTCCATTGGTGAAGCCGATACAGCACAAGGCAAGTTCAGAGTATTTGTTTACTTTAGAACCAATGGCACAAAAACTACCATTAAAGAAATAAGAATCAGCAAGGCATAAAAGCAACTTGGCTTTTGGAAGTGCTTATCTAAAAAGATTGATGTCTCCCGAAAACACAATCTCTGCACCATCCTTGAATTTTACCAAGGCATAGTAAACATAGACACCCGGATTCATGGGACGGTTTTTGTGTTCTCCATTCCAACCATTTTTCTGTCCATCCGGCACAAAATTGTTCGCTTCGAATAATGCCTCACCCCATCGATTATAAATGGCGAATTGCTTGATTTCCTCTACGTAATCACCGCCAAATATGACCAATTGATCATTAAGCCCATCATTATTTGGAGAGAAGGCGGATGGAATATAGATATCCCTTGGTGTAATCACCACGACTGTAATTACATCTTTGTCCTCACAATCATTGCTTAAAACTTTGAGGTAAATCTTTTTGGTTTCTGTAGCAGTGAAGCTGGGTGTCAAACAGTTGTTGCAATCGGAAGGAGGCAGATTGGACCATACAATACCAGTTATCAAACTTGTATCTGTAGCTATTTGGGCATTTAGGGTCACTATTTCCCCATAGTTTACCGTGATATCAGGTCCTAATTCAAGATCAATAATTGCACTTCCTTCCAATTCAAAACTTTCAATGAATATGCAGCCTTCAGCGTCAACGATTTCAATGTTGTAGCTGCCTATTGCTAGATTGATGAAAGCACCTGTATTGTTACTAGTCGTTGCTATCGTATAGGTAAATGGTTGGGTACCTCCAGAAATATTAATAACAGTAAGGCTTCCATTATCTTTTCCGCATTCTGGGTCCTTTGAAGCAAAATTGGCCGCATCAATGGCAGGTAGTTCCTCAATCAATACAGAATCCTTCGAATTGCACCCTGCCAATGGTTCAGTGATGCTGATCACATACCACCCAGCTATGCTGACTGTCGGATTTAAAGTTGTGGCACCGATAATAGGGTTCGAGTTGGCATTCGACCATTGGATTGTTCCAATTGTTGAGTTACTGGCGTCTATCTCTATTTCAGATGTAAGACAGGTAAGTTGATCTAGTACTCCAATATTTATGATAGGGGCTGCCTTGAATGTGATTTCAATCGGAGCACTTTGCTTGAAGCAGGGATCTAATTGAGAAGGTAAAGTTGGATCTGCAGACTGATTTCCTACAACTGTGAAAAGATAATATTTCGTATCTGTTGTCATTGTAGCTGCATTGTAGTTCAATACACCAATGGTCGATTTCCAAACAACTTGGCTTGGATCAAAAATTGCAGAATTAGATAAGACATAACTAAAAACATCATTTGGATCAACGAAGCTCCCATTCAGTTGAACAGCAATGGTCTGGTTGGTACAATAAAAATTATCAGAAGTACTGATTGTTCCGGGATCACTTTCACAAATACACGTATAAGCGCCCGCCACAATGAACGGTCCACAACCAAACTTGTCATCAACAAAGAAATTGTAAGGCTGACCTATAGCTATTGCATTGCTTTTAAAAATTGCGCCTGTGACAGTGCCAGCCCCGTTCGTAACATTGTAGCTGTTTGGATCGCCATCTGTTATTTCAAACTCAACAGTATAGCTGGTATTGTCAGGGTTACAAATATGTTTTAAGCCCACGATAAATGGTTTCGGATGCAAGAATATACTTGCATTTATGGGAACAGGATTGACACAATATTTATCTGAGATGCTTAAGTTATAAATACTTGTCGCACTAGGGGTATCCTTCAGTACGGCAGAAAACAAAGTGCTATTCAAGTTGGGTAGTGGTCCAGTAGAAGTATTTATTTGGATCGTAAAATCTGGGTTTCCAATCATTTCAATCAAAATATTTCCTTCTTCGCCTGCGCAAATAGTATCACTACTTACGAAAGTGATCATCGGAATTGCATGAAATACAACAGGTGTCCCCGATGAAACTGAAAGGCAAGGATCCAAAAGATTGACTTGGTTGGTTCCAGAACTATTCCCTGCCACTGCTGAAATGTAATAGGTTTTTTCCAACTGCATGGTCAAAGGATCATAAGCAAAGCTAGGTATGTTATTGCTGGCTACAATCGTTCCAAGTGTTTGGCCTGGTAGATCATGTAACACAAATATCAGATTGTCATTGGCGTCCAATACTTCATTTAGGTCATTTGTGGCAATTGCATCACCTGGAACACAAACATCCAATTGTCCACCCTGTATGGTGCCAGAATAGCTAATACAACTGCAATCCTTTAATCCTTGAATAAGTACAGGGCCACATCCGTTTGCATCATCGATACTGTAGGAGTAGGTTGCTGGAGAAGAAAGAATTCCACTGTTGAATGAGTTGTTGCTGATGCCATTGGTGCTGCCGTTAACTGAATAAGTTGTGTTATCACCACCAATTATATCGAAGCTGACAACAACTTCCGTACCGCTACAAACCACCATTAAATTATTGGCTGTAGGTGATGTTGCTATGGGTATCAAATATTGGTCATTTAATGCCCAGGTACAACCATTCGCATCCGAAACTGAAGTCAGATTCAATGCGATATCTACAAGGGCTGGAGTTGATACAACAGTGCCTCCCTGGAGAATAGTCGCACTTTTCGCTTGCCCATTTAGTGTGTAATTTAGAGAAAGGGGCCATGATTTATCAGCGATTATCGTAAAATTCAAGAGTGAGTCTTTGCATATAACGGCTGGAGCAACAAGTGTGATATTTGGAATTTCATGAACCAAGAACACAGCAGTTCCAGTAGGTTGAGGAACACAGTCGGTAGTAGATCCTGTTTCAAATTTTGTCCATGAAATATTTGTATTCTGAAAAATAGGTATTTTAGCAGAAAAGTTTTTAATACTTGTTGTGAAATTATAGATGTTGGTGCCATCTGTCAATTGGATATTGTACGGAGCTGTTCCCAAGAGATTAAAATTAATGGTAACACTGTCACCTGGGCATACTGTAGCGTTCCCGCTTAAGCTAGCACCTGCACCTGCACCAAATTTCACGATAAAAGAATCCAAATCGAAACAACCAGCGCCGTTAAAACCGCGTACCCAAATAGTATCACCTGCTGTTAAAACCGAGGGATTTAAAAAATTAATATTGGATTGAGCGTCATTCTCAGTTAAGAAATATTTGAAGATCAAAGTGTCTTGCAAAGTACCTGAAGTGTCTTGGATAACTAAATTATTCAAAAATAGCGTATCACCAAAGCAAAGGATAGGAATGTTTGGTACAGCAATTTCTGGCTTGTCCAGAATGGTGACAATTACTTCTTGAATATCAAAACAACCGTTAATCGTTTCACCACGAACCCATATTGATGTGGATTTATAGATATTATTATCGCTCAAAATAGGTGAACCTGCAATTGCATCGTCATCTGTAGCATGAAAACTTACTATTTCTAAATCTAATCCTGACAAATCAGAGACCGTGATATCTGTTAGCAAATTAATGAACCCTGGTGCACATTTGGAATTAGGTCCTTTGATCAACAAACTAACTTTTTCGAATTCAACTACAATAGGCAGCACAATGTAACAATCATCACCAGCTTCAATTCGAATCCAATAGGTACCTGAAATTGAAACAATTGTTGACGGAAGTTCCGGTGCTCCATTTTTTGCTGCTGTTTCAGTGGCATGATAAGTCACTATCTCATTGGCTTGTAGTCCGTTCAAAGTGACACTGGTCAAATCAAATTGGTCATTACAAAGCACGGGGGGGTCAATGAGTGTCACTTCAGGTAAAGGAGTAACTGTTACGTTTACACACACTGGATCACTTTTTTTGCAGCCATTATCAGCAACTACGCATACCTCTCCACTTTCTTTTCCAAAGTCAACGAGGATGCTGGCGGAATTGCCACCTGTAAACGACGCGTCACTTGGTACCGTCCAGATGTATGTGATTCCAGTGACAGGATCAACTGCATAGGGAACATTTTGAGCATTTTCACAAACTTCCAGGTCAAACACAATGAATACTGGTGGGTCTGGCACATCATCTATTTCATTGGTATAAACAGTTTGGTTGTTGACTGCACCTCCTGTTGAGGCAGTATAACCCAAATAACCAGTTCCACCCAAAAGGCCGGCAATATCATATACTCCGCTTAATTTTAAACCGCCATCGAAATAAATTTCATAGGTTTGCGATCCTGCATCCCACACAAAACGTACATCATGGTCAGCGCCATCCTCAATATTTCCAAGACTAATAGGTCCGTTGATTGCATTATTAATATTGCCATTGATATCAACGGCAACGTGATCATCTGGTATGTCACTGAAGCCTGCACCATTGTCATAAGTATCAAATTCCACAATAAAACTCGGCATCAATCCGCCTGCACCAATAGCTCCACCAGTAGGTCCGCAACCATCAGGACTACTTTTAAAAACCATACAGATTCCATCTGCTCCGGCATCAGAACTTCCAAAATTCATTACCGCATTGATTTCAAAGCTGCTTGTAAAATCAAGTGCATCTGAATCCCAAACGCATCCTTTTTGTCCTGTTCCTGCTGTTGTAAGTTGAAAACCTTCCAAGCATCCTTTTTTTACGTAACTGGCGCCCCCTTCCTGATTCCAAGGCGGTAACAACGAAGTTATTTTGTCGGTTATAATCTGATGTTCAGAAATGCTTGAATTGTCCAGCATTAATGGAGTTGAAACGGATAATTCCGGAGTACCTGTTTCAGCAAATAAACTATAAAACGAAACAAAACAACTGAGTCCAATAGTTAAAATATTTTTCATACTCCAGATACATGTATTGAAGGCGTAAGTTATGTTAAATTAGCTAAAAGATTTAGTAAAATCATTTGGTAAAGTGTTTTTTGTATACATAGGTTTTTAAGGAATATTTTTTGTCTTGAGCCTATGAGGATCATTTTTTGTAATCTTAGGGGTTTTATTCATTCTTAATATCTACGCTAATCTTTTTGAGAAATTATACAATTCAAGCCAAATAATAATATATAACCGTATTTAAAGTCAAGTAAATTGGCATGATCCACCTGTTTTACTTTTACAATCGCATTGACGCTATCTCTTAATTTTTTTATTGCTTTTATACACTGCTGTTTAAATTCTTGAGAACATTTTAATTGTTCTAATAAAAATACCCCCAAATAGTGAGTCACTATTTGGGGGCAGTCTATTTGTATTTGCCTTATTTTGGGCTTTGTTTAAATTTTTATTTTCTCCCGCGCTTTACTGTAGTTTTTTGGGCTTTTACATTGCCATTTCTTCCTTTGACTGTGGTAGTCTTCTTTGTAACTGAATTGCATCTTGGTCCAATTACGGTTGTTTTCTTTCTGTTAACTTTATAATTATTAAGCGCTTTGGTATTTCTGGTTTTAACCATTATGGAGGTATTCCGATGTGGTCGATACACATTGTGTGCTACTACAACACGGTGAACGGGTGCTCTTCGGAATCCTGCGTGATACCTATGTGTGTAGGGTTGATATACTCTCCAAGTCAATGGTCTCCAAGGACTCCAATAGTTTGGATATTTTCTCCATCTCCAAGGAGATATGTAGGGAGCATAATTTGGACGGTATGCAAATCTGACAGAGGGCCATGCCCAAACATTTACAACTATGATTGTTGACTTGAATTGAAGCGCAGAAGGGCTTGGGCCATTTCGTCGGTCTGACCTTTCCATTGGTGTGCCTTCATCTTCTTCTCCTGGTTCCAAGATTTTTTCTTCACCAAATATATCTTCGTCACCTACTATTTGTATAACTGCATTTTCTGCACCTGTCTTTTCAAGTTCTATGACTGCAATATCTTGATTTTCAGATTCGGATACTGCCACTTGCAATATATACACTCTGGCATCATCTTCTGATTTTTCAATTATTCTGACATAATCAACTTCATTGTCACCGTTCAGGTCTACGTTATTGACCTTATTATCCTCCGAATTGATAAGTTTTTCAAATTCTTCGGTGGTGTTGGATTTTTTAAACAATTCGAGTGCTCCTTGAAGGCTGAAATTATCCCCAGGCATTCCAGTTGAATCCTGAACTGCATTTTGGCTATAGCCTAGGTTATTGAATGCCAAAAGAAAGCACAAAAGTAAAACTGATTGGATTAGGTATTTCATGATTGCTTGATTTACATACTTTGACCCTTGTAGAACCGAGAGGTTTAATTGTCAGTTCCTTATTCAGGCGTAAGGTTCAAATGTAATCTTTTCTGCAAGTATTTGCGTGAAATATTTTCCTATTTACGAGCTAATGGCTTGAAAAGCAAAGACAATGATTGTCTGAAAGTAAAGTATTTGTAAACCCAGTTAATGAATACAACTATTTTATTCTTAAAACCAATTAAAAGAAAAAGATGTAGTCCCATCCATACCAACCATGCAAAGAAACCTTGGAAGCTCCATTTGGGCCATGCCATATCCACGACGGCTTTATTTCGACCAACTGTAGCCATACTACCTTTATCAACGAACTTGTAAGGCAATATTGCTTGACCTTTAGCCATTCGGATAAAATTATTTGCTAAATTTTCAGCCTGCCCAATTGCTACACTTGCCAACTGAGGATAACCTTTTGGGAATTCTTCGCTTTCCATCATCGCCACATCACCTAGAACAAATATGTTTTTAGAACCAATTAGCAGGTTGTTTTGCTCGGTTTTCAATTGTTGATTGGCAGTGACAGTATTGGTGGGGATTCCTGCGGGGTAAGTTCCTTTTACACCTGCAGCCCAAATAACCAAAGAAGACTCAATCGATGTTCCGTTTTGTAAGATTATTGTATGCCCATCATATTCTTTTACAAGTGAGTTGGTCATAACGGTTACTCCCATGTCCTTAAGGTAAGATTCAGATTTCTGGGAGGACACTTTGCTCATGGTTCCGAGCAATTTTGGGCCTCCTTCCAACAGAATAACTTGCATTTTAGTAAAATCCAGTTCAGGATATTCTAGTGGCAAAGTATCGCGCTTCAATTCTGCCAATGCACCACTCATTTCAACTCCTGTAGGGCCACCGCCAACCACTACAATTGAGAGGCTAGTCTCAATGTCAGCCAATTTTGACGAAAGGGCATCCTCAAAGTGTTGAATCATAGTATTCCTAATTTGGAGTGCTTCCAATGTAGATTTCATGGGAAAAGTCCGTGATTCAATTTGGGAATTCCCAAAGAAATTGGTGATGGCTCCTGTGGCGATAATCAAGTAATCATATCCAAGTCGACCAAAACTGGTTTCCAGCTTGTTTGTTTCTTGATTGATACCAAATACTTCACCAATTCGAATACTGACATTTTTGCTGCGCTTAAAAATATTACGCAAGGGAAAAGATACATTGCTCGCATCCAGATTGGCGGACGCCACCTGATACAACAGGGGTTGAAATTGATGGTAATTGTTCTTATCTATTAAAGTTATTTGAAAATCAGGATGATTGTTCAATTTTCTTGCAAGTTTGAGACCAGCAAATCCGGCTCCTATTATTACAAGATGTTTCCTGCCATCATTATCCATCTATCAAGTGTTTGCCATTCAAACAAACGTATTGGTTAATGGTTTTCAAGGTTCCGAGATGACAATGATTTTATCCCAAATTCTGCTTTGGGCTAAATGGATCAAAATATTGATCAAAAAACATGTTTTTCGCGGAGCTTTTGGTCAAAATACATCTTTTGTGTATTTTGGGTTTAGCCCACATTCAGCGTTGGACGTTGAATCGACGAAATTTTTGGTTATTCCAAGAATCTGTCGGGTTCACGACTTTTATAGTCGTATCGGGCTGGCAGGAGATTTTCCCCCTTAGAATTTTTTAAATGTCAGGGCTATGAAGTCAAAATAATCAAAGATTTACGTCGCCCCGAGAGGCTTTGCTTAGAGTTAAAATATACTAATGCGAATTTTGGGTTAAAATACAATGGACGGACTATTCGGCTAGTATTGATACAATGGATGGCAAAGGCAAGCACTACCAAGCCAGTAACATTGAACTGTCTTATCTATAGATACGCTACCCACTTGTTAGAAGGGGCACCTATTTGCACTACATATAGAAATTATTGGGCCATAGCAGCAGTAAAA
>Ga0105044_10009317_pt1 | contig 13450 bp, 14 predicted proteins | sample MAT01_FD_78092 | JGI IMG/M metagenome (GOLD analysis project Ga0105044, IMG submission 78092) | Freshwater microbial communities from Lake Fryxell liftoff mats and glacier meltwater in Antarctica - MAT-01 | ecosystem: Environmental > Aquatic > Freshwater > Ice > Liftoff microbial mat | place...
AGAAAATTCATGACGTTTGAGCCAGCTACGTAAACCTGAAACTGTGTAAGAAATTCCATAGACCGACTTGACGTAAGCTAGAATATCCTTGATATATAGATAAGTATGTTTTTGAAGATGGTCCACAAGAAGCTTGGACTGTTTAAGGGATAATTTCTCAATAGAACCACCACTCTCAGGCTTTAACTTTTGAGAAGCTTTATAATCTTTAATATGCTGGCGAATAGCATCGTCTGAAAGCAAAAGTGCTTCAGCAATTTGCATAAGAGTCCAACCCTTGTCATAAAGAAGAATAGCTTTTATGCGATCACAAATCCGCTTGTCGCGTTCCTTTTTATGCTCTAGTATTAAACGATTACGTTCGTCATCAGATAAGAAATTTTTCATGACAATATTAATGCCATTTACACCAATTTTTTGAAAAGTCTAAACCGATTTTTCAATCACGTTCGGTATATCTAAAAAAATATTAATTTATCTCTAAAGTGTTAAAAGTTAATATTTTTAGAAAAAATAATTTAAAAAATCTTTTATTTTTTGCTATACTAATTATTATCGCAATAAACAGGAGAATTATTATGCATATCGGCCCAACAGATCCAACTCCAATCCCAGGGGAAATACCCAAAAAAAATCCAACCGATCTTACAAAAAAGCGTAAGCTCCCAACCCCCTCTGCCCCTGAAGAACCAAAAGATAGAGAACCTTTAAGTAAAAAAGTTAAATTAGAAAAAGAAGCTTTTAACAAATCATCAGGTATTGGGCAGCAAGGTTTGTTCAAGAGTAAAGGTAAGGAAAAAGAAAAGGAAAAAGAAAAAGAAGCTTTAGACAAATCATCAGGCATAGAACAGCAAGGTTTGTTCGAGAGTAAAGGTAAGGAAAAAGAAAAAGAGAAAGAAGTTGATGAGAATACAGTTGTTAGACAGTTGAATCTAGGTGAATTAGGAAATGTAAATTTAACTAAACAGCAAGAAGATATTTTAATCAGTAGCTCTAATTTTTTCAGCATGATTTTTTCCCAAGGATTAACAGCCCATGAACCCGAAGTTTATCTTAACTTAACAGGAGAAGAGCAAGTACCCATTAGCGACAAAATCCTGAAATTAATCAATCTTGCTATTCATCAAAAACCTTACTTGGAATATTCTTCTTTTGCAGAATATGAAATGAAACTAAAGGAACAAGGCGATAATTCTAATGCAAACGAAGTCTTCGATGATTTTATTTCTATGCGGGAAGCCGCAATCTATCTTGGAATGAATTCATATATACAAGAAGCAAATAAATTTTGCTTAGAAATTATATCAAATAATCCCAACCAAGATCAAAAAATTAAGCAGCTAACCCAGTTGATCAGCTATGGAGAGTTTACGCAGCAGGAATATGGAAGTATTTATAAATTGTCTTTAGAATGGGATGATTTAATGACGATCTTAACATTGCCTTCAGGATTTAAATCCGAAGATATCCATTCAATTCAAAAATTTCTTGAGGAAAGTGCGAAATTAAATCCAGCTATTAGACACACTTTAGATTACACGCTAGTTTATCCCACTATGGAAACGCAAATTACTCAAATGGTACAGCTTTGCCCTAATGTAAAACAATTGGTCGTCGTATCTCCTAATTTTGATGACGAAGGGAACCCCCCCTTATTTGACATAAATCTCTCATTAACTTGCAACTTAGAAGTTTTAAACATCGAAAAACTTTATTTAGACTTTCCCTTTGAGGAAGCTTATAGACCTGCAAATTTAATAAAGCTTTTTCCTCGATTACAAGAATTGCATGTGGTCGATCCAATGAGAGATTTAGAAAAAGTTATTATTCGTCGAGAAACCTATAACAATTTTGCAAGTTTGCAAAAAATCTTTTTATATGAGGACTTGGATACTAAACCCCTCGATGTCTATGAACGATCGTCTGAAACGAAAAGATTTGTGGACACAAATCCAAATGCAAAATCAAACGAAACAGATGATTCTGAATCATCTGAATCATCTGAATCTGAAAGAGAGGATACCAAACGCAAAAAATAAAGAGACATTCTGAGACTATTTGCATTTTAGCCTTCGGGCGATCTCTTCTCATTGATATTCAAAACTATCAAATTTTGAAGAGATCTCTTTAAATCAAAGCGCATCTAGTTCCATTACGTCACTTTTTTTGCAGCAATTCACGCTGAGCAATTTTTCCTAGAGAATTAAAAATTGATTTCGTACTCTTTTAAGAGTCTTTACTCTAAAGGTTTATGATGACTGCTTTCAGAAAAATGCTAGGCATGCCGGGAATGCTCCGCACCATCCATAAAATATTCTCAAAAATCCGCGATTCAAGAACGTTCGCCACCCTCCCAAAGATTTCAATTACAGACCACCTGATGTCGGGTCTTGCCGTCTTCGGTTTAAAATGCACTTCGGTGCTTGACTATGGCAGCAAACGTCTAGATGTGGCTACTGCTAAAAATCTTCGCGATTTGTATTACGTTTCCACACCTCCTTCAGACACCTATCTGAGAGAAAGACTTGATGATATAACCCCTGATACCCTGAGAACTGCATTTAAAAAGATATTCGCTCGTTTTCAGAGAGGTAAAGGCTTAGAGGAATTCGAATTTCTTGATGGGCATGTTCTCTTTTCCGGTGATGGCACAGGGCATTTTTCCTCAGGCAAAATTGCTTGTTGCCATTGTTGCAAAAAGGAACTGTCAAACGGTAATACGACATATTCACCACCAGATGTTTGCAGCTTGCGTAGTTCATCCCGACAAACGGAATGTGATCCCTCTCTGTCCTGAACCCATTCTCAACCAAGATGGAAGTACAAAAAATGACTGCGAAATAAACGCGTGTAAACGCTTCTTAGAGAATTTCCGTAGGGAGCATCCTCACTTAAAAGCGATCTTAACAGGAGATGGATTAACTTCAACTGCTCCTTATAGCCATATGGTCGAGGCATTTTGTTTGAAATATATTCTAGGGGCTAAACCAGGTGACCATCAATTTCTCTTTGAGCAATTGGAAACCAGTCAAGAGAGTGTTTATCATGAAATACGAACAGAAGACGGTTACCTCCACCAGTTTAGGTTTCTCATTGATGACCTTCAAACAAATTAAAAATATCATTAGTCAAAGGAGCATCAAAATCGTCAGCAATATCAATTTTGCCTTTAAGTACCCCTAATCGTCGCTTTGGCTTTTCTAGAGAAATGGGAACAAGTTTTGCTACGGGTTTTCCTGATTTGGCAATAATTGTATCTTCACCATTCATCGCCGATTCAACAAGTTTAGAAAATTGTGTTTTAGCTTTATGAATGTTAACTATATGCAAGGTTCCTCCTAAATGGACTAAGCTTGGTCTAGCCTTTTTTACCATTTATTGTTTCGACCTCGCCGCTGTGCCATTTACACGAACTTCAATTTGAACTGAATTAATTTGCCTGGTTCAGGTCAAAATCTAGGATTTTTGTACTTTAATCACCTTTTTTTTTGTCGCCCCGGAGTGATTCCAAGTCTTGAAATTCATTTAAATCAATTTCTTCTCTTATTAGCTTTAAAATTTCTGACAATCTGTAAAATTAAACTTCTAGACGAATATCATATGAATCACAATATCTGTGATAAAGTGTGCCAAAGAGGCACTCCATAAGCCTTTTGTCCAATACAACCATCCAAAAGCTATCCCACCTATTCCATTAAGTAATAAAATTCGAAATAGATCCATATTGCTTGGTGACATTATTTTAAAAGCAGCTGGGAGATGACCTAGCCCAAAAATCAAGGCGACTAATATGTTTGTTGTCCACAAGAGAACATCACGCTGTTTGTGAGTTTTACTGAGCAAAAAGTAGATGAGTGAAAAAAGAAACAATCTCAAGAAGACTTCTTCATTAATTGCCCCATAGAGCGATGCTAAGGCCCCTGCCCAAGCTGGAATAGAAAGATTTGAAAGTGCGGCAGTTTTAAAAAGAAACCTATCGTATAAGAAAATGAGCACCCCAACCCACACACCTATCAGTACACTGAGAAAAATATCCCTGATATTGTTTTTCCAATTAAATGGTTTTAAATCTGTTTTGGGATAATTAGAAAAGACAACCATAAGATAATGCCATAGAAAATGGCAGACTGAATGATTGTCAATAAGAGTATCCAATTGGCAGACATGCTTGAAGGAATTATTTCCAAATATCTTGCATAAGGAATCACTGCACAAGCACCAACTATGCAAAGAATCCAATAATAAAAATAATTAATTTTGTTTTGCATAGTTAACAATAAAAATGATGAGTTAGTTAATATTTAGTTGCTTTTTCTTTTTTAATCGGTTATCTTTTTTGAGGATAATAGACCCTAACATGAGGAAGTAAGCAATGTTAAAAAATATTATCCACAAATTTCTTTTAATTGCCACCCTGGCATTTTCATTTAATTCTTTCCTATTCGCAGGAGATTTCTGTGTCGAGGATCAACCCCAAGTCCTTGAACAAGTCCTGCAGATTACCCCCAAAGGGACTCTTAAACAAAAAGATAACGGTTATCTTTATGTAGAAGTCTCAAGAGATTTTATTGCGCAAGCTCTGGACTTAATTGATGCACCTGGTAAACTCGTTCCCCCTCGTCATTACAGTAGTAAAAAAGGCATTGGCGCGCATATCAGTGTCATGTATGAAAATGAGCAAATTGAAAACGAAATTTGGGAAATCGATGAACTGGGCCAAGAATTTGCCTTCAATGTCATTGAACTGCGTACGGTTAAAATTAACAGCAATAATAAAATGAAGAAGCTTTGGCTGGTTGCTGTGTCCTGCCCTGCATTAGAACAATTAAGAGAAAAATATGGCTTAAAACCTCTCCTTAAAGGGCATGATTTCCATATTACGATTTGTTCCCAAGTTCCTGGAAAACCTGAAATCATTGAAATTACTGTAGCTGAAGAACTCCAAGAAGCGGCCTAAGCAATGATAAAAGCCTATGCAATTTCGCTTTTATGTTGTATTTCGCTAATAGGTGCTGAGGGTAAAGAGATTTTTTCTCTTTACCCTGAGTGTCCAAAGCATGAAATGCCTTACCGCTCTCCTTCCGCACGGTATATTGATACGTATGGATGGGAATCCATTTCACAAGGATTAAAAAATATTGGCACCAACATGATCCACCGGACGACGTTTGATCGGATCAGCCACAGAGAAGAAATCGGCTTCATCGGATATCATGGAAGCACGCAGGAATTTCGCATTTTTCAAGATCTGATTCGCGTCATCCTAGAAGAAATTGTAGATCTTCCAATTAGAGAAGATTTTCATTTTTTGCGCTTACCAGGCCACCCTGCATTCTTCTACAAAAATTTAAGTGAGTACCCCAAAGGGTACGATCCAACTTTTTTTCTTTGTATGAATTATGCCATCTATGGCAACCACACAAATCCTTTTAGCTCGTCTTATTATTATTTTGCGGTAAATGGATCTTCGCAAAGAGTGATTTATGAAAAAGAGATTCAATGGATATTTGAAACCTTAGAGATTGAAACAGATATTATCCCAGCACTATTTGCCCTGGGCCGATCTCTTATTGGACACGAAAATGGGGTGATTTATCAAATTTTTGACATGTCTCACTACGATCCACGCCAACCTTACTATGCGCTAGCGGATACTCAATGCATTTCTTGGGGGTACTCAACCTTATTCTCAAAGGTGGTAGAAGGTGTACATCCAACTCCTTTTCCAAACCAAATTAGGATGCTGATGAATAATCATGCGACTTTAAATCCTTATTCATCGCTAATCATTAAACGCTTTGACAAATATCCCGCAGAAACTATTTCAAGCTATATGCAGCAGTTGCGCGAGGCAATTCGCAGCCTAAACTTTTCAGTGGAAAAAGCTACTGCTTATCGAAGCCATCTTTTACAGCTATGGGAGAACGATGAATTATAAATTTATTCTTTGCGTCTTTTGCCTTTTTTCTTCTTATCTAATGGCTGAGGAATCACCCACAGAAAGATATGTGTCTCAGCATACGATGACCGATATCAAGTATAATCTAAGGCTCGAAAATGTCACCTTAGATCATAAACCTATCTTCGATAAAGCGATTTCTCAGGAAACTGCTGGTTTTGTCGGATATTATGCGGCGTCTGGAAAATTTAGAGTTTATCAAGATCTTATTCGTTTGATTTTTGAAGAAATTTTGGATTGTCCCATAAGAGAAGATTTTCATTTCTTAGCTGTCCCTTTGTATCCTCAACGAACCATTAAAACTTTAGAGGAGATTTCTCAAGCATTTTTCTATCAAAAAGCCCATCCACAAAAAGTTATCGAACAATTTATTCCAATGCATCTTTCTTTGTATGGAAATCACAATCAAATCGGGTTTTGCCCTGCTAAAGATTTCTCATTGGCAGCTGAGCCCACCCATTTAGCTGATCTTTATTGGTTTTTTGAAACTCTAGAGATAGATCCCGCTTTAATTGAGGAAGCAATGGAAATTGGCCAAAACTATTTTGGTGTGGATCATCGGATCTTAGTACAACTTTTCGACCCTTCTTATGAACTAATGGATCAAAATAGTTATCCTGCCTCCCCAAACGGGTTTCCCTATGTAAATCAGGCGGTTTCAGATTATCTATTGAAATCGACCCTGGGCTTTCCTCCACAAATTTATCTGCTTTTGCATGAAAACGGATTGCTTAATCCTGCCTCAACACTGGCGATCAAACGTTATGCTAAAATTCAGCCTACAAAGTTAAAAAACTACGAGCAAGAACTGCGCATCCTGATTAAAGCAGCCTCTTATAATCACCTTGAAAAAGATCTTTACAAGGAGCAATTAATGCAAGCTTGGGAAATCAGCTAAAAAAAACTTTAAATTTAATTCCTAAAAGTAAAGGATGACCGAAATTACCATTACCAAGGTAGATATGGATCAGTTCAGTCTTTCAGGAAATATAGTAGATTTAGTAATGCGCAAGATTTTTCCAGGCACAATTACAGTCAATGAAGGCTTAATCACCTCGATCGTTCCCACCCAAGCCAAATCCTATAAAACTTTTATTTTGCCAGGTTTTATCGATGCTCATGTGCATGTTGAGAGCTCTATGCTGATCCCTTCAGAATTTGCACGTCTAGCGGTTTGTCATGGCACAGTAGCGACAGTTTCAGATCCGCATGAAATCGGTAACGTTTTAGGGCTTGAGGGTGTGCGCTTTATGCTTAAAAATGGCAGTCAAGTGCCTTTTCACTTTTACTTCGGAGCTCCTTCTTGCGTGCCTGCGACTGCTTTTGAAACTTCAGGAGCGACACTCAGCGCAGAAGATATTCGCACTTTATTTGTAGGCCATAAGCTAAAATATTTAAGCGAAATGATGAACTATCCCGGTGTTTTATCGCGCCATCCATTGGTCATGGATAAAATTCGCATTGCACACGAGCTAGACCTTCCGGTTGACGGTCATGCTCCAGGGCTGATGGGAGAGGATGCGGCGCATTACATTGCAGCGGGAATCTCGACTGACCATGAATGCTTCACGCTGCCTGAAGCTTTAGATAAGATTAAATACGGCATGAAAATTATCATTCGAGAAGGATCTGCCGCAAAAAATTATGAGGCTCTCCATTCTCTTATTCGATCGCATCCAGACAAAGTGATGTTCTGCAGCGATGATAAACATCCTCATGAACTTGTGGAAGGACATATTAATCAGCTAGTAAAACGTTCGATCGCCGAGCATCATTATGATCTCATGGATGTTCTAAGATGTGCTTGCTACAATCCGATTATACACTATAACCTTGATGTCGGGTTCCTCCAAAAAGGGCAATCAGCTGATTTTATTGTAGTGGACAATCTGGAAAATTTCGCTGTGGAACAAACCTATATCAAAGGTCAGCTGGTGGCTGAACATGGAAAATCACTCATTGCTTCTGTTCCTAGCGAAGTGATCAATGCTTTTCATATCGCGCCAAAAAGAGAAACCGATTTTGAGATCCGAGCTGAAGACGATCAGGTGCGGGTGATTCGCGTTTTGGATGGACAATTAGTCACCGAAAGTTTTCTAGGACAGGCTAAAAAACAGCATGGGACATTGGTCTCTGATCCTGCACACGATATTTTAAAATTGGCAGTCATTAATCGTTATACGGCAGCGCCGGTTGCTCTGGCCTTCATTAATGGATTTGGCTTAAAACATGGGGCTTTGGCCTCTTGCATTGCTCACGATTCACACAACATTATCGCTGTTGGGGTAGATGACAAAGATTTGTGCGCTGCTGTCAATGCTCTAATTGAAAATAAAGGGGGGATTGCAATTGCTTCACAAAATATAGGTGAAGCCCTCCCACTACCAATTGCTGGGATTATGAGTCATCAGGATGGTTACGAAATCGCAAAAAAATATGCCAAGTTAGATCGACTGGCCAAGGAATTAGGTTCTCCGCTTTTAGCCCCTTTCATGACTCTATCATTTATGGCTTTGCTAGTAATTCCATCGCTTAAACTCAGCGATAAAGGTTTGTTTGATGGGACCACGTTTCAGTTTACACCGCTTCTCGCTAAGGAGTAGAAGCTTCTCGACGTGAAAAGACATAGGCCTGAACCACCTTTCCTCCAATGAGATGTTCTTGGATGATTGTTTCAAGCACTGCGGGGGTACATGAATGATACCAAATTCCTTCCGGATAGACAACAGCTATAGGACCTTGCTGACAAACGCGTAAACAATTGACTTTTGAACGGAATATTTTGCCTGATTGACTTAAGTTCAGCTCGCTTAATCTCTTTTTGAGATATCCCCAGGAAGCCATCCCTTCATCATAGCTTGAGCATTTTGGTTTTGTCTGATCACAACACAAGAAAATATGCCGCTGAATATTTTCAATACCTAATGCTTGAGCGCTTGCGGCTAATGCGATCTGTTTAGGGTCCATTGATTGATCAAACATCACTGAAATTTCCAAATGTTTTAAGAGCTTTATCCAAATTAATCCCTTTACCGATCACGGGTTTAAATAGATCGCCTTCGATCTTAATTCTTTCTAAGGCATTTTTTATAGTAAAATGTTTTGGCAAAAGGCCTTTTTTTACTTCGTCCCAGTGCAGCGGCATTGAGACTGTCGCGCCAGGTTTTGGCCTGACTGAGTAGGGGGCCGCCAGAGTTGCTTTGGGTCTGTTTTGCAAAAAATCCACATAAATTTTACCTTTTCGATTGGTCGTTAGCCGTTCGATGCTGGTAAATTTAGGCAGGATTTGGTGCACTTGCATCGCAATCATCCTGGCAAAAAGCTGACATTGATCATAGGTGTACTTTGCACCCATCGGAATATAGATATGCATCCCAGTGGCCCCTGATGTTTTGCAATAGCCATTCACTTTTAGATCATCTAATATGTGCTTGGTTGCGTGTGCAGTTTCTATGACTTGCTCGAAAGAGTTTTTTTCTGTGGGATCGATATCGATAATACACCAGTCAGGATGATCAGGCTTTTCAATAGTACTGTTCCAGGGATTCATTTCGATGGCCCCTAAATTAGCCATCCAAAGTAAATCGGCTTCATCTTGTACAACTAAAAAGTTTTTGTCCTTGCCATCACTTGTGTGGTAGGGAAATTGTTTGATCCATTCAGGTGCAGTTTTAGTCACATCTTTTTGATAAAAACTCTCGCCGTTGATTCCATCAGGAAAACGGTTAAGCGATTGAGGCCTATCCTTTAGATAATGGAGAATATAAGGGGCCACCTGATAGTAATAATTCAGCAAATCTCGTTTGGTAAAACCTTCTTGAGGCCAATAAACTTTGCTTAAGTGGCTAAACTTTAGTGGGTGCCCTTTGATTGTTTTCACCTGTGTTTCTTCGGTAGGATTTAACAAAGTTTTACGCTCTGATTTTTTGATTGGAGAAATTTTTATGGGTAATTTTTTGGCAGCAATTTTTGAGATTGGTTCAGCTATTTCAGCATGTACCTCCGTGGCTTTTTTATCTTCTCGCATCCCTTCAAAAGAGGGATGACGCATCACTCCATCTGCTGTTTGTTCAGTATAGCTCACCTCGCACACCAATTTTGGCAACAACCATATGGCTTCAGCATGCGGAGGATCAGGTCGAAAACGGGATGGCTTATTTACATCTGGCTCAGCACTAAAAGGTGACTTCGCAATGACCAGCGATTTAAATTTCGCCATCATCTCTTTCTGCATTTTATCATTAAAACCAGTGCCTATTTTGCCTGTGTATTGCAACTTTCCATCTTCATAAACACCTACCAATAATGAGCTGAATAGATTTGGTGAATGATCATTCTTAGTGTAGCCGCCTATCACCACTTCATGACGTTTGAGCATTTTTATTTTTAACCAATCATGACTTCGATCTTCTGGACTGTAAAGGCTATCTGCATGTTTAGCCATGATTCCTTCTAAGCCCATTTTTTTTGCAGCTTCTAAAAAATCTTGAGGAGATGAACTAAAGCTTTCACTTTCTCTGATTATTCCCTCAAAGGGAAGTATTCGCTTTAATAATTCCCTGCGCTTAAACAGTGGTTGCTGTGTCAGGTCATAACCGTTCAGCCATAGGATATCGAATACATAGTAGACAAGCTCTCCATCAGCTTCACTACGCCAATTTTGTAAAGCTTGAAAGCTTGTGATTCCCGATTCATTCAGAACAACAATCTCTCCGTCCAAAACTGCATCCAGTCTTAGCTCTTTTAATGCTTGGAAGACTGGATAAAATTTCTCATTGAAGGATTTATTATTACGTGAAATCAAATTGACCTTATCCTTTTTGCAAAGAGATAACGTCCGGTAGCCATCCAATTTTATTTCGTATGTCCAGCCCATACCTAAAGGTGCTTTGTCTACCAGCGTGGCAAGCATAGGTTTGACAGTTTTGGGAAAGGCAGCTTTTGGAGCCCCTGCAATTTTGATAAGATGGGTCGACGTATGATCAGGCATTAGTAAAGTTTTGCTTACTTAATTCTTAGGAAGGAAACACAGAATGGAATGCGAAAAAAATTCGCATTCCATACAATTAATTACTTAACTTGCAATTGGTTGTTCACTGTCTTACTGCCGCTATTGTCTTTGACAATCCGTAGAATGGCATCACGTTCCGCATTGCTTGCAACAACTCCAGAAACTGTAACCGCGTTATTCGAAGTCACAATTCTGATATTGTCCAAATTAGTTGTGATTTGATCATTGTCCAACAAAGCTTTACGAATGTTCAACGAAATCAAGCGATCACCTGGTGTTTCTGTGACCACAACTTCACGTACAACTTTAGGAGCTGTGCGTACTTCATCATGAGTTCTTGAATTCTCGTAGGCTAAGTATCCAGCTAACAGCAGCAATGGAATACCAGCACCGAGCAACCACTTCCCTAACGTATTATCGGAAGTTTGTCTGCTATCTTCTCTTAAATAAGTCGTTTTCGGAGCTCTTTCATAATCCCAGCTTCTGAATTGAGCTTCGGCTTCATCTCTTGTAATGTTATAACGCTGTTGAAGCTTAGCAACAAACTGATCATATCGTCCATTAATCTGACGAATATCTTCATCTGTTAAATTGCTCCATCGATCTTTAACACTAGATCTAATTTGAACCCACTGATTTTCAAACTGTTCTCTATTCATATGCCCTCTCTTTTAACAAATAAATATTCTTCGAAAAAAATTCGATTAGTTGGATAAGGTATTGGAAAATCATTAATGACTAATCTCCCTACAAATAAAATCCTGAATCCTATATGTCAACAATAAAATTTTTAAAAGATGAAAGAACTTCAAAATTATTCCAAGGACTTTAAGCCAGAAGTTAATAAAAAAATAATTTTTTCTAATTTTGAATGTCTAAGCATTTTGAAAAATGACAGTGATGCCGCAATGTGATTTTGCATTTCAAAAATTAATTAGTTAAAAAAAACATAATTAATTGATCTTAATTTTAAAAAAAATTACAATTTTGACGTACTAATTTTTAACTAAGGATAAATTATGCTAGGTATCCCCGGGCAAACAATTGGCCAACTTCCTAGGAGTTTAGATCAATCCATAGAAGCAAAATCGAATCTAAAACTGCCACTAGAACTTCCACCCGAACTAATGGTTCAAATTTTATCCTTTTTGCCTCACCAAAGCTTAGAATACACTTGTCTCGTCAATCATGAATGGAGGGTCATCTCCCTTGATGTGGCACACAATTTCTACGGTCGGGATTTTATCAATAGATTAGGCTCGGCTGCACCGAACAATCTACCCCTCCAAACACTTTTGCAAGAAGCAAGAGAGAGTATTTACGAAACGATAAGTCTTAATGCCATCGTTCGCAAATTATTTTCCGTAATTACAGTAGCCACAGGAACCATCCGCAGAACAAGTGTCTCTCCCCTTTCCATTTTTAAAAAAACGGACTGTCCTAGCGAACAAATAAGACAAGATTTCTTTAATATGATTATGAAAAGTTTTCCCCTTCATGCTTCCTCTGAGCTTTTAAAGTCAGCTGATGAGGAAAAATTTACGAAAGGACGGAATACCCGCTACAAACTAGCTATTACATATTTTTTGAGTGAAAAACACTTTGTGAAAGCCCTAGAAGTTGCTTTAAAAGTGACTGCTTTTTGCACTAGAGAGCTTCTTATCAAAAGAGTTTGTTGGCATTTAGATTTTAAATCACCTAAACCTATATTGAAATTTTTGTTAAAAATTCCTCCCGAACATCGCCTCAAATGCCTCACACATAAAAAATTAAGCTTGAGAAAACTTAATCTTAGTTTGCTTGATTTGTTGTTCTTATTCAAATTTGCTATGAAGTTCAAAGAGCCAGTTCGAAAGAAAATCCTTAAGCAATCGTTTGCGGCTTGGCAAGGTAAATACAATCGTTATCAAGAATTCCGCGACGAAGGCGCGCTTAACAATTTTTTACGTGGAGTCGATCAACTCGACCAAACCAATCCTTTGGTGCAAACATACCTCCTCGATTTCATCCAAGAACTCTATATTAGATCTGACACCTATAAAGACTCTTTAGAAGCCTTCAAAGACATCTTGACTTACATGCATAATGCTGAATTTATCGAAAAGTTTAGCTCTGAATTCGTAACTCGTAATTTTTTTGGTCGAAACGAAAAAAGTAAAGCAGAAGGAATTAAACGCAACCATCTAGCAATGATTGATTCTGACGAAAAACTTCACGCCGAAGAGGATGTAGCCGCAAGGGAGCCTCCAGCCAAACGCGCTCGTAAGTGATAAGTAGACATCGGGTTTTAAATTTGTTTTAGCAAACTAATGTCCTGTGCTTGCTACATCTTTTACCTTTTTAGGGGATATTCTGTGCTAGTGTCTAATTGCAAAAATTCATAAACAAATTTTTCATTTATATTTATAGTCATGACATTTATTCTTGGAGGAAAGATGTCACGACAGGCCATAACTTTGAATTGCACAGAAGATGAAAAA
>Ga0105044_10009319_pt1 | contig 13448 bp, 9 predicted proteins | sample MAT01_FD_78092 | JGI IMG/M metagenome (GOLD analysis project Ga0105044, IMG submission 78092) | Freshwater microbial communities from Lake Fryxell liftoff mats and glacier meltwater in Antarctica - MAT-01 | ecosystem: Environmental > Aquatic > Freshwater > Ice > Liftoff microbial mat | place...
ACCGTACGATATCAGTGTAGCACATCTCGACAGTCTTGTCGTACAGTATGGTCTCCAGGAGCTTGGTCTTCAATCAGCGTTCAAATCCGGTGACTGGGAAAAAGCCCGGAAAGAAGGTTGGGACATCAGGAAAAACAGGAAGGCAATTGTGCTTTCAAAGCCGACAGAAGGCTGGGAGCAGCAGGATTTTGGCAACCTGATTAGTATGTTGTTCCGGAACTCGGATCGGGGGGGCGGATTTCAGCGAGGCGTCCCTCAGCTTTTTGAACCTTATGGGGTGAATGATTTTAAAACTGCTTCGGTTAGAAAAACCAGCGATACCACTGCCGAATTCTTCCTGAAAGGTCCGGTTTTGTCTGGTAATGTTTTTCTTTCCGGATCGTTTAATAATTGGAGCACACTTGCAACACCGATGCAAAGGGCTGACAGCGGCTGGGTTGTATCTGTTATTCTTCCGCCAGGAAAATACCTGTACAAGTTTATTGTTGATGGAAACTGGATGAGCGACCCTCAGAACAATAAATCAGAGAAAGATGGTTATTATGGCAGCAATTCGGTCTATTACCAGACAAATCAAGTATTCCGGTTAAACGGAAACACGCAGGCGCAGAAAGTATTTCTTGCCGGCAGCTTTAACGGTTGGGCTGAAAACATTGCCAGACTGCATAAGAAATCCGCAGGGTGGGAACTGCCGGTATTTTTAAAAGAAGGAACCTACACCTATAAGTACATTGTTGATGGGCAGTGGATTGCAGATCCGGGTAATGCTTTGCAAGTTCCTGATGGTCGTGATAATCTCAACTCAATGCTCGCAATCGGTGATGCGTTTTCGTTCAGACTTAGGGGCTTTTTGGAAGCGGAAAATGTAATGCTTGCGGGCAATTTCAATGAATGGAATCCCTATGATCTGAAAATGATAAAAACTGCAGACGGCTGGGAACTACCTTATGTTTTAGGACCAGGAGTTTACACATATAAATTTATTGTCGACGGTAAATGGATGACAGATCCTGCCAACCCAATGATTATTGACGACAGATCGGGCATTCAGAACTCGCTCCTCGTTATAAAAGGCAATTACACATTTAGTCTGCAAGGATTTGAAGACGCAAAGGAAATCGCAATAGCGGGATCTTTCAACAACTGGGAAGAGCACGCCTACATGATGAAAAAAAATGGCGAATCCTGGGAATTGACCACTTTCCTTGAACCAGGGAAACATACTTATAAGTTCATTGTCGACGGTAACTGGATACTGGATCCCGGAAATAAGACCTGGGAAGAGAACGAGCATGGAAGTGGAAATTCGGTGCTCTGGATCGGTGCGACTTTTGGCGGAAAGGACAATTGAATTGCCTGAAACGCTCTGTTTCCTTTAATCTGCGAAGATATTCAGGCTTATTGTGCGATAGTCTTCCCCTGTTTAACCCTTAATGGATCGAAACAATTTGTGTCATTCTACCGTGAATAGTCAGATAATATTGCCCGGAGATTTCGCTGTTATTCGCACATAATCTTTGCTTATCAGCAACAGCCGCGGGAGTTTATTTGGAACTTAGAGCTAAAATCACACTAGAAAAAAAACAATTCAATCTTATTTTACCGTTGAAGTCGTGTCAGCTTCGATTAATGCGGGAGCTTTAACCTCTTCATCGGCGAGCTTCATCAGTGCGTCGTAATTCTTTACGCTCTTGTGCGGTATTCTGATGCGGAACTTTTTAGCATCCGGATTTGTTAATTTATCTGACCTTAACCACGGATTGAAATACTTAAGCAATTTGTAGTTTAGCCCTTGCTGTTCAGCGAAAAGCGTAAGGTCGCATATGGTTGAGTCGACAGTGATTTCAGTAGAAGGAACCGAAGGATAAAGATCTTTCTTACGGACAACAAAACCATAATGATCTGGTCTCGACAGTATTTCTTTTAACGCCAAAACTCTGAAAATATAACGACCTGTTTCTTCATTTAAAAGAAGGTCATAATACGATGAAACTTTCTGTTTATCAAGCTGCCGCTGCATTCCGTTTGTTCCAAGATTATAAGAAGCCGCCACGATTGTCCAATTCTTAAACTGCTTAAAGGATTCGTTCAAAAATCTGCAGGCCGCTTGTGTCGATTTCTCGACATGGTACCGTTCATCAATCTCATCGTTAATTAACAGTCCGTAAGCTTCTGCAGTCGAGGGAATAAACTGCCAGAAACCAGCTGCCCCTTTTGTCGAAACACCGTGGGTGAATCCGCTTTCAACGGCCATCAGATACTTGAAATCCTCTGGAATACCGTTACGTTTCAGGATAGGAGTAATTACTGGAAACCACCTGTTCGCACGTTTGGCCAGTAACAGAGTTTGCGACTGCCAGTATGTATTGATCAGAAACTCCCTGTCGATCCTTTCCCTAACTTCAAAATCCTGCAAGGGAACCTGTTCACCCGAAAAGTTGAGGTCATTAGGGATGTTTACCGAAAAGATCTTATACTTCTCCCTGAAATATTCGCCGTATTTTTCATCGTCGGTAACAGGAGTAGTGGAATAACTAAATATCCTGATCACTCCGATCAGCACCAACAAGAAAGTGATGGAAGCCAGAAGTTTGTAAAAGGATGATGGTACTTTATTAAAAAAATTCATCCGGGAATTTTTGATTTACTTAATTGGGAGGTTGAATAAAGAGCAGCCACAATACCAAGGAAAAGTCCTCCAAAGACGCATGCATGCCAGACCTGCCAGTCGTGAATATAATTAATTACAAAAATACTGACCATCATCGTAAACAAAGAAATTCCGATCATTATCATCGCTATCTGCCTGTCGCTAAAGCCGAGGTAAGCAAGGTGATGAGTGGTATGATCTCTTCCTCCGACAAAAGGACTGTGGCCTTTTAGTAAACGGTTTATAGAGACTGTTGTTGTATCTGCAATAGGAACCACAAATATGAGCAGGGCAACAATAATTTGTTTCGACTGGATAACCTGAAGGTAAGCATCTGGTGCATTCCAAAAATAGTCCACGCCGGTGGCGGCAAGAAAAACGCCAAGAAACTGGGAGCCACTGTCGCCCATGTACATTCTTGAAGGATGCCAATTGTAGTACAGGAAGCCAAAAATACCAGCAATAACTCCAACGAGAACGACCAGGTTCAGGTTGCCGTAATTGCCTGCCAGAATGAGGATTATGACTGCGCCCATGCATATCACCGATGATACGCTTGAAGTTATTCCATCCATATTATCGAGCATATTGATGGAATTCATCATCCCAACTACCCAAAACACTGTGGTGGTATAATTAAGCCAATCCCATGGAAAAACTTTAATAGTAAGTCCGCAAAAGATAAAGGTAAGGCCACATGCAAATTGTACTGCAAATTTCAGGAACGGTCTGGTATTGTAAGCATCATCGGCAAGGCCCATCACAAAACCCAGAGATACTGAAATGAGCATCCCGAGGAATTTTAGGTTTCTCAATAATTGTCCTCCGTCAAAAAACAGGGAATAAAATACGATTGCAAGCAGGAACAGAAGGTAGAAAGAAACACCTCCGAAAGCGGGTTTGGTTGTAGAGGCCCAGCGAACCTGGCTGAATTCATTTTTTGAGCCCAGGTTTAATGAAAATTTCAGGAGCAGTCCATTAATAAGAACTGACACAAGGAGCATTCCTGTGAAAAACACAATGTAAAGAGCTGGAAGTGGAAAGGTTCCTGAATTCATCATATAGATTTCTTGCTGAAATTGAATGGTGAATCAAATTCTTTAAGTGAAGGATTAAGATCGTCTTTGGCAGAAACCAAAGGATTTTCTATTCCCCATTCAATGCCAAGTTCCGGATCGTTCCACATAATTCCTTGTTCGGATGTTTTGTTATAAATGTTTCCGCATTTGTATGAAAAGATGGTATCATTTTCCAAAGTAAGAAAGCCATGGGCAAAACCAACAGGCACATAAAAGATAGCCTTGTTCTGTTCGGAAAGCACTGTGGAGTAATGCTGCCCGTATGTAGGGGAATTTTTACGGATATCAACTGCAACATCCAGAACTGAGCCTTTGATTACCCTTACCAGCTTTGATTGGGCAAAGGGAGGAACCTGGAAATGAAGTCCACGGAGAACACCTTTCTGGGAAAGACTCTGGTTGCTCTGAATAAACTCTTCCACAATTCCGGCATCCAGAAAGTTCTGTTTATTATAAGATTCAAAGAAATATCCCCTGGAATCTTCAAAAACGGACGGACGAATGATCGCTAAACCAGAAATGCTTAAATATTCAATGCGCATATTATTGTTTGCTGATAAGTCTTCTGAAGAACTCTTTCAGATTGAATTTCTCACGGCGTATGTCTTCATCATAATAGCCAAAGCCATATCCGTATCCATATCCGTAATCGTAGTCGTAAACACCACTGTAACCATATCCTGACCGTTTGATATCAACTGAATTCAGGATGATCGAAAGGTTTTGAACGTTGTTGTCTCGTACGAGCTTTTTAACGTTCTGCACAAAGTTCCGTTTTGAGAAATTTTCCCGGAAAACGTAAATCGGGTAATCTGCCATTTTTATGATGCGGATTCCATCAGTAACTAGTCCAACAGGCGGGTTATCAATAACTATGACGTCGTATTTTTTACGAAGTTCATCGAGCACCTCAGACATCCTGTTGCTGATAATCAGTTCTGATGGATTTGGAGGCACCGGCCCGGCAGTGATAAAATCCAGGTTATTAAGGCTGGATTTGAAGATACAATCCTCAACAGTATTCCTGTTTATCAGAATGGTGCTCATCCCTTTGTCATTAGGCACACCAAATCCAACGTGTATTTTTGGCTTCCGCATGTCGAGATCGAGAATGATGACTTTCTTTTCAGAAAAAGCGATAATACCGGCAAGATTCAAGGCTACAAATGTCTTTCCCTCGCCGGAGATAGTGCTGGTAATGGCCAACACCTTTGATCCTTCTTTATTAGACAGGAACTCCAGGTTGGAGCGTATTGAACGCAGCGATTCTGCGATAATCGATTTTGGTTTCTTATCAACGAGGAGCTGAGAAATCGGAATAGTGTCTTTGTAGTTGGGAACTATCCCCAGCATTGGAAGCTCCAGGTATTTCATGATCTCATTCAACGAAGTAATCTCGTTGTGGAACAAATAACGAACGATGACTAGTCCCAAAGTTACAAGCACCCAGCCAATTAAAGCACTTAACGCTACAATCCTTCGGCTTGGAAAATAAGGTGCTGCCGGTGTTGATGAAGATTCTAAAACCGTATTTACCGATGTGATTCCAGCAGTTGAAATAGCCAGTTCCGATTTTATTTCAACCAACCTGTTATAGTATCCTGAATTGATCTCATTCAGCTTTGATAAGCGGATAAATTCAAGGCGGTCGAAATTTAGTCCTGTTTCTCTTATTTCTCCTTCATAATCCTCTATGCGCGTTTCTATTTCACGTTTCTGATTGTAGAGATTTGTCTTCAGCGCGTATAAAGTTTCTATGATAAGCTTCCTCTGGATCCCGATCTGGTAATCCAGGCGCGCAACGTCAGATGAATTTATCGTTTTTGAATACAATATTACTTCCTTCTGCGACATGAGTATCTTTAGATTATCGAGCAGGCTAGCGAGCTTTTCGTCTGAGTTGGTTCCAATAAGCAGCGGAACAAGTTTATATACGTCAATGTCTTTATTGTCGCTCAGTGCCGCTTCTATTGTGTTGAATGAGGCCTCCTGAAGTTCCAGCTGGTTCCGTTCATTTTCCAGGTCATCAATCCTGCTGCCCCAGTTGGGTAAGGGCGTTGCATCATTAAGTCGGTTAGCCGTTTTGAAATTCTGCAGATCAACTTCGCTGTCGTAAAGTCTGTCATACACCTGCTTGAGCTGATCGTCAATGAATTTGACGGTGTTATTCGCACCTTCAGCCTGTTTTTCAATATCATAAGCCTGGAACTCTTCGGCAATTGTCTGACAGATATCGGATGCTTTGGCAGGATTCCGTTCGTGATAGGTAATTTTGATCGTTCCTGCAGCAACATTTTCTGGTTCTACTTTCAGGTTGGAAGTGTAGTTCCTTACCAGGTTTTCTCTTTTTGTAAGAACGAAATAATAAGGATTCTCGTTGAGCCCCTTCATATCATTTTTAACCTTATTATAGTTCTTAACCCTTAACATTACAGAGTCAAGAATCGGAGTTCTTATCCATGTATTTGCCTTTAGAGGATACGTTTTTTCCTTATTATTGATATTAACCGAAATGGAAACGTTTTTTTCATCAGTAAATGAAAGATAAATCGGAATTCCGTATATCTCATTGATCGGATTTCGATATTCGATCTCAAAAGGAGAGGTCTGATACATCTCATAGTTGAGCACATTCCCAATTTGAAAATAGCTGATGTCCAGCGGTAACTTGTTAAATACCCGGTTAAGGAAATTGGGGGAACGAATAAGTTCTATTTTGGAAGAAAGGTCACTCGCTGCTGTAAAGCTTTTATCGAGCAGCATTTTAGAATTCTGGTCGGCAAGCGCAATCTGAATCACCGATTTACTTTCGTAAATGGGGTAGGTATAACGAAGGTAGAGGAACGCCATGAAAAAGGCGATGATGAAAAACAAGACGATCCAGGCTGCATTCTTTCGCGCTACTTTAAGAAAGAGTCTGAAATCAAACTCATCGTTAATTGTAGAAATTTTCCGTTCTACCATTATTTTACAAGCGAAACATAAAATAATATAAGAGATACGAGGAACGTATAAGCTGATACCCTTGCCGAAAAATTGAGGATTACGTCATTTCTTGGTTCCACGTAAACGATGTCATTCCCCTGCAAAACAACATCACCTCTGGTCATGCCGTCAATACTTGAGAGATCAATAAGGTAAACCTCGGGTTTTTTTGGATCTCCACGGATTAGTTTTATCCGGTGCGCCTTTCCGTTTGCAGAGATACCACCCGAAAATGCTAACACCTCAGTAAGTGTTGTATTCTGATTGGTTAAAGTCACGACCCTTGCAGAACCGCCTTCACCCAAGAAAAGGATTACCCTTTTGTTGAGAATCGTCAGATTTACAAACGGATCAATGAAAACCTGTTTGTACCGTTCCTCAAGCAGCAATTCTGCCTCACGCGTTGTGAGTTCCTTCAAAAGTACACGGCCAAGGACCGGAAGCTTTACAGTCCCATCAAATTCGACTACAACGATTAACGTTGATGAACCGCCGATTTGGCCTAGACCATTTTCCAGAAGAATTGCGCCGCTGTTAGGGGTTACGTTAATCTGAACCCTATCATTTAGTCCGATTTTATACTCTCTTTCCTGTGGAATTTCGGAAGGGTCCTTGTACGGGTAGTTCCTTTTCGAGCGAAACATTATTGAGCGGTTATCACATGATGAAACAAGTAATACGCTCACGATGAGTAAAAAAGAAAAGATTCGCAGCGGCGTACGATTGCACATAAGCCGCAAATTTAACAAAAACGAGCGAACAAGTTGGTTAAATACGTGGCAGCGGATTCTCAAGCAGCTCAGTGTATAATTCGGTCATATCCCGGATAAGCCTTGTATAATGAAATTTATTTCTTACATGATCCCAGCCTACACGACCCATATCGTAGAGCAAAGCCGGATTTTCTGTAAGCTGCAGGATCATTTCTGCAAACTGTCCCGCATCGGTCTTTGAATGACTTAATAAGGCGGTAACACCTTCAATCACAACGTTTTCGATGCCTCCAACATTGGTCGTTACTATTGGTGTATTTGCAGCCTGGGCTTCTATCAGGCTCACTGGTGTTCCTTCATTCAATGACGTGAGGGCAATGATGTCAAGCCCGGCACAAGCCACATCGATATTTTTTATCCATGATGTAAATGTCAGCGACGCATTTTCGTTCCCCTTCGTAGCATCTGTAAATGGAATCTGAAGCTCTCTCGCATAGCCTTCGACACGCAGACGATCTTCTCCGTCACCGATAATAAAGAATCGTAACTTTTTGCTTGTTTTGTCGAGAGTTATCCGTGTTGCTTCCAGAAAGAGACGATGGTTTTTTACCGGAACAATCCTCCCTATTATTCCTATTGCAATTTCATCGTCTGCAAGTCTGTAGGTTTTACGAAATTCATTGCGTTTGTCGTCCATGTTTACGGTAAACCGCGATAGGTCGAATCCCAGCGGAACGACTCTGATTTTTTCGGGCTTGCATATCCTATGGGTGAGGCAGAGCTCAGTTTTTTGTTTTTCGCTGATCGCAATGATGGCCGAGCTTTTTCTGGCAAGATTACGCTCAATGTTTTTGTACATTACTGTTTTTGCCTTACCGAAATAAGAGTGGAAGACATGCCCATGAAAGGTATGGATGATTACTGGAACGTTGGCATTTGAAGCAGCAAGACGGCCTATCGTGCCGGCCTTTGATGCATGCGTATGAACAATATCGGGCTTAAAATCCTTGATGATGCTAAGCATTTTACGATAAGCCTCGAAATCGTTTTTAAGGTCGATTTCCCTTTTCATCTCAGGGATAATTACAGGGGAAAGTCCAAGGTCTTTGACAATAAATTCGGAGCTGTCTTCCGATTCATCTTTTTCGCCTCCCACAAGCATCGTTTCGAATTCGGGCGGCATGTATCTCGAAAGGTAGGCCGCATTGTAGGTTGGGCCACCAAGATTGAACCTGTTTATTATCCTAAGAATTCTTGGCATCCGCCTTTTATTAATTAATGCAATCGCGTAATTAACAATGTAAAAGTACCAATTACAGTTGATAGTTGCGGGTTGACAATTGATAGATTAACGGCAATATCTGCATTAAAAATAGTGGTATTGATAAAATGACGATATAAGTTGGTTAAAGGAAGGAGCAGACTTTGAAATCATCAGTGCTGACGATACGATGCGTCGCTAACCATCCATTTCAAGTGTAAGCCAGTTTTAAAGTAGCTGAATTTAAAATAATGAAGCGAAATTGAAGGTAAAATCCCTACTCATATAATTCTTTAGGAGCTATAAAGAGAACCTCTAAAAACTCAGATATCGGGGCGAACAAGAAATTAAAAACGCAGTCGCGCCTCAGCGTGATCAGGCTTGATGCAGGCGACTTTTAATTTTGATGTTCAACGAAGAGAGGTGGGTTTTTAGAGGTTAATTAGAGTCTGTCTATAGAGTCTCCTGATGTCGTTGCACTAGTCCCAAAAATGCTCATCCCGTCCTAAAGTGGGACTGCGCTTTTTCAGCCGTCGTGCGCCTAATCAGAAGCCTATATAGTTCAGACTCCCGACTCTGTGGACAGACACTACTTAAAGTCAATCCTGGCGTTTATCTACAGGACCACGCAGGATCATTTTCCGGTTCTCAATGTAATGGAAATAGTATCCTTTAACCAGGTAACCAAAGGAGCAAAGAAAAAGCAATTTTAATTGAGGGTCAATAAAAATCGAGATAAACGCGGCTATAAATGCCCAGATGCCGGCGTATAAAAACAATCTCTGACTTTTCACTTTCAAGTAATTTAGAATACCATGTTTCATAAGTCTTTTATTATAGTGCCAGTAACTTAGAACGCTAAAGTAATGATAATTCAAATTCTCCCGTCAGGCCCTTATCAATTGTCCATTAATATGGTTTAGATAAAGAAAAAGTTAAAGCAAAGTTCCTTTTGAAGGTTTAAACACAGAGTACGCAAAGCAGTGAAGAATTGGAAACTTTGAGTGCAAAGATTTTCCGTTTTTGGGAAATTTGGTGTTAACTAAAGGACAATGAATTGTTCACTATCCATTAATTAAAACGTTTTGTTATACCATGATTGGAATACAATCAATCCCCACAACCGCGCTGTTGCGTCTCCCGGATCGGCAGAGTGAAGCTCATTTTTTAATGTGTTTACCGCTTCAACATTAAACAGACCCTGTTCTTTTAAAAATGAGGGTGATAAAAGATCACCGAAAATCCAGGAATTAAGCTCATTGCGGAACCAATTAAGGAGCGGTACTTCAAAACCATGCTTCGGGCGGTGATACAATTCTTCGGGAAGCAATTTCCTAAAGGCATCCTGTACGATCAGCTTTCTGCCTCTCCCCGAAACCTTATAGTTAGCGGGTAATCCGAATGCAAAATCCACAACTTCCACATCAAGAAAAGGGGTTCTTACCTCAAGGCTGTTGGCCATCGACATCAAATCCACTTTCGTAAGCATATCGCCGGGAAGAACGAGATGCATATCGCTTTTCAATACATCATTGATCGTATTGGTTTCGCCGATAAAACGGGTATTGAAGGATTTCCGGCTGCGAGCTTCCAATTCATTAACCCCAAAAGCGGGCATTTCTTCCAGGTATTTTTTATCTGCATAACCGCACCATTGCCAGTAACGATCTTTAGGGTCCATCTTAAGTCCCTTGCTAAATTTATCAAGTTTCCGGGCAGTGTTTCCCAGTGATGAATTCCTTGATTTCGGCATCACATTCCATAAAGGTCCGAGAAGACTTACAACTCCAGCCTTCCATCCGCCATTTCTTAAATTCCATTCACCGAGGTGCTTCATGTAGCCACCAAACAGCTCATCCGCACCATCGCCGGAAAGCGCTACCGTAACATGCTTCCGTGTTTCCCTGCTTAATATATAAACGGCAAGTGCAGATGAATCGGCGAAAGGCTCATCAATATAATCCAGCACATCATGCAGGTGATTGAACAGATCTTTATTGGTAAGAGAAAAGACGGTGTGCTCTGTTTTGTATTTGTCCGCAACCAGCTTTGCATACTTTGTTTCGTCGAACAACGGCTCGTCTTTGTACCCGATCGAAAATGTACTGAGATGCTTTGTGTGTCTTGACGCGAGTGCAACGATGGCCGACGAGTCGATTCCTCCCGAAAGAAAGGCACCAAGCGGAACGTCAGAAATCAATCTGCGTTCGACGGCGGCATCAAGTTTTTGTACCAATATATCCTGGGCCTGCTCGTACGACGGAAGCGGAGAGATCTGTTTTTCCGGAATATGATACCATTGCTGTTCGATGATTTTTCCATCCTTCACTTTCATCCAATGGCCGGGAAGGAGTTTTTTTACACCTTCAAAAATGCTGTGCGGACCGGGAATATAATTTAGATGCAGATAATCAAACAATGAATTATGATCCAGTTTTTTTTGAATGTCGAACGAAACCAGTGACTTCATTTCAGAAGCAAAAGCAAGGATCGAGGCATCCCGGTAAACAAGTAAAGGTTTTACGCCGTATCGGTCGCGGGCAATAAAAGTCTCCTGCGTCTCGCGGTCATAAATGGCAAAAGCAAAAAAGCCGTTGAGCTTATCGAGGCATTTTTCTTTTTCGCGGATATAAAGCTCCAGCAACACTTCTGTATCTGTTCGTGAGCTGAAAAGAACGCCCTGTTTTTCAAGTGCAGAACGATGTTCAAGGAAATTAAATATTTCTCCGTTAAACACGATAGTAAAACGGTCTGTTTTATTATGAAATGGCTGAGCACCGTTGCTGCTGACGTCAATAATAGAAAGACGTGTATGACCGAGACCAACCCTTTTATGCCGGAAGACGCCATTTCCATCCGGTCCGCGTTTCGCCAGTGCATTTACTGCACCGTGAATGCCGCCGAGTTTTTGTTCACCTTCTTCATTAAACGCAATAATTCCGGTAATACCACACATAGATTCAGATAAAAACAGCGATGCTGCCTTTGTTTATAGGTGGATTACTTCGCCATAAGCCGCAGCGGCAGCTTCCATAATTGCTTCCGACATTGTAGGATGGGGGTGAACCGACTTAATGATTTCGTGTCCTGTAGTCTCAAGCTTCCTTGCTACTACTGCTTCTGCGATCATTTCAGTAACGTTTGCACCTATCATATGACAACCCAGCCATTCGCCGTATTTGGCATCGAAAATTACTTTCACAAATCCATCTTTTGCACCTGCAGCCGAAGCTTTTCCAGATGCAGAGAAAGGGAATTTTCCGACTTTTATCTCATATCCGGCTTCTTTCGCAGCTTTTTCGGTGTAGCCAACGGACGCGATTTCAGGGCTTGAGTATGTGCAGCCCGGAATGTTATTGTAATTGATTGGTTCCGGGTTGTGGCCGGCAATTTTTTCGACGCAGGTTATTCCTTCAGCAGAAGCAACGTGAGCGAGCGCCTGGCCTTTAACTACGTCGCCGATTGCATAAATTCCAGCAACATTGGTAGCGTAAAAATCGTTGACAAGGATTTTGCCCTTGTCGGTTTTTACGCCTGCTTCTTCGAGCCCAATTCCTTCAATATTTGCAATAATTCCTACGGCCGATAAGACGATATCTGCCTCCAGGGTTTCTTCACCTTTTTTAGTTTTAACCTTAACTTTAAGGACACTGCCCGACGAATCCACGCTTTCAACGGAAGATTCTGTCATGACGGAAATCCCGGATTTTTTAAAGCTACGTTCGAGTTGCTTGCTAATTTCTTCGTCCTCAACCGGAACGATATTCGGAAGATATTCCACGATGGTGACTTTCGTTCCGATCGAATTATAGAAGTAGGCGAATTCAACGCCGATCGCTCCCGAACCAACAACAATCATTGTTTTTGGCTGAACCGGAAGCGTCATTGCTTCCCGGTAACCAATGATTCTTTTGCCATCCTGTTTTAGCCCTGGCAATTCCCTGCTGCGTGAACCAGTAGCTATTATTATGCTTTTTGCTTCGTGAATGGCTGTTTTTCCATCTTCCCCTTTTACTTCTACTTTCTTGTCCCTGGTAAGCTTGCCAAATCCACTGATGATATCGATCTTATTTTTCTTGAACAGGAACTGGATTCCCTTGCTCATTCCATCGGCAACGCCACGGCTGCGTTTTATCATTGCCGGAAAATCAGCTTCGGCGCCATTGATTTTGATCCCGTAATCGGCCGCATGATTCATGTATTCGAACACCTGTGCGCTTTTCAAAAGGGCTTTGGTGGGAATACATCCCCAATTAAGGCAGACTCCGCCAAGTTCGGTACGTTCCACAACGGCCACTTTCATTCCCAGCTGAGAAGCACGTATTGCAGCCACATAGCCACCAGGGCCGCTGCCTATAACGATCAGATCGTAATTCATGAGGTTTTTTAATCGGGGTGAATGGTAAATATTCCGGCGGCGAAATTAAGGAAAATCAGTTTACAGTTTTTGGTAAAAAATGGTTTGCATGACTTTTCAATTCGCCATTCCCAATCATATCGATTTCGTAGAGACGCAACATTTTGCGTCCCCGGTATTACGAATAAATGGTCGGTAATCAAATCACAATTCGTAATGCCCCATCAAACCAATAGTGTTCGGACGCAACATTTTGCGTCCCCGGTATTACGAATAAATGGTCGGTAATCAAATCACAATTCATAATGCCCCATCAAACCAATAGTTTTCGGACGCAACATTTTGCGTCCCCGGTATCACGAATAAATGGTCGGTAATCAAATCACAATTCATAATGCCCCAT
>Ga0105044_10009320_pt1 | contig 13446 bp, 15 predicted proteins | sample MAT01_FD_78092 | JGI IMG/M metagenome (GOLD analysis project Ga0105044, IMG submission 78092) | Freshwater microbial communities from Lake Fryxell liftoff mats and glacier meltwater in Antarctica - MAT-01 | ecosystem: Environmental > Aquatic > Freshwater > Ice > Liftoff microbial mat | place...
AACTGCGGAATTCAGCAAATCCCGGCAAGCCGCTTGCGGCGTCGCCTTATTCATCCGGCCCCGGGTGTTCCGGTTCCTGTTGCGTCATGCAGTGCAGTGTCCCGAGCCCCCAGACGAGGTCCACCGCGTGAATGCCGACGACAGTCCGGCCCGGGAACAGGTCGGACAGAGTACCCAGCGCGATCCGGTCATGCGGATCATTGAAGGTCGGCACCAGCACCCGTTTGTTGGCAATGTAGAAGTTGGCGTAACTGGCCGGCAGCCGTTGCCCGTCGAAGTACAGCGGAGCAGGCATCGGCAGCGGTACGATTTCAAGCGATCGGCCGTCGAAATCGGTCATCCCCTGCAGGCGTTCCCAGTTTTCTTCAAGCAGTTCATAGTTGTCGTCAGCAGACTTGGTTTCCCGCACCGCCACGATGGTACGGACGCCCACGAAGCGGGCCAGGTCGTCAATATGGCCATGGGTATCGTCACCGACGATGCCGCAATTCAGCCACAGTGTCTTACGCACGCCGAGGTATTCGCTGAACGCCTGTTCCAAGTCTTCCCGGCTCAAACCGGGATTACGGGCCTGCACATCACTCAGCAGGCATTCTTCGGTGGTCAGCAGCAACCCCTGCCCGTTCACATCAATACTGCCGCCTTCCAGCACCAACCGACGGCCATTGCTCATCGGCTGCCAACTGACCAGGCCCAGCCTGTCGGCCACAAGTGAAGGCAGCTTGTCGTCGTTCTTCCAGTCCGGGTACTTGGCCCACGCGTTGAAGTGCCAATCCAGCACACCTTTCTTGTCGTCCGGCCCGAGCAGGAACATGGGGCCTGAATCCCGGGTCCAGACGCGGTCGGTCGGCCAACGGTGGAAGCGGATCTGCTTCAATTTGACGCCGGCCCGCTGCAGCACCTGGCTCGCCTGATGCTCCGCCTTCAAATCGTTCACCAGAATGTTCACTACTTCGTTGTGATGCAGCCAGCGCACAAACTCCCCATAGACCCAGGGAATCGGCGGCAGCTTGCCCGGCCAATCGCTGCGGCGATGGGGCCAGGCGATCCACGTACCTGCGTGCAGCTCCCATTCGGCGGGCATGCGATAGCCCTGCGCGCTGGGTGACAGGATAGGCTTTGGCGGTGATTTGCGTTTGATCGTGTTGCGCGGCATGAACTTACAATTTCGCTGCTTTGGGGACGATGTTCCGGTTGTAACGGCTATTTCGGCTGGGCAAGAAACTCTTTTTGGGTCGCCTTATTTGTTTCTGGCGGTTTGTGCTGCTATGCTCCCTATAGGACCCCTTGCAGAGAAAGGAATCTCAAGCCAATGAATCACAGGACGGGAGTGTTGACTGTGGTCGCCGTTCCGACCATTCTATTGATCGACGATGATGCTGACATTCGCGGCGACATGAAGATGATTCTGGAGGACCAGGGTTATCGCGTGATTACCGCGGCTGACGGGCATGCGGGACTCCAGCGCGCCATCGCTGATCGCCCCGACCTGATCGTCTGCGACATGATGATGCCGAAGATGAGCGGCTTCATCGTCCTGGAACGGATCAAGCAGCTCGAACATCTCAATACGCCATTCATCATGCTGACCGCCAACATCAGCGACCAGCAGCGTGCCTTCGCCGAATTTCTGGGCGTCGATGCCTACCTGAACAAACCAATCGGCATCAAACCCCTTCTCGAACAGATGCGCCGGCTATGCCCTGTCCCGCCCACGCCTTCAATGCACTCAACGCATGTGCCCGAAGTGACTGCAGTCTGACAGCACGTCAACGAGCGGCGACTTTGCCGTAGAGCACTCGTTTTCGCGTGCTCGCTGCTCTGAAACACCCGCACCCGTTGCTCAAAGTTGTCGCAGCTAAAGCCCGATACGGCGGGATGCGCCGGATCGCCCGCCCCGCTGAATCCTCGGCACACTGAATGTCGTCGTGGCTTTAGAGGGTGAGCCAATTTCAAGCCCCCGGGCGGCAGCACGAACCCGAACCACCCCGGCGCAATGAGAGTTCGTTGAAGTTGAACCCCTTCGCGCGAGGTGACGCCGAACGAAGAGAAATCCGTTCCCGCGAAAGGAACGAACTAAACATTCAAAGGCCATATGATGGTTCGGCCTCTTGGCTGACGGGCGGCGGCTCGAACCGGCGAAGCAGCCGGAGTTGGGGTGGGTGCAGGCGAACACCCGGCCGCAACGACCGCAGGATCTGCACTCCCTCGGCGACAGTTCTCACCGCCCCGACCGAGAGCAAGTACGCGATGGCTACGCACGCGCTCCGTCCGTGCCCTAAAGCGCAGTGGACGTAAACCGGCCCCGCCGCAGCAGCCTCGGCGACCCACGCCACGGCCGACCGCAGCTCCTCCTCGGACGGGGCGGTTGCATCCAACACTGGCAGCGACCGATAACCCGGCCGTGACCGCGACCACCACGCCGCCGGGAACTCGCCGGCCAGGTCCAGGATGCCCACCCACGCTTCCGCCTCTGCTTCGCGGGCTGACAACCGCCGCCCGAAAAAAAGGTTGTGGGCCACTTGCACGTACGCCGACTCGCGGGACAGCAGGCGGTACAAGCCGAAAGTCACGGCGTTGAGCAAGAAGTACGGGGCGAACAGCAGCCACCCGAAGATCGACCGGTGGCCGGTCGCCCGCTTGAGCAGGAGTCGCGGACCGGCCCCGGCATACGCCGCGGCAAGCAGCCCGAACGACAACGCCGAGTACAAGGGCAGGACGAGGGCCCAACCCACGCTGTCCCACACCGCGAGCGACACAACCACGCAGGCGGCTGCGAGCACCAGGAATATGAGGCTGTACCGCAGGGGAACCTCTCCGCCGCCGAACGCACAAGTTAACTTGCCGGGCCGGCGGCAACGACTGTGAACCGCGCGAAGCGAAACTGCCGGCCCGGGCAAGTGCAACGCTTCGTTCGGCATCGAACTGTTGCTGCTTAACCGGTCTACTCGATAGTAACTTGAGCCCGCTTGTACCGCTTGCCGGACGCAAAAGGTAGTTGAAGGAACTGACGTATCGAGTGTTCGCAAGAACTTCCTTCGAGTTGGCGACGAGGCTCCGCACCCAACGCGTTTCAATCAACTTCCTACACTATCCGCCCGCGGCGAAGTACCTGAGGCAACGCAACTCCAAACTACAGGACTTCCTGCATGGGGCGCACTTTGGGCAGAGGAAGCGAGCGGCCTTCGGATTCGAAATGCGAGATCACATCTTCGATTACCTGGCACAAATCAATGTAGACTTTCTTCGGATCATCCCCGTGAATCCCCGTGACAAGGTCGGGACACTTGCCGATGTAGACCCCGTCTTCTTCGCTCCATTCGACCCATTTGTGATATTGGTCGCTCTTAGTCATTCTTGGACCTCCTCGATCGCGCGGTGGACCTGCTTCTCCTGGTACGGTTTGGCGTCGTCGGCAAGCTTACCGCTCAACGTAACGGCACCGCGATACCGGGGATGCACCAGTTTTCGGTGCGAACCCTTGCCGCCCCGGATCTGGTGGAATCCGGCTGCGTTCAAGTCATGAAGCAATTCTCGAATCTTCCTGGCCATTGTCGGTTCAGGTCGGCCCCGCTTCTCCCATGAAAATAGCGAGCATCAGGTGACAGGAATGGTCCCTCGTGGGAAAACTCTCGATCGTTGTCAGTATGTCGTGTTTGCGCGTCGGTCCGTTTGATCAGCCCTACAGATTCCATGCTCGTCGCGAATCGTGAAGTATATTTTTTCTGCCGCATCGCAGCCGTAGTTTTGCTTGATGTAATGCCACGCCGCTGAAGCCATCTGCCCGAGTGCCCTCCCGTGCGATTCAGTGTATTCGCCGCCTGCCTGCTTTTCATATCCGAATCGGTTCAGGATTCTGGCAAGTTCTTGATACGTGATGTATCCCTCGACTCGGGTCAGCTCGTATTCTGCGTAGAGAGCAGAGGCAATTCGATACACCGCTTCATAGGTTGAGCTCATTGACTCCTCCAATTGAAGAGTGCTCTGCACACGTCGAGCAGCGCAAGCCGCAGACCACCTGCGTGCCAAGCCAGCCGCAGCGACTGTGAATCGCGCGAAGCGGATCTGCCGGCCCGGGCAAGTGCAACGCTCTTGTTCGGCCTGATTGCACCCGACACTCCGCTGCATGCGATAACACATCGCCGCAGCACCTTGTACCACACTCCGCCCGCATCGGCACTTCCGCCGACACGACACGAAGCCCCTTCACAACCTCTCCAGAACGAATCCACGTATGCTCACTCGTTACCAAGTTGCAGCGACCCGTCTTGCACGCTGAACACTCGATGACAAACCGCACGTGAACCGAACGTATCGAACCGAGACGACGAAGCCGGTGCGCGCGAAGCGGACAACAACGGCCCATTCAATCAACTTTCTCCAGCATCCCCGCCAGTGGAAGTTCCAGAGGCGGCGTCGAGCAACCGTCCGGTGGCACGGGCGACCCGGAAAGGACGCCAGCCACCCGGCGGATCCCACTCACCGCACCCCGCGAGTACGTCGCCCGACCACGACTCCAGCACCACACCGTCGATACCGAGGAGGCTGGACGACCAGGCCAAGGTGCCAAGCGGGGCAAACCGGAACAGCCGCTCGGCGGACGCGACGAACAGGGCGTCCGGCGCGGGGTACAGGTGCCCGAAGTAGCTGCCCATTGGGACCGTCCGGGCGGACCGCTCGACTGGATCGACCCAATGCAGGTGCTCACCCCAGCCGACGATCAGCCAGCCGTGCCACTCGCAGTCGTCCTCGAACGGACACGCCTCGACGCCCTGGTACAGATCAACTCGGACCCGCTGCCCGCCCGCAACCGAAGCGGCCAAGTACCGGTCGGGCGTCCTCGAACCGGCAGGAACACGGCCGACGCGGATGGGCGGGACATTAAGCCACGGCCCGTCGATAGTCGCGGAGAAGACTTGCACCCGCGTGTTCCACCCTCCCCCGCCGAACGCGCCAGTTCACCTGCTGCTGCGGCTGGTGAGACTTGAACCTTGAATTCACTTAATGCCGCCGCAGTCTGGTGCAACTTTTGGTTCGGCACTAATAATGCGTGCCCTTTCGCACCTTGTGCTTGGGCTGATCCGTAACGACCAGCCCTTCCTCAGTATATGTCGCGTTGAAATAGAGTGTGCCATGCAACGCCGGAGAGTGGTCTGGCAACGCGAGAATTCCTTGAAGCCAGCTTACGAACTGAGGAAGTGCCACCACCAACAGAGCCGCCGAAGCAACCAAACGTAACGTCGAAGGGACGACCCCAGCGCGGACATATACGCGCGGGTAGGCTACATTCTCGTTCGGAAGCCAGTAATGTCCCTCAAGTATAGACCCGCCCGTTTGCGGCACCCAATACACAAGATCGACATGACAATCGATTCCTGTGGCGGACAACGCTTTTGCGAGTTGGGATGTCTTGAGGACGTAGGATAGCCCCTTCGCCAGTTTGGGTGCTGAAACGGAGTCGATCATAGTCCCCAGTGAACTACCGAGTGCCAAAGTGCCGAACAACTTTTAGCCAGAATCAACTCTGCCTGATTCAGTTCACGGCATGTCGTTCAGCCGCCCGGCGTTGTGGCAAAACTAACTTCTCGTCTGATCGGGTACGAGCAGGATTTCAAAAAATGTCGGACCTCGGCATTCCGCACGGCGATCAGGGCGGTGCCGGTTCGGCGGTTTGAATGCCCCGTGCATCTGGTAGTAGCCGCGCGTCCTTTTCGAACAAACACGCGATGACTGAAGCTTCCCATCGTCATCGCCGGACTTCTTGAAACTGCCGTTCGAGTTCCGCGATCAAACGGTCAAGTTCGTCTAATGACTTACCGTTGAACCGCTCAAGGGGAGTCTCCGGCTTGCCAAGCAATCGTTCCAGCATCTGGATCGCCCCGATTTTGACGCCCTCTTGCCGCCCGATCTTCTCGCCCTTCTGCTGGCCGATCATCTCGCCTTCCTGCCGCCCCTCCTGCTTGCTCATGCGCATGTTGTAAGCGTACGTCCGCTCCGATTCCAAGCGCTCTTCGTAGCGGATTCGCTTGATTTCGTCGTGTGTCACCATTTCGAGTTCCTGCAACGCTTTCATGATCAACGGCTTTCGTAAAGGGATGGGCACGGCCTCTGTATCCATCTTCTCCGCATGCCGCAAAAAGTAAAGCCAAAATTCGATGCCTTCAACGAGTTCTTCCGGCTCCTTTCGGAACTTCGGTAACTCGAGAAAGTGAAACTCCAGGTCGTCCGTCAAAGGGAAGTGATGAGTGTTTTCCAGCAGGCGAAAGCACAGATGGTAGTCGGCCACGTCCGGGAACAACACATGGTTCAGGAAGCAGATCGAGATGGTCGGCCGCAGCTTCTCGTAGTCGTCGCCTTCGCGAAGTTGTTGCTGAAAGGTCCGAGCCGCGTAGTAGATGATCCGACTGGCGAACGACTGCTCGCTGAGGATCTGCATTTCAACATTGAACAGCCGGCCGCTCTGATCGCGTGCCCGCACATCGACGATCGACAGTTTATCGTCGTACGCTGCCTTCGGATTAAACGGATTGAGGATTTTGACACTCTCGACCCGTGCACCCTCGGGCCGCTGCAAAACGCCGTTGAGCACATCGATCAACAGCGCTTCCGTCCCCTCCTGGCCCAGCAGCAGTTTGAAAGCGTAATCAATCTTCGGGTCGATGCCCAGAATCATGATGTCTACTCGGTCGAGATTGCAGCTTGATTCAAAATCGGAAAATTAACGAACGCGCGGCTCGAATCCGAAAATCTCCCCCCTCCACTCAGAAATACTCATACCCGATCTGAAACGCGATCTTGCCATCCGGCAACCGGCGGATGTTTGTGATGTACACCGGTTTGCCGCCTGGTTTGAAGGCTTTGCTCGATGGGATGGTGTAAGGCGTGTACGACGCGTTTGCCTTGCTCGGGTACGGTACTGAAGTCGGGAACGAGCGCGGGCCGTTCGGGCCGGCGATGCCGTGCGATTCTTCCAGGAGCGGCCTGCCGTCGGTCACGTGCCAGATCAGGAGACCTTCGCCCAGCAGTTCCTTGTCGAAGCCGGTCTTCGCGCGGTTTTCGAGCAGCAGGTATTCGCTGCCGTCCGGCTTGATGAGCACTTTGAAGCATTGCTCGGTGTTGCCTTCAATCGGCGATAGGACGAGTTTCTGCGGTTCGGCCGGGTCGATGATCGTCGGTTTGATCCAGCCGAGTTGTTCTTTCGACCATGCGCAGAAGTGCTGCGGTCGGCCACCCCGATTTTGTTGCGACATCGCACACCAGCCGCCGACGCCTTCCATGCCGGGCACTTCCGGTTTGGCGTAGAGGTCGGGCAGGCCGAGCATGTGGCCGAACTCGTGGGAAATGGTGCTGATGTTGTACATCCGCGTGCCGCCCTCCGGCACGATGAAGTAACTGAAGCGCTCGTTGTTCTTGTGGGTGAAGCTGGCCCGGTGCGGCCAGAACAAGCTGCTGCGCTGTGCGGCCGCGGAGTCGCCGGCATAGATGAAGCAGATGCCGTCGAACCCCTTCAGTGCGTCCTTCTCCCGTGCCCGCAACAGGTCGATGCACTCGCTCAACAACGCTGTGCGTGTGGCGGTGCTGACGTACTCGATCCGCTTCTTCGTTGCTTTTACCGGGTCGAAGACTTTCCCTTCCACCGTCAACTGGCCGCACGACTGTTCCAGGTAGTAGTCGTTCATGCTGCCGAAGACGGGTTGACCTGTCACGTTCTTGTCGGTGAAGGTGCCCTTGCTGAACAGCGATTCTTCCCAGTCGCGAGGGGAGATTTTGCCGTTGATCGGCACGTCGGGAAACTCGACCAGTATGACCGCGAGCTTGTAGGTATTCTTGCGGAACGAAGCGCCCAGGCGGTTGTCCCAACTGCCTGATTTCCTCGAGCCGTCGTTTTCTTTTTCTGCCATCGGGTTCGACGTGGGTGCCAGCACGATCGATGCAATGCTCTCTTTGCCGGATCGTCGGGTAGTCAGCTTGACCGTATCACCCACGGCATGCGCGAACAGCAGTTCGCGGAAGGTGTCGCGTTGCGTCAACGCGTTACCGTCGACGGCAATCACGGTGTCGCCCGTCTTCAACCCGGCCTTGGCCGCGGGCGATTCCGAATCGACCTGGACAATCGCACAGGCCGGGTCGAGCGCAACGCCGAGGTACGGCGTCAACACTACGCCGGGCCTGCCCTCGTTGCCGCGCAGCACCTTCGTGGTGCGCGCCTTCGCGGGCGGCAGATACTCCGCGGCGTCGAAGTCGGCATACACGCGCGGCGCAGGACCTGTCTCGGGTTCCGCGTGCGCGGTGGCGACGAACAACAGAAGGAGCAGCAATCGCGACATGATGTCGATCCTCGAAGAGTGCGGAATGATATACCATCATGAACCCCCGCCAACGTCAAGGGTCTTGCGCATGGCCGAGCCGATTTCTTCTCAACCGCCGGGATCGATCGAACGCGAGTTCGGCGTGCCGGTCCCCGGAACCATCCTCGACCCTTCGCTCTGGACGCAGACTGCTTTGAAGAAGATGCCCGAATCGGGCAGATTGAATTGGCAGGAGTTGTTCGGAAGACAGGCCCCGGTCGTACTCGACCTGGGGTGCGGGAACGGGCGATACTCGCTACAGAGCGCCGTGACGCGATCGGACCATGACCATCTCGCCATCGACACGCTGCCGGTCGTCATCCGCTACGCCAGACGGCGTGGCAACCAGCGCGGGCTGACGAACCTGAAGTTCGCCGTCGGCGGCGCCCACGAACTGCTCGATCGCTGGATCGACGCGGGCAGCACGACGGAAATTCACTGCTACCACCCGCAGCCGTACTACGATGCGCGACAGGTCCACCGGAGGCTGATCACCCCGGCGTTTCTCGCGCTGGTGCACCGCTCGCTGGTGCCGGGCGGCCTCTTCGTGATCCAGACGGACAACCCGGGCTACTGGAAATACATCCGCGATGTGATGCCGATGTTCTTCGACTTCCACGAGCGCATCGGCCGTTGGACCGACGCCCCCAAGGGCCGCACAAGACGTGAAATCATCGCCATGAAGAAGGGCCTGCCGATCTTCCGAGGCCACGGCACGGCAAGAGTTGATCTGTCGGAGGAGAACGCCCTGCGACTGGCCGAAGAGTTGCCGACGCCAGTCTTCGACGCCGACCGGCGGCTACGGGATCTGGATCGGATTGCGTGAAGGGGGAGGTTGCGGAAGTGTTATGAGTTGGCGATTGGGTCACGCCGCAGCGCGAGCAGAAAGAAACGGTCCGCCGTCAGCGGGTGGCCGGGCTGGATGGGAACGAAGTCGGTCGCGTCATCGGGGCGGCCGAACCACTCGTAGAATTCCGATGGGAAGTAGTCGAACACAGCAGCCACTGTGCCGCCGAATTTCTCGAGGCCGCAACCGACGTGCACTTCGACAAACGCGTGCGGGCGATGCTTCAGGGTTTCCTCGCCCCCGCGAAGGGCGAGCAGTTCAAAGCCTTCCACATCAATGAACAGCACATCGGGCCTGCCGTACTGTTCGGTAAGCGTGTCGATCCGGACGGCTCGAACTTTCACCTGGCCCCATGCACCATCGCCCTGGTCGACCTGGCCGTTCAGCCCTTCGTTGAACGTCAACTCGCCGTCATGATCCGCGATTGCCGCATCAATGACCACGATGTCGTCACAACCGTTGAGCTGATGATTGCGACGGGCAACCGTCGCGTTGTGAGCGTTCGCTTCGACCGCGATCACCTTCCCGTCCGGTCGAACTTCCCGGGCGATCATCATCGCCACGACACCCTGATGAGCACCGATGTCGAAGACGATGCCGCCCGGCCGGAAGGCTCGGCGACGCAGCCAGGCGATCTCATGAAGATCAGGCCATTCATGGTCGTACCATCCTTTGCCGAGCGGATCCGCCAGATGGACAGTGAGCTTACCCGTGCCGTACTGGTGAACGACGTCGTGCGGCTTGTAGGTACTCACCAGTCGGTGCATACGCCAGGTGCGTAGCCGACCCGCCCAGGAGGTCGGTACCAGCCCCATGACGATTCGCTTGATTGCTGACAACACTGGTGTTAGGTTCTCGGAATAGGCCGTGATCCGCCAGCCTTGAATCGGCTGCCTTCAGGTGGGCAATCTGCTCCAGACCGCCGTCACGCCGGGCCGCAGGCCGACGACATTGCGTTCCGGCAGTTCTGCGTTCTCGGGAACGACCGGTCTGCCGTCAATCGAAAACAATTCGTAGCCGAGTCCCTTAATCTGATGTAGCAGTTGAACCGGGGTAGTACCGGCCCGCTCGACGAACAAGTCATCTACTTCAACGACGATGATCTCAGGAAGCGGCCCGCCTTCCATTCCCTGGATCACGTGCGCTTCAAAACCCTGTACATCGAGCAGGAACATTCGAACCTGATTGATGCCGACCGCTTGAAGAATCCGTGGCAACGGCGTCACGTGGACTGTCAGGCCCGATCCCTCATCCAGCAAACTGGCGGCTCCGGCGTTGCCCTGATCCGACCAGGCCATCGTCACCATTTCATTTCGACTGCCCAAGGCACTGCTCACCATTGTGACACAACCACTCAGCCGATTGAGTTGCAGGTTGTCCCAGGCCTTGGCCAGCCCTCGCGGCTGCGGTTCGACGCCCAGCACTCTGCCCGTCGGGCCAACAGCTCGCGCGGCCACGGCGACGTGTTGCCCGAAGTTGACGCCGGCCAGCGCGGCGTAGTCGCCGGTATGCAAATTGGCCATCAGGAAGTCGAGCGTCAGCGGTTCGTATTTGTCGCCGCGAAGCAACAGATATTCGATCCAGTCGCGCGGATGCAACCAAAGTCTCAGATCGGGATAAACAACCTTCTGCACCCCCCGCAAGGGGAAGACATTCTGCCCCAACCAGCGTACGAACCGGTACTTCATCGGATGCTCGGGTGTCTTCATGTACAGACGCAGGAAACCATCACGAATACAACCCAGCATTTCACTCTCCCGACGTACTTATGACTCAGTCCAGCGACTGGACAATCAGTCAACCTTCTCGATCCGATGTTCGGTCGTGGACTGTCGCAACTTCTGCAAGCGATCCTCATAAACACACGCAGTATCGGCAGCGATCGATACCCAGCGAAATTGTTCTGCTCGTTCACGTGCCCGAAGACGCATCGTTCGAACCGCTGATTCGTCATCCAGAACGCGCATGATCATACCGGCAACGGAACGCCAATCGCCCACGGCGGCGAGTTGCTCATCCGGCAGCATCGCTGGCGGGCCCGGCGCGCGGAACGCAAATACCGGCAGGCCTGCAGCCAGCATCTCAAGTATGCCGAATGGGAACCCTTCGCAACGCGACAGAAACACACCCACCGCGCAGTCGGCGAGAAGTTTAGGCAACGCGGCCGGCTCGAAATGCGGCACCACTTCGATGGCATCCCGCAGCCCCTTCGGAAAGCACGCAGCCACTTCGTCCACCGTGCGCAGCATGCCAGCGGTTCCCAGCAACCGCAAACGGATCGGCCGCATTTTGGCCAGCATTGCCAGTAACCGCGGCAGTTCGCGCATGCCCTTGCGCGGATCAAACGTCCCGACAAACGCGATGATCGGCGGTTTCGCCCAGTTGTCCGTCGGCAGGGGGAACTCATCCAACCGCTCGGGGAACAGGCCGAACGGCTGCACCATTATCTTGTTTTCATCATGCCCGTACCGCAGCAGCGTCCGTTGATCATCATCATTGCTCACGTTGATCAGATCGGCCGCATTCAGTGTCAACTGCGCGCGTTCGAGGATCGCTTTCGTCTCCCGTCGCCGACTGGACCCTTTCACCAGACGGCCGATGAGTGCTCGCCATGTCGGCTTCAGCGGTATCCTCGCTTCGATGACGGCATGCGTCAGCAGCACTGAGCGGGCGACCATCAACGTGCCGGCCGGAAAATCCTGCCGCGAGAACGGCAGATGCGCTTGCTCATATTCGACGACATCGAATGAAACTGCGTGCCGCTGCAGGTAGTCGCGTAACGCCCGGGCACACTCCAAAGTGCCCGGCGACTGCTTCAGGTGCTCCGGGCCGATAACGTCCGCATGCCAACCGTGTCGGCGAAAAGCGTCAGCGACCTCAATGTAGACCTTCGCCGCCCCCAGAGTGGCCGTCACCGGCGACGGAGAGCAGAATAGAATGCGTCGTGTCATTGCCCGGTGGTACGTCCTTCGTATTGCTCCAGACAACGTCGCACGACCCCCGGCCACGCGAACCGGTCAAGCACGGTCTGCCTCGCGGCCTTGCCCAGCCGGATTGCTTCGGCCGCATCGTCGCGAATCTGTTCCAGTCGCTTCTTCAGCTCGGCCGGATTGTTCGGAGGAACGACGAAGCCGTTGACACCATCCGTAATGATCTCCGGCATACTGGCCACGTCGGTGCAGATTCCCGCCGCGTCGCAGGCCATGCCTTCCAGCAGCGTCTGCCCCAACAATTCGGGCACACGTGTCTCGCCGCCGTACATGTCCCGATACACACTCGGCAGCACGATGGCCCGAGCCCGCCGATACGCCTGCACGATTTCGGCATCGGTGCAATCCTCACGAAAGCGGATTGCCTTGCCTTCGGCCAATCGACGCAGGTCGGCCTGAAACCGTTCGTGATAGGGCCTGCCGATAATCTCCAGATTCAACCCCGGCGGCAATGCTTCAATCAGATCGTTGATACCCTTGTGCGGCAGAATGCGCCCGACATAGACTACCAGAGATTCCTTTGAAGTGGTCGCGGAGGGCGAAAACTTTTCACAGTCGATGCCGCCGTAGATGACGCGGGCACGCTTGTACTCCGCGTGCCCTGCCACCTGACGGCTGTAATTGCTGACGTGCAGATGCCCCGTGTACCAGTTCGCAATCGCCGGAAATCGCCCGGCGATATCGCTGCCGCCGCCGCCATGATCAGTGACGAAGACCTTCCGCTGCATCAATCGACACAGTGCGGCCGTCGAGGTGCTCGTTGTCGTGAAACGCTGATGGCAATGCGCGACTGTTGCCCAGCCGAGATGACGAATCACCTTCGGATGAACCGGGTTGATGCGCTGTCCGCGGACATACCAAGGCCGACCGAGGACATGAACGTCCAACTTCCCGATCCGTTCGACGTAACCTTCATCCGCGAAACTGATAAAGCGAGTTGGGACTACTTCCGCCATATGGCGGGCCAATTCCAGTGCGTAGCGTTCGCCACCGCCATACAGGCCGCCGCGCCCGAACGGCATGGGGCTGATGTGCAACACTCTCACGTCGCCACGTCCTTCAGACAATGACATTGCATGGCATCAACACGCTGAACTTTCAATCGGCACCTGCGAACGCCACTGCTTTCTTTGACACCGGGTTCGCCAGGAACCGCTCCAAATCCGCCGGTATCCCCAGGCCGTACATCCCGGCATCTTCCTTGCCCACGTTGTGGACGACGATCTTCCGGCCTTCCTGAATCAGTTGATCGTATGCGGGG
>Ga0105044_10009321_pt1 | contig 13444 bp, 10 predicted proteins | sample MAT01_FD_78092 | JGI IMG/M metagenome (GOLD analysis project Ga0105044, IMG submission 78092) | Freshwater microbial communities from Lake Fryxell liftoff mats and glacier meltwater in Antarctica - MAT-01 | ecosystem: Environmental > Aquatic > Freshwater > Ice > Liftoff microbial mat | place...
CTCATAACGTTGTCGAGGTGAACATTATCCGTGAAAACGGAAACGGCTCGGAGCGAGCCAGCGGTAACTCAAATCGCTCCCTCCCTTCGGGGAAAGCACTCTGACGGCTATACCTACCAGAAAAGACAAGGCGCACTCCCTCCCCATGCCTAAAGGCAGGGGTCTCTCGCGCCGATTCGATGACTGATCTTCAAAATTTGATTACACATCTTAACGAACAGGTCAAACGTAAGACCACTCAAATCAGTGCCATTCATATCATTTCAGCGACGATTGGTTTATCGCTTGATCTTGATGTGACCCTGGACACGGCGATTTCGGTTGTCATGAATGTGGTGCGGGCGGAAGCGGCTGGCGTCAGCCTGCTTGACGAGACGACACAGGAGGTTGTGCTGCGTGCTCAGGAGGGCTGGCTGCACGACTTTGTGAAGAAGAATCCCATGCGCGTGCCGCCGGGTCAGGGCATGTCGGGCGAAGTCATCCGCCGCAATGATGCGGTGGTCGATAACAACCTGACCGATAAGCATCAATTCGCTGTGCCGGGCTTCGGCAAAGAACGCTTCCGCTCGATTGCGATGGCCCCAATGCACGCACGCGGCCAGATCATCGGCATTTTGAGCGTGATGAGTCATCATGCGGATCGTTTTGATGATGAGATCGTCGAGACGTTAAAATCCATTGCCGATACGGTTGGCATGGCGATCAACAATGCTCGTCTGCACGAGAAACACGTTGAAAATGAAGATCGGCTCAAGGCGATCTTGCAATCAACGGCGGATGGCATCCTGGCGGTGGATCAGAATGGGCGCATCCGCGAAGTCAATTATGCCTGTGAGCGCCTGCTTCAAATGCCCGCCCAGGCGCTCACGGGGACGCTGTTGGTTGAGTCGCCCATCCCGAATGAACTGCGCTATCTCCTTGCCAGCGCCATGACCCCACAGGCGAAAGACACCGAAAAAACCTTTCGCGTGACGCTCGAATCGAAGCGTGAAATTCAGGCTGTCGTGACGACGGTGCGTGTCTCAAGCCCGGTGGTGGGCGATAAAGAAGAAGATGGTTTCGTTGCTGTGCTCCAGGATATCACGCACTTCCGCGAGGAAGAATTGGCGCGGGCGCAGTTCATCCAGGCTGCCGCGCATGATATGAAAAATCCTCTCAGCGTCACGCAGAGTTCGCTGTATACGCTGGACAGCCTGCTTGATACGTCAGACCCGATGATTCAAGAGGTCATGACCATCGCGCACGCGGGCATCACCCGTTTGCAGCGCCTGATTGATGATCTGATGCAGATTGAGAAGATCGAGAGCGGCTACGGCTTCTATCGTGAAGATGTCGATCTGCGCGAATTGGGCTATGAGGTCAGCGCCCAGATCAAGCCGCTGATGAAGGACAAGGGGCTGCAATACGAGTTCCTGCTGGATGCGGCCAATCTGCCGCGTGCGCTGTATATTGATCGGGAGTGGATTCAGCGAGCGCTGTTCAACTATCTGGAAAATGCCGCCAAGTATCATCGTCCGCAGGGCATGGTACAGCTTCGCATCTATCGGGATGAGAATATGGTGCGCTTTGAGGTGATCGACGATGGCCCCGGCATCCCGCGTGGCGCACAGGCGCGGGTGTTTGATCGCTTCTACCGCGTGGAAAATCGGCGTGATGTGCGCGGCAGCGGCCTGGGGCTGGCGATTGTTAAATCAGTGGCCGAAGCGCACAACGGCAATGTGTATGTCCACAGCCAGGAAGGGTCTGGCAGCACGTTTGGCCTGTGGTTGCCGCTGGAAGGATAAAGCACCCTCACCCCCGGCTGCGCGGTAGAGGGGAGTAGGACAAATCAAGAAAGGCCGATTTTCTGCATTGGTGATGTGTACTCAGCACAGCATACCAACTCCCCGCAGCAGCCCTTATCATACATAACCTCAGTTTTGGATAGATTTTAGGCGGGGTCGTCAGGGGTTGAAAACCCCTGCCTTGCCTTTTGCGGGACTGAAAGTCCCGCTCTCAGACTCATCTTTGGCCTGTTTCTGCGGGGTTTTCAACCGCGCAACACGGGAGGCAGGGACTTTCAGTCCCTGGCGATGAGGCAAGAATGGTCTTGATGAGCTATCCAAAACTCAGGTTACGTACGCTTCTGGTTATTCTGCCCCTCTACCACGCAGTGGGAGAGGGGTTGGGGTGAGGGTATTATTTGACTCTAATTGTCCCCAATGTCAGCGCTGTCTCCCCCTTCACCGCCAAGCGCTGTGTCGCATCATTCAAATCGTACAAACCCACAATCAGCGTATATGGGCCTGCGGGTAAACCTGACTTGAGCAGCAGGGCGTGATTGTCGGTGATGGGCGTGTTGGGCGTCCATGTCGTCGTGATGGCCTGCCCGCCGCCCGGCTCACTGTCGCGCTGGGCCGCCAGAATGCCGTTGGCATCCAGAAGCTGCACGAAGACCTTATAGCGCACATCCAGCGGCGCATCCGTCTGCCACATGAGCCGCTCCTGTACCACATCCTCATCGTGAAAATCTGTGCCACTGACGCCATACTGCGCCAATATGATGTGCGGCCCAAAATGGGCATCCGAGACCGTGAGCGTCTTAAAATCATACGGTGCAGCATAGCGCACGAGGCGAATATCGCTGCCGTTCCACCATTCATCGCTGACCTGGAAGGCCGTTTGATTGAGCGTGGTCTCAACACTGTTGGACGGGTCTTGCTCCGCCGCGCCATACAGCACGGCATAGATGCGCGGATGCTGTGAGACAATGCGCGTGGTTTCTGCGGCGATATCGGTCTCGTGCGGCAGCGGATAGACCGGGGCCGCGCCGCGATAATAATAGCCAAAAATTTCTTGCAGCCCCGGCGCACTCACGATCACAGCATCCTGGGCGCTGGCTTCACGGGCGATGGTTTGGGCGAGGCCGCGATAATCATCGCGCTGATAAGCGGGTGCGTGATAGAGCAAATCCAGCCCATTCGTCAGATTGACCATGAGTGCGGCGGTGGCGAAGACAGCCGCCACACGCGGCAGATACGTCAGGGGTGGGACGGCGCGGCGGGTGCGAAGCTGCCACAGGCCCGCGATGCCGCGTCCCATCCACAGCGCCATGCCAATCTGCGCCGGGAGCAAAAAGCGAATGTAGCGCTCATACAAATCAAGCTTGAGATATAGCGCCAATGACACCAGTACCCATAGGACAGGCAGCAGCATCTTCCACCACGCCCGCCGCCCCTGATACGGCATCACGATCAGGCCGAAGACGAGCAGGAAATACAGCACCGCCCCCATGCCGCGCATATTGTCGAGGTAGGTGATGCCAAACGTGAGCCAGCCTTGCAGCGTTGCGAGGAGACGTTCCAGCGGCACAACATCGCTGATATTGGGCTGCGAACTGGTTTGAGACAAGGCTGTGCCGAGCCAGGGCAAAAAAAGCGCAATCGTCACAAGATTGGCGGCGCTGTAGGCGATGAATTCCTGCACGACCTGCCGCCATGAGAGCTGTTTTTTCCACGCCTGCACCGCATCGGCCAGCAACCACAGCACCGCCAGCACGCCCTGGGCCATCATCACCAGCGCATAGCTGAAATGCGTATACATGCCCACCGCATTGATGAGGGCCAGCGCCAATCCATATTTGAACATGGGGAATTGACTGTAGGGCCGCAATATATTGCGGCCTACTGTATCGCGCTCTGCTGCATTGCGCCCTGCTGCATTGCGCCCTGCTGCATCGCGCCCTGTTTGCCACGTTTTATTGTCCAACCAGAACGCCGCAAACGCGATCATAGCCGCCGTTCCGACAGCGGCCAGCAGCGCGTACATGCGGGCCTCCTGCGCGTAATACACGCTGAAGGTGTTGAGCGTGGTGAAGGCCGCCGCCGCCAATCCTGCCGCCTGTCCGAACAAGCGCCGTCCTAATGTATACGCCAGCGCCACGCTGAGGATGCTGAAAAACGCCGACAGCGAGCGCAGCCCAAACTCGCTCGATCCGACAAAATCCTCATACAGGGCCAGCGAGCCAAAATAGGCGGGGACATGCACATTGCGCTTGAGCATCGGGATCATCTCGGCCAGCGTGCGCTGCGAATGCCCATAGGCCACGCCCTCGTCATACCACAGCGACTGTGTACCGAGATTGTGAAAGCGGGCAGCAGTGGCGATCAGGAGCAGAGCGAGAATCAAGCCGATGGTGACATTGCGCGTTGTAAACAAAGGGTCATCCTTGATGAACAGGGCGAGAAAACACAATTTGACGGAGATATTTGATGAGCTATAGACATCAGACAAGAGGTTTTCGTAGGGGTATGGCGTGCCATGCCTACAAGACCCATTACCGCAAGCGCCGCCACACGCCCACCAGCAGCACGCCCAGCGTGAACAGCCCCACCGCCGCGCCAACCAGCAGCGTCGGCAGCAAAGAGCGGGCCGTGTCATTTGTGATCGTTACACTGTCCACCAGAAATGGCGCATCCGCATACAGCGACACGACATGCACGCTCACCTGCGCTGTCTGCGGGAGCGCGATGGAGACCCAATCCGCCGCCGCGTCAATCGGTGTGAGCGTGCCATCGTAGCTCAGGGTCAGCGCTGAGGCAGATTTCATGCGTATCGCACCGCCCGTGCCGGCCATCGTGAAGCGAATCAGCGATGTGGACAGCGCCTGCCCGAACTCAGCCGTGTCGTTCTTCTGCATCTGGGCCGTGTCATCAGGCTTGATCGCCCAATGTTCGGTCTGATGCGTCCCCAATTCTAAGACGGGATTCTGCGCGATCTGCGTCAAATATTGTTTGACGCTGTTATACACGGGCAGCGGCGTAAACGTCGGTTTTTCGGGCGAATAATCCGGCTCGACCATGCGGAAATAATACAGCGACAAATCCTGACCGGATGGATCGGGCTTGGTGAAGAACCAGTAGCTGATCTGACCGATCCAGGGCCATTCCTCATTCGCCCGCTGATAGGCCAGCGGCATATACCGCGCCGCCTGCTCTTTGGTCGAGAGGCCAAAATCGGCATACTGCTTGATCTGATCGGGCGGCAGCGGCGAATCGAGCACGGCATTCCACGCCGCCTCGCTCAACCAGATCGGTTTGGCGGCATCGCCATTGGCGACCATGATATCACGGTAGAAGATATGCCGCGCATAGCCGACTGTCGTCACACGCTGCCGCCGATCTGTCGGGCCGCTGTACAGGCCGTAGCCCTGCGCCGCCAGCACATCAAAGCAGCGGGCCGCGCCGAGATCATACATGTTTTGCAGATACACCACATCCTGATAGCCCTGATAACCATCCAGCGAGACGGTGGGGCCAATCGCCGCCGTGATGATGACGATGTTGGGATCAATTGCTTTCAGGGCATCATGCACACGGCACAGCATATCGACATATTTTTTAGGATTGGCGAAATTCTCGCCCCATTCGGGATAGAGATTCGGCTCATTCCAGATCTGATAATGCGTGATGCGGCCTTTATAGCGCGTCGCCACCGCCACCGCATAATTGACGAAATCCTGTACATCTTCGGGCGGGCCGTAATCATCGGCGAGGGTGATATGCTTGTTGTCTGCGCTCTGCGACCAGTTGGGCGGATTGCTCAGACGCACCATCATCTTGAGGCCGTAGTCCTGCGTCAGCGCCACCATCTGATCGTATTTGTCCCAGGCGTTCACCTCGTCTGTCTTGTCGATCACACCATCGCCGTTGCGATCCGAGCGCCGATCCGTGAAATCACCCCGCGCATGAATCTCAATGTCTTCCCAGGGGAACTCCTGACGCAGCCACACGAAGCCCGCCTCTTTGATCATCTGGAGCATGGCGCGAATTTTGGGCGCTTCGACCTCTTTTTGCAGGAAGGTGTTCACGCCATAGGGATTGTCGCTGGCGTTGTTGATCGGTGTGAGTGGGGCTGTGTTCAGCGGCAGGCGGATGAGGTTGCCCATCAACTCCATCATGCCGCGAATCTGGCCCGCCGGCGACTCTTCGCCCGTCTGCGACCAGAAGAAGCGCCACATCAGCCCATGCGCCCGCAAATCCAGCGCCAATCCCACGCCGAGCACCAGCCCTATAAGGCCCAAAAAAGTCAAAAATCGGACAGGCAGGGCACGGCGCGGCGGCGTGGTCGCAGGTGTTTTTGGGGTCATCAACTACCACGCAATCGATTCTGGGAAACGCGGGCTGCGATAGATATACACATAGGGCGCTTTCTCCGGCACATCGACCAGGAAAGATTTGAGATCGGCGTCCCACTCATCGCCATTCACATTGAGGAAATCCCACAGCCATTTCGCGTCACCCGGAACCATATTGATGCAGCCATAGCTGGCCGGGTAGCCAAACAGATTATGATCGTTCACGCTGTGGATGGCCTGCTGATCATCGAAGAACAGCAGCCAGTTGGAGCGAAAATCATATTTGGGCGGCTCGACGCCGGGCGGCCCTGAGAGTTGGAGCGCCTCGGCCCGCGCATACACCTGGAACAGGCCCAAACTCGTCCAGGTGAACCAATCGCCGCTGGCAATCAGCGTCGCCCAGACGGGCGTATCGTCCTGCATGGCGACGAGAATTTGCTGTGACTCGTCGATCATCACCCAGCGGCCTAACACCTTCTCCGGGCGCGTGGGAATGTGCAGCACGGCGAGAAATTCATCTTTCATCCATTGGCCGGGGCCGATGAGATACCAGACAATATTATCAATTTCGACGGCCTGATAGAGATAGAACATGTTATAGCGTTCGACGAAGCGCTTGTTCGTCCAATCATCTTTGGCAGGCTTCACGCCCGGCCCATCCATGAAATACCAGTTGCGCTTCATCCAGGCCAGCGGGAAGGGCGGAGCCTCGTCGGGCAAATAGATGGCGCGGGAATGGGCTTTGTTGTCGCGCTTGGGATCATAGCCCACCGCTGGCTCAAACACCGGGTGCGGGTGCGCGGCCATGAACGCATCACAGGCCTCGCTGCGCCAGACCTCAGTATTCAGTTCAGCACACGGCCCGGTGAAGACGAAGCGGGCCGCCTCAGCGTTGTCTTTCGCCGCCGCAGGTGACGCAAAAAATACGGGTGACGCGAAAAAAAGGGTAAGACTTGTGAGAAGCGCTGACCAACGCCATCGTGTCATACAGAAGTTCCTTCCATGCCTTATTGCGTGGCAAGCATAGCGAAAGAGCCTGCCCTGCGAAAGAGGCGATTTTAGCCGTACAATGCCGTAACAATCCATCATATTTGAAAGGCTTTTATTTTCAATGAGCGCAGTGTTCACACTTCATCTGGTGCGGCATGGCGAAGTTCACAATCCCGAACGGATTTTGTATGGGCGTCTGCCGGGCTATCAACTCAGTGTTACAGGCCGCGAACAGGCCGCATCTGCCGGACGTTATCTCAAAGATCGGCCTCTGGCAGCCCTCTATGCCAGCCCGATGGAACGCGCCCAGGAGACCGCACAGCTCATTGTGCAGCAGCGCGAGACGCCTCTCACCATCATCACAGACGAGCGTCTGATTGAGGTGCATTCACCGCATGATGGAGTCTCACACGATATCCTGGAACTGACCAACTTTGATCTCTACAGCGGGACGGAACCGCCGCATGAGCAGCCCGGCGATATTCGGCGGCGTGTACGGGCCTTCATTGCCGAGATGCGCCGCACCTATGAGGGACAGGAAATTGCGGCGGTGACGCATGGCGATATTGTGGTGGCGATGTTCATGTTTGCCATGCATCAGGATGAAAACGATATTGGGCGTGGTCGGCTGGACACATTGGGACTGCCGGAGCGCTACCCCGTCACGGCCTCCATCAATACGCTTATCTATCACACCCCTCATGACGATGAAATTCCGCAGTACCAATATCACCGCCCGTACTGACGATAGAGATGCCCGAAACAGGGTGAGGAACCTCACCCTGAGTACATCAGAAAATTTTAAATTTACAAGAATTTCTTATTTATTGAGAAAGATATAACGCTTTTTCTTGTATACTTGGGATACACATTAAAATCAAAATTTGTTGTTGCGTTTTAAATAAAGCGTGTTAGCCTGAGACCCAAAATGTATGCTCCTTGAGAGCGATTGGAGAGGGATAGAGTATGACGACGAATTTTGAATTTGAGTGGATCGTTGAAGATCTCGTCTGCAAAGTTGCGTTACCGCAGAATATCACAGATTCTATATTGGATGAATATGATCAGGTACTTCTGGATGTCCTTGAACATATGACCCATAAAATCCACCTCATTGTTGATCTCAGGCTCATCAAAAATATGCCAAACCTGAACCTCGCCCGCAAGATGAAACATCCATATCACCCCAATATAGGCCGTGTCCTTATGGTTGGATTGAATATAAATCCGATTGCGCGTTTCATGGCGTCGCTCCTCGCACAGATGGCAGGGATTTCGTATAAATCTTTCGCCACCTATGAAGAAACGTTTGCTTATCTTAATCAAATGGAGGGGATTGCTATCTCTTCACAGGTACAAGGGCGTTATGATGCCAACCCCTAGATAAAAACAGATCCGTTGAATTGAACTGTTCCTCGGCGTGTTAGAGATGAATTTGTAGAAAAGGAAAGCGACATGACCTCAGACAATGACCTTCTATGCTTAAGTGATCTGCATCTGGCACAGCATTTTCCGCTTCGTCTCTATCCTCAGTTTGAAGAGATCGAAACGATCATAAGCGATATCAGCCAGACTCTGAACATCAAACTCCCGCATTACCACAATTATCAGAGCATGACCTATTTCATGTTTCCAGACACAACGGCTGAGCGGCTTGTCGCGTTAAGCCTTCTGTCTAATCTTCTGTATTATATCGATGATCTTTATGATCGTCATAAGTTGCATCCCCATCCTGAAACCCTTGATCTACCCCGTCACTTTAAAAAAGTGATTGAAATTTTCTGCCTGGGCGACGCGGCCATGCCTTGTCAGCAGCATTTGCTTTATGATACGGCCCTCGCCCTTCATCATCACTTTTTACAACTCTCAAATCCGACATGGTTTGAACACTTCGTTAAAGTCCTTACCGAGCATCTCATGTCAACCCGGCCTCAATCAATGACTGAACCTGAACACTATAACAGCGCCGAAGAGTATTTTCGTGTTCGAGAGCTTGATGGTGGGATTTGGACATCCATCAACTCGATAGAATTTGCGGCGAATCGTTTTCTGCCTCAAAAAATTCATAATCATCCTCATATTCATGATATGAGTTTGCTCTGTGGACGTATTGCAACGCTCACGAATGATCTCTTTTCCTATGAAAAAGAAGTGATCGACATGGGGTCGCAGTTCAATCTGCTGGCTGTATTGATGCAATCGGCAGGACTTACCTTTGAGCAGGCCGTGCATTGTGCAATAGAATCGATCAATTACGACACTGCAAAGTTTGTGGAAGCCTGCGATACCGTTCCTGATTTTGGGACTATGGACTTGAATACGGATGTGCAGATGTATATACAAGGTTTGCGTGACATCCTGAGTGCAACATGGTACTGGCAAATGGCAACAGATCGCTACCGTTCTCCCACGTCACCCTTTGTGGAATTGAGATGTCCCTCTCCTCTGCTATGAAGTACAGAGCGTTATGGGGCTTTGATCTCGATGAGTTAGACCGCTAAGATTTTGCCCCCTGTTGCGTATGCTGCCAATCTCTCAAACGGATTTAAACCGCAAAGACGCAAAGGAACGCAAAGAGAGTCATAAGGTCTTTGCGCTCTTTGCGGTTCACATCCTCACATTGTCTATTTGTGTGCGACACCGATACAATCAGGCTTGATATTCAGCTCATGCACAAGGCGGATGGCTCCATGCGTGCCTTCACACTTGACCGCACGATTGCCCTGATTCTCGTGTGTCTTCTCGCGGCATTGGCGATTCGTGTTCCGGTGGATACCGATACATGGTGGCATATTCGCAGCGGCGAGGTCACGCTCACCCAGGGCATGATTTATACCGATCCCTTCTCGCACACCAAAGCGGGCGAACCCTGGATCAATCATTCGTGGGGCGCACAGGTCATCATGTACGGCGTCTATCAGGCGTTGGACAGCGCCGGATTGTCGCTGCTGCAAGCCGCTCTTGCGGTGGGCGGCATGATGATCCTCTACCGCGTCAGCCCTGGCACACCGCTGGTGCGGGCCTTCATCATGATCCTGGGCGCGGCCACCGCAGCCGTGTTCTGGTCGGCGCGACCTCAAATGTTTACCTTTTTCCTGAGCTGTCTCGTGCTGGCCCTTCTGATCGATGCCAAGCGCGGGCGAGATCACCTGTGGGCGCTGCCGATCATCATGGGCATCTGGGGCAATTTGCACGCGGGCTTCTCGATTGGCTTTTTGCTCATGGGCGGGGCGCTGGTGGGGGAAATGCTCAATCGGCTGATGGGCTTACCTGCGCTGGCATGGCCCAAAATTGGCAAACTCGCCGGCATGATCGGCCTGAGCGTGCTGGCCCTGCTGGTCAATCCCTACGGCACGGCGATGCTGGCTGTCCCGTTCCAGACGGTGAATATTGGGGCGCTGCGCCAGTATATCCAGGAATGGAACTCGCCTGATTTCCAGGGCCGCGAGACATGGCCCTTCATCCTGCTGACGATGGCGCTGTTCGCGGCGGCGTGGGTCAGCCGTGCCCCCTTCGATTGGACATTCTTTGCGCTGGTGAGCGGCTCGTTCTTTCTGGCGCTGATGTATGGGCGCAATGTCGCGTTCTTTGCCACCGTCGCCACGCCTGTCCTCAGCGATCTCACGGCCAATGCGCTGCGTGAGCGCGGCTGGTTGCAAGCCCGTCGTGCGCTGGCGTCAGCGCGTTTTAACCGCCTGAACGCGATTTTTCTGGTGGTGGTGATCCTGGGCGTAGGGCTGTATGCGCTTGGCGTGCTGCTGCCTGCCACCGTTCGGCAGGCGCAGGAGAAATATTTGCCCATCAAAGCGGTGGAGTATCTCAATACGCACAATCCGCCCGGCCTGATGTTCAACAGCTACAACTGGGGCGGCTACCTGATGTTTGCCGCGCCACAGTACAAGGTCTTCATTGATGGGCGCACCGATCTCTACGGCGATTTTTTGACGACCTATTACAACACGGCGCAGGGGTGGGACGGCTGGCAAACCGTCCTCGATCAATACCATATTCGCCTTGTTGTTGTGGAGGCCACCAGCGGCCTTGCGGAGGCACTGCGCCAATCGCCGGAGTGGACACTCGCCTATGAGGATCAATCCATTGACGGTGCGCCCCGGCTGGCGGCGATTTTCACGCGGGTGGGCGGATAGGTCATTTGGCCTCGTCCCGTGTAGAACCCCGCCACACTGATCTTTAGGAATAAAGGATGTGGTGGTTGTAGGGACATGGCACGCCATGTCCTGTTCTGGCACGCCCTATCCATCGATTCGGACATGACATGTCATGTCCCTACAAACCGTCGTGCGTATCTGTCATTATCATTGTGGCGGGTAGTAGGAGAGAAGAATACAAAAGCCGCCGAGATATCTCTCAGCGGCCTTTGCATAGTGATCGTATAGGAAAAAGCGCGATTACGCTTTGGCCGTCTTGAGGGTGTTGAGCTGCTTCATGAGGCGGCTCTTACGGCGGGCGGCGTTGTTCTTGTGGACAGTACCCTTGCTGGCGAGCATATCGAGATCGCGGATCGCGGCCATCGTTGCGGCCTCGGCTGCGGTCACATCCTTGCCGCCTTCAATCGCGGTACGAGCCTTCTTGACGAGGGTACGAGCACGATTACGGAAGACACGGTTCTGGATGCGGCGCTTCTCGCTCTGACGAATGCGTTTAACTGCTGATTTGTGGTTTGCCATTGTCTTGAATTATCCCCAACGCGAACGAGAAACGCCGCGTGTTATCGAATTTTCGGCCTAAACAGTGTTGCATTTTATCAAACAGGGCGGCCTATTGTCTAGGGCGGACGCTAGGCAGCATTCATCAGCAAAAAGCCCAGGGCCGCCAGATTGAGCACGAACAGCACAATCACGCCGATGAGCAGCGGGCGCGGCGATTCTTCATCCTCGCCGGGCAAGCGGCTTGCCACCTCGACCTCTTTAGGAATCATGGCGAAAAGTTGGGCGGGTTCAGGCGGTGTTCCGGCGTCGGCTTCTTCTCTGGCAGGCGCGGCAGCACGAGCTGAGGGACGCGGCGACGAGTCGCGCCCAGGTGATTGACGCCCCGATGATGGACGACTTGGAGCAGGCGCAGCGCTCGGCGGCTCGCTCAACATCGCGTTGAAGTCATCAAAATCTTCGTCGGTCATGCCGCCGATATCATCATCAAACGGCGACTCACCATCGTCCTCCTCCTCATCAAAAATCGAGGGGGAGCTAAAAGAGGCCGGGGGGATCGGGCGACTGGCGGGCGATGAGGAGCGGGCGGGGGCGGGCTTAGACGGAGCCGAAGTATCGACATCGAACTCATCTTCGTTGAACATGTTGTTCATGCGATCATCGAATTCGTCGAAGCTGATATCGTCGTCCTCGATATCATCGCCGATAATGGCATCGCTGAACGGATGTGGCGTCGGCGCTAACGAGGGTTGCTTGGGGGCCGAGCCAATGCCCATACCGCTGATCCAACTGTCCAGATCGCTGTTGCTGGCGTCGCTGCCGCGAAAACTGGTGCTGCTGGCGCTGCTGGAGGCGGTGGGCGATGCATCGTCATCCCAGACCGACGCTCCGCCCGAATCGCCGCCAAAATCATTGGCGGTGAAGACTGAGGCGCTGGCAGCGGACGGCGCAGCGGGGGCAGATGAGGCTGAATCCGGATCAAAGCCCAGGCTCTTCATGCCCATGCGGGCTTTTTCGTTCTTGGGATTGATGACGAGGACATTTTCAAGACAGGTGCGCTGTTCTTCCGGCGTATCGACAGCGGCACTCATCCACATCCAGGCATTCTCGTTGTATTCGTCGACTTCCAGGACTTTATCCAGTAAGGCCCTGGCAGCGGCCTTATTGCCAGCGCGATAGGCTTCAACGGCGGCACGCAGCATCGCATCCACATTGACGGCCATAATGGTGTCTCCAATTCATGGTGGTTTCATCTATTATTGAACCGCAAAGGCGCAAAGAGCGCAAAGAAATCATCACAATGCATCTCGGCCCTACAAAAACGGGATAAACACCGTCATCATCAAGCCGACGATCTGGCACAGCCATGCCGCCGCGAGGCCGTTGCGCTCGCGCACATAGCTGTAGAGCAGATTCATCGTGACGAACGAGATGGCAATCACAATCGCCACCGCAGGCCCCTTGAGTACATCGGCCCACATGACCGGGAAGAACAGGATGATATTCCACAATCCGGCCAGCAGCCCCACCACCCAGAAATCAAGCGTGCGCTGGAGCACCCCGCGAAAGAATAATGTCTCCGCCAGCGGCGCGACGAAAATCAGGTAGGCGAGCAGCGTCCCCGCTGTCATGCCAGGGAAGATCAAGTGCGAGGTTTTGCTCAGCACATCGC
>Ga0105044_10009323_pt1 | contig 13443 bp, 12 predicted proteins | sample MAT01_FD_78092 | JGI IMG/M metagenome (GOLD analysis project Ga0105044, IMG submission 78092) | Freshwater microbial communities from Lake Fryxell liftoff mats and glacier meltwater in Antarctica - MAT-01 | ecosystem: Environmental > Aquatic > Freshwater > Ice > Liftoff microbial mat | place...
GATATCGACGACCGCGTGAAGGGCCTCAAGGCCGGCGGCGACGATTATCTGCCCAAGCCCTACGCCATCGTGGAACTGCTCGCGCGTCTCGACGCTCTGGTGCGCCGCCGACAGCCCGAACAGGTGCAGACCCGGCTGGCGGTCGGCGACCTTGAACTCGATCTCCTCTCGCGCTCCGCTTCCCGCAACGGGCAGTCGATCGATTTGCAGCCGCGCGAGTTCCTGCTGCTTGAATACCTGATGCGCCATGCCGGTCAGGTGGTGACGCGCACCATGCTGCTGGAAAATGTGTGGGACTATCACTTCGACCCGCAGACCAACGTGATCGACGTCCATATCTCGCGTCTGCGCGCCAAGATCGACAAAGGCTTCACCGACCAGCTTCTGCATACGGTGCGCGGCGCCGGATATTGTCTCCGTGCGGTTCCTTAATCTCTTCCGCACCACGGCGTTTCGCCTCGCGCTCGTTTATCTGCTGCTGTTCGCTGCCTCGGCCTTCGCGCTGATCGCCTTCATCTACTGGAACACTGCAGGCTTCATGGCCTCGCAGACCGATGAGACGATCGAGGCTGAAATCCTCGGGCTTCGAGAGCAATATTCGTCGTCCGGCCTGCCGGGCCTGCGCCAGGTGGTGCTGGAACGCAGTGCCGGTCAGGGGAGCGGGCTCTATCTCCTCGCCAATTCCGATTATTCGCGAATCGCAGGCAATCTGACCGCATGGCCGGATTCGCCCACAGGGCGAGGGCGCTGGGTCGATTTCGCCTATGACCGGATACTGTCCGGCGCCGCCGAGCGGCGGGCCGCGCGGGCGCGGCATATCGAACTGCTCGGCGGCTTCCAGCTGCTGGTCGGGCGCGACGTGCATGAACGGCGTGAGATCGAGGACCGGATCGAGAGCGCGCTGTTCTGGTCCGCTGTTATCACCGTCGGGTTGGGCCTCATTGGCGGCTTGGTGATGAGCCGAAGTTTGACCAGACGTCTCGATGTCATCAACCGGACCAGCCGCGACATCATCGAGGGCGATCTGGCCCGGCGCGTGCCGGTCTCCGGCGCCGATGACGAATTCGATGAGCTCGCCAACAACCTCAACGATATGCTCGACCAGATCGAGCGGCTGATGAACGGCATGAGCGAGGTCGCGGACAATATCGCGCACGATCTGCGTACCCCGCTGAACCGCCTGCGCTCGCGCCTGGAAGTGACGCTGATGCGCCCGGCGACCGAGCAGGAATATCGCGAGGCGCTGGAAGGCGCGATCATGGAATCGGATGGGCTGATTTCGACGTTCAATTCGCTGCTGCTGATTGCCCGCGCCGAGACAGGGGAAGCGCGCGAGAATTTCGAGCCGACCGATATGAAATCCGTGCTGGCCGATGTCGTCGATCTTTACGAGCCGCTCGCCGAAGCCAAACGCATTTCGCTGAAAAGCGTCAGCGTGAAGCAGGCGATCATCAATGGCGATCGCGGGCTGATCTCACAGGTGATCGCCAATCTCATCGACAACGCGATCAAGTACACGCCCGAAGACGGGGCGGTTAGCGTATCGCTGAAGCTGGCCGGCGATGAGGCGGTGGTCGAGGTGCGCGATACCGGCCCTGGCATTCCGCAGGCCGAGCGTGACCATGTGCTGCGCCGCTTCGTGCGTCTGGAAGCCAGTCGCAACGAGGCGGGCAGCGGACTGGGGCTCAGCCTCGTCGCCGCCGTGATCCGGCTCCATGATGGCGAAATCGCACTCGGCGATGCCAAGCCCGGCCTCATCGTGACGCTACGCTTTAACCTCAAGGACTAGGCGCTCCGTGCCGGCTCGCGCACAAAGAGCAGCAGCGTGAAGCCGATCCCGATGAAGATGAAGATGACGCCGAGACCCGAGCGCTGGTCGCCCGAGATCTGGGTCATCAGGCCGATTGTCGTGGGGGCGAGGAAGGCCGTCGCACGGCCGGAAAGATTATAGAGTCCGAAGAACTCAGCGACATGCCCCGCAGGCGCGAGCCGTGCCATGAGCGTGCGGCTGGACGACAGCGCCGGGCCGATGAAGATGCCGCCAATGACACCGACCAGAACGAAAACCTGCTCCGGCAGTGTGCTGAAGCCGATGGCCGCCATCAGGGCGCCGAGAAACGGGATCTGCGATCCAGCCTGTTCCGGCGTCAGCGCAATGACATAGGCAATCTGCGCTGGATGGGTTCCGAGATTGGATGCAAGCGCGACCGAAAAGATAGCGAGCGACCCGAGGATGGTGAGTCGCGACCCGATCCTGTCGTCGACGATACCGCCGAGCAGCGCACTGAACGCCGCCGTAATGATGACGAGCAGGCCGTAGACGCCGGAGACTTCGCTGCTCCAGCCGAAGGTCGTCGCGGCGAGAATGCCGACAAAGGCGAAGACGGCGACGAGGCCGTCATAATAGATCATGCGCGCGACGAGATAGATCGTGATGTTCCGGTAAGCGCCGAGCTTGCGCAGTGTCGAGAGCAGCGAGATCACGCCGCGTGCCGCGCAGTCGGTCAGGCTTTGCCCGCTGCGCCGTGTATCGGGCGTTAGAACAAGCAGCGGGATGACGAAAAGCACGGCGAATACCATCGCCAATGGCCCGGCAGCCCTTGTCTGGACGAAGCCGTCCTCGGCGCCGCCGCCAAAGCCGAAGCTTGGCAGAGCGAGCCAGATCGCAAAGGCCAGGATCGCACCGGCATAGGACATCGCGTAGCCGCCGGCGCTGAGGATGCCGACCCGATTGGCGGGTGCGATCGCCGGCAGCATGGCGTTATGAAAGATATAGGCGAGTTCGAAGAACAAGCTCGCACCCACAACGCAAAGCAAAGTCGGGAAGGCCTCGCCGGGTTCGGCGAACCACATGAGCGCCATAAAGGGCAAAGCGGCCATCGTGAATACGACGACGCCGGGCTTTCGCGGCCCGTACTGGTCGGCGATCGCCCCGACCAATGGGCTCATGAGTGCAATGAGGAGGCCCGCGATGCCACCCGCATAAGCCCAATAGGCCTGCCCGCGAATGGGATCGCCGATCATCACATGATTGGCGAAATAGGGCGCGAAGACGAAAATCTGAACGCAGACGAAATATGGCCCGCCGCCAAATTCGAAGAATGTCCACGCAACGCGCGCTGCGACGGAGGCTGGCTGTCCTCCCGAAAGCGTCAGGCCTGAGGCGGCGGCGGATACTTTGGGGGATTGCGTCACGCCGATATGGTGCGCTGCGGCGCACGCAGCGCAAGAGGCTAGATCGACGCGGGCGCCGGGGCCGCGTCGTGCGCTTGTGCGGCCCAATGGATCGTGTATCCCTCGTGAAAGCCCGATTCGGACAGGGAATCAGCGCAGGCGTCGCGCTCAAATCCTCTCTGGCGCTAGGAATGGCGTGTATCGGGTTTGGAAAACCGATAGTTTCATTTCACGAATCAAACAGGGGGATTGCCTCAATGAGCAAAGCAGCATTCATCGAACTGGTTGCCGGCATGGACAAGAAAGACGTCCTCAGCAAGGCTGATGCGAAGCGCCAGATCGACCGCGTGTTCGGCGCGATCGAAGCGGGTCTGAAGGCCGGTAAGGACAAGGGCTATGTGATCGGCGGCTTTGGCACGTTCAAGATCACCAAGCGCGGTGCCCGCAAGGGTCGCAACCCGCGCACGGGCGAAGCCATCAAGATCAAGGCGTCGAAGGCGCTGCGCTTCAAACCGGCTGCGTCGCTGAAGAAGGCCGCCGGTATCGGCTAACGCCGTATCGTTGGAATAGTGAAGGGCCTGTCGCGTAAGCGGCAGGCCCTTTCGTTTGAGCGCCCGAGCACGCAGACTCCCATTCATGGATCATTGGCCCGCCCCCATCGACGCCCTGCCGCCGCCCTTCGATGAAGAGCGCGCCGCACGGCTGGCCGGCAAGCTCTTCGGCGTCGCATCGGGGCCGCGTTTTGCGCGGCTGGGGGCATTTGTCGCGGGCTGCAGCCCCTATCTTGCCCAGTCGATGACGCGCGAAACCTTGCTGATGCAGGCGCTCGAGCAGGATGGCGCGCTGGCCGTTGCCGAAGCCGAAATCGCGGCGGCGCATGAGGCGCGGCATCTTGATACGGTCGAATTGTCGGCGGCGCTCCGCAAGGCCAAACGCCGCGCCGCGCTGGCGATTGCGCTGGGTGACGTCGCAGGCGCGCTCGATCTCGACGAGGTGACGGCATTGCTCACCAGGCTTGCCGATGCGGCGCTGCGCTCGGCGATCCATTCGGCACTGGTGGCGGAGACGGCGTCGGGGCGGTTCAAGCCGGTCGATCCATCGGACCCGGCGAGGGAGAGCGGCCTCATCGTCCTCGCGATGGGGAAATACGGCGCGTTCGAGCTGAACTATTCGAGCGATATCGATTTCACGGTGTTCTTCGACCGCGATGTTTTGCCCGTCGCGCCAGGCGTCGAGCCGGTGCCGTTTCTTGTTCGTGTTGTGAAAGCGGTGGTCAAGGCGCTGCAGGAGCGCACAGGCGAGGGCTATGTTTTCCGCACCGATCTGCGTCTGCGCCCCGATGCCGGCGCGACGCAGGTTGCGATCTCGACCGAGGCGGCGGCGATTTATTACGAGGGCATGGGCCAGAACTGGGAGCGCGCCGCAATGATCAAGGCGCGCGCTGCGGCGGGCGACATTCCGGCGGGTGAAGCTTTCATCGCCGAACTGCGCCCCTTTGTCTGGCGCAAATATCTCGACTATGCGGCGATTGAGGACATCCAGTCGATCAAGCGCCAGATCAATGCCCACAAGGGCGGCGCTCAGGTCGCCGTCGCCGGGCATGACGTGAAGCTGGGGCGCGGCGGCATTCGCGAGGTCGAGTTTTTCGCACAGACCCAGCAGCTGATTCTGGGCGGACGCTACCCCGATCTGCGCCAGCGCCGCACCCTCGATGCGCTGCGGGCCTTGACGGAAGAAAATGTGGTGAGCCTCGAGGCCGAGGCCGATCTTCGTGCCGCTTATCGCTGGCTGCGGACACTGGAACACCGCATTCAGATGGTCGCCGACGAGCAAACGCACCGTATTCCCGAAAGCGATGTCGAGCGCGCCAATGTCGCGCGCTTCATGGGGTTTGCCGATATCTGGCAATTCGAAGCAGCGGCGCTCGGCGTCTTTCGCACCGTCGAGCGTCACTATGCCGCGCTGTTCGAGAGCTCCGCGCCGCTCGGCGCCGAAAGCGGCTCGCTGGTCTTCACCGGGGTTGAAGATGACCCCGAAACGCAGAAGACGCTGGCGAGCCTCGGCTTCAAACGGCCCGACAGCGTCTCGGCAGCGGTGCGTGGTTGGCATCACGGACGCATGTCCGCCACGCGTAGCGCTCGGGCGCGCGAATTGCTGACGGCGTTGATGCCCGCCATCCTCGCCGCGCTCGGCCGCGCTGCCGAGCCGGACATCGCCTTCGCGCGCTTCGATACGCTGCTGCATGGCCTGCCCGGGGGCGTCCAGCTTTTCTCGTTGCTCAAGGCCAATCCCTGGCTGCTCGATGTGCTCGCCGATGTCTGCGGCGGTGCCCCGCGTCTGGCGCGGCATCTCGCGCGAACGCCGGCAGTGCTCGACGCGCTGCTCGACCCGGCGTTCCTGCGCGATGCGCCGAAGCGCGAAGACGCCGATGCCGCCTTCGCACGCGCACTGGGCGAAACCCCCGACTACGAACCGATGCTTGACGCCGCCCGGCGCACGGCGCGCGAGCTGCAGTTCCGCGTCGGATTTCAGTTTTTGCGCGGCGTCATGGGGCCTGAGGAGGTGGGATCGTCCTATTCCAATGTCGCAGAAAGCGCGTTGCTGGCGGTTACCGCGCGGGTGCGCGCCGCATTCGAGGCGCAGCATGGCCGCGTTCCCGGCGGGGTCTTTGCAATTCTGGCGCTCGGGCGGCTCGGTGCCGCCAAGATGACGGCGGCCTCCGATCTTGATCTCGTCTTCCTGTATGACCATGCCGACGACGCGGCGTCCTCAGACGGCGGAGCGCCGCTGACGCCCACCGTCTATTTCAGCCGCCTGTCGCAGCGCCTGATCGCCGCCATCACCGCCCCGACGGCGGAAGGGCGGCTCTATGAAGTCGACATGAGGCTGCGCCCGTCGGGCAGCAAAGGCCCGCTGGCGGTGCGGCTCGAAACTTTTCGCGCCTATCAGACAGACGAGGCCTGGACATGGGAGCGCATGGCGCTGACCCGCTCGCGCATCGTTCTGGCCGACGAGGGCTTCGGCGAACGGATCGCGACGATCATCATGCATCTTCTGACCCACGCGGGTGCGCGCGGTGCGATCAATACCGATGCCGCCGCGATGCGCGGGCGGCTGCTGCGCGACAAGCCGGGTAAGGGGCCGTTCGATCTAAAGACGGTGCGTGGCGGAATGATCGATGTGGAGTTCATCGCGCAAGCGGGTCTGCTGATCGCTGGTCCGGCGCATTCCGATATCTTTGTCGGCGCTACACAAAAGGCGCTGGCCAATCTCAGCGATGTCGGCGCCCTGTCGGCGGACGACTATCACGCGCTCGCCGAGGCCTATCTGCTTTATTCGCGGGTCAATCACATGCTGCGTTTGACGTCTGAAGACGATGCGGCGGCGCTAGAAGAGGCCGGGCTGCAGCGCTTGTTGGTGCGAGCGGCGGGCGCCGTAGATTTCGAGACGCTGAAAGCCAGCCTCGCGGCAACCCAGACAGACATCGCCGACCGGTTCGAGCGGCTTGTTGGCAAGCCGGGTTGAGCGATGTCCGAAAGCGGCCAGTAATTGCACCGGGGCTTAACTATCTCTGGCTGCAGCACAGGAGCCGCGCCATGACCTTCCGCCTTCAGACTATCGATCCCGAAACGCTCGACCACGTCCGCCGTACCGGTCTGGATCCTTTTGGCGATCCCGCCGAACGTATCACGGTTTCTGGGGCCAACTCGGCGCCGTGCAGGGCAACATTGGAGGACGCCGTGCCCGGCGAGGACGTATTGTTGCTGCGCTATGCGCCATTGACAGCCAACACGCCCTACCGCTTCACCGGACCTGTCTTCGTGCGCGCATCGGATTGCCAACCCCGTCATGTGCCAGACCCCGGCGTTCTCCCAGAGATGGTGGCGCGCCGACTGCTGTCGCTACGCGCGTTTACCGCCGACGGCCGCATCCATCGTTCCGATGTCAGCGACGGCCGCGAGGCGGCGCAAGAGATCAATGCAATGCTGGCCGAAGACGGCGTCGCGTCGGTACATATTCACGCGGCGCGTAACGGCTGCTGGCTGACGACGGCAGTCCCAGCCTAGTCCTTCGGCAACAGAACCATCGAGTTATCGCCCCACGAGACGGTGACGTTCTCGCCCGGCATGAAGCTGGCGAGCGTCGAGCGGTCGCCCTGTTCAGTTGCAACCTGCAGCGGCCCCTCGCGTCCGGCGATGGTTACCTGGAAATGGTTGCGGTCGCCTAGATAGGCGCAGGCGCCGATCATGCCCGCGACGCCCTTTTCGCCCGGATGCGGCGCGCCGCGTACGACATCCAGCTTTTCTGGTCGCGCGCCGATGAGGACTGCAGCGCCCGGAGTCGCGAAGCTGTAGTCCTCCGGCAGTGGCGAATTGATGATGCCGAGGCCTTCGACGTCGACGACGGCGACTTTTGCCTCGATCGCGCGCACGATGCCCGGCATGAAGTTCATCGTTCCGATGAAATCCGCCACATCACGGCAGTTGGGCGACTCGTAAAGTTCGCGTGGCGAGGCGATCTGCAGCACCTTGCCCTTCTGCATCACCGCAATCCGGTCGGAGAGCGAGAGCGCTTCTTCCTGGTCGTGGGTGACGAAGATGAAGGTGATGCCGACTGTTTTTTGCAGCTGCCGGAGCTCAAACTGCATCTGCTCGCGCAGCTTCTTGTCGAGCGCGCCGAGCGGCTCGTCGAGCAAAAGCACTTTGGGACGATTGATCAGTGCGCGGGCGAGGGCGACCCGCTGGCGCTGGCCGCCTGACATCTGATCGGCGCGGCGGTCCTCGAATCCGTCCATGCGGATCATGCCGAGCGCCTCTTTCACCCGGCGATCCAGCTCGACCCTGGGCAGACGCAGTTTGCGCAAGCCATAGGCGACATTGTCGTAAACGTTGAGGTGCGGAAAGATCGCGTAGCTCTGAAACACCATATTGGTCGGCCGCTTATTGGCCGGCACGCCGGTGACGGGCTGTCCGTCGATATAAATCTCGCCCTCGGTCGGGAATTCGAAGCCCGCGATCATCCGCAACAGTGTGGTCTTGCCGCAACCGGAGGGGCCGAGCAGCGAGAAGAACTCGCCCGGCTTGATCGAGAAATGTGCATCGTCGACGGCATGGAAGCTGCCGAAGCGCTTGGTGACATGCTCGATACGAATGTAGTCGCCGCTATCCATGTCGCTCACACGCCCACCTTCATCTTGCCGCCGCCGGTTCCCGCCTGTCGCAGCCATTCGGCGAGCACGACCAGCACGATGGAAACCACCAGAATGATCGAGCCGAGCGCCAGTGTCGGCGGGAAGTTCGACGGGAATCGGAGGCCGCTCCAGATATAGAGTGGCAAGGTCTGTTCGGTGCCCTGCAGGAAGAAGGCGAGCAGGAATTCGTCGAACGAAACGATGAAGGTCAGCAAAAGGCTGGAGACGACCGCGGGCATGATGAGTGGGAAGGTCACACGCCAGAAGGTCATCCAGCCGCTCTCGCCAAGATCGAGCGAGGCTTCCTCAAGGCTCTTGTCGAAGCCGTCCAGACGCGCAACCAGCACCGCCATCGCGAACGGCGTGCAGAGCAAAACGTGACCGCCTGCGATAGTCAGAAGCGAGAGCGTGACGCCGACAACGTTCAGAATAATGAGCAGTGCGAGGCCGAGCAGGATCTCCGGAATGAAGAGCGGCAGTGAGATGAGGCCCGTCGCGAAGCTCTTGCCGGGGATCGCGTAGCGGGTGATCGCCTTGGCCGCCAGAAGGCCGAACAGCGTCGCGGTGATCGAAGCGATCAGGCCGACCTGGATGGAATTCCACAGCGCCTTGTGCATCTCGGGCTTGGCGAACATTTCCTCATACCAATGGGTGGTGAACCCCTTGATCGGGAAGTCGATCACCTTCTGGTCGGCGAACGAGAAGATCGGCAGCACCACCATCGGCGCGTAAAGGAACGCCAGATAGAGGAACGCGAAGATCGTGATACCCCAGCTCTTCTCGCCCACCTTCTTCAGCGGCTTGGCACTCATTTGAGTGACCTCGCACCGGCGCGGAGCGCCGCCACGAAGAAGTAGACCGCGAACGCCACCATGATCATGCTCACGATGGCGGTGGTCGCGGCCAGCGGCCAATCGTTCGACTTGATCTGACCCTGAATGATGTTGGCGATCATGAAGGTTGAGGGTTTGCCGCCGCCGATCAGCGAGGGCGTTACATAATCGCCGATGGTCGGCACAAAGATCAGCGTCATGGCCGAGATGACGCCGGGCAGCGAGAGCGGGAAGGTGATGCGCCAGAAGCGCCGGATCGGGCCGTCGCCAAGATCGGCCGCCGCCTCCAGCAGCGTCCGGTCGATTTTCTCGAGGCTCACATAGATCGGAAGAATCGCGAATGCCGCCCAGGCATGGGTGAGCGCGATGACGACGGCGGCCGGAGTGGCTTGCAGCTCGCTCGGCATGATGACACGCAGGGCAAAGACCCGAAGGAGGTAGCTGGTCCAGAACGGAATGGTCAGCAGGATCAGCCAGATGAACTTCGAGTTCTTGGCGTGGAAGGCCACGTAGTAGGCGACCGGATAGCCGAGCAGCACAGTGCAGAATGCGGCAAGCGCCGCGATCCACAGCGAGCGCAGCAGCACCGGATAATATTTGAACGTCACCTCGTCATAATTGGCGAGCGTCAAATCGGTGTTTAGGTTCAACCCCTCCTGCTTCCAGAAGCTATAGAGCAGCATGATCCCGAGCGGCGCCGCGAGGCCGATGATCATGAGGATCGTGGTGGGGCTGAGCAGCGTCCAGCCGCGCAGAGCCTCCGACCGCGTGAACGCGGCGCTCCAGGACGGTTGCTTGGCCGCCTTTTGCTTTACTGCCGTTTCGGCCGCCAAGCGCACCCCCGCGTGATGAACACGGGGCAAAGTCTTTCGCAGATTCAGCGGGGCCGCAACCGCAATGCAGCAACGTGCAGCCCAAGCCCGCTTTTAGTTTGCCAACCACGCCCTGAAAGCGGCCAGCGCCGGCGTATCGGCTTTGCCGCGCACGCTCGCGAGATAATAGGCGCCGATCTCGACGCTGATCTCGAAGGGCTGAACCAAACGCCCCTCGGCCAGATCGCGCGCGAACATGGCGGGCGGGGCGAGGGCGACGCCTTCGCCGGTCAGCGCCGCCTGCACCATCGTCAGCGAGGCATCGAAGACGGGGCCGTGCGCGGCGCCCGCCTCGGGCAGGCCGGCAGCCGCAAACCAGGCCGGCCAATCCTGCACGCGGTAGGAGCGCAGCAGCGTCTGGCGCGACAGATCGGCCGGATGCGTCAACTGGGCCGCGATCTCCGGCGTGCAGAGCGGCGAGAGCGGGGCGTCGAAGAGGCGTTCCGATTCGGCTCCCAGCCAGATTCCATCGCCGTAGAGGATCGCCGCATCCAGCCCTTCGGCCGCCAGATCGGCGCGGTTGTTATTGGTGAGCAGCCGAAGGTCGACGTAAGGGTGCGCCTCGCGAAATGTCTTGAGGCGCGGCAGCAGCCACCCGACCGCAAACGTGCCCACGGCGCTCACCGTCAGCACCTCGCGCAGCCGCCCGTCCTGAAATCGCTCCAGCAGCCGCCCGATCCGGTCGAAAGATTCGCTCAAAGCGGGCAGCAGCGCGACGCCCTCATCGCTCAGCATCAGCCCGCGCGGCCCCCGGTGAAACAGCTTTACGCCAAGCCGCTCCTCCAGCCCTTTCACCTGATGGCTGATCGCCGCCTGCGTGACGAACAGCTCCTGCGCCGCCTTGGTGAATGAGCGATGCCGGGCCGAGGCCTCGAAGGCGCGAAGGGCATTGAGGGGGAGGTTAGGGCGGGTCATGGGTGAGAAAAACTAGGGCCGGGCCCAAACTATCATCGTTTGCGCCAATTCAAGGCTTGAATCACATTGAGACAGGCTGATTTCACCCAAGAAATACTGGCGGACCCCATGAGAGAAACTAATGGATTTTTGACCGGTCGCGGCTTAACTCGCCGCCAGACCCTGGCCAGCTTTCTCCCTGCTGCCGCCGCGCTGGCGCTGATCGGACGTGCGCGGGCGGCGGAGCCGAGCGACGATCTGATCTCCGCCTTGCAGGCGCTGGAGACGCGCGAAGGCGGGCGTCTCGGCGTCTCTTTGCTCGATACCGCCAGCGGCACCCTACGCGGTCATCGTGGTGACGAGCTGTTCGCGCTCTGCTCGACTTTCAAATTTGTGCTGGCGGCGGCGATCCTGAAAAGCGCCGATGCCGGTAGCATAAGCCTCGATCACGCAATCCAAATCACCAAGGATGATATCGTCGGGTACTCGCCGGTGACCGAGAAGATGATCGGCAAGACGATGACGGTCGGCGCGCTTTGCCATGCAACGGTCACCGAGAGCGACAATCCCGCCGCCAATCTGTTGCTCAGGGAGATCGATGGACCGGAGTCCGTCACGGTATTCCTGCGCGCGCTCGGCGACACGGTCACGCGGCTTGATCGCTACGAGCCTCATATGAACAACGCAAACGTGGCGGCGGGCGACACGCGCGATACGACCTCACCCGCCGCCATGGCGAAGACGATGCAGACGATCCTGCTGGGCGATGTGCTGACGCCGGGCTCGCGCGAGACCCTGCTCGGATGGCTGAAGGCGACGGTCACCGGACCTGACCGTCTGCGGCGCGGCTTGCCGGCGGACTGGATCGTCGGCCACAAGACCGGCACGGGAGAAGACGGCCCCACTAACGACATCGCCATCGCATGGCCGCCCGGCCGCGCACCGCTGATTGTGACGGTCTATTATGACCGGACGGGCCGCACGATGAAGGAGAACGCGACGATCCTCGCCGAAGTCGGCCGGATCGTCGGGCGCGCTGCCTGAGTTACTTCCGCTTCTTCGGCACCAGTTTGGCGATCCAGGCGGGAAGGGCGAAGGAGGCCTGGTGGATGGCGGGCGTGTAGTACTCGGTCTTCACGCCCGATGCCGCGAACGCCTTCTCGATCTTCTTGGCCTTCTTGGCGTCGCCCAGCACGCCGCCGTCGGCCGACACCCAGGTCAGTGCCATGAAGCCGCCGATATAGGTGGGCACGACCGTGAGATACGCGCCGCAGGCTTTGAACAGACGGGCGAGCTGCTTCAGCGTGTCGGTCAGTTCCTCCGGCTGGAAGAACGGCACGCCGGTCTGGAACACGGCGAAACCGCCGGGGCGCAGCGCGGCGCGGATGCGCTTGTAGAAATCGTCGGCGAAGAGGATCGCGCCGGGGCCGATCGGATCGGGGCGGTCGGCGATGACGAGATCGAAGGCGCCGGTCGTCTCGGGCCTAGCGAGGTAGTCGAAAGCATCGACCACCTGGATGTCCATCCGCTTGTCCTTGAACGCGCGTCTGTTGATATCGGCGAAGAGCTCGCGCGAGCGCTCGACGACGACCGGGTCGATCTCGGCCAGCACCACCTTGGTGACACCCTTGTGCTTCAGCGCCTCGGCCGCGATGGCGAGGTCGCCACCGCCGACGATCAGCACCGTCTTGACCTTGCCATGCTCGAAGATCGGCATGTGAGTCAGCATCTCGCTATAGGCGTGGTGGTCGCGCGTCGTCGTCTGCACATTGCCGTCGAGCACCAGCACGCGGCCGTTCCGCTCGGTGTCGAAGAACTTCACGTTCTGGAACGGCGACTGTTCATCGACGAGCATCTTGCCTTTCAGGATCATCGTCTGGGCGTAGCCTGCATGCAGCGTTTCGGTGAAGGTGTCGGACATCGCGCGCTCCTGAAGTCGAGTGTTCACGCGGCTTATAGAGCATCATTGCCGGTTGTGGAGCGCTTCTTCGCATTTCGCAAAAGCTTCGCGGGAGCGGCGATTTTCTGCTGCGGATTACTGTCACATTTCAAATCTGAAACGGCTGTCGTGAGTCCTTTGCGCATCCGTCGCGCAGTTTTTTTGCACTGCACGTAGAAAACACTTGCGTAGGGGGTCCCCCGCCCATATATCCGCGCCTCTCCAAACGGGGTTCGCCCACGAGGAATCACCGGAGTGCGTATTACTCCACTTGTCGATAACGCTGCTTTTTACGGGAGGGTCCGATGGCCCGACTTGCAAAAAAGGTGGTGGCGATCAACGAGGCACTGGCGGTTTCCGTACAGACCCCGGCGAGGACCGTCCCGGTTCTTGTTTCGGCTAATGATGCCGAACAGGGAGATCAACCAAAGGACTACTGGATCACCAAGAACGGCGTGTAATACGCCGGTCAGCATCTCACCATCGACCTCTGGGACTTCCAGGGCCTCGACGACGAGAAGCGCATCCAGCAAGCCTTCC
>Ga0105044_10009324_pt1 | contig 13442 bp, 10 predicted proteins | sample MAT01_FD_78092 | JGI IMG/M metagenome (GOLD analysis project Ga0105044, IMG submission 78092) | Freshwater microbial communities from Lake Fryxell liftoff mats and glacier meltwater in Antarctica - MAT-01 | ecosystem: Environmental > Aquatic > Freshwater > Ice > Liftoff microbial mat | place...
TAAGCTCATCGAGTTCCTTTTGAAGCTGTTTTGCATCTTTTAATGTTTCCTTCAGATTAGCTTTTACCTGCTCGTTGTTTTCCTCTTGTTGCTGCTGAATATCATCAAGCGTTGGAACCTTAAATATTCGCTTTTGCGAGCGTGACGATTTGGAACCATTCACTGCGTCGTTATCCCATACTTCAAACCAATACTCAATTTCATCACCCGGATTTAATTCCAGGGTGGAAAAATTCCAATTCCAGAAAAAAGTATTGTTAACGAAGTTTTTATTAAATGGTACATCAACGGTTTTTGAGTCCAGGCTTTTTTCTCCGTTAAACTGTCTGAAACTGAATTTCAATCCTTTAAATCCGTAGTCATCCTCAATCTCCCCCTTAAAGAAAAGATTTGATGACATCACAGAGTCTTTCTTTTCATCAACGGCAATAGACGGGTACTCGTCAGGAACTACCGACACAGCATATTCAACCTGGTCTTTGCCTCTTAGAAATTCATTTGATGTAATTACTTTATATCTGTTATCCTTTAAAAAACGCGAGGTATGAGTGTACATTCCATTATCCTTTTTTACCAGGTTAACGGTTGAATCGCTGAATAACATCTGCAGCTGGTTTGTATTCTGAGTGTTGAAACTCCAGGTTGCTTTTGTGCCAGCTGGTAAAACAAGATCGCCGGTATTTTTCAATAGTTCATCTTTCTTCCCGGTATAATCCGGATAATCGAGATTAATACTAAACGCGGTCAATACTGGATTAGGCAACGCTTTTAACTCATATTCCTTAGAATAAAAACCATCTGCATATAGCCGGAAACTCACTGCTCTTTGAACATTCTTGAAGGTATAGGTGAAATTAAGCTTATCATCCTTATTCAATTTGAATTTATTCCCGTCTATATCGAGAAATACCTGGTCGGGTAGTTCATTTCCACCCATTTTAACCTGCATAATAAAATCCTGTTGCGCAGGTGTCTCTAGCTTTCCGTTAATATCAAAGGAGAATGGTGCGACTGGATCAAATGCTATATCGTATTGTAAAATTCTTCTGGAACTATCTGTAATCAAAGAAGGAAAAACGAGCCAAAGCAGAAGAAGTATTGCTAATGGAATCGCCGCATATCTTGCATATTTCTTATTTTCATTTAAGTCGACTGCCGCCGCAAAGGGAACTGGACGAAGCTCGGCTATTCTCTGATCAATACTTGCTGTTATAAGTGAAACATTTTCTGGAGAATTATCCAGCTGGGTATGTAACTGAAGCGTATTAACAAGCTTATCCCTTACATCGGAAAAGTGTTTTCCAATAATATCTGCTGCCTTTTCATGAGAAATTACACTTCCCAACTTATATAGCTTGAGCAGCGGGATCAGTATAAAACGGAATAGGATAAAAGCAGCTGCACATATATATGTATAAAACAGTAAAGTTCTTCCTGTTGTACCCAAATGCCCTACGTATTCAATTGCTGTTGAAGCAATGAAAAATAACACCAGGGCACCCACCGAATAGATTGCACCTCTGATGAGCTGGTTAGTATAGTATCTTCTGATAAAATCATCCAGCTTACCGATGAGCTGGGTATAGGAATTCACTTGCATCTTGTCTCTCTGCGTCAATAACGGTAAGATTGTAATAACTTATACATTGTGAAGGTCAAAAAGTTTAGCATTAACAGGACATTTTACTTACTCTTCTTTCATGGCGTCCACCTTCAAATGCGGACGTGAGAAAGGTACTTACAATCTCATGGGCTTCACTTTCAGTAATGAACCTCGCAGGAAGACAAAGTACATTTGCATTATTATGAGCCCTGGCAAGATGTGCCAGTTCATTTTTCCAACAAATTGCCGCCCTAATTTCCTTGTGTTTGTTCGCTGTTATCGCTACGCCGTTTGCACTTCCACAAATAAGAATCCCTAAATCACATTCTCCTGTCTCCACTGATTCGGCAACAGGGTGAGCAATATCGGGGAAATCCATGCTGTCCGGAGAATGCGTTCCATAATCCGATACTGTATGCCCCATATCAAGCAGCTGCTGCCTAACCACGAGCTTTAGTTCGTACCCCGCATGATCAGCTCCGAGTGCTATTTCCATTTTCTTGTTTTACACAAATGTACCACATGATAACACTTATGAACAAATCAAATTATTTTGATTTTTTTTTATGCTGATTACCAGACCCTAAATGATAAATCTCTTAACACAAATTCTGTTAACTTGTGTTGATAGACAACCCGTAAAAAAGAATAACTGTGTTTGTGAAGCTCATCAAAATAGTCCCTTAATATTTTACCTTATACAACGCAATACTAATCTTCATTTTTGTGCCTCCATTAACGTAACATTCTATTAACATTTCCTACCCTGAGACGAGTGGATGATTTTTCATGTTCACGTCCACTTCACAGAATGTTAAAAACATTAAACTTCTTTGTTAATCAGGTGTTTGGTTACGTCAGGGATGTTAGCTTTGTGTTCGCAATTGCTCCGTAACATCAAATCCAAAAATTGAGGAATTATTTTCTCACACAACTAACAGCATATACTATACATAACATATTCTTTTATTAAATAAAAAGATAATAGTATATGTAGTATAGCATCCTACCATAAACGCGATGAAGGAATTTGTAGATCCCTCTATTGATCTTTTTGCAGAAATCAACCGATTTAAAAAAGAAAAGAATGCTGTAATCCTGGCGCATTATTACCAGGACTCTGATATTCAGGATATTGCCGATTATATTGGGGATAGTCTTGGGTTATCCCAGCAGGCAGCCAAAACCGACGCCGACATAATTGTGTTTGCAGGCGTGCACTTTATGGCCGAGACTGCGAAGATACTTTGTCCGCAGAAAAAGGTGATCCTGCCAGATTTGCGTGCTGGCTGTTCGCTGGCCGACAGCTGCCCACCTGATCGTTTCGCCGCTTTCAAAAAACAACATCCAGATCATCTCGTAATTTCTTATGTTAACTGTTCTGCAGGTATTAAGGCCCTCACAGATATCGTCTGTACGTCATCTAACGCCGTCCAGATCGTTCAAAGTCTTCCTGCCGACCAGAAGATCATCTTTGCTCCAGATAAGAACCTGGGAAGGTATGTAAATGAGAAAACAGGGAGGAACATGATTTTATGGGATGGTGCATGCATGGTTCATGAGATATTTTCAAGGGAAAAAATTATGAAGCTCAAGGAGCGTTATCCTGAGGCGAAGTTGATCGCCCATCCCGAATGTGAAGAGCCAGTTTTGGAACTTGCAGAATTTATAGGGTCAACCACGGCACTACTGAATTATTCAATGAGGGATTCTGCTAACCAGTTTATTGTAGCAACTGAAAGCGGTATTCTCCATCAAATGGCAAAATCATCGCCGTTAAAGCATTTTATCCCGGCTCCTCCAAATAATAATTGTGCCTGCAACGATTGTCCGCACATGAAGCTCAACACGCTGGAAAAAGTATATCTATGCATGAAAAATGAAACTCCGGAAATAATTCTGGACGAAACTATTCGCCAAAAGGCTGAACATTCAATCCGGAGAATGCTGGAAATATCAGAAAGCCTGGGACTTTGATTTTTAACGTTAAACAAAACATGACTATAAGATTTTTTGCATTCCTACTTTTTGTACCAACACTTTTATCGGCCCAGAAAGGAACGGTAAAACAGGATTCATCACACGGTTATTCCTATTCTTATGTGGAGGGCGATCCTTTAAAAGCAAGGATTTACAAGCTTAAGAACGGCCTTACGATCATGATGTCGATCAACCGGAATACTCCAAGAGTTTATACCTGCATCGCAGTAAAAGCCGGCAGTGCTAATGATCCTAAAACAAACACCGGGCTTGCACATTACCTGGAACACATGCTTTTTAAGGGAACGGAAAGTTTTGGCAGCCTCAACTATGAAAAAGAGGGGAGATTTCTGGCCGAAATAGATACACTTTACGAGAAATATAATTCCACAGAGGATGAGGCGAAAAGAAAACGCATTTACAAGGATATTGATTCAATCTCACAAGTAGCAGCAAAGTTCGCTATTGCCAACGAATATGATAAGATGATGCAGCATATCGGAGCTAAGGGAACAAATGCCTTTACCTCTTTTGATGAAACGGTATATATCAATGATATTCCTTCAAACAGTGTAACAGATTGGGTGAGTATTGAGGGAGAACGCTTCAGAAATCCAGTATTAAGGCTGTTTCACACAGAGCTGGAAGCTGTTTATGAAGAGAAGAATATTTCGTTGGATTCTGACGATAATAAAGTTTATGATGGGATATTTTCTGCTCTTTTCACTCGCCATACGTACGGATTACAAACAACTATTGGTTCGGTAGAACATCTAAAAAATCCATCATTACCGAAAATAAGGGAGTTTTATGAAAACTATTATGTACCGGGAAATATGGCGATTATTATGGCTGGTAACTTCGATTGTGAAGAAACAGTTGCATTAATAGAAAAAGCGTTTGGAGGATTTGAAGATAAGCCGGTTAAGCAACTGGATTTTTCTGCGGAGAAGAAGATGGACCAGCCGGTTGTTAAAAACGTCTTTGGACCTGAAGCTCCTTCGGTAACGATTGGCTTTCGTCTTCCTTCAGCCTCTTCGAAAGAAGCAGAATTAATGAAAATTACCGATCTGCTTCTTACAAACTCGACTGCTGGTCTTTTTGATCTCAACCTGGTAAAAAAGCAACAGGTACTTGAGGCCTACACTTCCCTTTTCCCGCTTAAGGATTACAGTGTTCTATTTATGGCAGGAAGCCCAAAAACCGGTCAATCGTTGGAAAAAGTAAAAGATTTGATGCTTGCCCAGCTCGATTCAGTCAAACAAGGAAAATTTGATGAAAGGTTATTAAGGGCTATTGTTTTTAATCAACGGGTTGATGATATCGGCGGAATGGAGAGTAATTCCGGTCGTGCCTTTAAGATGATGAATACGTTTGTTAATGAAATAAAATGGTCAGATGAAGTTAAGCAGGCAGATGAAATGGAAAGGATAAGCAAGGATGATGTTATACGGTTTGCTAATAAATTTTTTCTTAATGATTACGCTGTTGTTTTTAAAAGACAGGGAGTTGATTCAAGTGTTGTTAAAATTGATAAACCACAGATAACAGCGGTGGAAGTGAACCGGGAAAAGACTTCCCGTTTTGCGAAGGATATTTTTGACAACGAAAGGAAGCCACTTAAACCACAGTTTATTGATTACGGAAAAGATATTTTGCACACAGAAATAAAGCCCGGTATTTCGTTATTACAGGTTCGTAACAAAGAAAATAAGTTATTTAGGCTCTATTATGTTTTTGAATTCGGAAGGTTTTCCAGCCAAAAGCTTCCGGAGGCTATAAATCTTCTACAATTTCTTGGTACAGACAAATTAACAGCAGAAAAGCTAAGCCGCGAGTTTTATTCACTTGCCTGCAAATTCAACGTTTATGCAGGAAATGATCAAATGTATGTGAGTCTTTCCGGTCCCGAAGAGTCTTTTGAAAGGGCATTGGCCGCGTTTGAAAATTTACTCGTAAATGCCGTTCCAGATCAACAGGCATTAAACGATATGATAGCAAATACGTTGCAGGAAAGGGAAGATACTAAATCCAACAAATACGCGATAAGAAGTGCGCTTGGCGCGTATGCCGGTTACGGAAAAAAGAATCCTTCTTCATGGGTTTTAAGCAATAAGAGTCTTAAGAAATTGAAAGCGGAAGAGTTAACAGGGATGATTCTACAGTTGACATCATTTCCCCACACTATCGTTTATTACGGAACGAAGGATTCTATACAACTTGTTTCTTCACTAAACAAGTATCATAAAACACCGGCGACCGTTCTTCCGGCCCCAGAGTCAGTGAAATTCATTCCGGTTGAAAATAAGGAGAAGACAGTCTATTTCATCAATTACGACATGGTTCAGGCAGAGATTGGCTGGACAAGGAATGCAGGAGAATATTCACCAGCAAGGCAACCAGAGATTTCAATGTTCAATGAGTATTTTGGTGGAGGAATGTCATCTGTCGTTTTTCAGACTATCCGGGAGTCAAAGGCTTTAGCTTATTCGTCATACGCCTATTTTAGCACGCCTTCACAGAAAGATATGCCTAACATGATCGGAGCATACGTTGGAACGCAATCAGATAAACTGGATTCTGCCATTTATGCAATGAATGCTCTACTTACTTCGATGCCGCAGTCAGAATTGCTTTTTTCCGCTTCAAAAGCGTCGATAAAATCGGGCATTGAGGCAGAAAGGATACAAAAGCAGGCGATTGTGTTCAGTTACCTTGGAATGAAAAGGCTGGGAATAGACCACGATCTGAGAAAAGACGTTTACGAAAGGATGAGCACGATTAACCTTCAAGATATTCAGCTTTTTCATGATCAGTATTTTAAGAACCAGAATTTTAATCTTTTCATTTTGGGTTCGGAGAAAAGAATTTCAAAAAAACAGCTGAAGAAATACGGAAAGGTTAAATCACTGACGCTGAAGGATATTTTTGGTTATTGATGCGTCTTTTTACCTGCATATTAATGTTGTTTGCGCTCGTGCTTTTTAAGAACAGCGCAGCTCAGGATAGTATCTCGTTAAAAAGCGGCTATACAAAATTGTATTTTCCCGATGGAAAGATATCCAGTGAAGGAATAATGGTCAACGGTCAGCCGGATGGCTACTGGAAGACATATTACGAAAATGGAAATTTAAAGTCCGAAGGCAACAGAAAGTCAGGAAGTCTTGATAGTCTGTGGAAATTTTACGGTGAAGAAGGAATTATAAAAACGACTATCGATTACCGCGATGGAAAAAAATCCGGCTTTCGGGTTCAATTTGACGGAAATGGCAACCGGGTGATTAAAGAAGAATTTCTTAACGATAGAAAGAACGGGTTTTCAATGCAATATTTTTCTGATGGAAAGCCAAAGTATATAATTGGTTTTGTAGACGGAAAGGAAGAGGGGAGAGCTGTAGAGTATGATGGAAGTGGAAATCTCGCGATGTTGTTTGATTATAAGAATGGTGTGTTAATGAGGCAACAGCGCGTTAACCGGTTTGATAGACTCAATCGAAAAACGGGTAATTGGGTTGAAATCAACAAAGATTTTTCGGTAAAAAGAGAAATCCAGTATTCGGAAAACCTAAAAAACGGATACGTGAAAGAATACGATCTACGTGGAAATCTTATAAAAATTGAAAAATACATCGATGATATTCTGCAGTTAAAAGATGCTGAAACCACCCCTCCCAAAGTTAGAAAGGAGTTTTACCAGGGAGCAAGAATAAAAAAGGAAGGAGCATTTACGAACGACGGGATACCTGTCGGAATACACGTTTCGTATGATTCTTTGGGGAATATTGTTTCGGCAGAGGAGTTCCAGGCCGGAATGGTTACGTCACGCGGGGTCGTTGATAAAGAAGGGAGGAAGCAAGGAAAATGGGAGGAGTTTTATTCAAAAGGAGAAAAGAAAGCAGAAGGCAACTATGAGGACGACCGGAAGATCAATACGTGGAAATACTTTCACCAAAACGGAAAAACAGAGCAAATAGGGAAATATGTTAAAGGTAAGCCAAACGGCTCCTGGAGCTGGTTTTATGAAAACGCTAATCTTTTGAAGGAAGAAAATTATTTATCAGGCCTTGAAGACGGGTTTTCTTATGAGCTTTCGGAAGCGGGCGATACAATTGCAAAAGGAGAATTTATCGATGGAGAGCGAGAAGGTAAGTGGATATTTAAGCAAGGCAATCAATTAATCTCAGGCAATTTCAAAGCAGGGGAAATGAACGGGGAATGGAAACATGTGTATGCAGATGGAAAAGTTAGCTATAATGGAAAATTTGAAGCTGGCCAACCGGAAGGACGCCATCAAAGCTTTTATGAAGACGGGACAGTCAAATGGGATGGAAAATATATCGCCGGAAAAAGAGAAGGGGTCTGGAGAAGCTATTCACCGGATGGATTATTGTTCCTTACAATTGAATACAAGGATGGAATTGAAATTAAATACGACGGTGTTAAAATCAGGCCCGAGTTTGAACCAGCAGACTTTGAAAACTTATTGAATAATAATCTCTACACTTTTTAATCTGCGGTAAATTCGGAGAATGAAATGCCGGTTAATACTATTGATGCTTCTGGCGCTGGTTTCGTGCCGCGCGCCGAAGATACCGAATCACGGTAAAGGAGAATCTTCTGGCGGAGGAACAAACAAATTTGAACGGGCCTTGGGTATTCCATTGCCAGCGGGGATTAACCAGAATTATGTCGCTGCAATCTCTGAGTGGCTTGGAGTTCCGTATAAGTACGGGGGAAGTTCCAGAAGCGGAACCGATTGTTCAGGGCTGGTTCAATCCATTTATTTGAAAGTTTTTAATAAAGTTGTCGATCACAATTCTCTCGCGTTGTTTAACAAAGCAAAATCAATAAGCAAAGGAAAATTGCTTGAAGGAGATCTACTTTTTTTTAAAATTAACGGCAATAAGATCTCGCATGTCGGAATGCATGTAACTGACAACTATTTTATTCATGCTTCAACAAAAAAGGGAGTTGTCATCAGCAGCATTACCGAACCTTATTACCAGAAAACGTTTTCAGGATATGGTACTTTCCGCTAGACAGCGCTATTGCCGGCTTCGTCTTCATTGTATAAATCCGGGTCGTACGGCGTAATAGCAGCTTCCTTCTTATCGTTGAAGATATACCAGGTGTTAAGCGAGGCAATTATAACCGGGATAGATAGGGCAAGCCAGTAGCCAAAGACAAAATGAAGGGTGAATTTAACATACGACATCATCTCACCTGTATCCGGCATCTTACTGTTCCACTGATAGATATAGATCACCTGCATAACAATTAGAACCAACACGGAGCTGCTGGCGCAGATAACGGCAAACATTTCCCGTTTCTTTTTTAAAGCTAACTGAACAACACCGCCGGTGATCAGTAATAATAAAGAGATAATGGTGAAAGGGTCAGGGCCTTTCTGCTGTTTTTTTATTGCTTCGTATTCATCACCCTGCATGTATTCACTCATCGAGGGGTCATTCATCCGAAACTCCCCTTTTGTTGCCAGATCGTAGCCGGTCATATGTCCCAACGCTGAATCATTGCAGCGGATCTCCATGAAAGGAAGAAAGAAAATCAGGATTGTGGCCAGGAATAACCCGGAGTTCAGGTAATATCGCATATCGGGAATTGAGCCACAATGTAATAAGTTTTGAACAGGTTATTTACCTGAAGACTTTTTTAGGTGTCGAAATCCTGAAAAACCTGCATAAGCCAATGATTCTATTGAGGCCTTTTAAATTTTAAGGCAACAGAATTCATGCAATACCTCAGACCGGTGGGTTTCGGCCCGTCGTCGAAAACGTGGCCCAGATGCGCATCGCACTGTGAACAAACAACTTCCGTCCGGCTCATTCCTAATTCTTTATCCGTATGCTCATCCACGCTTTCTGGTTTAAGCGGCGCGTAAAAACTTGGCCATCCAGTGCCGCTGTCGAATTTTGTATCCGAAGCAAATAGCTCATTTCCACAGCATACACAGGTGTAGATTCCTTTTTCTTTTGATTGCTCGTATTCTCCTGTAAAAGGGCGTTCGGTGCCTTTTTTCCGGGTTACATTATATGCTTGATCCGAAAGCTGTGCTTTCCATTCTGCGTCTGTTTTAACAAGTTTTTGAGTCATAGATTTCTGTGGAGTTATTGTTTTTTCTCTTGCTTGCTGACTGCAGGCATTAAGGCTTAAAAGCAAAGCCGGAACAATAAAATAGTGCAGCTTATTCATACGAGAAAAGTAACGGTTTGTAAGGTTCAATTGTTCATGACTTTAGGAGTCGCCCCACAGATTTTTACAGATCTTTGCCCAGTATATGAAACAACAATATGAAGAGGTTCTCACCAAGTATATACCCCTGCCGACGGTTGAACGGATTGCCGGGCTGATAATTTTTTTCGGCGTACACCTTCGTATAACACGTGAACGAAGCACGAAGCTTGGCGATTTCCGGCCTTCCGAAGGTGTTCGTGGACATAAGATTACAATAAACCACAATCTCAACCCGTACGCTTTTCTGATCACATTAGTTCACGAGCTCGCCCATTTTGTTAACTGGAACAGCCATGGTGATTCGGTGAGGCCGCATGGATCTGAGTGGAAGCATCATTTTAAGGAGCTAATGGATCCATTTTTAAATCACGATGTGTTCCCGGAAGAGGTGCTACATGTGGTTAGAAAATACTTGAGAAATCCGGCAGCAAGCAGCTGTGTTGATGAGGATCTGCTGAGAGCACTAAAGTTATTCGACAGCGAGCAAACGCTTTTGTTGGAAGACATCCCACAGAATGCGCTGTTCAGACTGAAAACTGGAAGAGTTTTCAGAAAAGGGGAACAAAGAAGAAAATATTTTACGTGTCTGGAGTTAGATTCCAGGAAACAATACCTTGTAAATCCTTTGGCTGAAGTAGAGTTATTAGGGGAAAGGAGCTGAATTTACTTAATTTGCATACATTAACTCAATAAGGGAGATATGAGCGTAGAACAATTGCATCACCAGCAGGCTTTTCCCGTATCCAGGATGGCTGAAAATCTCCAGGGGTCTGAGATCATAAAGCTTGCCGGAGAGATAAATGAAAAGATTCGCAAAGGAGAAAAGATTCACAATTTCACGATAGGGGATTTTGATCCTGAAATGTTCCCTATTCCCTCCGAACTCAAGCAAGAGATCGTTAAGGCCTACTACGAAAATCACACGAACTACCCTCCCGCCAACGGGGTCTCGAGTCTTAGAGAAGCAATTGCGCGGTTCATAAAAGCATTTCAAGGACTCGACTACGACCCCGAAGATTATCTTGTTGCAGGCGGTGCCCGGCCTTTGATCTACGCTGTATTTCAAACGATCGTTGACCCTGGCGACAAGGTGGTTTTTCCTGTTCCGTCGTGGAATAATAACCATTATACACATCTGGGGAATGCAATTCAGGTGGCTATCGAAACAAGTCCGGAAAACAATTTTATGCCCTTGGCAGAGGAGCTAAGGCCATATCTTTCAGACGCATCTCTTCTGGCGTTGTGTTCCCCATTAAACCCTACAGGGACAACTTTTACAAAAAGCGGACTTCTTGAAATTTGTCAATTGGTGTTGGAGGAAAACCAGCGGCGCCCTGAAGGGGCGAAACCGTTGTACCTTATGTATGACCAGATATACTGGACATTAACCCATGGGGAGACGCGGCATGAGGACCCGGTTTCATTGATGCCTGAGATGCGGCCGTACACGATCTTTATTGACGGTTTGTCTAAGGCCTTTGCAGCCACAGGGGTGAGGGTTGGATGGGCATTTGGCCCTTCGGCCATTATTGAAAAGATGAAGAGCATATTGGGCCACGTAGGCGCATGGTCGCCAAAAGCAGAGCAAGTTGCATCTGGTATCTATCTTTCCAACCAGGACCAGGCAATTTCCTTCGTAAACAGATTAAAACACGATGTGCAGGAACGCCTTCAGGGGTTTTATGAGGGGTTCAGCGTTTTAAAAAGTGAAGGATATCCGGTAGATGTAATTGCTCCGCAGGCTGCGATATACCTTACGGTAAAAATAGATTTGCGTGGAATGTATAAGCCCGATGGCAGCGTTCTCAAAACTACAGCCGAAGTAACTCAGTATTTGCTCGATGCAGCAGGAGTGGCGATTGTCCCGTTTTATGCTTTTGGAGCCTCACAGGATTCTGCCTGGTACCGGCTCTCAGTTGGCACGGCACGGGTTGCGCAGATAAAGGAGGTGATTACATCTATTCGTACTTGTATTGAACAATTAAAATGATTTCGGGAGAATAATATTCATGCAGAAGAATCACCACCAGTATTGCGTAATTATGGCGGGAGGCCTGGGCACCCGTTTCTGGCCAATGAGCCGGCACCAGCGCCCGAAGCAATTTCTGGACGTCCTCGGAACCGGGCGGACCTTATTACAGCAAACGGTAGACAGGTTTGAGAAAATAATTCCAAAGGAGAATATTTTCATTGTAACCAATAAGAGCTATAGCGAGCTTGTTAATGAACAGGTTCCTGGGTTAAATGAACATCAGATATTGCTTGAGCCATCACGCAGAAATACGGCGCCGTGCCTTGCTTATGCGGTGAGCAAAATTGAAGTGAAAGATCCGGAAGCCGTTATAGTTGTTGCGCCTTCCGATCACCTTATTGTTAAAGAAGATGCGTTTCTTGATCAGATAAAAAAGGGGTTTCATTTCGCTACCGAAAACAATGCAATCATTACGCTGGGAATCAGGCCAGGCAGACCAGATACTGGTTACGGGTATATCCAGTTTATTCCCGATGAATCAGATGACGGGAATGTTTATAAAGTTAAAACGTTTATTGAAAAGCCCAACCTTGAGCTCGCGACTTCATTCGTTAGTAGCGGCGAATTTCTTTGGAATTCCGGCATTTTCATCACTTCAATTCCGACCATCCAAAGTGCATTTAAATTATTTCTTCCGGAGATGTACGCTGTTTTTCAGGAAGGGAAGCTAGGTTATCATAACGAAGGGGAAGCGAAGTTTCTGGAGCTTGCTTATGCTCAATGCACGAATATTTCAATTGACTACGGAATCATAGAAAAGGCTCAGAATGTTTTTGTAATTCCTTCTGATTTTGGATGGTCCGATCTCGGAACCTGGGGTTCATTGTACGACAACTCTTCAAAAGACTCAACCGGAAATGCTATTTCCGGTAAAAGAGTCATGCTTTACGACAGTCACAACTGCATTGTTAATATGCCGAAGGACAAGCTCGTTGTTATTCAAGGCCTGGAAGATTATATCGTTGTTGAGTCCCAGGGGATACTCCTGATCTGCAAAAAGGAAAACGAGCAGGATATCCGGCAAATGGTTTCGAACGTAAAGACACACCTGGGAGAGGATTTCGTCTGATCTACTGCCGCACGAACATAAAAAAGGCCCCTGGTTAAGGAGCCTTTTTTATGTAAGCATGGAGGTTAAACAATCAGTGAATTATCTTTAGAACTCCCACAAATCGTGCTCAAAAATGACAATCTCATCTTTGATCCGATTTGATTCGAGCAACGCGTCAAGCCCTTTCTTATATTCATTTATCGCGCGGTCGTATACATTTTCTTCCTTGATGATATAGCTGCTAAATTGTCGCTTCCAGAAGATATCATCAAATGTTCGACGCTCTGAACCATTCACCCGGTTAAATACATCGTACTGAGCTAAAGTGGCGCGGGCATCAGGAAAATATACCCAAAAAAGGTACTTATCTCCCTTTTCCTTGTCTTCCTGCTCATACAACGGGCATATTCCAAGAATACGCACATCAAGCATAGAACGCTGACGATCAAAAAACCATTCTTCTTTAAGAAGGATTTTCTTAACGCGGTTGGATTGGAAATCCTCTACGAAGGGCTGATAATACA
>Ga0105044_10009327_pt1 | contig 13442 bp, 10 predicted proteins | sample MAT01_FD_78092 | JGI IMG/M metagenome (GOLD analysis project Ga0105044, IMG submission 78092) | Freshwater microbial communities from Lake Fryxell liftoff mats and glacier meltwater in Antarctica - MAT-01 | ecosystem: Environmental > Aquatic > Freshwater > Ice > Liftoff microbial mat | place...
GCGGACTTGGAGACGAAGTCGCGATTCGCCTTGATGCGAACGGATCCTGGAGCCTCGATGAAGCGAGCCGGATCCTCGGGGAGGTCGAACCACTCGGCATCGAATTGGCGGAACAACCGGTTGGCACACTCGAACAGATGGCAGATCTGAAGCAGCGGACGACGATTCCGATCGTGGCCGACGAATCCGTTTCCAGCCCTGACGAAGCCGAGGATGCCGCCCGGCTTTCGGCCTGCGACGCGGTGACGGTCAAGCTGAGCAAGATCGGCTCGCTCGACGTTCGCCTCGGTAATCACCTGCCCACCTACCTCTCCAGCGCCCTTGACGGCCCGGTGGGAATTGCGGCCGCAGCCCATGCCGCCCAGGCCCTCCCCCGTTACGGTCCATGGTCGACGGTCTCACACGGGCTCGCGACTGAGCGGCTCTTCTCGTCGACGATCGCCGAGCAGGGATTCCTGCTCGATGGTCCATTGCTGCCGGTGCCTTCCGGCAACGGGCTTGGCATAACCATCGATGAAGCCGCCCTCGCGGTCCACCGCCTCTAGGCTTCGTCCGTGGATCCGACCAACACCAATACGGCGCTCGCTTCCGTTTTTGCCGAGGAGCTCGAGCGCTCAGGGCTGAAGCAGGCCGTCATCTCCCCCGGTTCACGCTCGACCCCCCTGGCAGTGGCGCTCTGGAGGCAGCCGGGCATCGAAGTCACCGTCGCCCTCGACGAACGCTCTGGTGGGTTCTTCGCGCTCGGCGCGGCCCAGGCGAGCGGCCTGCCGGTCGCAATGATCTGTACCTCCGGAACGGCGGCCGCCAATTACCACCCCGCGGTGGCCGAAGCGGACCTCTCGGCCGTGCCCCTGATCGTGCTGACTGCGGACCGCCCACCGGAACTGCGAGATATCGGCGCCGGCCAGACGATCGATCAGATCAAGCTCTTCGGCTCCGCCGTCCGCTGGTTCACCGAAGTCGGCAGCCACGAAGCCGATGATGACGGCCTGATCCATTTCCGCTCAACTGCGTGCCGCGCATACGCTCAGGCAGCGGGCGACCCCCGCCCCGGCCCGGTCCACCTGAACTTTCCTTTCCGTGACCCGCTGGCCCCGATCGAGGTTGCCGGGGCTTTCACTGCCACATCCGAGCTCGCCGTCGAAGGACGCGGAAGCGGTCCGCTGACCGAAGTCGTGACCGGACCACCGGCCGTCACCAGCTTGACCGTCGAGCGGATCGTCGCTCTGATCGCATCAAGCGAGAGGCCACTGATCGTTGCCGGGCGCCAGACGGATACGGGCATTCGCCTGCCACTTGCCCGGATCGCCGAACGCATCGCGGCACCGATCCTCGCTGAGCCGACATCACAGCTCAGGTCAGGTCCCCACGACCGCAACCGGATCGTCGCCCACTATGGACGGATCGCCGATTCCGCCCCACCGGAGCTTGCCCCGGACCTGATCCTGCGTTTCGGGGATATGCCTACCTCGAAGCCGCTGCGGACCTGGCTCGCCTCTCTGGATGAACTGACCCAGGTCGTGGTCGACCCCCTGAACGGCTGGAACGAACCAACCCGCACAGCCGACCTGATCGTGCGCACCGACCCTGAAAAGTTGCTCCACCTGCTCGAGACCCGGCTGGAACCATCCACCGGCTCAACCTTTTGTGACTCCTGGCTGGAAGCCGACCGGATCGAGGCCGCCGCTTTCGATCCGGGGCAGTCACCTGGTGGCCTGGTCGCCGTCGATGTCCACCGTGCGATTGCCGGGCACGGCCGGGACGGCGACATCGTCTACACCGCATCGAGCATGCCGATCCGCGACCAGGAGGCCAGCCTGCCCCCGGCCGGTACCGACATCCTCTACCTGGCCAACCGTGGTGCCAACGGGATTGACGGCCTGCTCGCCTCCGGGATCGGAGCAGCGGTGGCAACCGGGCGACCGGTAACCGTGATCACCGGCGACCTCGGTTTTCAGCACGACCTCGGAAGCCTCGCCCTTGCCAGTGAATCGAAGGCCCCGGTCAGCATCGTTGTGCTCAACAACGGCGGCGGCGCAATCTTCTCGAAGCTCCCGCAGAAACAGAGCATGGATCCGGCCGAGTTCGACGTCCTGTTGACCACACCAAGCGAACTGGACCTGCAGGCGGCCGCCGCGCTCTTCGGCCTCGACTACTTTCTCATCACCGGCCTCGACCAGCTGCCCGCCGCCCTGGAAGCGGGCACCGCAGTCATCGAAATACCGGTCCCTGCCTGAGCACCGAACGGAGCCAGGCCGATCCGTTCCAAGCCGGGTCAGCCACCGATCAGCGGCAGCAGGGCCCCGAGCTTGATTTCGGTCTCGGCCAGTTCGGCAGCGGGATCGGAATCGGCCACCACGCCAACCCCGGCATACAGGTGGGCTTCGCGATCACGCAGCAGGGCACTGCGCAGAGCGACGCAGAACTCCCCGTCACCGGATCCGTCCATCCAGCCGACCGGGGCTGCGTACCAGCCACGGTCCATTCCTTCGACTTCGACCATCACCCCTTCAGCTCTCTTCCAGGGCTCACCACCAACGGCGGGTGTCGGGTGCAGCAGACCGGCAAGTTCGATTGCCGTCCTGGGTGCGGAGAGCTGGGCGATCACCGGAGTAGCGAGGTGCTGGATGTTGGCGACCTTGATGATCTCCGGTTCTTCGGCCGCTTCTACCCAGACACTCAACCGGCTCAGGGCTTTGACTATCCGTTTGACGACGAGGTCCTGTTCCCCCCTGTCCTTCGCGCTGTTCAGCAGCTTCTGGGCAAGGTGGTCATCGACCGCGGGGTCTGAGCTCCGACGGGTGGAGCCGGCAAGAGCGACAGTGGAAACACCCCGGCCGACGCAGCGCACGAGCAGTTCCGGGCTGGCACCGATAAAGGCTGCCTCCGGTGTGCCGACGCAGAAGTTGAAGCAGGAAGGGAATCCTTCCCTCAGGGCGGCGAAAATAGCCGCCGGGTCATGGGCGGATCCAGCTCGAACCACAACTTCCCGGGCCAGAACGACCTTTTCTATCTCACCCGACCTGATTCGCGATACAGCCGCCGCCACCGAACTTTCGAACTCCTCCGGTGACTTGACGCTTTCGATCGCGGGCCGCTGGGTCGGATGCGGGTCGATCATGCCGAGATCCTCTTCGACCAGCCCGTTGACCCGGGTGACCAGGCGGTTGGCGAGGGCATCAGGATCCGCTCCCGGTCCGACCATGGCGTTCACGGTCAGCACTACCCGCTCGCCGTTCCGTTCGAAGGAGAGTTCCGGCAGGGTCATCGCTGCCGGTCGGAAGGATGACCAGGTCGATCCAGCGGCACCGTCATCGGAGAAAGCGAACCCCCCGGTCCATATCGGTCCGGTCCGCTCGACCGTTCCGGACGAACTGCGAATCACGGCGTCACCTGACAGGTGGGCGCATTCGGCGGCCACTTCACTGAAACGGTCCTTGCCGCGCGAGACCACGCTGTGGGCCTCACCGAGAGCGGCCAGAGCGAAGTCCCGGTCCGGCTGCTCCCAGCAGAACCAGGCTTCATTGGCCCGCCTCGAAGAGAAAACCGTGGCTATCGGGTCACTGACTTCGACTTCGACCGAAACCGATGCGACCCGCTGCCGTCCGGGGACATAGGCCTCGGCAACAGCCCCGGCTATCAGCCCGTGAAGCTCCGTCGTGTCGAGAGCCACAGAACCATTCCCTCGGCTCAATCGCCGCCGCGGGCGAGCGCCACTTCTCCGGTGCGCACCATCTCGAGCAGACCGTGCGGGCGCAGCATCGATTCGAAAGCTTCGATTTTGTCGTGGGAGCCGGTTACTTCCACGATCAGGGCCCGCCGGGATACATCGACGATCTTGGCCCGGAATATCTCCGCAAACTGGACGATCTCCGCCCGGTTCTCAACCGCGGCCGAAACCTTGAACAGCGCCATCTCACGGGCAACCGAGCCATCGGGTTCCATGTCGCGAATCTTCAGCACGTTGATCAGCTTGTGAAGCTGCTTGGTGACCTGATCGATCGGGTGCACGGCACCATCGAGGGTCAGCGTGATTCTCGAGATCGCCGGGTCTTCGGTCGGCCCGACTGCCAGCGTGTCGATGTTGAAACCGCGCCTGGAGAAGAGGCCCGCCACCCGGGCGAGCACGCCGGGACGGTTCTCGACCAGAATCGAAAGCACGTGTTTGCGCCCGGAAAGCGTGCGGCTTGCCTGGAGGTCCTCGAGCCTGACCATGTCTGCGGAGCCCATCAGCCGACCATGTCCCTGGCAGCGTTGCCGGCCGGAATCATCGGGTAACAGTTCTCCCGCGGACTGGTCCGAACGTCCAGCAGGGCGGGACCGTCATGGGCGAGGGTCGCTTCCATCATCTCTTCGAGGTCGGCGTTGTCCTCACAGCGCATGCCTTTGGCACCGAACGCTTCAGTCAGCTTGACCCAGTCGGGGCTGGGGCCGTTCTCGACCCCGCTGTAGCGCTCATCCCAGAAAAGCTCCTGCCATTGGCGGACCATTCCCATGAAGCCGTTGTTCTGAAGGAAAATCTTGACCGGGATGTTCTCGTTGACCGCGGTTGCGAGTTCCTGGATGTTCATGATCAGCGAGCCGTCCCCGGCGAGGCAGACAACCTCCTCGTCGGGGCAGGCGACCTTGGCGCCGATCGCGGAAGGCAGGCCGAAGCCCATCGTGCCGAGACCGCCGGAGTTGATCCACTTGCGGGGCTTGTTGAAGCCGTAGTACTGGGCGGCCCACATCTGGTGCTGACCGACGTCAGAAGTGATGATCGCGTCACCGCCGGTGACCTTGTGCATCATCTCGACCATGAACTGCGGCTTGATCTCGCCTTCGGTTCCCGGTTCGTAGGCCAGCGGGTACTCGTTCTGCCAGGCCTTGATGCGGCTCCACCAGCCGTCCAGACGCGCCGAATCCGTCTGCAGGGACTGGTACTCGCGGGTCAGCTTGGGCAGGACCCGTTTGGCGTCGCCGACGATCGGGATGTGGGCGGGCACGTTCTTCGAGATCTCGGCCGGATCAACGTCGATGTGGATGAACTTCGCGTTCGGGGCGAACTCCGAGAGCTTGCCGGTGATGCGGTCGTCGAAACGAGCGCCGATCGCGATGATCAGGTCGGCTTCGTCCATCGAGTAGTTCGCGGTGCGGGTTCCATGCATGCCGAGCATGCCGAGCCACTGCCCATGATCGGCCGGGAACGCCCCGAGTCCCATCAAAGTCGAAGTGATGGGGAACCTGTCGGCCATCACGAACTCGCGCAGCTCTGCCGACGCTTCGGCGTTGATCACTCCACCGCCGGAATAGACGATCGGGCGTCTTGAGTTGGCAATCGCCTTGGCGGCGATCCGGATCTGCTTCGAGTTGCCTTCCAGGTTCGGCCTGTAGCCGGGCAGGTTGATCGGTTCGGTGCGGGTCCGATAGTCGATGTCTTCCCGGGCGAGGTCGTTCGGCACGTCCAGCAGGACGGGTCCGGGACGACCGGACGATGCGATGTGGAAAGCCTCGTGGACGTATTCGGGGATCTGCGCGGCTTCGGTGACCAGAAGTGAGTGCTTGACGATCGGCAGGGTGATCCCGACGATGTCGGCTTCCTGGAAACCATCGGTGCCGATGAGTTCGGTCCGGACCTGACCGGTGATGAAGACGGTCGGGACAGAATCCATCATTGCGTCGGCGATTGCGGTGACCAGATTGGTGGCGCCGGGGCCGGAGGTTCCGAAAGCGACACCGGTCCGGCCGGAGGCGTGGGCGTAACCCTCGGCGGCATGACCACCCGCCTGTTCATGCATTACCTGTACGTGCCGCAGATCGGCGTCGACCAGCGCGTCATAGGTGGGCAGGTTTGCTCCACCGGGTATGCCGAAGATGTGGTCAACACCTTCAGCTTGGAGGGACTCGAACAATGCGTCTGCGGCTCTCATTGGACAAGCAATCCTAGCAATGCAGGGAGCTGCGCAGTAACGCGTTAATCAAGTGTGCTGGGCGACCGAGAGCGCGCCGCCCTCGAGCTCGCCCGGATTCCACTTGGTACGCGGCGTAAGAGCGCGTTCAATGACCCGGTCGCGGTAGCGGTCGATCACGTGCAGGACGGACTTGACCAGTTCGTCACCGAGCGGGTGCGGCTCGAGGCCGAGGTCGAGCAGCTTCTGGTTGGAAGCGTTGTAGTAATGGTGCTCGAGTTCGACCCGCGGGTTCGGGTAACTCTCGATTTCGACCTTGTGGCCGACTTCCGCGGCGCTCTTCTGGACCAGCGCGGCGAGGTCGGTGACCGAAAACTGCTCGGTGAACTGGTTGAAGACCCGGTACTCGCCCCTTTCGGCCGGGTTCATCGCAGCGAGCTCGACGCAGCGCAGCGTGTCCTTGATGTTCAGGTAGCCGCGGGTCTGGCCGCCGGCCCCGTAGACGGTGAGCGGATGCCCAACCACGGCCTGCACGCAGAAACGGTTGAGCACCGTGCCGAAGGTCTCGTCGTAGTCGAAACGGGTCATGAGGCGATCGTCCCGCAGCGTCTCGTCAGTTTCGATGCCGTAGACGACGCCCTGGTTCAGGTCGGTCGCCCGCAGGCCCCACACCCGGGTGGCAAAATGAACGTTGGTCGAATCATGAACCTTGGAGCAGTGGTACAGCGAGCCCGGCAGCTTGGGGAAAGGAAGCGTGTCTTTGCGGCCGTTGTGCTCGATCTCGATGAAGCCCTCTTCGATATCGATGTTGGGTGTGCCGTACTCGCCCATCGTGCCGAGCTTGATCAGGTGGGCGTCAGGTACGTGGGCCCTCATGGAGAAGAGCAGGTTGAGCGTGCCGATGACGTTGGTCTGCTGGGTTTCGACCGCCGTCTGGCGTGAACGCATGGAGTAAGGGGCCGAAGGCTGCTCGCCATAGTGGATGACCACTTCCGGTTTGCAGTCGGCAACGACGGCGTCGAGGAACTCGCCGTCTTCGATGCACCCGACCCGGGCGTCGATGCGACGACCGGATATCGACTCCCAGACTTCGATCCGGTCCTCCAGGGAGGAAATCGGCGTCAGGGAGTCGGTCGACTGCTCCAGGTGCCAGCGCCTCCTGGCGAAGTTGTCGACGATCGTGACTTCATGACCGCGGTCTGAAAAACGCATTGCCGTGGGCCATCCGAGATAACCATCACCGCCGAGAACAAGGATTCGCATAGACGCGGCAGATTACCGCAAGAGCATGGGGAATCTAGGATCGCCCTCTTGCGTTACCTCGCCCTCACGCTGATCATCATTGCCGGCCTCGTCCTGAGGGTCGACCACGCATGGCAGGGCAGCGCGGAGAATCTGCCCGACTCGGCCGCCTATGAACGGATCGCCCGCGGGCTCCATGAGCGAAGCGAGTTCGAGCAGGTCGGGCCAGGGACACCGGCCCACCCCCAGCCCGCTTCCAACTACAGCCCCGGCCTGCCACTGCTTGCCGGTGGAATTTTCGAAGTCGCGGGCGACGACGTGCGGCTGGTTCGTTTGCTGCTTGCCCTGATCGGCACGCTCGCTGTCCCGCTTACCTACCTGATTGCGGTCCGCCTCTGCCCCTTTCCACCGGAATCTGTGTGGCCGGCTGCCGCCGGACTCACTGCCGCGGCGATCTGCGCCTTCTACCCCACCTTGATCTCCTACTCGGAGATGCTGCTGACCGAACCACTGGCCGGGACCCTGATCGCCGGGGGTGTCCTGGCCATGCTCAGGGCCCGCGATCAGGAGCGGATGGCTGCCTGGCTCGGCGTCGGACTGCTGCTGGGCATGGCCACGATGGTCCGGCCCGAGTACCTGCTGGTCTTCGGCCTTGTCGCCGCCACGCTGATCGTGGTCGAGCGTCGAGGTGGCGTCGGGCATGCCGTCGCGCCGGTCGCTGTGATGCTGCTCGGCCTCTGCCTCGTGATCGCTCCCTGGACCATCCGCAACGTGGCCGAATACGGACGCCTGGTTCCGCTGTCCACCGGTGGTGGACAGACCCTCTATTCCGGCAGCTACCTGCCATCCGGTGGCAACCCGACCAAGGTGCTGCCCGACCTGCTCGAGCGGCAACCCGCAATCAGGGCCGAGATCGAAAGGCAGAACCTGCTCAGCGGCGAAGGACCGGAGTCGGTGACACCTGAACGGGCGTTTGCGCTGGTGGCCGCGCGAACCCTGCCCCGCCTGAACGCTGATGAAGCCCTGTCGAGGCTGGGACAGGAGAGGTACAAGAATGAGCTTCGGGAGAATCCGGCCGGACTCGCGGCTTTCCTGGGCCACAAGGTGCTGAGGATCTGGTGGCGTGGGCGGTCGGACCTGATGCAGCACTTTGCCGGTCCTCTGGCCCACCGGCTGATCATCGTGGCCGCGCTTGCCGGTCTGGCCCTGCTGGCGTTCAGAAAGAGGCCTGAGTTCTGGATTCTGGCCACCGTGCTGGTGTCCGTGACCCTGATCGGAACCATCCTTGTCGCCACACCCAGGCGGGCGCTCGTACTCTGGCCACTGGTCTCGGCCCTTGCCGGGATCGGGATGACTGGTGCGCTCGCCCTTGCACGCGGGTGGCTTCAGCGCCGGAGCAACCCCGGTGCCATAGCCTGACCGGCCCGGATGTCGCAGACCACGAACCCAGACAGCTCTACCTTTTCCCGCCTGATCGCACGGCATGGCAGGTTGACCCTGATCGCCCTCGCGGTGATCCTGATCGCCGGTTTCGGCCTGCGCATGGACAAAGTCGTCAACCCGCTGGCCGAACCCGGAGATGACGCATTCGCTTACCGCGCCCTGGCCGAATCGCTTTACGAAGAACAGAGCTTCGGTGGGCCGGACTTCAATACGCCGAGCGACTGGTCCCCGGGTGCGCCCCTGTTTTACGCGGGTGCCTACTACGTCACCGGCGGGGTACGGGACGGGGTCGGCCGTGGTGTGCAGGCACTGCTCGGCACGGCCGCCATCGTGATCGCTTTCCTGCTGGCCCTCAGTTTGAGCCGGAGGCGATCGGCGGCCCTGCTGGCGGCCGCATTCGTCGCGTTTTACCCACCTTTCATCCATTCGACCGGCGCTCTGATGAGCGAGCCACCGGCGATTTTCACCCTGCCCGCCGCTGTGCTCGCGTTCCTCTGGGCTGACTCGAGGGGTTCGCCATGGGCCTGGCTGCTGCCGGGTTTTCTTTTTGGCCTGACCACCCTGATCCGGCCCGAGTACCTCGCGGTCGCTTTCGCTTTCGGCATTCTGCTCCTGGTTCGCCGGTGGTCGGCGGCGCGGCCCGACCGGCGGATACAGCTTCGCAGTGCGCTTCTTGGCGGACTTGCCTTCGGAGTGGCGGTATTCGTGCCGATCGTGCCGTGGACCGTGCACAACTACGTAACGCTCGACCGTTTCGTTCCGCTGACCACAGGCAGCGGCAAAGCAACCTTCGTCGGCACCTACCTGCCGGCCGACGGTGAGTACCAGCAAGTCAAGGCCGAGCTCCACGAGACGTACACGGGCGAGTCGCTCGACCCCGATTCGGATGAGCTCGAAGCAGTGGATCCGGTCCCGCTCTTCGATCGCGAGGCCGAGTCCGCCTATCCCGGCCTGTCCCGCGACGCCGCCCTGGGCCGTATCGGCAAGGACAACTTCGGGAAGTATCTGAAGGAGGATCCGCTGGGTTACGCCGGTATGACCGTGCGCAAAGTCGGACGCATGTGGGGCACCGGCATCGGTGAAGTGATGTCAGGTTCGCTCGGATCGCTGGTCCAGAAAGCACTCGTGCTGGCCGGCCTGGCAGGCCTGGGCCTGCTCGCGTGGCGCCGTCGCTGGGAGGCAATCGCGATGGGTATTCCGGTGGTGGTCGTCACCGCCGTCGGGGCGCTGACCCTCGCCCCGCCCCGCCGCAATGAGATCCTGATGACGCTCGTGCTGCCGCTCGCGGCCTTAGCCTTAGCCGACGCCGCCGTCTGGATTCGCGGACGGATCGACGGACCCCGACCAGAAATCGAAGAAGCCGCATGACCTACGCCTCGATATTCCCAGCCCAGATGACCGCGTTACGCACGACCGGCCTGGTCATCGCCATCCTGATGATCGCTTTTGCTGTGATCCGCCGGCGCGAGATGCGAAACGCTGATGTGCTGTTGCTGCTGGCAGCCGGTTTCGGCCTGGCGATCGTCTCGGGGACCGAGCTGACCGACCGGCTGCTTTCCGCACTTTCGTTCGAGCGTGGCAACGGCGGCCGTATCCTCGGACTGGCCGTTTTCGCGATCATCATCCTCTTCATGATTTCGATGCGGGCGCTTTCGGTCAGTGCCCGGAACACCCGTCAGATCTCGGCGGTGCTGGTAGGGATCGCTTCCGAGCAGTTCCGGACGGAAGGACATCGCAAACTGTTCCGCAACCGGATCGCGATTGTAATTCCGGCATACAACGAAGCCGACAACCTCGGCTACGTTCTCGACCAGATCCCGAACGAGGTCTGCGGTCTGCCGACCGCGGTCCTGGTCGTTGATGACGGCTCGCGGGACGGTACCGAAGAAGTCGCCGCAGCCCATGGTGCGGTCGTCGCCCGACACGTGGTCAACCGCGGCGGTGGCGCTGCCCTGAGGACCGGATACCGGCTGATGGTCGACTCCGAGTCGACGATCGTGGTCACCCTCGACGCCGACGGCCAGCACCTGCCTTCGGAGATGCCCGCCCTGGTCCAGCCCGTGCTCGACGGCGAAGTCGACGTCGCCCATGGCTCCCGGGTGCTCGGCCACGCCGACAAGAACCATTTCGCCCGTGAGCTCGGCATCGTCTTCTTCAACCGTCTGGTCTCGTTCATCACCCGGACCAAGGTCTCCGACTGCTCGAACGGTTACCGCGCCGTTCGCACCAGCGTCCTGCCGCAGCTCGTGCTGAAGCAGGAACAGTTCCACACCTCCGAGTTCATGATCGAAGCGATCAAACGAGGCATCCCGGCGAAAGAGGTGCCGGTCACTGTCGAAGCACGGCTACATGGCCACTCGAAGAAGCCGGCCGTGTTCCGCTACGGGGTCGGTTTCGCCAACGCGATCATGCGGACCTGGCTCCGGTAGCACGGCAGGTAGTGGAACGCGGCCGACCGTGCCGCCTATTTTGGCGGGGGCATGCGGGTTTCGGAAGGGTCAGGCAGGTACAGGTCCAAGCCACACCGTGGACAGACCTGGACGTACAGCTTGAGAATCTTGTTGCAGTTGGGACACTGGCGTTCCGGTTCGGTGTCTTCGTTGCGGTAGAGCACGACCGCGATCAGGCCGAGGCCCGGCAGGACACTGCCGACCAGGAACCAGATGAAAAAAGAGCCGCCTTTGGCACGGCCGATGACCCCGGTGGCGACACCGAAGAGAATCGAGAGGAAAACCCATTCGAAGCCCATGCGGCCATTCTCCCCCAAGCGGCGTTTCACCGTCCCCGAGGCAGGGACTTGACGGACGGTGGACAATATGGATGTAGGGGAAACAAAGCATTGAAGAGCACCGGGTATAAAGTATTGGCGCGGTGGTCGTGGCAAGGGACATTCTTTGAAGACAGCTAACAAACGGCGACGCCGCGGGGTTACGACCTACAGACGCAAGAGGTGGGTCGACTCGGGCGAAGGCGTCGTCCACAAGAAGACCAAAATCATCCGGGTCAGGGGCAGCCGCAAGCCGCCGCGCAAGGATCCCGGGCCGCGTCCCCTCCCCCGTCCCCAGCGACCACGGAAGCCGACGCCACCTCAACCTTTCGGGACGTACCGGGGGGAGTTCGGCCGTCTCGAGGCGACCCGTCTGCTCAACCGTGCCGGGTTCGGTCCGGCGCCGGGCCAGGCCGAGAAGCTCGCCCGCATGGGAATGGAGAAAGCGGTCCTCTCCCTGACCCGGCCCAAAGGCAAAGCCAGGCTGATCGGTGCCGCCCCAAAGGATGGTGACGGCCTGCCCCTGGCCCCGGCCGACGCCTGGGGGCACGACCACCTCTGGTGGCTCGACCGCATGGTCCGGACCAACCAGCCCTTCGCCGAACGCATGACCCTGATCTTCCACGACTGGTTCGCGACCTCCAACGCGAGCGTTTCGCAGCAGCAGCAGATGATCGACCAGTACTGGACGATCAAATCCCACGTGAACGGCAGCTTCGAATCGATGCTGCTTGACCTCACCAAGGACCCGGCGATGCTGCAGTGGCTCGACGGCGGAAGCAACAACCGCTGGTCCCCGAACGAGAACTACGCCCGGGAAATGATGGAACTCTTCACCCTGGGAGCCGACCGCGACGCCTATTCAGAGGACGACATCCGCGAAGCAGCCCGGGCTCTCACCGGCTGGACCTACGACTGGGTCGACGACGTCGGCACGATCAACTTCCGCTATGAATCCGACGACCACGACCCCGGCACCAAGTCAATCTTCGGCAAACGCGGGAATTGGCAGTGGGACGATGTCTGTCGGTTCTGCGTCGAGCATCCGCTCCACCCCGGTTTCTTCGTCGAGAAGCTCTGGAGCTACTTCGTGCCGACCGGACCGGACAGGAGTACGAAGAAGGCCCTGACCTCGATCTATCTGAAAAGCGGCCGGCGTATCCGGCCAGTGGTCGAGGCGATCCTGATGCATCCCGACTTCTACCGTTGCGGACCGATGGTCAAACCCCCGGTGGTGTTCGCGGCCTCGCTGATGCGTGCCCTCGAACTGACGATCGAGACCGAGGACTGGACCTGGCTCAGTTCGTCCGCCGGCCAGCAGCTCTTTTATCCGCCCAACGTCTCTGGCTGGGACGACGAGCGCTGGCTCGACACCTCGACGGTAAGGGCCCGCTGGCTGATGGTCACGATCGCCCTCGATTCGAAACGTTACGACCCCTGGAACGAAGGCGATCCCTACCGCAGTACCGAAAACACCCGCCAGGCCCTCAACCGGGCGCTCGAGACCTTCGGCTGGCCGGCAATGAGGGCTGAACATCAGAAGGAATTGATCTCGATGTCGAACCGCATACGCGGCCGCATCACCGAAGAATGGCAGGACGCCCCCTACCGGGCGCTCCGCCAGAACGCGTTGCTCCAGCTGATCGCCGTCTCCCCTGACATGCAGCTCTCATGACCGTCTCCCCCCGACACTGCTGCGACGACTACACCCGCTCCCAGCTGATCCGGAACGCCGCCGCGCAGGCGGGCCAGGGGCTGCCGAGCATCGAGACGGGCATGCCCGACCCGGCCGGCACCGGACTGACCAGGCGGCATTTCCTGGCCCGGGCCTCCGGGCTGGCACTGGCCGTTTACGGCGCATCGAAGCTCCCAGTCTCGATCTTCGACGAAGGCATCGCCTCGGCAGCCCAGTCCGACCGGGTGATCGTCTCGATTTTCCTTGACGGCGGGGCCGACGCCCTCAGCATCCTCGCTCCGACCGGCCACCCGAAGTACTTCCAGCTGAGGCCGAACCTGGCCCTCAGCCCCGAGACCGGCACCGCGTTCTCCGAGGATCCGAGCCTTCGCTGGCATCCGGCCGCGGCCGGGCTGAGCCAGCTTCA
>Ga0105044_10009334_pt1 | contig 13434 bp, 12 predicted proteins | sample MAT01_FD_78092 | JGI IMG/M metagenome (GOLD analysis project Ga0105044, IMG submission 78092) | Freshwater microbial communities from Lake Fryxell liftoff mats and glacier meltwater in Antarctica - MAT-01 | ecosystem: Environmental > Aquatic > Freshwater > Ice > Liftoff microbial mat | place...
CGCCGGCGCGGAGGACGAGGGCCTCGGTGGGGAGGAGGGCGTGGAGGGATTCGACCTCGCGTCGGGTGCGCTCCATGGCGAGGTCTTCGAGCGCGCCCGAGAGGACGAAGAGGACCAGGAGAAGCGCACCCTCGGCGGGGTGGCCGATGTAGGCGGCGAGGGCCGCCCCGACGACCATGAGGACGTCGATGTCGAAGGCGCCGCCCCGCAGCGCCGCCAGGGCCGCGCGGCCGCCGTAGAGCATGCCGACCGCCAGGCTCGCCCACACGAGGGGCGTGGCCCACTGGGCGCCGAGGCGGGGAAGGACGAAGCCCGCGGCGAGGAGGGTGGCCGCGACGATCGCGGCGACCAACTCGCCGCGCGGGGTGAGGAAGGGCGCCCAGGGCGGCGGGGCGGGGTCGGCGGCGGGGCGGAGGGCGGCGGGGGTGGGGGCGGGGGCGGCATCGTCGAGGGCGGACATCGCGGAACGCTAGAGGGGCCGGGGCCGGGCCGGGTTGAGAGGCGATCTCATGTGCGGCCGGGTGGGCGGTACAGTTGCGCGTGGCAGACGCCGTTGACAAGGCAGGGCTGGAACGGGTGGCCGCGGCGATCGAGCGGCTGTTGGCCGAGCGGCCCGAGTGGCGGGGCGTCGCGGGGGCGGTGGGTGCGTGGCTGGTCGGGGCCGCGGAGCGGGCGGCGGGCGATGCGACCGGGGCCGGTGGCGGGACGGCCGTGCCGGGCGCCATTCCGGCGGGGGTGTCGCCGAGGGCCGGGTCGCCAGCGTCCACGACCGATGAGCCGCTGACGAGTTGGATCGTGCCGACCGGGACCGCCACGACGGTGCCCTTCTCGCCCGCGCCGGCGCGGGTGCAGGGGCCCAAGATTTCGCCCGAGGCCGCCGCGGAGGCGTTGGAAGCGCGGCTGGGGAGTGGGATCACGGCTCCGGCGGCGCGGCCGGCGGGTGGGGGCGGACCGCCCCCTGCGGTGACGGACGTCGTGCAGCCGCTGGCGTGGGGGCAGCTCGAGGCGCGGTTCGCGCTCAAGGCGGAAGCATGCGACTTCGCGATCGAGCGCGAGAACGCGCTGATCGCGGGTGGGTCGGTGCTGGCGTTCCGGGACCGCTACCAGTCCTTCCTGGACCGGGCCCGGGAGCGGCACACGCACCTGTGGATGGCGGCGAGCTGGGACGAGCGGCACCGGCCGGGATCGCTCTCGCTCGCGGGACGGGCGTACGCGAATCTGGCGCTGGCGTGCCGGCTGGCCCGCGAATTTCCCGATGCGGACCGCCCGATGCTGGAGATGGTGGCCGAGGCGCAGTCGGCGTTGCGGGCGGTGCTGGGGACGCTTTTGATCGAGGACCGCGACCAGGTCGAGGTCTATGGGTGGCTGCGGGACATGACGCGCGTGACCGGGACGTACCTGGCGCGGCACATGGCGATGGACGCCATGGCCGACCCGGCGGCGTGGGCGGACCTGGGCGTCCGGCTGGAGGGCGAGCGCCTGCGGCGGCAGGACAAGGACCGCACCCGGCGCGGGAAGAAGCAGGCCCTGCAGAAGGTCGCGTACCACCTTCGCCTCCTGGGGAAGGGAACCCCCGACCCGTCGAACTGGTCGAAGATCGGGGAGGCGATCGGCGCGTTCGTCCAGTCGGGCGGGGCGGTGACCGCCCCCGAGCTGGCCGAGGCGCTGCGTCCGGCGGTGGCGCTGCTGGACACGATGGCGGAGGCGCCGGAGATCGACCCCCGCCTGCGAGCGGCGCTGGACGCCGCGCGGCCGCCCGAGGAGGCCGAGGAGGAGGCGGAGTCGCTGGCGAGCTGGGAGCGGAACCCGACGCCCGAGTTGCTGCGGACCCGTCGGTTCCTCAAGGGCAAGACGGTGGTGCTGGTGGGGGGCGAGCAGCGGGGCCCGGCGGAGGCGGCGCTGCGGCGGGCCTTCGAGCTGCGCGAGCTGAGGTGGCTGGGGCTGGGAGAGCACAAGTCGCTGGACCGCTTCGAGGCGGACATCGTCCGTCCGGAGACGGCCCTGGTCATCGTCATGATCAAGTTCTCGAGCCACTCGTACAAGGGCCTCAAGCCGATCTGCGAGCGGCACAACAAGCTCTTCGTGAGCCTCACGGGCGGCTATTCGCCGACCCAGGTGGCCCACCAGTTCATCGCGCAGAACGGCCAGCGGCTCGACGCCCTCGGCGTGACGTGAGGGGGACGACGACCGTCACGTCCGATCACTCACACGGGGGATGACCCCGGGCGCGAACTTCGCGGGGTCTTCGCGCCTTGCCCCTTGGCGCGTCGGCGGCGATGGGTATGCTCAATTCGCCGGGTTGTGTTCCGCGCGGCCGAGAGGCCGAACGGGTTCCCGGCGGACGCGTGCGAGCCTGACCCACATGTTCAACGCGTTGAGAATTCGCCCTGGTGTGCCGAGCACCCGGGCCCCTCGCGGTCCCCGCTGAGTCCGTCCCGGTGTACACCCGCCGGGCGTCAGCACCGCCCTCCACGGCACCCTCCGCGATCGGCCCGCACAACGACCCCCCCGCTCTCGAGCGGGGGGGTCGTTTTTGGACGGGGGCATGGAGACGGGGACCTGCGCGGCCGGTCAGCGCGGCTCGTCCGTCACGCCTAGGTCGCGGGTGGTGAAGAGGGCGTCGAAGATCAGGCCCGACCGCTCGACGTTCTCCCGGGCGCCTTCGAGGCGGTCGATCGTGGCGATGACCGCGAGGACCTCGGCGCCGCTGTCGCGCAGCGCCGCGGCGGCCTCGAGCGCCTGGCCCCCGGTGGTCGCCACGTCCTCGAGGAGGACGACAGTGTCGCCCTTGGCGAGGGCGCCCTCGAGCTGCTTGGAGGTGCCGTATTCCTTCTTCTTGTTGCGGACGAACACGCTGGGGAGGCCCGTGTGCAGGCTGGCGGCGGTGACGAGGGGGATGCCGCCCAGTTCGGCGCCCGCGAGGCGGACGACCTTGACGCCCGCGCGGGCCTCGACGCGGCGGACGTGCTCGGCGAAGAGGGGAGCGAGCTGGCGGAGGAGTTCCGGGCGGGTGGAGAAGAGGTACTTGTCGAGGTAGTACGAGCTGGTGCGGCCCGAGCGGAGCGTGAACGTGCCGCGGAGGAGGGCGACCTCGGCCAGGGCGCGGGCGAGGGACTGGACGTTGACGGCGGGGGTGGACATGGGTGGTAGGGTACGTGGCCGGGCAATGGGCGGGCGTGCCGGGCGTTGGGCGACGGCGTGAGGAGGCGGGCCATGCGGAATCAGGCGCGGGTGGGCGTGGCGATGGGTGTGATGGGCGTGATGGGCGTGATGGCGGGCGTCGCCAGCGGCCAGCCGGAGACGGCGAGGCCGACGCCGCCGCCCGCGACGGCGGAGGCGCCGACCCCCGCCGATCCCGGGGTGCTGGGCGGGCCGAGGATCGAGGCGCCCGCGAAGCCGGCGACGCTGGTGGAGCGGGACTTCGGAGGCTCGATGAAGACGCTCGAGACCTCGCCCGAGGAGGCGGCGCTCGGGCTGCTGGCGCTGAGCGACGAGGAGCGGGCGGCGACGCGAACGGTGCTCGACGAGCGGGCGGCGCTGCTCGACGCGGTGGTCGGGGGCAACCTCGGGGTGCTGCTGCGGCTGCAGGGGATCAAGGATGGCGCGGCCACGCCGGACCAGAGGGCGGCGATGGTCGAGCTGGCGGGGAAGTTGGGGGGCCTGCGGGCGCGCGGCCGGCTGGTGGACGAGTTGGCTGGGGTGCTCGGAGGGGAGAACGCCGCGGCGCTGCGGAGGATCGTCGAGGAGCATCGGGTGCAGGCGGTGAAGGACGGTCTGGAGGCGGCGCGCAAGGCCGGGGGGCCCAAGACGCGCGGGCAGATCGGCGCGAAGCTCACCCTGGACGCGCTGGGGAGCGAGATCCGCCGTTCGTACGACCGGCGGGCGGCGCAGGGCGGGGACCAGTTGGATGCGGCCATCGCGGCGGTCGAGGCGACGCCGGAGCAGGAGGGGAGGCTCCGGGCCATCGCCCTCGCCTCCTTCGAGAAGTCGCTCGGCAAGCCGACGCCCGCCCAACGGCGGGAGGTCTTCACGAAGCTCATGACGGAGCTCGACGCGCGGCAGAAGATGCTGCTCCTGAAGCACCTGTACGGCGGGTGAGGCGACTTGGGAGGGTCTGGGGTGCCACGGTCCCCGGCGTCGGGGCGGTGGACGCCCGACCTCCGAGCATGCCCGCACGCGGCCTGAGCCGGGCCGCGTGGCGGCAGGCGCGGTTTTTCCCTACTCGGACGTGAACAGATTGCCCCGATTGCCCACGGCGCGCGGCCGCGCGGCGCGGCCCGCCCTTTGGTGGGCGTTCGCGCCCACGCATCGCATCTTCCCGGTGAGAGACAAGCCGGCCCGCGGGAGACCGCGGCCGGATCACGCGGGCCCCGACGGATCGGGCCCGCCACGCCACGACGACCAGGAGTCGCCGGGCGATCACCCCGAGGAGAACCAAGATGCGCACGACCACCACCGCCTCGATTGCGACCACCGCCCTCATCGCCCTCGCGTCGGCGACCCACGCGGCGCCCACGTTCACCAGCATCATTCCCAACGGCGGCGAGCCCGGACACGCCGCGATCCTGCACACGCTGTACGGCGGGGCGTGGGTCTCCGACGGGGCGCTCGGCTTCACCAACGGCTCGATGGCGGTGGCCCGCGTCGCGGACGGGGGCGTGGGCTCGCCGCTGGGCCTGGTGAGCCCCCTGGGCGTCGCCGACGACGCCATCTGGGCGGGCGGCCCGGTCTCGGCCACGGCCCGGGCCCGCTTCGCCGGCGACAAGCACACCTTCGGCTGGATCGACGACACCCAGGCCGGACCGGCGTACCAGAGCGTGCTCAACACCAGCACGATGAACACGCCCGTCGCGTTCACGGTGAGCGCGAACTTCCGGTGGGCGCTGCGGGACACGACCATGGGGACGCTGTTCACGTCGCGTGCGTCGGACAACATCGATTCGCACGGCGCGGCCCGCGACCAGCTCGTGACGTATCGCCTGACGGCGGGCGGCCCCGAGGCGGCGGGCGGGGCGACGTGGCTCCTCATGTGGGAGGACCGAATCACCGGCACGGGCTCGGCCGACTACGACTACAACGACTCGGTGATCGAGATCACCGCGGTCCCCGCGCCCGGGGCGTTGGCGCTCGCGGGCGTGGGCGGGGCGCTCATGGTCCGCCGCAAGCGGAACTGAGCGGGCGTGCTGGGCGGGGAGGGGAGCCCCCCGTCGGTCCACATCCAGGTCTCAACGGCGGCCGTCCTCGTGGGGCGGTCGCCGTCATTTGTGCAGGGGTCTGCCCCGGTACGGGCGGGCGGGGGCCATACGCTGGGAACGCATGGCCGAGCGGGTGACCATCATCGACGTCTCGCCCCGGGACGGGCTGCAGAACGAGCCCGGGTTCGTGCGCACCGACGACAAGTTCGCCCTCGTGGGCCGGCTCCTGGACGCGGGGGTGGACGAGGTCGAGGTGACGAGTTTCGTGCCGCCCAGGTGGGTGCCGCAGTTCGCGGACGCGGCGGCGCTGGTCGCGCGGCTCGCGCGGGTCGAGGTGGACGCCGCGGGTCTGGCGGCGCCGTGGCCGCGGTACCTCGCGAGCGACACGGAGGCGCTCGGCGAGATGCTGGCGTTGGTGCCCAACGAGAAGGGGATGCGGGACCTGCTGGCGGCGAACGTCGATCCTTCGGACAAGAGCGTGCCGGGACCGGTGGGGACGGTCGCGGTCTTCGCCGCGGCATCGGAGACGTTCTCGAAGCGGAACACCAACGCGGGCATCGCGGAGACGCTGGAGCGGTTTGGGCCGGTGATCGCCCTTGCCCGCGAGAGGAACCTGGTGGTACGTGGGTACATCTCGTGCGCGATCGAGTGCCCGTTCGAGGGGCCCATCGAGCCCGGCGCCGTCGCGTCGCTGGCGGCGTCGCTGCTCGAGCTCGGGGTCGACGAGATCGACGCGGGGGACACCATCGGCTCCGGGACGCCCGAGACGGTGGGCGCGATGCTGCGGCCGCTGATCGACCTGTGCGGGGAGACCGACAACTGGTACCACGGCGAGGCGAGGCTGACGCTGCACCTGCACGACACCTTCGGGCGGGCGGCGGCGTGCGTGCTGGAGGCGCTGCGGCTGGGGGTCCGGTCGTTCGACGGCTCCGTCGCGGGGCTTGGTGGGTGCCCGTACGCGGGAACGCCGCAGCGGCGGGCGCCGGGGAACATCGCGACCGAGTTGCTGGTGAGGACCGTCCGCGAGGCGGGGTATGAGACCAGCGTGGACGAGCGGCGGCTGCGGGAGGCCGCGGCGTTCGCGCGGGCGATCGTGGCGCGGGCGGAGCCGTTGGGCGCGGACGGCGGGCCGGCGGGCGCGGGAGCCACGGCGTGATCCGCACCGAGCGCGACGGCGGGGTGCTGATTCTGCGGCTCGACCGGCCGGAGAAGCGCAACGCTTTGACGCCGACGATGCTGGGGGCGCTGGCGGAGGCGGTCGTCGCGGGGGCGGGGGCCGGGGCGGGGTCGCGGGCGATCGTGCTGTCGGGCGTGGGCGAGGTCTTCTGCGCGGGGTTCGACCTCTCGCTCTGCCGCGACGACGAGGGGGCGCTGGGGGCGATGCTCACGGGGCTTTCGCGGTGCGTGCGGACGCTGCGTCGCTCGCCGTCGCCGGTGGTGGTGTCGGCGCACGGGGCGGCGGTGGCGGGGGGGTGCGCCCTGCTGGGGGGGGCGGACGTCGTCGTCACCGACGAGCGGGCCAGGCTCGGGTATCCGGTGGTGCGGCTGGGGATCTCACCCGCCGTGACCGCGCCGTTCCTGCGGCTGGCGGTCGGGGACGGGGCGAGCCGGGTCCGGGCGCTCGATCCGGGCCTGATCGACGGGATGGAGGCGCTCAGGATCGGCCTCGCGCACGAGTGCCTCGCCACGCCAGCCGAGGCCGAGGCGCGGGCGATCGACATCGCGCGGGAGATCGCGGCGAAGCCCCCCGGCGGGGTCGCGGCGACGAAGGCGTGGCTGAACGACATCGACGGCTCGGGCGCGGACGCGGACGCCGACGCGGGGCTCGCGGCCTCGCTGGGGCTGGCTGGATCTGACGAGCAGCGCGAGCGCCTGCGGGAGCTCTGGGCGGGCGGGGGGAAGCGATGAGCGAGACGCTGGCGACGCTGGTGATCGATGGCCGGATCGCGACGCTGACGCTGAACCGCCCAGGGGCGCGCAACGCGCTCTCGATCGACCTGCTGCGGGCCCTGCACGGGCGCGTGGACGAGCTTGGTGCCCATGCGGAGGTCTCGGTGCTCGTCGTCGCGGGCGCGGGCAAGAGTTTTTGCGCAGGGATGGATCTCAAGGCGGTGCTGGGCGACCCCGCCGCGCCGGGCGTGCTGCTGCACCTGCTCGCCGAACTCACCCTGAAAGTGCGAGCGCTCCCGATGGTCACGCTCGCCAAGGTCAACGGCGCGGCGATCGGCGGGGGGTGCGGCCTCGCGTGCGTCTGCGATGTGGCGATCACCCACGCCGACGCGACCATGGGGTATCCCGAGGTCGACCTGGGCGTCTGCCCCGCCGTCGTCGCTCCTTGGCTGGCGCGGAAGATCGGTGCCGGGCGGGCCCGGCGCGTCCTGCTGTGTGGGGGCGTCATGACCGGCCGGGCCGCGTTCGACCTGGGGATGGTCGACCGCCTCGTCCAGACGGGGGCGGATCTGGACGCCGCGGCGGCGGAAGTGGCCGCCCGGCTCGCCACCGGCGGCCCCCATGCCCTCCGGGCCACCAAGGCGCTCCTGAACGAGCTCGACGGTTCGGGTGATGGGGGGACCGTCCGTCGCGGCGCCGACCTCTCGGCGAGCGTCATCGCCCTTCCAGAAACCCAGGCGCTCTTGCGGGCGAAGTTCGACCGCCCGTCCTGAGCGCGGGAGGCCGGGGGAGAAATCGGCCCTCTCGTCGCTCTTGATGGCTCCCAAAGCGCCCATTTTGTCACGTTCTGGGACCCTGCCTCTGCACAATGGGGGAAGTTGCGCGTCTGCGCGGCCACTTCGCTTGCGATGGGCGAATCGCGTGGCATGGTGAGGGCTCTTGGACAAATCGCGGTTGCGGTACGCCCGGACTTCCGGGCGGCGGTGGGGGTGGTGTGATGTCGAAGTGGACGATGGCGGCGGTGGTGATGGCTGCCGGCACTCCGGCCTTCGCGGGAGTGATCCTGCAGGACGTCGGCTTGGCCGACCGGCAGATCGCCGCGTTCGAGCCCATCGGGCAGACCTTCAAGGCCGAGGACGTCGAGATCAGCGCCATCGCCTTCGCCTTCAGCGACATCAATGCCGGGGCCCCGAACCAGGCGGTGACCCTGACGCTGTACGCCGGCGCGGGCTTCGGCGGCGCGGTCGTCAAGTCCGTCTCGCGGCTCCTGCCCGCTGTCCTGCCGAGCCCCCTGCTGCCGCCGGAGTTCATCGACTTCGACTTCACGGGCTCGGTGCTGACCGTGGGCGGCACGTACACGATCGCGGCGAGGGTCGCGCAGGGAAGCCCCAAGGTCGCGGTGGTGTACAGCGGCGCGAACCCCTACGCCGGCGGCACTTCGATCGACGCCGGAGGCGTCCGCACCCGCGACGATCTCAACTTCCGCGTGACGCCCGTGCCGACACCGGCAGCGCTGGCGCTCGCCGCGGCGGCCTGTCTGCCCCGGGCGCGGCGTCAGGCCCGATAATCACGTCGGGTGCCGCGCCGATGGGCGGCCTCGCGGGCCGCGTGCCCGCTCAATCTCGCCGCCGGCGTCCACCGCCGCCCTTGCCGGGGGGTCGCGGGGGATTCCTTCTCTTCGGCCCCGGCGTCGCTCGGGCCCGATCCGCGGCCTCGGTCGCCTCGCGCAGGACGCGCAGCGCATCGGGATCGGCCGGCGCGAGGCGCGTCGCCCGGCGCGCGGCGTCGGCCGCGTCGTCGGCCCGCGCGAGCATCAGGAGCGCCGTGGCGAGGTTGGTCCACGACGCGGCGTCGGCTGGGTCGAGCCGCACGGCCTCGGCGAGGTGTTCCGCGGCCCCCTTCGCGTCGTCCTGCTGACCGAGCCAAGTTCCCAAGGCGTAGTGCACCCGTGCCTCGGCCGGGAAGGCCGCGAGGGCGAGCTCGAAGGTCCGCCCGACCTCGTCGTCGTGGCCGAGATCGGCCCACGCCTGAGCCAGGTGCGTCCAGGTCTCGGGGTCGTCGCTGGCCCCGTCCATGGCCTTGGCCAGCGCCTCGGCCGCGCCCGCCTCGTCGTCCAGGAGCGCCAGCACGCCGCCGAGGCGCGTCCAAGCGTCGGCGTCGCGGGGGTCGATCTTGGCCGCGGCCTTGAAGTCGGCCGCGGCCCCCTTGGCGTCGCCCGCGAGGAGGCGGACGGCCCCGAGCGCGACCCGCATGCGGGCGTGGCGGGGCTGGAGGCGGATGGCGTGCTCCAGAGCCTCGATGGCGAGGGGGTGGCGGCCCTTGGCGGAGAGGGCCTCGGCGTGGTCGCACAGGGACTTGGCGCGTTCGGCGTCGGCGGTGCTCACGTCTGCAGCACTCCCGTCCTGAACGGCTTCGAGTAGTCCCAGCCGACGGTGGCGCGGAGAGCCAGAACCAGCTCGTCGCGCGTCCGGTCGGGCTCGATGATCCGATCCACCCAGCCGCGGGCCGCGGCGTGCCGGATGTCGGCCTGCTCGGTGTACCCCGCATGGATCGCGGCGAGGATCTCCTTGCGGGTCTCCTCGTCGACGGTCTCGCCCTTGCGCTTGCGGCTGGCCTCCTCGATGGTGGCGAGCACGCCGGTGGCCTGGTTGGCACCCATGACGGCGCACCGCGCCCCCGGCCACGCGAGAGCGAGGAACTGATCGAACGCCCGGCCGCACATCGCGTAGTTGCCAGCGCCGTAACTGCCTCCCAGGATCACCACGATCTTGGGGACGACGCAGTTGCTCACGGCGTTGACCATCTTGGCCCCCGCGCGGATGATCCCGCCCTGCTCGCTGTCGCGACCCACCATGAAGCCGGTGGTGTCGTGCAGGAAGACGATGGGGACCTTGCGATGGTTGCAGTCCATGACGAACCGCGCGGCCTTGTCGGCCGAGTCGTCGTAGATCACGCCGGGCATGTTCACGGCTTTGGAGGGGCCCGCCTTGCCGCCGGGGAGGCTGCGCTGCGAGAGCTTCTTCTGGTTGGCGAGGACGCCGCAGGCGTGGCCGCCGATCCGGGCGTATCCGCAGACGATTGAGCGGCCAAAGTCGGCCTTGTACTCATCGAAGCCGGCGCCAGCGGGGCCGTCCGCGTCGACAAGACGGGCGATCAGGTCGCGGGTTTCGTACTGGCCGCCGGGGGCGGACGCGAGCACGTCGTGAATGCCTTCCTTCCCCTGCGGGGGCGGGTGTTCGGCCGGCGCGGCGGGATGGTCGGTTCGCGCGGGGCCGGCGCCCGCCCCGCCCGGCGGAGGTCCGTACTTGGCCATCAGGCTGCGAAGTCGGGCGAGGCAGGCCTCGTCGTCCTTCTCCTTGAAGTCGATTGTCCCCGAGATGCTCGCGTGCATCTCGGCCCCGCCCAGTTCCTCGTCGGTCACGACCTGTCCGATCGCGGCCTTCACCAGCGCGGGGCCGGCGAGGTAGAGCCCGCTCCCCTCGGTCATGAGGAGCGTGTCGCACAGGACCGGCAGATAGCCCCCGCCGGCGACGCAGAATCCCATGATCGCCGCGACCTGCGGGATGCCCTCGGCGGAGATCACCGCGTTGTTGCGGAAGATCCGCCCGAAGTCGTCGGCGTCGGGGAAGACGTCCTCCTGCAGCGGCAGGAAGACCCCGGCGGAGTCGACCAGATAGATCAGCGGCAGGCGGGCCATCTGCGCGACCGTCTGCGCCCGGATGATCTTCTTGCAGGTCATCGGGAAGAACGCCCCGGCCTTCACCGTGGCGTCGTTGGCGATGATCATGCACGGCCGCCCCGCGACCTCGGCGATGCCCGTGACCACGCCCGCGGCGGGCGCGCCCCCGTGCTCGGCGTACATCCCGTGCGCCGCCCACAGCCCCAGTTCCTGGAACGCCGCGCCCGGATCGATCAGCCCGGCGACGCGCTCGCGGGCGGTCAGGCGGCCCTTCTCGTGCTGGCGGGCGATCGCCTTGGCGCCGCCGCCCTGGCGGATCGCGGCCTCGGCGTCCATCACCTCTTGGACGATCGCGCGCGGGTCGGAGGCGGGGGCGGTTGGGGCTTGGCTCATGGAACGCGAAGGGTAGCGGCCGAGGCCCGGCCCCGACCCGTCGATCCGCGGCGTCTCCGCGCCCGCCGCCCGCCGCTCGCCGCCCGGTGCCGCGGGCCGCGGGCCGCGGCCCACCTACCAGATGATCGCGTACCCCAGCAGCCCCAGCAGCAGCACCGCCACGACGAACGCCCAAATCGGCACGCCCCGCCGGTCGATGCCCAGCGCGTGCCCGCACTTCCAGCAGAGTTCCGCGTCGTCGTAGAGCTCGGTGCGGCAGGCCGGGCACGCCTGCGTCACCCCTCCGAAGGTCCTGAGGTCCTCGTCGCTGGGCCCCTCGTCCACGTCGTCGGTCTTGGGCATGGCGCGACTGTACGGCCCCGGGGTCGCCGAAGGGCGTCGGAGGGGGCTCAGCAGGAGCCGCCGCTCAGGAGCCGGAAGAAGGCCTCGACGTCCGCGTCGGTCCCGGCGTCGCCGTCTCCGTCGATGTCGGTCTGGCAGGCGGGGCAGCCGCCGGCGATGGCCACGAAGAAGGCCTCGAGGTCCGCGTCGGTCCCCGCATCGCCGTCCCCGTCGATGTCGGTCGACCCGCACGGCAGGTAGAGCGGCGCCGCGGCCTGAAGGGCCGAGTCGATGATCCCCGCGAGGTAGTCGACGCCCGCCGCGTTGGGGTGCACGCCGTCGGCCAGGTACATCGCGTTCAACGTGGCGTATGGCCCGGCGAGCCTGTAGACGTTGATGAACGCGACGTCGGCCCGGGCCAGGCTGATCTCGTAGAGGTCCGCCGCCATCTTTGGAAGGTTGGCGGCGAACTGGCCCCCGAGGGCGTACTGCGACACCACAAGGATGCGGACCTCGCGGCCCTGGGCCGTCACCGCCCGCCGCCAGCGGTCGACGAGCGCGTCCATGCGGGCGCGCCACGTCTGGTCGTAGTTGGCGACCGCGTCGTTGGCCCCCAGCCACACGATGACGGTGTCGATCTCCAGCGCCGTCACGGCGGCGCTGATCGCCGCGTCGCTGATCTTCGTGGGATCAACGTGGAAGTCGACGCCCTTGCCGGCGTTCCCGAAGAAGGCCATCTCGAGCCCGTCGCGCGAGGGGGACCACGCCCGCGCCCCGAGGCCGACGAACATCCGCCCTGTCTCGTTCTGGCCGTCGCCGGACCCCCGCCACTGCGCCTGCAACTGATCAGGACCGACCGTCGGCGGGAGGTCCACCCAGCCGTACCCGACCGACAGGGGCACGACGTTGCGGAAGCCGAACGAATCGAACCCGCGCAGCCCGACGACTCCGATGCTCATGAACCCGCTCGGCGGGCGATACGTGATCATCCTGACGGCGATATCGGACCCCGAGACCCAGTCCCCGCCGGAAAAGACCGTCCGACGCGCTCCCGGCACCCAAACGAATTCGGGGGGGACCACCGCGTACGGCGCGAGGTCGCTGGCGTCCGGCGCACGCACGCCGAACGGCCCGGGCCAGATGTTCCCCGGACTGCCGTCGGGGAGTGGCGTGCCGGGGTTCGCGAGCTTCGCGCTGCGGTTGTTCATGGCCTGGAACGACGGGGACGTGCCGCTCGCGAAGCCGTATGCGTACATCCCCGCCCAGCGGTCGGGAGTGAGCCGCCGCAGGAACCCCAGCGGCATCCGCGGCGCGGTCGCCTCGGAGTTGATGGAGTCGCCGACGACAGCGACCCGCGCCCGGCCGCGCAGCACCCGATCTGCGAACGCCTCCAGCCGGTTGGTCGCTGGCGTGGGCGGGGGCGGCTCGGCCGGCCGATCTGCCGTGGTCACGCTCGGGACGGGCTGAGCGCCCGCCACGCCGACGACGGCGACCAAGACCGCGAGGACGGCGCGGGCTCGGCGGAATTGGGGGTGCGGGTTGGGCGATTCATCCATACGGGCCACGCGGTCATCGGCGGTTGCGAGCGGGCTGATGTCATCGACGCCCCTGCAAGGGGAACTTGCCGCGATCCGTCGCGGGCGCGAAGGAGTTGCGACCTTTGGCCCGTCGCGGCCTCCTTCAACCAACATTCACGCCGCCAGCCGGACCGGCGGCCGATCACTCCACCGCGTCTTCACGCCGCGCGGCGCGGCGCGCAACGGCGCTGCCGGGTCAGAGCTGGCACGGCCCGCCCGAGAGCCGCCGGAAGAAGGCCTCGATGTCCGCGTCCGTCCCCTCGTCCCCATCCCCGTCGAAGTCGATCGATCCGCAGGTGCCCGTCGGGCAGGCCCCGCCGGCGATGGCGATGAAGAAGGCCTCGATGTCGGCGTCGGTCCCCTCGTCGCCGTCGCCGTC
>Ga0105044_10009335_pt1 | contig 13432 bp, 13 predicted proteins | sample MAT01_FD_78092 | JGI IMG/M metagenome (GOLD analysis project Ga0105044, IMG submission 78092) | Freshwater microbial communities from Lake Fryxell liftoff mats and glacier meltwater in Antarctica - MAT-01 | ecosystem: Environmental > Aquatic > Freshwater > Ice > Liftoff microbial mat | place...
ACATCTTATTATATAGAAAGATAAAAAGCATAAATACTATTTAAATTTCAAAAAAAATGAATAACCCCGGATTTTTATTTGAATAATTTATTTACCTCTGAGTCTATCATTCTCAACGCACTTATGAATAAATAAAATGTAAGAAAAAATTCTTTGCGAACTTAGCGAGAACCATAGCGGGCTCTTAGTTAAAAAATATTTCAGATTTCTAATGAAAAATTTGGAATAACATATAAATAAAATAAATCAAACTTTAAAAACAAAACAAAATTTTATCTTAGACATTAAATAGTAGTTTTTGAAAAAACCGGTGGTTATATATTGAGACAGATAAAATTGTAATGAATATGAATATTTTAGAAGAAGTAATTAATAGAATAAAATTGAGTTGTGTATTTATAAAATTAACTTTTTTTAGAAGTGAAGTTGATTTCTTTGGCAAAAAAAATGAAGAAGTTTTAAATTTGCAAATGAAATTGAAACACTTGTGCCACATTTATAAAATGTGGCACACCTGTATTTTTTAATGTTAATAATTACTAAAAATTTTCGAGTTTATAATTTATTTTTCACTTCACAATTAATCTTGAAAAATCACTCAAATATTAAAAAAATGAGTTCAATCAAAAAAAATTTTCAAATAAATTTACCCGTCTATTTATTTGTGTTTGCAGGTTTATTTACAATGGCATCCATTGCATTTGTATTCCCGGTTGGATTTACAGTATACAAGAACACGGACGCATTTGCACCTTTTTGGTATTGTATTACAGAAAGCGGGAGCTTTATCGGGGGGTTATATCTTTTTGTATTAATGATTTCATATTTAATCATTTATTTCAAAAAAAAAGAAAGTAAATACCACGAATTAATATTGTTTTTATCAATAGTTTTTTTTGCATTTGTGTTTTCAACCGGTGTAACTGAATTTTATATAAAAGAAATTTTTAAGAAACCAAGACCGAATCAGGTTTATATGGTTGAAAAAGGGTTTGCTGGAGATAAAAACAGATCATTTCTTACAATGCAGTCGGATGATAAAAAATATTTTCTTTTAGAAAAATATAATCAGAAAACGAATACTCCTGATAATATTTACCCGCCTATATTCAATAACTGGATAACAGAAACCGGATTCTCTATGCCTTCCGGACATGCTCAGATATCATATTTTTTCGGAACGATTTTGTCTTTTGTAATTTTTAAAACATTTAAAAAAAGAAAGAATTATTTATTTATCATACCAATTGTCTGGTGTTTACTTGTATCGCTTTCGAGAGTTGTGATTGGAATGCATTATCCGATTGATGTAACAATTGGAGCATCATTAGGAATATTCTTAGGAATCATAATTATTTCAATGCCTGTTACAAATAAAATATTTAATAAATAACAAATTAGTAAATTATAATATGAGTGAAAAAAATGAATACATTCTCGGAGTAAATCAGACAGAGTTAGATCGTCTTGAGTTTCAACACGGTGTTTGGAAAAATGTAACGGATAAATTTTTGGATAATTGTAATATTAAAAAAGGTATGAAATGCCTTGATGTCGGATCCGGTCCCGGATTTGTTTCGATGGATTTAAGGCAGAGAGTTGATGATAAAGGTGAAATAACTGCATTAGAGCCGTCTGAATATTATCTGAATTATTTCAAAGATTACTCTGAAAAAATGAATTGGACAAATATAAAATTTATTAATTCGGATTTAGAAAATTCAGATATTGAAAATGAGTATTATGATTTTATTTTTTTGAGATGGGTGATAGATTTTGTTGCAGAGCCGGAGAAATTTTTATTAAAGCTGTTAAATAGTTTAAAAAAGGGCGGAGTTATTGCAATACAGGATTATGTTTACGAAGGAATTATGTTGTTCCCAAACGGTGGAGCATTTGATAATATTGCAGAGATAGTAAAAAAGTACTGGAGAGCAGGAGGCGGAGATCCTTATTTTCCGGTGAAGATACCTGAGATTTTTAAAAATAAAAATATTGAACTAAGAGAATTTACACCTGTAACCCGTGCAGGAGGTGTTGACAGTGATGTATTCAAATGGGCTGACAGATTTATGAACGTTCATATTCAGTTAATTGCTGATAAAAAAGTTATAAGTCAGGTTGAATGTGATGAACTTTTAAAAGACTGGTATAATCACAAAAAAAATCCGGAGACAATATTTTTCACACCAGTTATAGTGAATGTCTCCGGAATTAAACTTTAAAAAATTTATTTTAATAATTACTTAAAGAAACAAATCTGTCCATTCCGATTTTTGCAAGTCCAATCTGACTTTTTATCGGACCTCCTCCATATGGTGCGGGAGGACTTCCGTTATTATAATGCTTTATATTGAATCCATTATAATAAATATAAAATTCATTTCCTCTGTTAACAGGAACGCCAATAGTGTAAACCATTTGATCATCCCATTCTCCTAATTCACCATATCCAAGAAACGGCTGTGTATTTCCGCATCTTGTAAAATTAATTCCGTCTCGGGAAAACATAAGTGTAATAAAATTAGTATTATCTGTTCGTGTCGGATAAGGCGGATTTTCGTCACCGATTTCATTTAATCTCATAACACCTGCAAAACCCCAATAAACACTGTCTTTGAATAATACAGTCATATTATAAAAATGAGTTGTTTTAATATCATTTTCATCCGGTTTTAAAACCGTTCCTGTGTATGTCCAGTTAATCCAGTCATCACTTATATATCTTCCAACTTTTCTGATTGCAAGTGAATCTCTGAAATATCCAAGATACTTTCCTAAAACAGGATTCCAACCGCAGCTTGATAAATCCTCGCCGCTTTGTCTTACAGGGTTGCCGGAATAAGGAGTCCATATTAGTCCGTCATAAGAAAATGAAACATTCAATCTGCTGTTTGCTGCTCCCGTATGTGTATTATAAACAGATTTATACTTTCTTGTTGAATCGGTTTTGTTATATGCAGAATCATTTAATACAGTGACTAATCCTCCGGGATAAGGTTTGTCGGTAAGAATATTGTTATTCGTACTTCCATTAAATTTAAATAATTCAAGGTTTGGTTTCATCCAGTTTATTCCGTCTGTAGATTCATAATATGCAGGAAAAGCACCGAGTGTATTTCTTATTGTCAGCCACATTTTATAGACCATTTGATTTGAAATCGGACTCATAGAATAATCTACATTACTGTATGTTGTAACCAATGTATTATTTTCCCAATCTTCCACAGGAGCTATAACGGGAAGTTCCTCTTTTACGGGGTTATGCATTTTTCTGTCAACCGGAATATTATTTGTAAATAATAAAGTGTCTGCAAAAAACTGCTTATACGTTCCGAGTTTAATTCCGGAAAAAGAACTGTCTGTGTTCGTAATTTTATTTTGAAACTGGAGTGAAAAAAGATCCGCATCAGACATTTTTATTCTGAGATAAACAGGAGTATTTACCAGTGAAGATAAATTACTTCCTGAATTCCATGTTACTGTTTGAGATAAACTATTTCCGGTAACAGATATACAATTTTCAATTGAATAATTACTGTAAGGAATGCCATTTTCATCCTGAATTTCAAACTGAAGACTTCCGGTATTCCGGGTTTGATAATTTATTACAAGTTTATCACCTGTAAAAGTAAAGAGTTTGGATTTAAAATCAGCTTGTCCGTTATTAATATCCCTGCCAAGTCTTTGCATTAATCTCTGGACAGCAATATAATGAATAAGCTGCTGGGGAGTGCTTAAACTTTTTCCGACAGAATATCCTCCCAACTGAAGTTTCGAATGACTTTGTATAAATCCTGCGTTACTGATTCCGCCGAAAGTAATGGAAGCGTTTGCTTTATAACCGTAAATATTTGATACTGTAGATATCAGATTATTCCTGGAATACAAATCAAGGAGCAATGTTGTTCTTCTCTGAACAGATATATAATTTTTTGCAGTAGGAAGATAAACGTTTGATTCTGCGGATGAAATGATATTGAACTTAGTATTCCCGTTAGAAAGATGAGGAAAAAAATAAAAACCTTCACCGGCATATCTGCAGCCCATTCCTCCCGCGTCGGCAGAATCAGACATATTATAGATCATTAAGCGACCGTCAAATGAAGTTATTTCAGTAGTACTGACAGGATTGAATCCTGTTTCAATATAACTGTTAATTCCGTTTCCTTTTTTTCCACTGTAAGCTCCCGTATCGGTATAGGATGTCGGATAATTATAGTTTCTGTCTACAGTGAATCCTATAGGAGCTACTGCGCCGGTGCCGTTAACAAAAACAGGAACAGTCGAAGCAAGATAATCCCCGCAAAACCAGTTTTCCCTGAGTAGCAGTCTTCTGATGTTGTTTGACTGGTATTTTAATCCTTTGACCTCTTTGATATAATCATCTACGGCTGCAATTACGGAGTCTGAAACATTTCCGCCGACAGAGTCAACTCTTTCAAGCCAGTTTTGAGTTTCCGCATCAAGTACGAAATAATTTGTTTTTAGATTTTTATTTTCTGAAGAATGTTCAGAATCAAATGAATAGAAAATAAAAGAAATAAGAAGTGTAGCAAAAAATGTAAACTTTATATAATTTTTCCCCATGGTTTAATTATTTATTTTAATTTTTTTTTTGGGGTTATGTATAATCAGTAAGTTTAATTATTAATTCAAGTCATTATAAATATTTAATGTTAACAAAACATAGAATTGAAATTCATTAATATTGCGAATAAAAACACCGGTTTAAAATTCTATAATTTCCAAAAAACTTTTGAACTTCTGTTTTTTGGATATTGAATTCAAAACCGGTTTAAAACTTCCTTACTTTGCCGATATAAATGTTTCTAATTTAAAATTTCAATAATTATAAAATTATCTGTAATCATAAAAAAAAGTAATTCTCGGAACAACCTGTGTATAAAGACCTGATATCTGATCTGTTTTTTTTGAGTAAGCATTCAGCCAGATGTTTGGCATTATATGAACTTTCGGATGCACCATAAAATCTAATCCTGCTGTTACAAAGTTTTCATTAAATCCTGTAGATGAGTTTTTAGAATTAGGGTTGTAAAAATCGTATCTGGCATAGAACTTTATTAATTCTTTATACATCTTCCCGCTTGTAAAAATACTCAATCCTGATGGTACATTATCAGGTCCGAAACCTGTTGTTAAGCCAGCAAAAGCATTTTTCTGATACTGGAAAAAATACTCAACTCCGGCTGTAAAAGCATCCGTTTTATATCCCAGGAATCCGTCAAAAGTTGTGTTGCTTTGATTTGGATTAAGATCCTGATAGTCGCAGTAAATATCTAGCATAAATTTTTTATCCATAAATTTTGCAAATAAATTACCATAAAACTTTTTATACTTATCATTTTCTATTGAAGCACCGGAGCCGTCACCAATCATAAAATAATAACCATAGTTTTTATCACTGTCAAAAGTACCATTAAGCATTACTCCTAAATCTCTAGTTCCGAGAATATTTCTCTGATCCATAATTGTTTTCTCGACAGATCGATAACCCCAGAATGGCTCAACTGCTACTGAATGTCCGGGAGTACTTATTATACCAAAGGTTAAATTTGAATTCTTGAAAATTTCATTCCATCTGATATAAGCATCTTTTATAAAAAATGTTCTTTTGTTATTTGATAAAGCATCACTGCCTTCAAATGCCAGAACTACACTGGAAAAGAATTTTTTACTGAAATTATAATCATATCCGAGAAAAATTCTGCGGAAATCTAAAGCGTTATAATCTTTTTTATATGGTGTATACTGCAATTGATTTCCAAGTGAGTCACCGCCGGTTTTATAATAATAATCACCGAATGCAAGTCCCCAAATTTTTCCTGTGTTTGAGATTGTATCTTTTGTTGAATTGCTGTTTTGAGCCTGTAGATTTATTGAAAGAACAAAAATTAAAAAAATTGTAATAAGTGTTTTCATATTTTGTATTTAGTTCATCAAAAATATGTATTAACTGATAAACAAACAAATTAAAAGAAAATAGCTTTAAAAACGAATATTTCAAATAAATTCTTTAATAAATCAGAGTATTAGCCAATTATAGCTCATAATTCAATATCCAAAAATTTTACCCTTAATGAATAATTACTTGACTTAATTCAGACTTTTGTATAATTTCATAAAAAATTTAATTGAGTATTAACCACAAAGGAGTAAATTATGAATGATTTTGAAAGTTTAGATTTTTTTGGAGATGAAAATTCAAAAAGCAGAGATAAAAAAAATAAAAAGAATGAAGAGCTTGAGAAAATTCTAAAGCTTGAAGAAGAAGCAAAAAATAGTTTTGATGCAGAAAATATTGAACAGATAATTAATTTTTATTATGATAACGGCGAGTTTGATAAAGCAATGAGCTATGTAAATGTATTGCTCGACATCTCTCCTTACTCCACTGATGCATGGCATAAGAAGGCACTTATATTAGATAGTCTGGGAAAATTTGATGAAGCCATAGAATATTTTGATAAAGCTATTCTGCTCGATCCTACTGATACTGAAGTATATATTAATAAAGGAATTACACTGGATAATTCTGATAAATACGAGCATGCAATAGAATGTTTTTCTAAAGCTATTGAAATGGAATCAGAAAATCTGGATGCTATTTTTAATATGGGTCTTACTTATGAAAAAATGGAGAACTTTAAAAAAGCAGCCGCATGTTTTAACAATGTTCTGAAAATTGAAGAGACACATAAAGATTCTTTTTACGAGCTTGGATATTGTTATGATTTTCTTGATAAGCTGGATGAATCTGTCAAAGCATATGATGATCATCTGAAATACTCACCGATGAATTACACTGCATGGTATAACCGCGGAATCGTTTTAAACAGAATGGGTAAGTATCTGAAGGCAATTGAAAGTTATGAAATATGTATTGCTCTCAGAAATAATTTTTCATCTGCCTGGTATAATTGCGGAAATGCTTATGCTTCAATCGGAAGATTGTATAAAGCTATTGAATGCTATAAAACCGCATTGAAACTGAAGAAAAATGATTCTTACTCACTTCATAATATGGGAAATGCATACGAAGAACTTTCGGAATTTGAAAATGCAATTCGCTATTTTACTGAAGCTATCAAAATAGATTCTCATAATTATGAGTCTTATTACGGCAGAGGAAATTGTTTTTTTAGTATTAAAAATTATGAAAAGGCAATTGATGATTTTAATTCTGCTCTGATTCTATGTAAAGATTATTCTGAAATCTGGTATCTGAAAGCAGATTCGGAATATGCTCTTGGTAAAATTTCTGATGCATTAAAAAGTTATGAAATGGTTGTAAAATTAGAAGAAACAAATTTTGATGCATGGTATGATTACGGATGTACTTTGCAGGAAGCTAAAAAATATGATAAATCTCTCATAGCTTTTGATAATGTTATAGTCTATCGCCCTGAATGGGCTGAGCCTTATTACGAAATGTCTAAAATATATTTCTTAAAAGAAGATATTGAATCAGGTATTGCAATGCTCGAAAAAGCATTTGAATTAAATCCTGAAGACAGATTTCCTTATGATTTTTATACTGACTGGAAAATGATTCTTCAGTTTTTAATTAAAAGATGAAACTAAAATTCAAGCTTTCTTTTGACTAATTTCCCTGCAAGTTTAATTGCCTCTAAAGTGCTTCCCGGATTTGCTTTTCCGAATCCGGATATGTCAAATGCAGTTCCGTGGTCCGGTGAAGTTCTGATAATGTTCAGTCCCGCAGTAAAATTTACTCCACCGCCAAATGCAATCATCTTAAACGGAATTAATCCCTGATCATGATACATTGCAATTGTGATGTCAAATTTCTTATATGTTTTATTTGCAAAAAATGCATCTGAAGAATATGAACCTCTGATATTAAATCCCATAAAATTCATTTTTTCTATCACCGGATTTATAATTTTCAATTCTTCGTTTCCAAGAAATCCTCCGTCTCCTGAATGGGGATTCAATGATAACACTGCAATTTTTGGTTTTTTGATTCCAAAATCTTTTACCAAAGAGTTGTTTACAGCAACAATTTTTTTGAAAATAATATCTTCATTTAAATTTTTGCTTACTTCCTTCAAAGGTATATGACCTGTAATTAATGCAACAGAAAATAATTTTGAATGAAGTATCATGGCAGTTTCGTCTGAAGATGTAAGCTCTGTCAGCATTTCCGTATGTCCCGGAAAATCATATCCGCCAAAATTCAGGGATTCTTTTGAAACCGGTAATGTAATTATTGCATCATATTCTCCGGTCATACAAAGTTCTCCGGCTTTCTTTATCGAATCGCCGGAGAATTTTCCGGAATACTTATTTATTTTGCCGGGATTAATTTTCATTCCTTTTGGTATAGGAATATCAACTACATTGAAACTATTAATTTCATGATAGTTCAATAATGTAGAATAATGATCAAATATCTTTCTCGAGCCGACAACTTTCAAATCGTATTTTCTGAAAATATCAGATTGATTAAATATTTTTAATATTATTTCCGGTCCTATACCGTTCGGATCACCTGTGGTTAGCAGTAATTTTGGAAACCTTTTTTTTAATGACATTTTTTATTCGTCTTTAATTTCAGTAATTTCTGCATCAGCCCATAATCCTTCGAGATTATAAAACTTTCTTTTTTCATCAAGAAAAATATGAACGACTACATTAACAAAATCCAGCAAAACCCAGCTTAAATTTGTATATCCTTCATAATGCCAGGGACGCTCATCTTCTTTTTTCATTTCTTCATTTACAAAATCTGCGATAGCTCTGACCTGTGTATCAGAAGTTACAGAGCAAATCACAAAATAATCTGTAACGTTTGTAAGTTTTGTTAAATCCATTACTATAATATTCGAACCTTTCTTTTGAAGTATAAGATCGGCGATATTAAATGCGAGTTCTTTTGAGTCCATAAGTTTTTACTTTTTCTTTTCCAAAAATGGTTTTAGTTCGTTAAAATCTTTTCCGATAACAACAGTAACATCGAGATATAAACTGTTATTCAATTGTTGAATTATACTTTTACTGTTTACCCCGAGTATTGCCGCAACTTTCTTTGCTTTTATATTATCTCCGCTTCTGTCAATTATTAATGTTCTTTCAACATCTTTAGATTTGTAATTTCCTATTTCAACCACATCGATATTATTTTTTCTGAGATAATCAGTGATTTTGGAAGCGACACCATTTTCACCGGTGCCATTCTGAACATCTAATTGAATTGAGAGATTTGGCTGATTTGTTATTGTTTTAGTTGTATCTGTAATTTCTTTTATACTTTTGTCAGTCTTTAATGAATTATTTATTAATGAGAATCCGAAGTATGCAACTAGTATCAGGAAAATTATTATAAATCCGTTTAAAATATAATTCAGTAAATTTTTTTTCAAATCGTAAAAATTTTCTTTTTAAATTATTTAAAAATAAAAAACCGAAAGTAAAATATACCTTCGGTTTAAATTAAAAAATATTAAAGCTGATAATTATCTCCAATCAGAATTTTGAAAAGAGTTGAATCCGTTATTATAGCCAAACGGACTGTAAAAATTATTTAAATAATTATTATTAGTGTTGTTTATATATTGAAAATTTATTGAAGCATATTTGGAAATTTTATAATTTAATGAAGCACTTGCCAGTGATATTCCTGAGAGATCTTTTTGCAATTGTGATGTATAAGCAGCTCCGAGTGAAGAAGAAGCAAAAGGTGAATACTGCATTTGTAAATCAGCACTTATATTTAACTTATCACTGAATCTGTAATTCATTGAATTAACATAAGATGTAAGCGACACATTTCCGTATCTTGTATTCATCATAGAAACATTAAATGAATGATTCATCGTGAAGTTTTTTGGATTAATAAAACCAAGTATTAAATTATTTGAACTTTTATTATATCCGGCGGGGCTTTCTTTTTCCCCAACTTTAAACTGAGAAAATGAAATGTTTGAAAATATAAAGAATATGATTATTAAAAATGATGTTTTTTTCATATTATAGTTTTGTTTTGATGTAAAATACGTGTTTTAGGTTAAAAATGTCAATGATAAACAATTTACGCTAAATTGACTAAATTACTGAATTAATAAATTGTATTATTTTGTAAAACTAAGTTTTCTTACCATTTCAAAAACTGCTATTCCGTATGCCACAGAAACATTTAAAGACTGCTTCATCCCTAACATAGGAATTTCCAAAGAAGTGTCAGCTATATCAATTATTTCTTTTGAGACACCGGAGATTTCATTTCCTAAAACCAGACACAACGGAAAATCTTTTTTTGTTATGTTCCAGATTAAATTTTTACTATCAGTGATTTCTAAAACCGCTATTTTAATTCCTTCAGATTTTAATTTTAAAACAGTATCCACCGGATCTTTGCAATATTCCCACGGAACACTCTCTGTGGCGCCGAGTGCAACTTTCTCTATTTCTTTTCGCGGAGGATAAGGAGTGTATCCTGTCAGATATAATTTTTCGATGAAAGCTGCATCGGAAGTCCGGAAAATAGCTCCTACATTGAATATACTGCGTATACTGTCACATATTACATAAACCGGATTCCTTTTGTATTCATTAATTTTTGTAATATCTTTTCTGTCTGATTCTATTTCTGAATGTGAAAGTTTTCTCATTTTACATTTTAAATGAATAATTCTATGAATAATTTGTAATTAAGAATAAAATAAATTTTATTTAAGATTTAAAATATCAATTGAAATTTCAAAGTCAGATAGAAAACTTCATTTGTTTTTAATATTAATTTACAAAATTTGAAAGTTCGTTAAGATAAACAATCCAATTATAAAATATTAATTTGACAGATATTAAAGAAATTATTTCGGAAATTAAAAACTTCTTTTCAGAAGAAGGTATTCTTTCCAAGTATTATGAAAATTATGAATTCCGAAAGTCACAGGAAGAGATGGCAGATTCTATACTAAGTACTTTAGAAAATAAATCCCATTCATTTATAGAAGCCCCGACCGGAGTAGGGAAGAGTTTTGCATATCTCGTTCCGGCAATTTATTATGCAAAAAAAAATGCTAAAAAAGTCATAGTTTCAACATATACGATTAATTTACAGGAGCAGTTAATTAATAAAGACATTCCTTTCTTACAAAAAACTTTACCTATAGAATTCAAAGCAAAGATTCTTAAAGGAAGAAATAATTATCTTTGTCCGAACAGGCTGCGAACTGCAATGGATTTGTCAAACACATTATTTGAAACAGCGGAAAAATTAAATCTCGAAAAAATTTACAGCTGGTCAAAAAACACAATAGACGGAACCCGCTCTGATATTGACTTTGTATTAGACGAAACGGTTTGGGATTCTGTATGTTCTGAAAGAGGAATCTGTACTAATAAGACCTGCGGCTATGAAGACACAAAATGTTTTTATCAGAAAGCAAAAAAAGAATTAGCAGATTCTGACGTAATAATTGTAAATCATCATTTATTTTTTACATTGTTCGACGGTGTATCCGATGATAAAAACGGATATTTATATCTGAATGATTTTGTAATTTTTGATGAAGCACATACTGTGGAGCAGGTAGCGACAGATCATATTGCACCGAGAGTTTCGCGGGAGATGATTAAATACCATTTACATAAATTATACAATCAGCAGAAGAAGAGAGGATTTTTGCTGACACTGCCTTCGCTTCACATACAGGCAGTAATAGAAAATTTACTGGAATTGAACAGAGAATTTTTTTACAAACTCAGAAAAAATTTATTTGTTAAGTCTGATAATAATAATGAAAGTCTGACAGCAAGAGTTTATGAAAAAGAAATAGAAGAAAATATATTGAAGCCCGAGCTGGATAATTTAATAAAAAATCTTCGGTCACTGAGAATGGTTTGTAAAGATGAAAATCAGGAAAATGAATTGAATGAATTTATTATAAGATTTTCCGAATTTAATTATGTGATTGAGGAATTTCTAAAGCAGAAGAAAAACGAAAAGGAAAATGATTTTGTTTACTGGGTAGAGCTGTCAAATAAGAAGCCCGAATCCAATGTCAGTATATGTTCATCACCTGTCGATATTTCAGAATATTTCAGAAATAATATATTTCGTCCCGGTAATTCTACGATTCTGACAAGTGCAACACTCACAATAAATAATGATTTTCAGTATTTCAAAAAACGTCTTGGCGGAGAAAATACAGAAGAATTAAAACTTGAATCTCCGTTTGATTTTTACAATCAGGTAAAAATATATATTCCAAAGAACATTCCGATGCCTTTAAAAGACAACACATTAATTTACAAAGATAAATTAAAAGAATGGATTTTGTATTTCGTCAAACAGACTAAAGGAAAAGCTTTGGTGTTATTTACAAATTCAGTTTTACTGAAAAGTATAGGCAATGAAATTAAAAGTGACATGGAAGAAGATAATATCGAACTTTTATTGCAGGGGACAGGAACCTCAAGATCATCATTACTGACACAATTTAAAAATGACATAAATTCAGTTTTATTTGGATTGGACAGTTTTTGGATGGGTGTGGATATACCAGGAGAGGCATTGAGTAATTTAGTTATTACACGACTTCCATTTCTTGTTCCGTCGCATCCGGTTGTGCAGGCAAAAATGGAATTTATAGAAAAAAACGGAGGTAATAGTTTTTATGAATATTCATTACCGGAGGCAATTTTAAAATTCAGACAGGGAATCGGAAGATTAATCAGACATAAATCAGACAGAGGAATTATAGCAATACTTGACAGCAGAATAATTTCAAAATCATACGGAAAGTTTTTTATTAATTCGATTGATGAATGTGAAATTGAGATTTTGGAATAATTGCGAAAATGAAAAATTTATTTTAATAATATCATTTAAAATAACAGGTGTGCCACATTTATAAAATGTGGCACATATAATTTTTAAAATGCTTAGAAAATTAGTGCGTTTTTCTGTCATTTCCAGCATTTTGTTGCTTTTAAAAAATCTACTATCAAAAATATCCTCTGAAAAAATAGAATCCAAAAACATATTGAGCAGTAATATTTTATGAAAAACAATTTTAATAAATATCATAATTATTAATTTTTAATCACTGTAATTTAAACCTCAATTAATTCCGGTAAAATACCATTTAACATCTCAGATGAAAATTTAATTAGTTTATTTGAAAAAAATAATTTAACATTAATATTCTTTGCGAAATTTTTATAATACCTGATAATTCAAAATTGTTAAAAAAATTAATTAAGAAAATTTCTGAATTTTAATTCATCAAATTACATTTATTCTCAACTGCCAATTATTTATTTTTATAAACAATTTTAGAATCATAAGCACCTTAACTTTATCAAATGGAAAATCAAAAACCGGAATTATTAGCACCAAAAAACCAAAAAAACGGAACATCAAAAAAGGGAATAGAATATACTA
>Ga0105044_10009336_pt1 | contig 13432 bp, 17 predicted proteins | sample MAT01_FD_78092 | JGI IMG/M metagenome (GOLD analysis project Ga0105044, IMG submission 78092) | Freshwater microbial communities from Lake Fryxell liftoff mats and glacier meltwater in Antarctica - MAT-01 | ecosystem: Environmental > Aquatic > Freshwater > Ice > Liftoff microbial mat | place...
CGACGTCGGCATCGACCGCGCGTCACCCGTCTCGTGGGCGCGCTTCGAGCGCGAGGGCGCGGGCCGGTTCACGGGTGAGCTCACCGCGGTCACCTACACGCCGGGCGAGAGCGCACCCGACGCAGGCGACCGGTTCGTCGACTTCCTGCGGGAGATCGGCCTGCGGTACGAGTGAAGCAGGGCGCGATCAGCGCACCGCGACGCCGAGGTCGGTGAGGAGGACCCGCACCCGGTCGCCGATCTCGTCGCGGGTGGGGCGCACCGCTTCGACGCCCTGGCCCGCGGGGTCGTCGAGCTCCCAGTCTTCGTAGCGCGTGCCGGGGAAGAGCGGGCAGGCGTCGCCGCAGCCCATCGTGACGACGACATCGGCGGCCCGCACGATCTCGTCGGTCCAGGGCTTGGGGAACTCGCCGGAGATGTCGATCCCGACTTCGGCCATCGCCGCGATGGCAGCGGGGTTGACCTCGTCGCCGGGTTCCGAACCCCCGGACCAGGCGACCGCCCGGTCGCCCGCGAGGTGGGTGAACCACCCCAACGCCATCTGCGACCGGCCCGCGTTGTGCACGCAGAGGAAGAGCACCGTCGGCAGCCCGCCCTCGGCTTCGCCCTCGACCCGGGCAAGTGCGTGGAGCCGCTGTCGGGCGAAGCGCTCGGCCATGAGCGGGAGGAACGTCGCGATACTGGCGCGGCCGGCGAACTGGTCGTAGCTCGAGACGAGGAAGCGCTCGATGGTCTCTGCGCCGAAGGTCCCCTCGAACTCGGTTGCGAGTCGTCGCGCGGCCGACCGCAGGGCGATGTTCTGTTCGATGGTCAGGCTCTCGGTCATGGCTGCTCCTGGGCGTTCGCGTTGGGTGGTTCGTGCGGGACGATGAGGTCGGCGGCGGGGACGTTCGGGTTGAGGTAGTGGCCGAGCGCGACCCCGGCGAGGCCGCCGATGATCTGGAAGACGATGAACGCGGGGACGCTGCTCGGCGCGATCCCGGCGAACGAGTCGGTGAGCGACCGACCGATCGTGACCGCGGGGTTCGCGAAGCTGGTCGACGACGTGAACCAGTATGCGGCGGTGATGTAGCCCCCGACTGCGAACGCAGCGGCCGACGCGCGTCCGGCGCGCACCACGCCGAGGATCACGAGGATGAGGCCGAAGGTCGCGACCACCTCGCCGAGCCAGAGCCCACTCGACGAGCGGGTGTTGGTCGACACGGTGACCGCCGGGAGATCGAACATCAGGTTGGCCACCATCGCCCCGACGCAGGCGCCGATCACCTGCACGACCACGTACACGCCGGCATCTCGCGTGGTGGTGCCGCCGAGGATCCGATCCGCGAGAGTGACGACCGGGTTGAAGTGGGCACCCGACACCGGACCCAGCGCGAGGATCAGTGCGACCAACCCGGCACCGGTCGCGATCGAGTTCTCGAGGAGCTGCAGGCCCACGTTGCCGGGCGACAGTCGTTGGGCGTAGATCCCCGAGCCCACGACGATCGCCACGAGCAGTGCGGTCCCGACGCCTTCGGCCGTGGCCCGACGAACCAGGTCGTCGGAGAAGCGGGCGGACACGGGGTCAGCAGCAGCGCGCCGAAGATGCCGGCGCGCTCGTGCAACCCATCGTCGCGTGTCCGGCGATGTCGCCGCCGGGCTCGACCGTCCGGAGGTCGCCGGCCGCCATCTCGACGTCGCCGAGCACGGTGTAGATCTCCCAGGGTTCGCCGTCGGGACCGTCGACCCACACTTTGTCCTGCAGCGCGAAGCAACACTCGACCTGGTCCTCGGTCGCGGTGGCGAGGCCGTCGGACGAGAGGCGTCGGGTCGCGTCGGCGACGGCCTCAGCGCTCTCCACCTCGACGCCGAGGTGATTGAGCGTTCCCGGCGACCCGTTGCCCTCGATCAACACCAGCTTCAGTGGGGGCTCGCTGATCGCGAAGTTCGCATAGCCCGGCCGCACCTTCGCGGGTTCGGCGGAGAAGAGCTTGGAGTAGAAGGCGACCGCGTCGTCGAGGTTCGAGACGTTGAGGGCGAGCTGGACTCGGGCCATGGGGTTCCTCCGGGAGCTGCGCCGGTGTACATTCACATCGGTCGATACATTGACTCTCGCGAATCTATCGACGGTTGTCAATGTGTTCACGTCGATCTGTTCACGGTCATGTGTTCTCGGGGAGGAGCGCCGCGGATGGTCGAACACGAGGACCCGGGGCGCGGGGCGGGAGCGTGCTGCGCGTCGGTGGTGGCGGCTCCGCTCGGCGAACAGGAGGCCGACGATCTCGCCCGGGTGTTCGCGGCGCTCGCGGATCCGGTGCGGCTCCGTCTCTTGAGCCTGGTCGCCGACGCGGGTGAGGTGTGCTCGTGCGACCTCCTCGCGCCCCTCGGCAAAGCCCAGCCGACCGTGTCGCACCACACGAAGGTCCTGGCCGAGGCCGGGCTCATCGTGGGGGAGAAGCGGGGGCGGTGGGTGTGGTGGCGGATCGTGCCCGACCGCCTCGACGACCTGCGCGACGCGCTGGCTACCCGCCGGAGCGCTCCCGCATGAGGGTGTCTTGCGTGCCGAGCCGGGACCTGGAGGTCGGGTCGGGGGCTACGGGACGACGGGTTCGAGGCCGAGCTGTCGACGACGGGAATTGATCTCGGAGATCTCGGAACGCTGACCCTCGACGATGGCTCGGGCCCGACTGCGGATCTCGGCATTCGTCGCGTTCGCCGTCGCGTACTCGGCCATCGCGAGGCCGCCGGCGTGGTGAGCGATCATCAGCCGGGAGAACTCGTCGTCGAGCTCGGCGCCGCTGAGCTGCTCGAGCGCGTCGACCTGGGCTGGTGTCGCCATGCCGGGCATCGAATGACCGACCATGCCGCGACCCATCCAGGCCATCGACGGTTCGGGCGGATCCTGTTCGTCCCACCCGCCGAGGATGTGGTTGAAGATGCCGATCTCGGCCGACTGCGACGTGACGATCTCCCGAGCCATGTGGCCGAGCATCGGGTCGACGCCGCGCTGCTGGTACACGAGTCCCATCTGCACGGCCTGTTGGTGATGGGTCGTCATGTCGTGGAGGAAGCCGACGTCGACCGAGCCGCGATCGGGATGCGCCTCGGGGAGGTAGGTACGCGCGAGCCAGCCGCCGACCACTCCCACGACGAGCACCATCACGACGATCTGCCAGATCCGAGGGCCCTTGGCCGGGCGTTCAGGGTTCACGGGTTCGAGACTCAGCCTGCGACGCCTTGCTGGAGGACGCCTTGCTGGAGGACGCCTTGCTGATCTGGCTCGGCCGCGCGTCGGCCACGCTGGCGCGCGCCCTGGCGTAGGCCTTGTTCGCCTCGGGGAAGCGGGTGACTTCGGTCATGACCCGATCTCACTCGCGGCGCGCGGCCGGGGGCAAACCGGGCCGCCTTCGTGGGGCTGTTCGTGGGTGCGGTTCGTCGGTCGTTCGTTAGGGTCGCGGCCATGCCGACGATCGACGAGCGTGCGCACGAGAACCTCGTCGGGTTCATGCGGATCCAGGCCCGGCTCCACGGGGCCGATCTCCTCGACGAGCCCGGCATCCTCGCGTTCCGGGGCGCGGTCGACTTCCCCGCGACGCGCCTGGCGATCCGATCCGGGCCGGAATCGTCGGCCGAGGCGTTCGCCGACTCGATGGCCGACTTCCTGCTGGCCGCGGGGCAGACGGCTGCCGTCTTCGTGCGCGATGCCGACACTGCGCTCCACGCCGAGCTGACCCGTCGCGGCTTCGCCGACTTCTCGCAGGCGCCCGAGATGGTGTGCGACGAGCCGCTGGATGCTCGCACCCTGCCCGTCGGCGTCACGGTGCGGTTGGCCGAATCTCCGGCCGACGTGCGGGCCTACGCCGAGATCGCCGGCCATGCCTTCCGCCATCTCTCGATTCCCGAGGAGATCACCCGCGTCACGATCGATCACCCCGACGTGATGCTCGACCCGGGGATCGCGATCGCGCTCGCGGAACACGACGGTCGGACGGTCGCGGGTGCGTCGGTGTACCTGGTGGGGGAGCCGGCCGACGGGTACGTGGGCTGGGTCGCCTGTCTCGACGACGCACGCGGCCACGGTCTCGGCGACGTCGTCACCCGCCGGGTGACGAACGAAGCCTTCGACCGCGGCGCGTCGATCGTCACCCTCGAGGCGTCCCCGTTCGGCGAATCGACCTACGCGCGGATGGGGTACCGCGAGCTGTACCGCTACTCCACGCTCATCAAGCTCTGAACCGCCCCATCGAGCGTCAGCTTCTCCCGACCCCGCCGCCTGCCGACGACGAGCCCGGCCTCCTCGAGCTGCTCGAGGTGCTTCATCACGCCGAAGTGCGTCATCTCGAACCGCTCCACGAGTGCACCCGGCGTCTGGCCGTCATTGAGGAACGCGATGGGCGCGGTAGGGAGAATCGATCGACACAGTGAATGGAATTCACCCGTGGGTGTATATCCTGCCTATCAACATTCACCCCAGGAGGTTCCCCGGATGTCACTCGTCAACACCGAAGTCCTGCCCTTCAGCGCCACCGCCTACCACCGGGGTGAGTTCGTGCCCGTGAGCGATGCCGACCTGCGGGGCAGGTGGTCGGTCGTGTTCTTCTACCCGGCCGACTTCACGTTCGTCTGCCCCACCGAGCTCGGCGACCTCGCCGACAACTACGCCGAGTTCCAGCGCCTCGGCGTGGAGATCTACGGCGTCTCGACCGACACGCACTTCACCCACAAGGCGTGGCACGACACCTCGGACACGATCGGCAAGATCGAGTACCCCCTGATCGGCGACCCGACCGCCACGATCAGCCGCAACTTCGACGTGCTCATCGAAGAGGACGGCCTCGCCGACCGGGGTACGTTCGTGATCGACCCCGACGGAAAGATCCAGCTGGTCGAGATCAACGCGGGTGGGATCGGTCGCAACGCGGTCGAGCTCCTGCGCAAGATCAAGGCCGCCCAGTACGTCGCCGCGCACCCGAACGAGGTCTGCCCGGCGAAGTGGGAAGAGGGCGACGAGACGCTCGCCCCGTCGCTCGACCTCGTCGGCAAGATCTGACCGGCCGTGCTCGACGCAAACCTCGCCACCCAGCTCCGCGCTCACCTCGAGAAGCTCACGCGACCGATCGCCGTCGTCGCGTCGCTCGACGACAGCCCGAAGTCCGGCGAGCTCCTCGAACTGCTCGCGGAGATCGCGTCGATGTCGGACCGGATCTCGCTGGAACGCCGTGACGACGACACGCGTCGTCCGTCGTTCCGCATCGACCGGGTCGGCACCGACGTCTCCGTGCAGTTCGCGGGGATCCCGAGCGGCCACGAGTTCACGTCGCTCGTGCTCGCGCTGCTGCAGGTGGGCGGCCACCCTCCGGCCGCATCGGATGAGCTCGTCGCCCAGATCGAGGGCCTCGAAGGCGAGTACCGGTTCGAGACGTACATGTCGCTGAGCTGCCAGAACTGTCCTGACGTCGTGCAGGCACTCAACGTCATGAGCGTGCTCAATTCGAACGTCCATCACGTCGCCATCGACGGTGCACTCTTTCAGGATGAAGTGGAAGCTCGCCAGGTGATGGCGGTTCCCACCGTGTTCCTGAACGGCGAGCGCTTCGGCGAGGGTCGGATGACCCTCGAGGAGCTCGTCGCCCGGCTCGACGACGGCGCGGCTGAGCGCGGTGCGGAGAAGGTCACGGCCAAGGAGCCGTTCGACGTCTTGGTGGTCGGTGGGGGACCGGCCGGCGCGACGGCGGCGATCTACACCGCCCGCAAGGGAATCCGCACTGGATTGGTGGCGGAGCGGTTCGGTGGGCAGGTCCTCGACACGATGGGGATCGAGAACTTCGTGTCGGTGCCCTACACCGAAGGCCCGCGTCTCGTGGCAGCCCTCGAGCAGCACGTGCGCGAGTACGACGTCGACCTCATGACCTTGCAGCGAGCGCAGCGGCTCGTTCCCGCAGTCGAACCCGGCGGGCTCGCGACGGTCGAGTTCGAGAGTGGCGCCTCGCTGCGCGCCCGGACGGTGGTGGTGACCACCGGCGCCCGTTGGCGCGCGATGGACGTGCCGGGTGAAGACGAGTACCGGAACAAGGGCGTGACCTACTGCCCGCACTGCGACGGACCGCTCTTCAAGGGCAAGCGGGTCGCGGTGATCGGCGGCGGCAACTCAGGGGTCGAGGCGGCCATCGACCTCGCGGGTGTGGTGGCCCAAGTCACGCTGATCGAGTTCGACGACGCGCTGCGCGCCGACGACGTCCTCCAACGCAAGCTCGCGAGCCTCCCGAACACGACCACGGTCGTGGGTGCACTCACCACCGAGGTGCTCGGCGATGGCGAACGCGTCACCGGCCTGCGCTACGAGGACCGGGTGAGCGGTGAGCACCAGACGGTCGACCTCGAGGGAGTCTTCGTCCAGATCGGGCTCCTCCCGAACACCGAATGGCTCGACGGGACCGTCGAGCGCTCACCACGCGGGGAGATCGTGATCGACGCCCGCGGTGAGACGTCGGTCCCCGGGGTCTTCGCGGCCGGTGACTGCACCACGGTTCCCTACAAGCAGATCGTCATCGCGATGGGTACCGGATCGACCGCGGCGCTGAGCGCGTTCGACCATCTGATCCGTTCGCCCGAGCCATCCAGCGACACCAGCGACTCCAACGGCTCCTCCGCCGACTCGTCGAGCAAGCTCGAGCCCGCGCTGGCGTAGGGTCGAACTCGCCGAAGGAGTCACCAATGAACCTGCGCGATCTCGGGTACCTCGTGGCCGTGGCCGAGCACCGCCACTTCGGCCGTGCCGCCGAGGCCTGCTTCGTGAGCCAGCCGACCCTGTCGACCCAGCTCAAGAAGCTCGAGCAGGAGCTCGGGGTCGAGCTGATCGAACGCAGTCCGCGCCAGGTGATGCTCACCCCGGCCGGCGCGAGGGTCGTCGAACGGGCGCGCATCATCCTCGGCGAGGCCGACGACATCCGTAGCATCGCGAAGCAGGCGCAGGATCCCGAGGCGGGGAGTGTGCGCCTCGGCCTCTTCCCGACGATCGCGCCCTACCTGCTCCCGCATGTGGTGCCCCGATTACACCACCGGTTCCCGGCACTCGAACTGCTGCTCGTGGAGGAGAAGACCGAGGTGGTGCTTCAGCGCCTGCGCGACGGGAAGCTCGATGCCGCGGTGCTCGCACTCCCGGTCTTCGATGATCGGCTCGTGCGTGAGGATCTCTTCACCGAGGAGTTCGTGCTCGCGGTCCCGGCGGACCACCCGCTCGCATCGACCGACGATCCCGTCGACGTGTCGGTGCTGGCGGCCGAGCACGTCTTGCTCCTCGAAGAGGGCCACTGCCTGCGCGACCAGGCCCTCGCGGTCTGTCAGCTCGCCGGCGCGGCAGAGCACAGCGGCTTCCGGGCGACGAGCCTCGAGACGTTGCGGCAGATGGTCGCCGCCGGCGTGGGGGTCACGCTGCTCCCCGAGCTCGCGGTGCAGCCACCCGTACCGCCTTCCGACGCGATCCGACTCCTGCGCTTCAAGGATCCCGTTCCCACTCGCCGAATCGCGATGCTTTGGCGCCAATCCAGTCCCTACCGCGACTTCATCCCTGAGCTCGCCGCAGTCCTGCGCGACCTTCCCCCCGGTCTGCTGCGCGGGTCGTGACCGGCCGCGCCGCTCAGGCGGCGCGCGACGCTCCCGGTGGGTCGAGTGCTCGTTTTCCGGTTGCGGGGTCGGGCGGGCCGAGTCGCCAGCCCCGGGTGTTTCGCTTGTGGTGCACCGAACACAACCACGCCAGGTTCCAACGCGCCGTCGGCCCACCCTGCGCGTGGTCGACCTCACAATGGTCGAGCTCCAGGTACTCCCGACACGAACACCCTTCGATCGAACACTCCCGCCCCGACACCACCATCGCAGTCCGGAGTTCGGCCGGGATGTGGCGCCCCAGGTGGGCCACCGTGGAGATGTCCTTGCCGTGCTTGACGATCGCGGTCACGAACGACTCACCCAGGACCTCCCGGACCCACTGCGCGTTCACCGGCCCCACCCCGGGGATCTCACACGTCTCACCGGGCAGAGCGAACCCCCGCCGCAACGTCTCGTGGTCGATCACGACGTGCGTCGTGTATGCCCCGGCCCGCTTCGAGCCAGCCGCACGGGCCTTCTTCGTCGCACGGCCCTGCTCGGCGCGCGCCTGTTCGGCCCCGGCCTGTTCGAACCCGGCCTGCTCGTTGCCGGCCTTCGCTGCGTCGGGTTCGCCGAGCACGAGTGCCGCGAGCGCGTCGGCCGCGTAGGCGTCGTTGCTGTCGCGGGCACCTTCACACCACTTCACCCGGAACACGTGCTTGGTGTGTTCCTCGATCACGGTCTTCAACGGCCCACCCACCTCCGGCGTGAGCCGGAAGTGGCCTTCGACCATCCCGTCGGTGTTGTTCCACATCTTCAACGACCGCGCCCCGTGCTGCCGCTCCGACCGCGCGTTCTGGTCCTCGGTCCGGGCCCGTGCCTTCACGCACGCATCCTGCAACGGGCGCAGCCCGTCACCCGCCGCGGCGATCAGCTCGGTCTGGACCGACGGGTCGAGCACCGCCACCGCCGAGATCAACTCGACCTCCCGCGCCGACAGGCGACCCTCCCGCACCGCGGCGTCGGTCTCGGCCAGGCCCTCGAGCCGGCCCGCGTTGTCGATCGCGCGTTTCGCGTCACCCGAACCGACACCGACGAGTCGGGCACACAACTCCGCCGCCGACCGGTCCCCGTGCGCCACATGCGCGTTCGTGTCGGCGATCCGTTTCGCGGCCTTCGACGTGACCGCATCCGCGAGCCGGTGGATGGTGCCCATCTGCTCCACCACCCGGACCGCGTCACGCCCCGAACACGACGCGTCGAACCCCCCTGCGATCGCCTCCAGAGCAGTTCGGGCCGCAGCCAGTTCCTCCGCGAACATCGAGGACATCGTCTCAGAAGGGTGGGACAACGACGCTGGACCTGGGCAAGGAATCACCCCCGAGGACAAGACGATCGACGTGGCCCGACGCGTCACTCGTCGACGTTGTAGGCGATCGACCGGATCGTGAAGCGCCCGTAGGTCCACTCGCCGGTGTCGTCGATCCAGTTGGCGTCACCGTGGGTTCCGACGCGGATGCCGTCGACGACGGCATAGTCCGAGATGGGCGTCGACCAGATCGCGGCCCCACCCTCCCGGTCGTGCGCTCGGTCGGCGGACTCGAACCCCACGAGATCGCCCTCCGTGTCGAACGTGACCTTGGCGGTGACGACGAAGCCGGCGTTCTCGAAGGTGGCGTGCACGGATCGCTCGTCGATCGGCTCGAAGGTGAAGGGCAGGTCGAGCACCGCGGCCGGAGCGAGCACCAGGACGTCGTTCATGAACGTGACGGTCTCGTCGTGGGTGATGCCGACGCCCGACTTGTCGACCACTGGAACGAGGCCCGCGATCCGCACCTGGAAGGTCGCAGCGCTGTCGACGTATTCGTGGAGGACGTCGAACGGGATGCCGGTCCTTCTCGCGCGCATGTGGAACAGACGGGCTGGAGGCCCGAAGAACTCGTACTGCGTCGCGCTCGCATGCATCCACGGCGCCGTGGCAGAACTCCGCATCTGGGCGTCGAACACCACTCGCACGTTGCGCACGCGCGATCGCCCGACGGAGTCGACCCGCCGCAGATAGGTCTGCACCGAGGGCGGGTAGGGCGCGAGGTCTGCCTCGGTCACGACTCGTGACGGCGGCTCGCGACGCGTGAGCAGCCTCGTGTGATCACGCTCGAAGCGGGAGCGGAAGCTCCCCGGGCGGGCATCGGCCAGGCGAGGCGCGACGACGATGACGAGCACGCCGACGACCAGGATCGCGAGGACGACGATCGCGATCTGCATCACCTGGCGCGCCCGGCGACGGTGATTCCCGCACTCCAACCCGGAGCGCGACCGGAAGCAGGTGGATGCAGCATGGAGATGTCGGCGCCGCTGCGTTCGAGCACCCACGCGATCACAGAGTTCGAGTTCCACATCTCGCCGGTGCCGAGCTCGTCGGGACCCCAGACCGGTCTCGGGATACCCGGCAGGGTATCGAGCAGCTGTCGGGCCACCTCGGCATCGTCCGAGACCCTGACCGGGCTCGCCACCGCATCATGGAGATCAGGGATCCGTCCGCCTCGCCAGCGTCGGACCTCGTACCGGAAGATCCGGAAGCGGCCCGCCCAACGAACTCCGACCGGACCCTCGGCCACGACTCCCCGGCGTTCGCCGTGGGCATCGGGGACCGGTGCCTGTTCGATCACGTAGTGACCTTCCGCAACGTCGACCACGAGCGCGGAGTGGTAGAGGTCGCAGCGCGCCCGACGGCGAACGAACGCCGAGATGGCCTCGAAGATCCTCCCGCTGACCCGGACGACCTTCGCGCCTGCGCCCAACGGGATCCAGTACAGGTCGACGGTGCCCGGGGTCTGGGGTCCGCCGGGTGTCGTCACCGATGGTCGGTCTACCACCCACCGGTCCACACCTCCGTGCTCGGCAGCCGCCCGTGTCGTACCTCACATGGGGAAACCGGAAGGGTGTGAGCCGCCCGCGGCGTCGCACCAGGTCGCGTTCGCTGCTCCGGGGCGCGGTGCCGCTGCTGCACTGTGCGTCGGTGTTGGCGGGAGCATGTGCGAGCGGCAGCTCGAGGGAGGCTTGACACCCTATCGATGATAGGTAAAGTGCCTATCAATGGTAGGGAGCGTGGCGCAGCGCCGGGAAGCACGGGTGGGCGAGATCGTCGCCGCCGCCTGGGAGCTCGCGCTGGAGCACGGCATCGCCGGGCTCTCGCTCCACGCGCTGGCGCGCGCGGTCGGGATCCGTCAGCCGTCGCTCTACGCGTACTTCGACTCGAAGCACGCGCTCTACGACGCGATGTTCGCCGACGGCAACCGCCGGCTCCTGGAACGGCTCGACGCGCTCACGCTGCCGAGTGATCCACGCGCCGCAGTGCACGCCTTCATGCATGCGTTCGTCGACTTCGCGGTCGAAGACACTGCTCGGTGCGCCCTGCTCTTCCAGCGTCCGATCCCGGGTTTCGAGCCCTCGGCCGCGTCGTTCGCGTACGCGCAGGCCGTGCTCGCGCGGGCGGTCGACATGTTGCGCGCGGCCGGGCTCGAACGTGACGGCGACGTCGACTGCTTCGTCGCCATGGTCGCTGGTCTCATCGACGCGCAGATCAGCAACGACCCGGGTGGCGACCGTTGGGTCCGCCACCTCGACCGGCTCACCGACGTGTATCTGGATGAGCTCCCGTGAAGGAGGACACACCGATGACACCCACTCGGATACAACGACCGGAGGCCCGGAAGCTCGCGAACGAGGAGTTCGTGCGCTTCGCCGACCTCGTGAGTTCCCTCTCACCCGACGACTGGACGACGCCGACCGATTGCACCGAGTGGAACGTGCGGAAGGTGGCACTCCACGTGCTGGGTTCCGGCGACGCGCAGGCATCGTTCCCTCAGTTCGTCCACCAACTCCGCCGGGGCGTTCCGCTCAACAAGGAGATCGACTCGCACCACTGGGTCGACGGCATGAACGAGCTCCAGATCCGCGAACGCTCGCACCTGTCGAACGGCGAGCTGGTCGCGCAGCTCGCCGAGATCGGACCGGCGGCGGTGCAGGGTCGCTGGAAGACGCCGCCGCCTGTTCGCTACCTCCCGATCCCGTTCGGACCGCCGATCGGTTGGGTGGCCCTGAAGTACCTCCTCGACGTCGGGTTCACCCGCGACGTGTGGGCCCACCGCATCGACATCCACGCCGCGATCGACCGGGAGATGTCGCTCACCGCGGAGCACGACGGCCGTCTCGTCGCCGACATCGTGCTCGAATGGGCGGCCATCCACGGTGAGCCGTTCGAGCTCGTGCTCGAAGGTCCTGCCGGCGGCAAGTTCAGTCAGGGCGTCGGCGGAGAACGCGTCGAGATCGACGCCATCGACTTCATCCGCGTCCTCTCCGGCCGCCTAGCCGGCACCGGTGTGCTCAGCCACCCGCTCCCGCTCTAGCCCGTTCCCTTCTGAAAGAGGCTCCGCCATGGACACGCGCGTCGACGAGATCAGTGACCGCATCTTCCGCTTCTCCACCCTCGTCCCCGACATCGGACCGACGGGGTTCACGTTCAACCAGTTCCTCGTCGACGCCGACGAGCCGCTGCTCTTCCACACCGGTCCCCGGGCGATGTTCCCGTCGGTGTCGACGGCCATCGCGACCGTGATGCCGATCGAGCGGCTGCGGTGGATCACGTTCGGCCATCTCGAGGCCGACGAGTGTGGTGCGATGAACGAGTTCCTCGGCGTCGCGCCCGACGCGCAGGTCGCCCACGGAGCCCTCGGCTGCATGGTGTCGATCGACGACCTCGCCGACCGGCCGCCCCGACCCCTGGGTCCCGACGAGGTCCTGGATCTCGGTGGAAGACGGATCCGCAACATCGACACGCCGCACGTCCCGCACGGTTGGGACGCGCACGCGCTCTACGAGGAGACCACGGGCACCCTGTTCTGCGGTGATCTCTTCACCCAGGTGGGTGACGGACCCGCGCTGACCTCGGGCGACATCCTCGATGCCGCGTCGCAAGCGGAGGACATGTTCGGGGCCACCGCGCTGACGCCGCACACCGCACCGACCATCCGCGGCCTGGCCGAGCTCGAGCCCCGCACGCTCGCGATCATGCACGGCGCCTCGAGCAACGGCGACTGCTCCGGCGCACTCCTCGCGCTGGCCGACGAGTACGACCGCCGTCTCATCGCGGCCAACTGACTGCACCGTTTCGCCAACCCATCGGAGGTTGGCAGCGTGAGTTCCGGTTTCCGGACCTGGAGCTGCCAACATCGGGAGTGCAAGCGCATCGCGCCGAGCGGGTGACGGGAATCGAACCCGCATGACCAGCTTCAAGATCGGCTGCGACGCAGCCGACCTTCGGTCGGTCAGACGTTCGAGCAGGTCAGCAGCGATTTCGAGTTGCCGCGAGTAACCGCCAGTGACCCCGGTTTCGCATTGCTTAGCTGAGGCCATGAGGATCCACACCTTCGGACACGGCACCCTTGCCCGGGACAAGTTCGCAGAGCTCGTGACCGAAGTGGGCCTGGCTGAGATCGTCGACGTCCGGTCGTTCCCGGGAAGCCGCCGCAACCCGCAGTTCGGTACCGACGCGATGGCGCAGTGGCTACCGGACGCCGACATCGCCTACAGCTGGATGCGTGAACTTGGTGGGCGCCGCGAGGCGGTCCTCGGGTCGAAGCACGTTGCGCTCCGTCACCCGTCGTTCCAGGCGTACGCCGACTACATGGAGACCCAGGCGTTCCTCGACGGCGTCGAGGACCTGCTGGCCGGCGGTGACGACCCGCGCGGTGATGTGCAGCGAGACGGTCTGGTGGCGCTGCCATCGGCGTCTTCTCGCCGACCATCTCGTTCTCGTCCGCAAAGTCGATGTCGTGCACCTGATGCACGACGGGCGTCTCACACCGCA
>Ga0105044_10009338_pt1 | contig 13430 bp, 8 predicted proteins | sample MAT01_FD_78092 | JGI IMG/M metagenome (GOLD analysis project Ga0105044, IMG submission 78092) | Freshwater microbial communities from Lake Fryxell liftoff mats and glacier meltwater in Antarctica - MAT-01 | ecosystem: Environmental > Aquatic > Freshwater > Ice > Liftoff microbial mat | place...
ACGCAGCTTGGCCGCCACTGCAACACTCCCGCGCCTTGCCGATGCCGCACTGCTGACCTTGGCCGCGTCCACCGGCGAGTCGGCATATCTGGCCGAGGCATCCGATGGTCGTCACGCCGTTTACATCGCCAGCCACCCCGGCTCGCACGCGCTACGCCACGTCAGCTGGCTGGGGCAACGGGTCACCCGTCGCGCCTCCGCAGTCGGCGCAGCACTCTCCGGCAAGGTCGATGCCGACGGCGTGGCCGTTCGCCTCGATGCCGTCGAGCCGGGCATCACCGCCGTGTCCGCTCCAGTTCGTGAGGGCAGCGGAAAAGTGGTCGCAGCAGTCAGCGTCGTCGGCCCATCCTTTCGCCTCACCGGAAAGGCTCTGGCATCTACACGTGCCGCCGTGGCGCAGTGCGCAGGCTCCATCGAGACGGCCCTCGGTGCGCACTAGTTCCAGGTCTTTCTCCCGAGGGCTCACCCATGCTCGAGAAGTACCGGGACCTGGGCACTGCTCGACGCCTCTTGTCGGCGCTTGCCAGGTCCACGCACTCGCCACCGTCAGATTTGCACAGCGACAACTTTCCTGCACTACCCGCAACACATCTTGTCGCTGAGCGAAACTCACTAGGCCCGGCCCGGCCCGGCCCGGCCCGGTACCAGCGATTTCAAGCCGCCCGCCGAGTTGCACCACACCCTTCAAGAGCATCAGTTCTCAGGGTGAGCGCAGCAGCGACAGCAACGGCAAGTAGTCGGCCAGGTCGAGCGGCACGAACCTGCGGATGCGCAGCTGGGCGCAGGCGTCAGCGGCGCTCGGATCAGAGATCGCCGCGGTGAACGCGGCACGCAATGCATCGACGTGAGCGATATGGCGCAGCGGCACCACAATCGGTAGGCAGGGTACCGGTGGGCCGCTGCCCACAACCGTCAGTTCACTCACCAGTTGCGGTTCGAGCGATGAGATCAGCGCCCATGTGACAGCATCGATCGATGCGACGTCGGCGCGGCCTTCGGCGACGGCACGGACGCTTTCCAGGTGCGAGCCGGTCTCGACAACGGCAGGAGGTGGGCCGCCCCACGCACTCTGCAGGCTGATCCAGCCGGAGAGACTCTCGGTGCTGTTCGTCGCCACGACCGCACCCGGGCACCCACGCAGCTCCTCGAAAGTGGACGAAAATCGACCAATGAGTACCGCCTGATACCGGCCGCCATCCGCACCCGGCACGTCGTAGTCGAACGTGCCGATGACGGCAACTTCATCCAAAAGCTGGTTCACCAAGGGCCACCCGCACGTCTGCGCCAACAGCAGGTCGGGATGACGCCATACCTCAGGAGCCGATACCGCCCACTCGAGCGACAGCGGTCCCCAGCCGAGATGCTGACGGATCGCGTTCCACAGCGAATCCGTGAAACTTCGCAGCGGCTCGAATGGATACATCGCCAGCGACGCCACCATGGGCGCTTCGGTCACGAAATTCCGCGCGATCCGTACGGGCGAGAACCCGGCGAGAGTGGGTGGTCCGGCTGGCAGAAGGGGGTGAAGAAATACGTCCGCACCACCTCGAGATAGCCACCCGAATACAACCCGGCGCCCTCATCGGCCAGTGCGTCGGACCCCATCTCGCGATGCAACGATGGGATCTTGTACCAGGCAAGCTGCGGCGCGGCGTGGTGTGTGTGGTGCAAGTTGTTGTTGAGGTACAGCAACGCTATCGGCGGGCTGGCCTTCACCACCGCACTCCGTGTGCCGTCGGCGACGGCTGCGTGCTCGACGAAGGAGCGCAACTGCGTGCACGACGCACCACCGAGACAGAAGCCCACGACGTACACCAGCGGATTGAAACCAACGACGCCGAACAGCCACCACCCGAGCGCTGCGCTGGCCAGCAGATGTGTGGCCCAGGGAGCCACGATCCCGCCGCCACGAACGAGGCGGATCTCGCGGTGCCAGAAACGACTTACACCTCGCAACACTCCGAAGGTCAGACGACCCGGAATAGTGCGCATGAAAAGGAAGTAGCGGCGGCGCCACGGGCTGGCCTGATGCCACGACGGCGGCGGCACGTAGAACGACTCAGGGTCGTCCTCCGGATTCGTGAGGTCTGAAAGGTGGTGCTTGATATGCAGCGCCTTGTAACGCCTGAACGGCAACCACAGCGACAGTGGAATTGATCCGATGGCGGTGTTCACCCAGTTCCATCGCGTTGGGTGGCCGTGCAGCAGTTCGTGGCCCAACGACATCCACAATCCACCGAGAGCGACCATCACTACCAGCAGCAGGGGCCATGGAATGGAGTCGTGAAGAAGAACCACCGACAACCACGCAACAAAGAATCCCACCAACAATGCAATCGTCGGCCATTCGGTTGACCTGCTCGAAGGCGCAATCGTTACTGCGGCTGCGTTGAACTGAGAAGTGTCATTCGACAACTCCGTCTCCACCTACTCACCGGCCGCGTGCCCGGCTCGGTCGACCGTACGCTACCGGAACGACGGTACCGGTTCGTAGCTTTGCGTGTTACAGGTAGAAGTGCAGCGCGCGCGAACGGAATTCCTGAGACGATCGTACAAGGAATTCGTTTGAGCGTGTAGTGTCGAAAACCGTGACCGACATGCAGCAAGAGCCCGTCGACCAGGCCACAACCCGTTCGGCCACAACTCAGTCCGAGGGCCGTCGCGGTGGGCGTGCACGATCCGAACGCGGGCCTCGCCTCCCCTATCAAGCGCCGTACCGGCAGCCCAGCATGCGGCTCAACCACACCGAAGTGCTGTCGGCCGACGAAGTGGAAGCAATCCACGAGGCAAGCCTCACCATTCTCGAACGAATCGGCATGAAGTTCATCGACGCCGAGTCGCGCAGCATCATGCAAGAGGCCGGGGCTGAGGTCGACGAATCGACGCATCGCGTTCGCTTCTCCCGCGAACTGGTCGAGACTTCGGTGGCGAAGGCACCCAGCGAGTTCACGCTGCACAGCTGGAACCCTGAGCACAACATGCGCATCGGTGGCCGCTGGATGACGTTCGGCACAGTCGGCAGCGCGCCGCACTACATCGACCGCAAGGGCGTCCGCCGTACCGGTGACCGCGCCGGCTTTCAGGATCTGCTGAAGCTGGCGCAGATGCTCAACATCGTGCACTACATCGGCGGCTATCCGGTCGAGCCCGTCGATCTGCACCACAGCATCCGCCACCTCGAGGCCAGCTACGACATCCTCACGCTGACCGACAAGGGCATCCACTGTTACAGCCTCGGCCGTCAGCGCAACCGTGATGTGCTCGAAATGGCACGTATCGCACGCGGTGTCGACATGGTGACGCTCGATCGCGAGCCCTCTGTCATCACAGTCGTCAACACCAACTCACCGCTCACACTGGATAGCCCGATGGCGCAGGGGATGATGGAGTTCGCTGCACACAATCAGCCCATCGTGGTCACGCCCTTCACGCTGGCCGGGGCGATGGCCCCCATCACGCTTGCCGGCGCGGTTGCGCAGCAGAACGCCGAGGCCCTCGGTGGCATCACGTTCGTGCAGACCATCAACCCGGGCGCGCCCGTGATGTACGGCGGTTTTACCTCGAACGTCGACATGCAATCGGGTGCCCCGGCGTTCGGAACCCCCGAGTACGTGCGCACCGCAATGATCGGTGGCCAGATGGCACGCCGATACGGCTTTCCGTATCGCAGCAGCAATGTCTGCGCAGCCAACGCACTCGACATGCAGGCGGCATACGAAAGCGTCTTCTCGCTGTGGGGTGCAATCATGGGCGGCGTCAACTTCCTGATGCACGGGGCCGGCTGGATGGAAGGCGGGCTGCATGCCAGCCTCGGCAAGATGGTCCTCGACGCCGACCTCCTTGCGATGGTTGCCACCATGCTCGAGCCAGTGCCGGTCAATGCAGAGACGTTGGCGATCGACACGATCGAAGAAGTCGGCCCGGGTGGTCATTTCTTCGGTACGCAGCACACTCAGGATCGCTTCCGGCACGCGTTCTACAAGCCGCTGGTCTCGGACTGGCGCAACTACGAGTCGTGGCAGGAAGCAGGTAGTCCCACTGCCGACCAGAAGGTCGAGCAGCTCGTCACCCAGTTCTTGGATGCCTACGAGGCACCCGCAATGGACCCCACCATCAAGGCGGAACTGCGCGCCTTCGTCGACCGCCGCGTCGCCGAAGGTGGCGTCGCCACCGATTACTGATCACGTCATCGAACACGACAACGAACGTCAACAAGGGGAATGCAATGAAGTCATCCGCACAGGTCGTCGTCGTCGGCGGAGGTGTGGTCGGTGCCAGCGTGCTCTATCACCTCACCAAGGCCGGCTGGACCGATGTCGTACTGCTGGAGCGCAAGCAGCTCACCGCCGGTAGCACATGGCACGCCGCCGGCGGCATGCACACGCTCAACGGCGACCCCAACGTGGCCCGCCTGCAGCAGTACACGGTCAACCTCTACAAGGAGATCGAGGCCGAGTCAGGCCAGAACTGCGGCATTCATCTGCCTGGCGGCATTCAGCTGGCCGACACACCCGAACGTCTCGACTGGCTACGCATGGCTCAGGCACGCGGCCGCTACCTCGGCATGCACATGGAGATCATCTCCATGAAAGAAGCCAAAGAACTGAACCCGCTGCTGGAGGAGAAGTTCTTCGTCGGCGCGTTGTACGACGAGGACGAAGGCAGCGTCGACCCCTACGGCGTCACGCACGCCTACGCAATCTGCGCCAAGAACCGCGGCGCAGAGGTCTACACCGACACCTGGGTCACCGACCTGCAGCAGCGCCAGGACGGCACATGGGATGTGATCACGGATCGCGACCAGACCATCCACGCCGAGCACGTCGTCAACGCCGGCGGCCTGTGGGCTCGCGAGGTCGGGCGCATGGCTGGCCTCGAGCTTCCAGTCCTCGCGATGGAGCACCACTACCTGATGACAGAGCCGATGCCGGAAGTCATCGAGTACAACGCAACCCAAGGTCGCGAGCTGCCACACATGATCGACTTCGCCGGCGAGATCTACGCCCGTCAGGAAGGCCAGAGCATCCTGCTGGGCACCTACGAGCAGGACAACCGCCCGTGGTCGCCGAAGGAGACACCGTGGGACTTCGTGTTCCAGCTGCTCCCCCACGACCTCGACCGCATCGCGCCAGAGCTGGAGAAGGCCTTCGAGCACTTCCCACTCGTCGGTAAGGCGGGGATCAAGAAGTTCGTCAACGGTCCGTTCACGTTCAGTCCCGACGGCAACCCGCTGATCGGCCCGATCAAGGGCATGCGCGGCATGTGGATGGCCAACGCAGTCATGGCCGGCCTCTCGCAGGGCGGTGGCGTGGGGCTCTCACTGGCCAACTGGATGGTGCACGGCGACCCCGGCGCCGACATCTGGGGAATGGACGTGGCCCGGTACGGCGACTACGCCACGCTGGCGTACACCAACGCAAAGGTTCGCGAGAACTACTCCCGCCGCTTCCGCATCACGTTCCCCAACGAAGAGCTCACCGCTGCCCGCCCGCTGCACACAACACCCATCTACGACCGCCTCACCGATCACAACGCCGTGTGGGGTGCGGGCTTCGGCCTCGAGCACCCGTTGTGGTTCCAGAAGCCCGGCAAGGAGCCCAAGGAAGACGTCACCTTCTACCGCTCGAACGCGTTCGACGTCGTGGCTGAAGAGTCACGGGCCGTACGCGAGCGGGTAGGTCTCAGCGAAGCGTCCAACTTCGCCAAGTACAAGGTCAGCGGCCCCGGTGCGGCTGAATGGCTGCAGGGACTCTTCACCAACTCGCTGCCCAAGATCGGCCGCACCAATCTCACTGCCATGCTGAACCCACAAGGGCGTATCGAGGGTGAGTTCTCCGTTTCGCGAATCGGCGAGGACGAGTTCTTCCTCTTCGGTTCGCAGGCCGCTGAGGTGCATCACCCTCGTTGGTTCCTCGCCCACCTGCAGGACAACACGCAGATCCGCTTCGAGGTGCTCGCACTGTCGATGGTGGGCCTCACCATCGCCGGCCCGAGGTCGCGCGACGTACTGCAAAAGCTGACCGACACCTCGTTGGCCTCGAAAGACTTCCCGTTCATGGCATTCCGCAAGGTCGACATCGGTATGGCGCCGGTGTGGCTGTCGCGGATGACGTACTCGGGCGATCTCGGCTACGAAATTTGGGTGCAGCCGGAGTACCAGCGGTATCTGTTCGACCTCATCTGGGATGCCGGCCAAGAATTCGACATGCGGCTGTTCGGCTTCCGTGCGCTGATCACGATGCGGCTGGAGAAGAACTTCGGCACCTGGTATCGCGAGTTCCGGCCGATCTACACGCCGCTCGAGGCAGGAATGGAACGCGTATTGAAGTTCGATCACGACTTCATCGGCCGCGAGGCCGTGGAAGCCGAAATTGCCGCCGGCGGCCCGAAGCGCAAGCTGGTGATGTTCAAGGTCGACGTCGACCCAGATGCCCCCGCCGACGTCATCGGCGACGAGCCCGTGTGGCACCGCGGACCCAACGGCGATGACGAAGTCGTCGGCTGGATCACCAGCGGCGGCTACGCCCACTACAGCGGAGTCTCGCTCGCCCTCGGCTACATCCCGGCCGAACTGGCCCCCGACGGCTCGGGCTTCGAAATTGAGATCATCGGCCGCCGTCGCCCGGCGAGCCTGCAACACGAGCCCGTACTGGACCCGCAGGGTCTTCGCATGCGCGCGTAATTCGGCAACACAGAATTCACGGTGCACTTGTACAAGGAATAAGGCGTGGGTTGTTGACCTGCCAACCGCTCCGCACTATGTTTCCGCACCACGGCCGATCGGGGTCGCTCTTTCAAGGGGGAATGCAACCATGGACCACATGGACAACGAAGCCACTCAGGGTCTCCAGTTGCGAGGCCAGTTCACCCGTCGTCAACTCGTCGGTGCCGGTCTCGCCATTCCCGCCATTGGCGTGGTCATGGCCGCATGCGGCGACGACAAGGCTGACACCACGACCACCGAAGCCGCTGTTGGCGGCGAGACGACGGTTGCCGGCGACACGACGGTTGCTCCCGACTCGACAGGCGCGGCACCTGCCGGTGGCACCATCCGCGTCGCTAGCACCAAGCCGTCCAGCCCGCTCGACCCGATCGCCATGATCGACCTCGGCACCTACAACGTGATCTCACAGTCGTTCGAGTACCTCACCGGGCCGGAGGGTGCCGGTATCGGCCCCATGCTGGCCACCGAGTGGACGGCCAATGCCGACTCCACCGAGTGGACCTTCACGCTCCGCGAAGGTGTCAAGTGGCACGACGGCTCCGACTTCACGTCGGCCGACGTGGTCGCCACCATGGCGCGCATTGCGTCGGCGGGCGACGCACTGGGCGGCTCGCTGCCCACTGAGGACGACCCCGACGCTCCGCCGCCCGAAGGCGACGCCGGCCCCACTCAGCGGCTCGTCGAGGGCTCGGTCACTGCGCCCGACGCCCTCTCAGTTGTCTTCACACTCGACTCGCCCAACGCCAGCCTCCCGTACCTGGTGTCGATCTTCAACCCGAATGCGGCCATCACTCCGGAGAGCTACGTGGCTGGCTCCACGCTCGATGCAACACCCGCAGGAACCGGGCCGTGGATCCTGGATTCCTACGACCCCAACACCGGCATCAAGTGGAAGCGCAACGACGCATGGTGGGGCGGTGCCATCCCGCTCGGGTCGGTCGACATGCAGTTCTTCTCCGACCTGGCCGCGCAGGTCACGGCAATGTCTGGTGGCTCGGTCGACGCCATTCAGCAGTTCTCGGTGGTCGGCGGCGACGCACTGCTCAGCGACGACTCGTTCAACGTTGTCGAAGTCGAAGCAGCGACTCACCGCCAGATCTGGTTCGGCTTCGATGAAGGTCAGTTCACCGACAAGCGCGTCCGCCAGGCGTTTGCCCTGGGCATCGACCGCGAAGAACTGGTCACCACACTGTTCGACGGCAAGGCCAGCCTTGCGAACGACCACGTCATCTTCGACCTCTACACGTTCTTCGATCCCGACGCAGTCGACCAACGAGTTCGCGACACCGACGCTGCCAAGGCGCTGCTTGCAGACGCAGGCTTCGCTGATGGCATCAAGGCCACCCTCAACGCCGTCGACCTGCAGGAGATCCCGCAGTTGGCGGAGCTGCTGCAGTTGCAGCTCGCCGACGCCGGCTTCGACCTGACCCTCAATGTCGAGTCGGACTCCACGTTCTACGGCACGCAGTGGTGCGTCACCTACCCGTGCGCGGGCTCCGCCGAACTGGGCATCGTCGACTACGGCCACCGCCCCACTCCCGACGTCTACCTGCTGAAGGCGTTCAAGAGCGGCGGCGACTGGAACAGCTCTCAGTACGCCAACGACGACCTCGACGCGGCGATTCTGGAATACCAGTCCAGCGGTGAGGACGACGTTCGCAGGGTTGCGTGCGGCAAGATCCAATCCATCATGTGGGAAGAGGTGCCGGCAGCTATCGCCTACCGGTACAACAGCCTTGCCGGCTTCTCCAAGACGTTCACCGGCGTCGAGTTCACGGCGCTTGGCCACATGTTGTTCCAGAAGGCCGCACAGGCCTGATCTGACCGTTCAAGGGGGGCTGGTTGCACCTGCGGCCAGCCCCCCTTCGACTATCCGTGGTGTGCAACCACAGGTTGCAACCACAGTTCCCATCCACGGCGCCACGTACGGCGAAGGACGGCCAATGTTTCGATACATCGTCAAACGTGTGTTGCTCTCACTCGTCACACTCTGGCTGCTCGCAACCATCGTCTTCTTGATGACCTGGTTCCTGCCGAGTGACTCGGCCCGCCTGATTCTTGGGGCGCAGGCACCCGAGGCGTCGGTGCAGCAATTCCGTGTGACCAACGGTCTCAACGATCCGTTTCTCACGCAGTACTTCCGATTGATCAAGGGCCTGTTCACGTTCGATTTCGGGAACTCGTGGAAGTACCCGCAGTACGAGGTGTGGGAGTACCTCCGTACGCCGCTCGGGAAGACGGCGAAGATCGCGGTGCTTGCATTGCTCATCACGACTCCGATCTCCATCGGCGGCGGTTTGATAGCGGCCAAGTTCCGCGACCGCAAGACCGATCGCTCCATCGTGCTGTTCGGTCTCGCGGCGTCGTCGATTCCGGAGTTCGTCACCTGCGCACTGCTGATGGTCGGCGTTGGCCTCAAGCTGGGCTGGCTGGAGCCGGTGTACAGCACCGAGGCAGAGGGGCTTTCGCTCTTTGGTCAACTACGGTTTCTACTAATTCCAGCGATGGCCTTGGCGCTGGCCTATTTCGGCTACATCGCTCGCATGATGCGTGCCGGCACCATCCAGGCACTGGACTCGGACTACGTGCGGACCGCTTCGATGAAGGGCCTCTCAGGCTCGCAGGTGATGCGCACGCACGTGCTGCGCAACGCCGTCGCCCCCACCATCACCGTCATGTCGGTGCAGGTCGGCTATCTCATCAGCGGCATTCTGGGCGTTGAATTCATCTACAACTACCCGGGCTTCTCGCGCGTGCTGCTCGACGCCGCAACCGATGGCGACCTACCGGTACTGCAGGTCGCGGTCATCATCTCCGCGTTGATCTACATGGTCGCCACACTGTGTGCCGACCTCTTCATTGCGTGGCTCAACCCCCGCGCCCGTCTTGAATTGGGGTCGTCATGACCGACACGGTGACCCCCGAGACTTCGCCGACACCTGACCGACCAGCGACGCCGAACGTGCTGGAGGCCTCGATGGCCGAACGCAAGACGGCACGGCAAGAACGCTGGCGTCTCCTGCGCCGCCGACCAGGCTTCATCATTGGCGTGTTCATTGCCGGTTTCTGGACAACCTGCGCAATCCTCGGCGACCGCATCACCCCGTACGATCCGTTCACGGATCGCGATGGCCTCAGCTGCGGGCGCGCACCGTGCCCACCCAGCAGTGCCCACTGGTTCGGCACCGACAAGATCGGCCGCGACATCCTCTCGCGGGTGATGATGGGCGCCCGCGACCTGCTGATGGTGGCACCGGTCGCAGCCCTCCTGTCGATCATCTTCGGCACGATCCTGGGGATGCTGATGGGCTACTACCGCGGCGTCGTCGACAACGTGTTGAGCCGCATTGTGGAGGCGTTTCTGGCGCTGCCAGTCGTGATGGTCGGCCTGTTCATTCTCACCCTCGCCAAGGACAGCGCTGTACTGGAGGCCATCAGCTTCGGGTCGCGCAACGTGATCATCATCTATGTGGTCGCGCTGCTGTTCACGCCCATCGTTGCTCGCACCGTTCGCGCCACGGTGATGGGCGAGCGAGATCTTGACTACGTGGTGTCAGCGAAACTCCGTGGCGAGTCCAGCGCGTTCATCATGACCCGTGAAATCCTGCCCAACATCACGGCTCCGATCATCGTCGAACTCACTGTTCGTATCGGCTACTCCATCTTCACGGTCGCCACGCTCAGCCTGCTCGGCGTCGGCCTGCAACGCCCGTCCCCCGACTGGGGCCTCGCCATCGCCGAGGGCCGCGACCTCTTGCCGGCGGACCAGTGGTGGCCCGTTACGTTCCCCGCCCTCGCCATTGCCACGCTGGTCGTGGCCGTCAACCTGATAGCCGACTCGATCCAGGCGGTGTACGAACGATGAGCAGTACGACTACCACCCCCCTTGCTACCTCCACCCTGGCGCTCGAGATCAACGACCTGCACCTCGCGTACAACGTCCGCGGCGTGCCGCGCCCAGTGCTGCGCGGCGTCTCCTTCGAGATCAAGCCCGGCGAGGCATACGGCCTCGTCGGCGAGTCGGGCTGCGGCAAGAGCACAACTGCGTACGCGGCGCTGAGATACATGCCGCGCAACGGCATCATCACCAGTGGCCAGATCTTGGTCGACGGTGACGACATCACGTCGATGAATCGCTCGCAGCTACGCGAGTTCCGCATGCACAAAGCATCGATGGTGTACCAGGATCCCGGCAGCTCGCTGAACCCCACCATCAAGATTGGCCGGCAGCTGATCGAGTCGTTCACGATTCTCGGTCAATCCCGCGCCATCGCTGGGCAGAGCGCTCTCGACGCGTTACGCAAGGTGCAGATCGCCGATCCTGAGCGAGTGATGGGCCGCTTTCCACACCAACTGTCCGGCGGGATGCTGCAACGCGTGGTCATCGCCATGGCACTGGCCTGCGATCCGAAACTGCTGGTACTCGATGAGCCCACGACCGGCCTGGATGCGACGGTGGAGGCGGAGGTGCTCGACCTCGTGCGCGCACTGCGCAACGAGACTGGCGCGGCCATCTTGTTGATCGCCCACAACCTCGGCGTGATTCGCTCGATGTGCGATCGCGTCGGTGTCATGTACGCCGGCAAGATCGTCGAGGAAGGCGATGCGCAGGAAGTTTTCGACAGCCCCAAGCACCCCTACACGGTGGGGCTGCTGCGTTCGCTCCCCCGGCACGGGATGCACAAGAGCCACAGCGCCCTGGCCACCATCCCCGGCACGCTGCCGGTGCTGGGCGCCGACCTTCCAACCTGTGTCTACGTCGACCGTTGCCCCCTCGCCGACGAGAAGTGCCGAACCGAAGTCGCCCCCATTGTCGAAGTCGCCGTTGGTCACTTCACTCGCTGCCACCACGTCGACCAGGTTTCCAAGATCGACGCCCCAGTGCCGACCGACTTGCGCGATGCAGGAACTGACACCGTGCTGCAGATAACCGGCGTGTCGAAGACATTTCGCCAATCAGGCCAGGACGTGCCCGCCCTGGTCGGTATCGATCTCTCGCTGACCGACGGTGAAACGCTTGGCTTGGTCGGCGAATCCGGCTCGGGTAAGAGCACGCTGGCCAAGGCGTTGTTGGGCGTACACGCTCCCGATGTGGGCAGCAGTCTGACGCTCGATCAACGCGAACTGGCCTCCAAGGTGGGCAAGCGCACCGCCGACGACAAGCGTGCCATGCAGATCATCTTCCAGAACCCTGACTCAGCGCTGAATGCGTCGTGGACGGTACGTAACATTCTTCTGCGTTCGGTGAAGAAGCTCACCGGCAAGGACAAAGCGGCCGCCAACGAGCGAGTCGCCGCGCTCGCCGACCACCTGCGTCTGTCACCACGCCACCTCGACATGAAGCCACGGCAGTTGTCGGGCGGGCTCAAGCAGCGCGTCGCCATTGCCCGCGCCTTTGCCGGCGACCCGAGAATTGTGGTCTGCGATGAGCCCACCTCCGCGCTCGATGTGTCGGTGCAGGCAGCCATCCTCAACCTGCTCGCCGAGCTACAGAGCGAGCAACGCACCAGTTACGTGTTCATCAGCCACGACCTCGGTGTGGTGCGGTATCTGGCCGACCGCATCGCCGTGATGTACCTCGGGCGCATCATGGAGGTCGCTACCACCGCCGACATGTTCGCTGGCCCGAACCATCCGTACACCGAGGCCCTGATTTCGGCGGTGCCAAGTGTCGACGGCGAGGCGCGAGCACGAATTCGACTGGATGGCGAGATACCCAGCCCTGCCAACCCACCCAGTGGCTGTGTCTTTCACCCGCGCTGCCACCGTGCGATCGCAGGCCTCTGCGAAACCACCGAGCCGCCCGTCGTTGAAGTAGTTGTCGGCCACACCATCCGCTGCCACATTCCTCCCGACGAGCTGGCACGACTGCAGGCAAGTTCTCACTGATCAACGCACAGCGCATTCGTGGTACGTTCGTACCGTGAACCGGCCCGTGGGGGACCGCCAGAGGAGGCATACGCGATGACTGAGGTCGAAGCGAATCCAGCCCGCACTCGCACCGGCGGGCGCGCTGGCCGAGCCGCCCTCCGTGCGGCTGATGCACATCGCCAGGGGCCGGCGTTCATCCGTCGCCAGATCCCGGCATACGAGCTGCTCGGCGAGGAAGGCCTCGCGCTGGTGGAGACGAAGGCCGATCAATTACTCGCCGAGATCGGCGTCGAGTTCCATGACGACGAACAATCGCTGCAACTGTTCCGCGACGCCGGCGCGTCAGTTGACGGTGTGCGCGTTCGGTTTGACGCTGGCCACGTCAGGGCCCTCTGCGCGACGGCTCCGAAAGAGTTCACGCAACACGCACGAAATCCGTCGCGGTCGGTGCAGATCGGCGGCAACAACGTGGTTCTCGCCCCCACCTATGGCTCGCCGTTCGTACGCGACCTCCCCGGTGGCCGCCGATACGGAACGCTCGCCGACTTCCAGAACTTCGTCAAACTGGCCTATGCAACGCCTTGGCTGCATCACTCAGGTGGCACCGTGTGCGAGCCCACCGACGTACCTGTCAACAAGCGCCACCTCGACATGGTGTACGCCCACCTGCGCTACAGCGACAAGGCGTTCATGGGCTCGGTCACCGCCCCGGAGCGTGCTGCCGACAGCATCGAGATGGCTCGCATTGCATTTGGTCGCGAGTTCCTGGAAAGCAACTGCGCGATCCTCGGCAACGTCAACGTCAATTCCCCGCTGGTGTGGGACGCCACTATGA
>Ga0105044_10009339_pt1 | contig 13430 bp, 17 predicted proteins | sample MAT01_FD_78092 | JGI IMG/M metagenome (GOLD analysis project Ga0105044, IMG submission 78092) | Freshwater microbial communities from Lake Fryxell liftoff mats and glacier meltwater in Antarctica - MAT-01 | ecosystem: Environmental > Aquatic > Freshwater > Ice > Liftoff microbial mat | place...
GCGGCCTGCTGCGATGGGCGGTCGATGTCGACCCGCTGGCGATTTGAGGCCGCTTGAGGCGTTTTGAGGCGTTTCGAGGCATGTGCGCGATCATCGGGTCGAAAGCACTCAGCGCCCCCCATGCAACGCAGGTGAAACGCCATGTACGAAAGCCAGAAAGAAGCGCTGTTGGCGCCTGCCGCTTTTGCGCGGCGACTGTCCGTGCACCTGCTGACGGCGCTGGCGCTGTTGGTGGCGTCGATGGGCCTGGGCATGCTGGGCTACGTCGGGCTCGAACAGCTGTCGCCGGTCGACGCCTTTCTCAACACCGCCATGCTGCTCGGCGGCATGGGCCCGGTGAACATGCCGGTCAGCACCGCCGGCAAGCTGTTCGCCGGCTTCTATGCGCTGTACGCAGGGCTGGTATTCATCGCCTCGGCCGCGCTGATCTTCACGCCCATCGTGCACCGGGTGATGCACAAGCTGCACTGGAGCGAGCGGCTGTAGGGGCGTGGGCGGCCCGACAATCGCCGACATGAACAGACAGCCAGACCGCGACGACGTCACCCCGGCCACCAGCGGCGCGTTGGGCATGGCCGAATTGCGGGTTGCCGAACAGGTCATACGGCAGGCTCGCGCCGTGCAGACCCGGGCGCTGGCCGCCGGCGATCACGATCTCGTCGCCAGCTTCTGGACGGCCGACATCACCGTGCGGCGCGCCCTCGGTCATGCCGTCAATGGCGCGGCCGCCTGCCGCCAGATGCTCGACGCCGGCGCCGCGGGCGTGCCGGCCATCCTCTACCAGCGCGAGGCCGTGACCGTGATGGTCAGCCCGCATTGGCCGCTGGCCTACGAAGAAGGCGAGTGGACGGGCCATGCCGGCCGGGCCGGCAGCCCGGCGGTCATCGGCGGCCGCTATGCCGCGCAATGGGTGCGGCGCAGCGGCCGCTGGCTGATCCGCTCCGAGCTCTTCGTGGCTTTGACGGGAAGCAGCCTCGGCAGCGAGGTCGGCAGCAACGCCGGCAGCGATTTCGCGGCGCTGCCCTGATGCTGAGCCACGCCAACCCCATATTTCCCGACGCCCCGCCTGCCGCCTGCCGCCCGCCGGCCCGCCGGCACGCCTGACCATGCTGCAAATCGAACCGATAGACCACCACGACCCGCAGGTCGCCGCGCGCATTCATGCCGTGCTGCTGCTGGCCCACGCCCAGGAAGCGCTGCTGCTGGGCGGCGCAGCCGAACGTCGGCTCGAGCGCACGGTGGCAGACATCCAGGCCGCCACCGCGTTCTACTTCGGCGCGCTGCGCGACGGTGAACTGCTCGGCGCCATCAGCCTGGGACCCGACGACGAGCCCGGCCAGCTGCGCATTTCGTCGCTGGTCGTGCATCCGGCGCAGCAGCGACAGGGCATCGGCCGGCAACTGCTGCAGGAAGTGCTGCAGCGCAGCGCCGGCATGCCGCTCTCGGTGGCCACGACGGCGAAGAACACGCCCGCACTGGCGATCTACGCCCGCTTCGGCTTCGTCGTCTACCGGCGCGGCAGCCTCGGGCCCGAGGCCATCGAGATGGTCAAGCTGCGCCGCGTTCAGGCTGGTGCTGACCCCGTTCACGAGGCCGCGCCTTCCTCGTAGGCCAGCATCGCGGCGGCCAGGTCTTCCAGCGCCGTGCCCACCGACTTGAACACCGTGCGCTCGCCGGCCGTCTGCCGGCCCGGCGCTGTGCCGCGGCACAGCGCGGCCAGGGTGCCGACGACATCGGCCGTGCTGAACACGCCGCGCGACAGCGGGCCCAGCAGCTCGCCGCTTTTCTGCAGCGCTTCTTCGGTGTCGACGTACAGCCGGGCACCTTTGAAGCAGGCGTCGTCGGCCTCGCGCATGGCGGGCGTGAAGCTGCCGATCAGGTCGAGGTGGCTGCCCGGCTGCAGCCACCGGCCCAGCAGCACCGGCTCGGTGGCCGGCGTCGCACAGCTCACGATTTGCGCGCCCGCTGCCGCGGCCGCCAAACCTGCCGTGGCGACGGCGTCGGCATCGAAACCCTGGGCCGACAACTCGTCGGCGAGGGCGGCCGCGCGCCGTGCGTCACGCGCCCAGACCGTGACGCGCCTGATCGGCAGCGCGCTGGCAAACGCGGCGGGCAGCAGCCGCGCCACCTGCCCGGCGCCGATCAGCAGCAGGTGGCTGGCGTCGGGCCGCGCCAGCATGGACGCGGCCAGCGCCGAAGCGGCTGCCGTGCGACGGGAGGTGACCTCGCCGCCGTCCAGCAGCGCCAGCGGCCGGCCGGTGGCGGCGTCGAACAGCAGCACGCTGCCCATCACGCCGGGCAGGCCCAGCGCGCCATTGCCGGCGGCGATGTTGACCACCTTCAGCGCGTAGTAGCGACCAGGCAGCCAGGCCGGCATCAGCAGCGAGACCGGGCCGCCCGGCGCCAGCGTGTGCACGTGGCGCGGCGGCAGTTCGCAGCCCTGGACGAACAGCGCGCGCAGCGCCGGCAAGAGCCGGTCGAAAGGCAGCGCGGCGGCGGTGGCGCGGGCGTCGAAGACCTTCATGCAGCGAGTGGGGATGGAGGTCTTCCGCTAGCGGAACGTGGCGAGCAGGATGCTGGTCTCGGTATTGCGGATGCCCTTGATCAGGCGCACGCGTTCGAGCACGCGGGACAGTTCGGTCATCGTCTCGGCGCGCAGTTCGGCCAGCAGGTCCCAGCGGCCGTTCGTGTCGTGCAGCGCGGCCACGCCCGGCTCACCGAGCAGGTTGGCGATGACCTCGCGCGTCTGGTTGCCGTCCACCAGCACGCCCATCCAGGCACGTATCGCATTCGGCTCGGCGTCGGGCCGCAAGCGCAGCGTGTAGCCGACGATCACCTGGTTGTCTTCCAGCTTGCGAAGCCGGTTGGTGACGGTGCCGCGCGACACCCCGAGCTTGCCGGCCAGCGTGGCCACGGTGAGGCGGGCGTCGCTGCGCAGCAGCGAGATGAGCTGGCGGTCGGTGTCGTCCATGGGCGAGATTGTCAGGGGTGGCGGCTTGAGGCAGGCTGGCGTCAAATGGCGGAGCCCGGCAGTCGGGGCGTCATCTCACTTCACCGACAGGAGAGCACATCATGAAGCGCGTTACCGGCATCGGCGGCATTTTCTTCAAGTCCCGGGATCCGAAGCAGCTGGGCGAGTGGTACCGCAGCCACCTCGGCATCGAGGTCGAGGAATGGGGCGGCGCGGCCTTCAGCTGGGTGACGCCGGAAAACCCGTCCGGCGTGGGCACGACGATCTGGAATCCGTTCACGGAAGACACCGACTATTTCGCGCCGAGCCAGGCCGGCTTCATGATCAACTTCAGGGTGACAGACCTGCATGCCTTGCTGGCGCAATTGCGCAGCGAGGCATGCGACGTCGATGCGAAGGTCGACGAGTCGGCGTACGGCAAGTTCGGCTGGGTCATGGACCCCGAGGGCAACCGGGTCGAGTTGTGGCAACCGCCGGCCGGGCAGTGAGAAGATCCAGCGACCTCGAACCCATGAACATCCATCCCTCCGCCATTCCCATGACGCTGACCTGCAGGGCCGCCAGGCCCGAAGACGCCGCCGAATGCGTTGCCATGCGCGGCAGGACGCGGGAGAACGCGGTCTCCGTCGAGCGCTTGCGCGAACTCGGCATCACCGCCGGGTCCTGGGGCGAGGACATTCGCAGCGGCGCGCTGCCGGGCCATGTGTGCGTTGCCGGCGGCGCCATCGTCGGCTACGGCTTCGGTGCGAAGGCGTCCGGCGAGGTGGTCGTGCTGGCGCTCCTGCCTGAAATCGAGAGCCAGGGAGTAGGCCGGCATCTTTTGAGCCTGGTGATGGAGGATCTGCGCGGCTTCGGCTTCAGGCGGTTGTTCCTCGGCTGCTCGAAGGATCCGGCGTCCAGGTCCTACGGTTTCTATCGGCGGCTCGGCTGGCGATCCACCGGAACCTTCGATGCCGGCGGGGACGAGGTTCTGGAGTACGACTTCGACGCGCACGTGCCCCAGGGCGGCAAGGCCTGAGCCGCATCAATCAGGGGGATCAGCAGCTTGGACGTCTACCTCATCATCGGCAACTCGAACACGCGAAAGTCATCGGTGGTGCGCAGCCTGACGGGTTGCTTCAACCGCAGCGTGCGCGACGTCGCCTTGCAAGGCGGCAAGTGTGCAATGCGCCTGTACGCACGTGCCGGCGCCCTGCAGGAAACAAGAACCAGCGCCGACGATTTTCTGGCCGAGGCCGCGAAGACCCGCTGCACCGCCGTGCTCTGCTGCCTGCTGCCATCGGCGAACCCGAATCACCAGGCCGCCTTTCCACAGGCCCAGGACTACATCGACCGCTTCGAGGCCGCCGGCTGGCGCATCCGCGCGGTCGCCGTGCTGGGCCAGAACGATGGCAGTGTCAGACATGCCCATGCCCGCCAGTTCACGCAGGCCCCCACGACGCCCATCAACCTGACGGCGCGTGACGTGCGGCAGCACTTCGGCTGGGAGTGAGCGGGCCGGGCAGGAGCTTGACCGCCGTGCCATGGAAAACGATGTTGAGGATCGGCCGCCATTCTTTGGGGCCTGCGGCCTGCGGCGCCCCGATTCGGGGGAGGTGTGCGGACCAGACCATCCGCCATCAACGACGGGAAGGCGGCGCGGGATGCAGCCAGGGAAAACCCCGCCTCGGCGCGCTCAGAACTCTTCGGTGTCGACTTCGCTCTGGCTGAGCGCGCCGTAGCGGTCGCCCAGCACGGCTTGCCGGCTGATCAGCGCTTCCGCCTGCGCCATCACCCCGGCCGGGAGGCGCACACCGGCAGCGGCCAGGTTCTCGTGCAGGTGGGCCAGGCTGGTGGTGCCGGGGATCGGAATCACATCGTCGCCGCGTGATAGCAGCCAGGCCAGCGCCAACTGGGCCGGCGTGCAGCCCGCGCCCTGCGCCAGCCCGTTCAAGCCGGCCAGCAGGCGGGCATTCTGCGCATACGGCCCGGGCGCAAAACGCGGCATGGTGCGGCGGATGTCCCCGGCGTCGAGCGCCGCCACGTCGGGCGGTGCGCTGGTGAGGAAGCCGCGTGCCACCGGGCTGAACGCGACGAAGGCGACGCCGAGCGCGCGGCAGGCCTGCAGCACCGCAATCTCGGGGTTGCGTGTCCACAGCGAGTACTCGGTCTGCAAGGCGGCAATCGGGTGCACGGCGTGCGCGCGCTTCAGGGTCACTGCCGACACCTCCGACAAGCCCAGCGCACGCACCTTGCCGGCGCGCACCAGGTCGGCCATCGCGCCCACGCTGTCTTCGATGGGCACCTGCTTATCCCAGCGGTGCAGGTACCAGAGGTCGATGACATCGGTCTGCAGCCGCTTCAGGCTGTCTTCGACGTCGCGGCGGATCGCCTTTGCGCGGCCGTCGATGACACGCTGCAAGGCGCCGCCCGGGCCCACGGGCTGGCCGGTCATGCCGCCCTTGCTGCACAGCACGTACTTCGAGCGGTGGGGCTTCATCACCCGGCCGACCAGCGTCTCGTTGGCGCCGAAGCCGTACAGCGCCGCCGTGTCGAACAGCGTGACGCCACGGTCCAGCGCGTCCAGCAGCAGCCTCCCGGCGTCTTCGGGTGCTGTCGGCGGGCCGTAGCCATGGCTGAGGTTCATGCAGCCCAGGCCGATGGGGCTGACTTCGAAGGGGCCGATCGATCGTGCGTTCGTCATGGTGTGTTCGGGTTGTGCATGGGGTTCAGCCGGAGGCCGGGCGGGCAGGCGGGCATCGATCCTCAGGCTGCCAGGCCGTTCAACCAGGCCGCCGCCGCCCGCACTTCAATGCGGTCGATGTCATGGTCATTGCGCAGGTCGCGCACGAGTTGCGTGGCACGCGCCTGCGGCCATTCCCCGGCAAAGCGCGCCAGGGCGCGGTGCGGTTTGATGTCGGTCAGCTTGCATTCGACGAGGTCGGTGAGTAGTTCGCCCTCGCTCAGACAGAAGTCGACCTCGGCTTCGTCCTTGGTGCGGATGTAGTGCAGGCCGGTGTCTTTGCCCAGCACGTCCTGCTGCCACTCGACATGCTTGAGCAAGGCGCAGGCCACCAGGTTCTCATAACGTTTGCCGGCGTCGCCGCGCACCAGACCGGTGTCGAAGAAATAAACCTTCGGCGACTGCAGCGTGGCGCGCGCGATGTTCCGGTGCCAGGGGCGTACGGTGAACACGATGAACAAGGCCTCCAGGATGTCGAGGTACCTTTTCAGCGTGACCGGCGAGATGTGCAGGTCGCGCGCGATCGATGCCAGCGACAGCGGTGAGCCGACCCGGCTGCGCAGCATGTCGGCAAACATTCGCATCGCGCCCACTTCCTGCAGGCGCGAGAACTCGAGCACGTCGTCGCGCACCAGCCCGTCGAAGTAGGGGCGCCGCCAGCGTTCGGCGTCTTCGTTCGTCGGCGCCAGGCAGGGCTCGGGGAAGCCACCTCGCTCCAGCAGGTGGCTCAGGGCCTGCTCGGGTGGGGCGCCGGTCTGCTCGCACCATTCGCGCACCGAGATCGGGTGCAGGCGCAGCGCCAGAAACCGCCCTGCAAGCGAATCACCGGTCTGCCGGAAAGTGTCGAGTCGTGCGCTGCCGGTCACCAGCAACTGCTGCGTCTTCGGCTTGCCGTCCACCACGCCCTTGAGCCAGCCCTTCCACATCGGCATCTTGTGGATCTCGTCAAGCACCAGCAAAGGGCAACGCCGATCCCAGGCCTGCTGCTCGATCAGGCGGCGGTCTTCGTAGACATCGTGGTTGAGGTACTGGCCGCCCAGATCGTCGATCAGGGACTGGCTGAGCGTGGTCTTGCCGACCTGCCGCGCACCGACGAGGAACACCGTCTTCCTCGCCAGGTCGAGGCGCACGCGGTCGTCGAGATAGCGCTTCATCCAATAAATCTATAGAAACTTATCAAAAAGACGCGACTTTTATATATTTGTTGATCCGAAAGTCGGAACGAGATCGAATGCGTCAACACGCCGCGCTGAGTTGCTGCTCCAGCCGGTGCAGCACCTCGTAACAAGGCAGCACCTGCGCCACGCTGGCGTTGGGCTCGCGGCCTTCGCGGATGGCGGCGAAGAACTCGCGGTCCTGCAGTTCGATGCCGTTCATGCTGACCGCCACTTTCGAGACGTCGATCTTCTGTTCCTTGGCGTCGAACAGGTCGTCGTAGCGCGCGAGGTAGGTGCCGGTGTCGCCGATGTAGCGGAAGTAGGTGCCCAGCGGCCCTTCGTTGTTGAAGCTCAGGCTCAGCGTGCAGATGGCGCCGGTGCTGCTCTTGAGCTGGATGCTCATGTCCATCGCGATGCCCAGTACAGGGTGGATCGGCCCCTGCACCGCATTCGCCTGCACGATCTCGCCACCACACTGGTAACGAAACAGGTCGACCGTGTGCGCCGCGTGGTGCCACAGCAGGTGGTCCGTCCAGCTGCGCGCCTGGCCGAGCGCGTTCATGTTCGTGCGGCGGAAGAAGTAGGTCTGCACGTCCATCTGCTGGATGCTGAATTCGCCGGCCACGATCTTCTTGTGCACCCACTGGTGGCTGGGGTTGAAGCGGCGTGTGTGGCCGCACATCGCGACCAGGCCGCTGCTCCGCTGCAGCGCCGCCACGGCCTGGGCGTCGGCCAGCCCGTCGGCCAGCGGAATCTCCACCTGCACATGCTTGCCGGCCCGCAGGCAGGCGATGGCCTGCGCGGCATGCATCTGCGTGGGCGTGCAGAGAATGACTGCGTCGACGTCGGCCTGCGCCAGGCTGTCGGCGAGATCGGTGCCGACATGCGCTATGCCGTATGCCGCTGCGGTCTCACGCGTCTTCCCGATGTCGCGGCTGATCAGCGACACCACTTCGACGCCGTCGATCAGCTTGATGGCGTCGAGATGCTTGACGCCGAAGGCGCCGGCACCGGCAAGGGCGACCCTGATGGTCTTGCTCATTGGTTTTCCAGGATCAGATGGCCCACCGCCGTGTTGCTGGCCGGCACGTGATAGAAGCGGTGCACCACTCGCGGCGGCGGGCCGCCGGCGATGTCGCTCATGGCGCCACGCGCGATCAGCCACATCACCAGTTCGATGCCTTCGCTGCCGGCCTCGCGCACGTAGTCGATGTGCGGCACGGCGGCCTGGCCTGCCGGGTCATCGATCAGGCGGTCGAGGAAAGCAGTGTCGAACTCGCGGTTGATCAGCCCGGCACGCGGCCCCTGCAACTGGTGGCTCATGCCGCCGGTGCCCCAGATCTGCACTTTCAAGGGCTGGTCGAAACTCTCGATGGCGCGGCGGATCGCCTGGCCCAGCATGAAGCAGCGGCGGCCCGAGGGCACCGGGTACTGCAGCACGTTGACGGCGAACGGGATCACCGGGCAGGGCCAGGAAAAGTGTTCAGGCGAGGGAGACCCGCACAACAGGTTCAGCGGCACCGTCAGGCCGTGGTCGACGTCCATGCGGTTCACGATGCAGAGGTCGAAATCGTCCTGGATCACGCTCTGCGCGATGTGCGCCGCCAGTTCCGGGTGGCCGACCACGGTGGGCACCGGGCGCGGGCCCCAGCCTTCGTCGGCCGGCTGGAAACTGGCCGCGGTGCCGATGGCGAAGGTCGGAATCATCTCCAGGCTGAAGGCCGTGGCGTGGTCGTTGTAGACGAGGAAGACGACGTCGGGCGGGTTGTCCTTCATCCATTGTTTTGAGGCCTCGTAACCCTTGAAGACCGGCTGCCAGTAGGGTTCCGCCGTCTTGCCCATGTCGATGGCCGCGCCAATGGCGGGCACGTGCGAGGTGTAGACCGATGCGGTGATGTGGGCCATCCTCAGGCTTCCTTGCGACGGCCCGCCGCGCCCTGCGGCTGATGCTGCGGCTGCGCGTCGCCGTCCTCTCCCGCGTAACGGTTGCCTTCGGGCGAGCGGCCACCGCCGACCATCATCGCGCGGTACTCGTCTTCGCTCATGCCGGTCATGCTGCCGGCCATCTGCTGGAAGCTCAGGCCGTCGGTGGCGCCGATCTTGGCCAGGAAGTAGATGTTGCCGCCGAGCGCGATGCAGCGGTTCAGGTCGCGTGCCAGCACGGCCAGTTTCTGGTCTTCGCTCATCGGCCATTCGTCGAGGTAGGCACGCTGGCCGGCCTTGAAACGCGCGCGGTTGTCGGCCTTCATCAGGCTCATGCAGAACTGGTTCAAGGGGTAGCCCTTGCGGGACTGTTCGGCGTCGAAGATGGTCGTGCCGGGGACGTCGAGATAGGGTTTTTGGAGGGCCATGTCACGGTTCCTCCGGCCAGTACAGGCGCATGGGGTTGTCGACCAGCAGCTTCTTCTGCAACTCCGTGGTCGTCGCGACGTGCGAGATGAAGTCGACCAGCAGGCCGTCGTCGGGCATGTGGTCCGACAGGTTCGGGTGCGGCCAGTCGGTGCCCCAGAGCACGCGATCAGGGAAGGTCTCGACGATGCGGCGGGCGAAGGGCACGACGTCGCGGTAAGCAGCCTGCTCACCGTCCAGCGCCTTCGGGCCGGTGATGCTCAGCCGCTCGGGGCAGCTGACCTTGCTCCAGATGTTCGCGTGTTCCGTCATCAGCCGGACGAAGCGCTCGAACTGCGGGCCGTCCACAGGCAGGCTGACATCGGGCCGGCCCATGTGGTCGACGACCACGACGGTCGGCAGCGCGGTGAAGAAGTCCCAGAGCTCGGGCAGGTCGTCCGCCTCGAAGTAGATCACCACATGCCAGCCCAGCGGCGCGATGCGCTCTGCTATCGACAGCAGGTCTTCCTTCGGCGTGAAGTCGACCAGCCGCTTGACGAAGTTGAAGCGCACGCCGCGCACGCCGGCTTCATGCATGTAGTGCAACTCGTGGTCGGTGACGGTGCGCTTGACGGTGGCCACGCCGCGCGCCCGGCCTTCGCTGTGGCGCAGCGCGTCGACCATCGCCCGGTTGTCGTTGCCGTGGCAGGTGGCCTGCACGATCACGTTGCGGGCGAAGCCGAGCCGATCGCGCAATGCATAGAGCTGCAGCTTCGACGCGTCGCAGGGCGTGTATTTGCGCTCGGCGGCGTAGGGGAACTGCGCGCCGGGGCCGAACACATGGCAGTGGGCGTCGACCGCGCCGGCCGGCACCACGAAGCGCGGCACCGAGGGGGCGGGATGGAAGTCGAGCCAGCCGGGCGTTTTCTGAAAGTCCATGTCAGGCTTTGGGCGTTTGTAGGTGCTCATGCCCGAGCATACGGTCGGCTTCGACACGCCAGTCGGCGCTGCGGGCAAAGTCGGGGCTGGCGGGGTTGCCGGCGGCGCCGCGGCTGCCGAACAGGCCGGCGTCAGCCAGGTCGGCCATCGCCGCCTGGCGTTCGGCGGTGCCGCGGGCCGACCACGGGGTCAGGCCGGCGTCCTGCACGGTGACGGCCACTTCGCGCAATTCCTCGGCGCGCCTGCGGCCGTGCTCGATGACGCGCTGGAAGAAGTAGGCGCCCTGACGCTCCCAGTCGATGCCGGGGAAGGTTTCCTGCAGCGACGCGATGACCGCGTCTTCGACGCCGTAGAAACGCGCCGCGGTGAAGCTCTCGATGACCATCGCTTCCAGGCCCTTGATCATCACGCTGCGGCACATCTTGGTGGCCGAGGCCACGCCGAGCCTGTCGCTGGCGACGGTGGCCCGGAAGCCGAGTGCGTTGATGACCGGCGCGAAGGCGGCGGCGTGCGGGCCGCCGAGCAGCATCGGCACGCGGCTGCGGTGTGGCGGGATCGAGGTCATCACCGCAGCTTCGACATAACGGCCGCCGGCCGCGTCGATCGAGCGTGCGGCCTCGATCTTGGCGCCGGGCGATGCCGAGTTGAGGTCGAGGAACCAGATGTCCTGACCTATGCAAGGCGCGACGGCGGCAGCCACCGGCACGGCCTGGCTGGCGGTGACGGCCGAGATGACGAGCGCGCTGCCCTGCACGGCGTCGGCATGGCTGTCGGCGACCTGCACGCCAAAAGCCGCCGCGTGTTCACGCAGGGCGTTGCCGGCTTCGCTTGCCAGCTTCGGGTCGTGGGCGGTGACCCGGTGTCCGGCGGCGCGCAGGTCTTCGGCCAGGATGCGGCCGACCTCGCCATAACCGATCAGCGTGATGTGCATGCGGGCTCCTGTCGGGTGCATCTTCAGTCGATGTAGCGCAGGCCGGCTTTTGCGAGCGGCTCGCGCATCTTGTACATGTCCAGGCCCAGCACGCCGGCGGCCAGGCGGGCGCGCTTGTCGGCTTCCAGTGCCTCACGCGCTTCGGCGGCGTCGGCCGCGCGCTGCGCGAGTGCGGCCGGCACGACGACCACACCGTCGGCGTCGGCGATCACCACGTCGCCCGGGTGCACCAGCGCGCCGGCACAGATCACCGGCACGTTCACCGAGCCCAGCGTGGCCTTGATCGTGCCCTTGGCGTTGATGGCGCGGCTGAAGACCGGGAACTCCATCTCGGTGAGGTCGCTCACGTCGCGCACGCCGCCGTCGATTACCAGGCCGACGGCCCCACGGGCGCGGAAGCTGGTGGCCAGCAGGTCGCCGAAAAAGCCGTCTTCGTTGTCGGTGGTGCAGGCGGCCACCACCACGTCGCCGGGTTGCAGCTGCTCGGCGGCCACGTGCAGCATCCAGTTGTCGCCGGGCTGCAGCAGCACCGTGACCGCCGTGCCGCACAGGTGGGCGCCGGTGTAGATCGGCCGCATGTACGGCTTGAGCAGCCCGACGCGGCCCAGCGCCTCGTGGATGGTGGCGACGCCGAAGCCCGAGAGTTTTTCCACCGCCACGCGGTCGGCGCGCACGATGTTGCGCTTCACGATGCCGAGTTGGACCATGCTCATTTGCCCATTCCTTTCAAGGTGGCGTCGAGGCGCGGGAAGACGCGCCTGGCGTTGCCCTCAAAGATCTTGAAACGCTGTTCGGCGTCGATCGCCGCGGCTTCGATGTAGCGCTTCGTGTCGTCGAAGCAGTGGCCGGTCTCGGGGTCGATGCCGCGCACCGCGCCGATCATCTCGCTGGCGAACAGGATGTTGTCGACCGGGATCACCCGGGTCAGCAGGTCGATGCCGGGCTGGTGGTAGACGCAGGTGTCGAAGAAGATGTTCTTCAGCAGGTGCTCGGTGAGCAGCGGTTTTTTCAGCTCCTGCGCCAGCCCGCGAAAACGCCCCCAGTGGTAGGGCACCGCGCCACCGCCGTGCGGAATCAGGAACTTCAGCGTCGGGAAGTCCTTGAACAGGTCGGACGTCAGGCACTGCATGAAGGCCGTCGTGTCGGCGTTCAGGTAGTGCGCGCCCGTCGTGTGGAAGCAGGCGTTGCAGCTGGTGCTGACATGGATCATCGCGGGGATGTCGTACTCGACCATCTTCTCGTAGATCGGGTACCAGTGGCGGTCGCCCAGCGGGGGCGATGTCCAGTGGCCGCCAGACGGATCGGGGTTCAGGTTGATGCCGACGTTGCCGTACTGCTCGACGCATTTCACCAGTTCGGGAATGCAGCTCGCGGGGTCCACGCCCGGGCTTTGCGGCAGCATGGCGGCGGGCACGAAACGGTCGGGGAAGAGCCGGGCGACGCGGAAGCAGAGTTCGTTGTTGATCGCCGCCCAGGTGCTCGACACAGAGAAGTCGCCGATGTGGTGGGCCATGAAGCTGGCGCGCGGGCTGAAGATGGTGAGATCGCTGCCGCGCTGGTTCATCAGTCGCAGCTGGTTGGCCTCGATGGTCTCGCGCAGTTCGTCGTCGCTGATCTTCAGGTCGGCCACGCGGGGCATCAGCGCGGCGTCCTCGATGCCGGCGATCTGCGCGTTGCGCCAGTGTTCGAGCGCCTTGGGTGCGGTGGTGTAGTGGCCGTGGCAGTCGATGATCATGGGTTTTCCTTTGGCGGCATGCCGTGCGGCGGGCGGTGTCAGGCGGGTTCCATGCCGTGGCGCCGCTTGATGTCGGCGGTGGCGGGCGAGGCGAGAAAGTCGAGCAGCGCGCGTGCGGTTTCGGCCTGCGCGGTGCCCGCAAGAACGCCTGCAAAGACACCGGCGGAGAAGGTCGTGGTGATCTGGATCGCGGCCGGCAGCGGGCCCAGCACATCGACGCCTTCCAGATGCATCAGTTCGCTGAGCTGCTGGAAGCCGAGTTCGACCTCGCCGCGCGCCACCAGCGTGCCCACCGGCACGCCCGGCGGCGCCTGCACCAGGCGGCTGGCGATCTGCCCGGCGATGCCCCAGCGCTCGAAGAGCCGTGCCAGCTGCACGCCGCTGGGGCCCGTCGAATGACCGAGGCTGCGCGCCGCCAGCACGGCCTGCCGCAAGGCGTCTTCGGAGCCGATGTCGGGGCGGTGCGCGCCGGCCCGCACGGCCACCGCCACGGCCGAATGCACCAGATCGACCCGGCTGCCGGCCTGCACACGGCCGGCAGCGATGAGCTTGTCGATGGCGTCGGCGGCCAGCACGACGACGTCGAAAGGCTCGCCGGCCAGCACGCGCCTGGCGGCGTCGACGCCGCCGGTGGATTCGATGGCCAC
>Ga0105044_10009340_pt1 | contig 13429 bp, 10 predicted proteins | sample MAT01_FD_78092 | JGI IMG/M metagenome (GOLD analysis project Ga0105044, IMG submission 78092) | Freshwater microbial communities from Lake Fryxell liftoff mats and glacier meltwater in Antarctica - MAT-01 | ecosystem: Environmental > Aquatic > Freshwater > Ice > Liftoff microbial mat | place...
AGATGGGCGCGTGCACGCTGCACGCCGAGGTCATCTGGTGACCCGTGTACAGTGTCAGGTGAGTTCGTGCAGGGTTCGCCCGCGGCCGTAACATCGCGCCGCGACTCATCGGCGAACCCTGCACGAACTCACCTGACACCGTACATGCAACGCGAAATCACACTCGACACCGCTGCCTTCCTCGATTCACCGCAAGCGGAGACGCTGACCGGTGTGAAGCGCGAGGCGATCCACGCGATCACCGACCGGTTCCTGGCCTGCTGCTACGACGAGATCGGCAAGGCCCCGCGCCACCTCGACGGCGACGACCTGCACGGGATCGTCGGCCACATGCTGCCCGGGCACTTCGGGCGCAAGGACCCGCTCGCGGTCCACGTCGGCGAGGTCCTGGCCGCCTACCTGGAGTTCCTGGGCGAGCGCGCCGTCGTGTCGCAGATGTTCGAGCTGCGCCGCGCGCTCGACCACACGCTGCCTGAGTTCGAACACTCCGTCGCGACCGGCGAGCACGCGCACCACGCGCCCGCGCCGGCGCAAAAGCCGTTCGTGCACCGCGCGACGAAGACGGGGCGCAACGACCCGTGCCCGTGCGGCAGCTCGAAGAAGTTCAAGCAGTGCTGCGGCAAGTGACCGCGAGCACTTCGTCGACGGAGCGCGCGAGGATCTCGCGCAGTAAGCCGTGGCTGCGCGAACGCTCGCCGCCCTCGGTGAACATCGTGAAGAGCGCCGCGACTTGGCCGCCCTCGCGCACCGCGCGGTCGAGCGCGAGCGCGAGCGCGGAGTCGTGGCCGCCGCTCCATGAGGACGCGAATTGGCGGCCGGTGGGGCTCTGAGCCGGGGCCGGATTCACGGCCGACGGGCTGCGGTGCGGCGCTCCCAGGAACTCAGCGGCCGCGGGATCGCTGTGATCACGGCGCTCTGCGCGCCCGGTCCCACACGAACTCGTCCGACTTCCCCGGACCGGACACGCGCGCGGTGAGCCGTCCGTCCGCGCGCAGCTCGTACTCGATCGCCGTCGGCCAGTCGTGCGCGGGGTTCTCGAAACGCGCGCGGTTTGCTCCGCCGTCGGTCAGCCGGAATTCGGTCGCGCTGCGCCCGAGCGGGCTCGCCACGTAGACGAGCCCGTCGGCGCGTTCCTCGATCCGCAGGTACTCGAAGAAGCGCGCCTTGCCGTCGATCACGGTGCGCGCGGTGCCGAGCAGGATCCCGCCGAGCGGCGCGCTCCAGCGCTCTTCTTGCACGGAGGTGCCTTCCGTCGCGCTCCATTCACCGCTCATCCAGGCGAGATCCGCGGCGGTGCGCGGGGGCCCGACGACTTCGATCGCGGGCTCGCCATCGCGCGCGTCGATCGGCTTCGACACGCCGCAGGAGACGGCGAGCAGACCGGCGAACACGCCGAGCAGGCTCGCGCGGATGGCGCGCGTCGAGGCGGAAGGCGCGTGGCGATGGGCAAATGCGATGCGCGTCATCACGGCACCGCCCCCGCGCTCTTCTTGGACTGGTAGCGCAAGCTGACGTTCTCGCGCCCCATCTCCTCGAGGCGTTCGTCGGCCTTCTTCAGGCCCAGGTTGTGCGCCTTCGACACGATGCTCTTCACCGATCGGTTGAGCTTCTGCGCGATGTCGAGATTCGCCTCGAGCGGATAGATCGTCGTGAGCAGCGCGATCTCCTCGGCGCTCCAGCGCGGCATGCGCGTCGCCGACGATCCCGTGAGCCGGCGCACGAAGGCCTTGTCCTTGGCGAGGCAGTAGCGCGCGCCGAGCCGCTTCACCGCGTCGAGCGAGCGCCCGAAGATCACCGCCAGGTCATCGTCCGTGCGCGTCCCGTAGAGGCGTTTGAACTCGACGACTTCTTCCTGCGTCCAGCGCCCGGTCAGCTGAACGCGGCGCAGTTCCTCGACCTGCTGCTGCACCTCCTCGATCGTGCGGCCGAGGATGCGCGCGATCGTCTCGTGGCTGGTTCCACCGAGGTATTTGCGCAAATCCGCGACTTCGCGCGCGCTCCACGGGCCCGTGCGCGAGGCCAGTTGGAAGATCTGCTCGGCCATGCGGCGCACGCTCGAGACGGGACGGTTCAGGATCTTGGCGATCCCCTCTTCGTCACGGACCCCGTAGAGCTCCTTCAAGCGTGCGATCTCGGGCGCCGTCCAGCGTCCGCGGCGCGGTCCACCCGCCGGATCCGTTCCCCACGTGATGCGTCTCACGAGTCCTCCTCGGACGCCGAGAGCCTAGCAACGTGCGCGGACGGGCTCGCCAGTTGGAAACGGGGATTCATCACGCTTCCCGCTTCCTCGGATCGGCGGACATCTCCGACCCTTCGCTCACTCGACGCTGGTGCAAGCGGTCTCGACACCGCGCGAGGACGGAGCGCACACCTTCCGAAGTGGTCTGCGCCAGAGCCTGCTCGGCGAGATCGCGCGCCTCGACGGCCGACGTCTCGCGCACGGCGTACTTGACCTCGGGCAGGAGCATGGGGACGACGCTCACGCCGTCGTACCCGAGTCCGAGCAGGAGGAGCGACGTCGCGTAGTCGCCGGCGATCTCGCCGCAGACCGAGGCCGGCTTGCCCGCTGTCTGCGCGGCGCGCGCGACCATGTTCAGCGCCGAGAGGATCGCCGGGTGGTGGACGTCGTAGAGCTTCGCGACGAGCGGGTTGTCCCGGTCCACCGCCAGCAGGTACTGAACGAGATCGTTCGTGCCGACGCTGACGAAGTCGACTTCGGCCAGCAGTGAAGGCAGCACGAACAAGGTCGAGGGCACTTCGATCATGATCCCGACGGGCACGGTGGCCGGGACTTCGTAGCCGCCGTCGAGGAGCGACCGGCGCACCTCGTCGAAGATGCGGTGCACGTCGCGCACTTCCTCGACCGAGGTGACCATCGGCAGGAGGATGCGCAGGTTGCCGTGCGAGCTGGCGCGCAGCGCGGCGCGCAGTTGCACGCGCAAAAGATCCTGCCACTCGAGGGAAATGCGCAAACCGCGCCAACCGAGGGCCGGATTGGCCTCACGCGGCGTCTTGAAGTACGGAAGCTGCTTGTCGTTGCCGATGTCGAGCGTGCGCAGCGTCACCGGCCGACCGGCCATCTTTTCGAGGACGCGTCGGTACAAGCGGTATTGCTCTTCCTCCGACGGGAACTGCTGGCGCTCCATGTAGAGGAACTCGGTCCGCAGCAACCCGACGCCGTCCGCGTGCGACGGCGGAAATGTGTCGAGGTCGCGCAGGCTCTCGACGTTGACGAGCACGGCGAAGCGGTGGCCGTCGGTGGTGACCGGCTCGAGCGAAGCGTGGAGTCCGAGCTTCTTCTCGCGCGCCTTGCGCCGCTCGAGTCGCGCGAGGAAGAGATCGACGTCCTCCTGATCGGGCCGTAGTTGAACCAGCCCCGCGTCGCCGTCTACCAGCACGCGCATGCCCTGTTCGAGGCGCGAGAGCAGGTTCGAAACTCCCACGACGCACGGGATGCCGAAGGAGCGCGCGAGCACCGCGCCGTGCGAGAAGCGTCCGCCAACTTCGGTGACGACGGCCAGGATGCGCTCGCGCGCGAGGAAGGTGACGACCTGCGGCGTGAGCTCGGCGGCCGCGAGAATCACCTGCTCGTCGCCTTGGACGATCGACTCGCGATCGTGCTGCATGAGGGCGTCGAGAACCGCCCGCCACGGATCGCTGAAGTCCGCCGACCATCCGCGCATGCCCTCGGCCGCGGTGGCGCCGAGGCGCTTCGTCACGCGGTCGATGAGCGCTTGCACCGCGGCCTCGGCGTTGATGCGCTGGTCGCGGATCGTCGCCTCGACGCCCTTGAGCGTCGTCGGGTCGGTGAGGATCGTCCGGTGCAACGCGAAGATCCCCGCATCGCGCTCACCGACCTGCGCGGCGACCGTCCGCTGACGGCCGCGCAGCTCCTCGGCCGTGCGATCCACCGCTTCGCGCAGGCGGTCGATTTCGCGCGGGAGGTCCTCCTCGGCCACGCACCAGGTGGGCACGACGTTCGGACGCGCGTGCACGACGTGCGCGGGCCCCAGCGCGAGGCCGGGCGCCACGGACACCCCCTTTACGATCCTGTGCTGCGCCATGTCCGGACCTCGAGTCAGTGCTTTCCGAACGGAAGAAACAAGCGCGGACGAGCGGCGGCGATCCAAGACGGCGGGGGCACACGCGCGTTCGTCCGGGTGGTCTCCTCTCCGCCCGGATTAGGAAGTCCCAATCTACAGATCGAGACGCGTCTGAGGAAGCCTTCAGGCTGCGAGGATCCACGAATCCGGCGGGATGGGTCCCGCGAGGCGCCCGACGCCGATCCCAGTTCGCCTCAAGACCGGTCCGCGCGGGGCCCGAAGGTTCGTGGAAGCTCGCCGACTCGAGCTCGCGGCAAGCCCGGCGGCACGCCGCGCGACGCGGATCCGCGGCGGACGACAACAGGGCCCCGACACCCCCCCATGGCGACGATCGACAGTTTGCAGGACGGGCACACCCCCGAGGCGCGCAAGGCGGACGGCTCCGGAGCGAAACTCGCCTGGATCGCGTGCTGCGCGCTGCTGGCCGGCGCGGCCGCTCTGGCGGTCGCTCCGCGCCTCTTGCCGGCCAGCACCAACGCCGTGTCCTACCTGGCTCGCAACGGGCTGACCTGGCCGCTCTTGGCTGGTTTCGGCCTCGTGATCGCAGCGGTCGCGGCGACCGCGCGACGCCCGCGTGAGGAGTTCGCGCCGAGCGCACCCGCGACTCCCGACCGCGAGTCCGCGATGCCGCTCGCCCAGGATCCCCTGGCGCGCGACATCGCCAACGAGCTCGCCCGCGTGCGCGGCGGACTCCACGACCTGCGCATCGAGTTCGTCTACGTGAAGGACGTCCTGGCGCGACTCCATCAATCGGCGACACACGCGGATTCCGATTCGAATCGCGATTCGGAGGCGGCGATCTTCCGCCTGGCGGCGAGCCTCGACCAACTCGGCGGACGCATCGAACACGAACTCGCGACGCAGCGTGCCTGGCTGGCCGACGTGATCGAGAACCAGGCCCAACGCGCCAGCGCCGAGCCCGAGGAACTGCCGCGCTTCGCCGACCCGTACACGCAGGGCTTCGAAGGACCGGAGCACGAGATCACTCTCTCCGAGGACTACGTCGCCGACGACGACGACCTGCACGTCGAGGTCGTCCTGGACGAGAGTGCGAGCTGGATGCAGGGCCTGGGCGTCCTCGACGAGATCGAGGAGCCGCGCGCGCCGCTGGCGCAGGGCGGCCGCACTTCGCCCAGCAGCCGGCCGTCGTCGGCCGACGCGCTGCTCGGCGAGCTCGAGCAGGCCGGTTCGGCCCGCGCGCAGCTCGACGCCAAGATGGCGCGGTTGCGCGACCTGCTCTCCGATCCGGCCGTGCAGCGCGCGTTGGAATCGCAGTCGCGCTGACGCAGCAACGCGGTACGGCGCCAAGCGGTTCCGTGCCCAGCCGCAGGGGAACCAGCACGGGGGACCAAGCTGTGCGGTGACGGACAGAACCCCGCCACATGGCCTCGCGTCGAGCTCGAGCGCTCGGCGGTGGCCATGTGGCGGGGTTCTCTCGTGCGCCGGAATGCGGGCGCCGAACCGGTGGCGCGTCAGCCAGCCGGCTACTCGTCGCCCTTCTTGCCCTTGAAGAAGTTGGCGAACGGATTGTGCGCCGGCTTGTTACCCGGCTTCAGCTCGCTGAGGCGCGCCATGTCGTCGCGGTCGGCCATGTCGGCCGTGTCGACGCGCTTGCCGTCGGGCTTGCGACCGCCGCCGCCGAAGCTGCTGCCGCCACCGCCGCCACCGCCACCACGTCCGCCACCGCCACCGCCTCCGCCACCACCGCCGCGTCCACCACCGCCTCCGCGACCGCCCGAGCGGCCGGCGATCCCGTCACGGCGCGTCGTCGCGGCGCGCACGGGCAGCGCGGGCTTCTGATCCTGGCGCGGACCACGGTCGTCGCGGCCGCGACCGCCGCGGCGCGGTCGTTCGCCACCGCCTTCACCGCCACCCTCGCCCTCTTGCCGCGGCGGCCTTTCGGCGCGCTGAGGACGCTCGGGCGGCGGCACGTTCTTGAGCGAGATAGCGAGGCGCGCTCCGCCGACCTCGACGATGCGCGCGCGCACCACCTGGCCGATCGAGAGCACTTCGCGCGCGTCGCGCACGTAGCGATCCCAAACTTCGCTCACGTGCACCATCGCGTCGCTCGCGAGGCCGATGTCGACGAACGCGCCGAAGCTGGCGACGTTCGTGACGACGCCCTCGACGACGCGACCTTGCGTGATGCGGACGGGATCGGTCTCCGCGTCGAGCAGATCCGGCGCCCATTGACGCCAGCGCGGATCGCGGCCCGGGAACGCGAGCTCACGCATCAAGTCGCGCCACGTGCCCTCGTCCACGTCGAACTCGTGGCGGCGCAGACCGCGCAGAGCACCCGGCCGTCCGAGTCCGTTCTCGACCGTCGAACCCGCCGCTTCGAGCAGCTTGCGCGCCAGCGGGTACTGCTCGGGATGGAGGTTCGTGTTGTCGAGCGGCTCGGTGCCGTCGTGCACGCGCAGGAAGCCGGCGACGCTGGTCCACTGCGCCTCGGTGACCAGGCCTTCCTGCCGCAATTCCTCGCGCGAGGTGAAGGGGCGCTCCTGACGGCGCGCGACGAGCTTTTCAGCCGTCGCGCGGTCGAGGCCGGGGAGGTGCATCAGGAACGAGAGCGTCGCACGGTTCACGTCGGCGCCGGCGAGCGCGGTGCTCGACTCGATCGCCTCGGTGAAGGCGCGCTTGACGTTCGCCTTGCTGACGAGCCCTTGTTCCCAGCCCAGCCCGAGGTGGCGCGGATCGACCTTCAGGAACTCGCTCATCGGGTCCTGGAGCCGGCGCGCGAGGCTCGTCGCCATGCGCGCGGGCACCGTGGCCTCGGGGAACTCGCGCCGCGCCCAGTCGGAACCGGCGTAGGTGGAGAGACCCGATTCGTTGACCTCGATCACGGACACCGGGATGCCGGCGGCCTTGAGCGCCGCGCGCAGCTTCGGCGCGGCGGCACGGCCGGGCTTGCTGTTCGCGACGGCGACGAAGCGAATGCTGTGCGGCGCGAGGATGGCGGCGAGCTCGGCGCCGAGTTGCTCGGCCGTCTTCGCGGTCGCACGCGCGGCATGCGGCGCGGGAGACGGACGCGCGTGCACGGCCGGAGTCGCGGCCGGAGTCGCGGCCGGAGTCGCGGCCGGAGTCGCGGCGCAGGCTGGGCCGGAGTAGCGGCCGGAGTTGCGCTCGCGCCTTCCGCCGAGGGCTCGATCGAAGCTTCACTCGAAGCTTCACTCGAAGCTTCACTCGAAGTTTCACTCGAAGTTTCACGCGAAAGCGCGGTCGGAGCTTCGGTCGGAGCTTCGGTTGCTGCATCCGCGGCCGGCGCTGCGCTCGACTCCGCGACCGGTTCCGCCGCGGTAGCGACCGCAGGTGACACGGCCGGGGCCGGTCGCTCGTAGAGCTCGATCTTCGTCTCGGGCCCGAGCGGCGCGCCGTCCTCGCCGATGGCCACGATCGTCCAGTCGCCCTTGGGGCTGACATCGCAACCGGCGACGGGAGCGCCCGGGAGCACTGCGGTGAAGAGCACCTGGCGCAGATGCTGCGTCAAGAAACGCAGGGCCTCGTGGTCGGCGCGCTCCTTGATCTCGAGACGCACGTCTTGCTCCACGATCGGCAGCAGACGGTGCTGGAGCGCCTGCAGGCAGACCTCGTCGAGCAGGTCGCGCCAGGCCGGGTTCAGGTGGCGGCCGAGCGCGTTGCGCACCTTGCCCACCGCCACGCGCGGATCGAGCGTGAGGATCGCGTTGACGCCGCGTTCCTTCTGTGCCTGACGGATCGCGAGCAGGCGGTGGCCCTGCAGCTGCCGCAGTGGCTGACGGATCTTGAGCAGCGACTTGTAGCGGCCGGCGCGCGATTCGTCTCCGGCGGGACGCACGGAGAGCACGCCGTGCTTGCGCAGCAGGTTGCGCACGACTCCGCGCAACCGCGCGTTCCGGCCGAGCCGATCCGACAGGATGCGCAGAGCGCCGTTCAGCGCCTCGGCCTCGGTATGGATGCCCTTGTCGGGACGCACGAAATCGACGCACAAACGCGCCAGTGCCGCGTTCATCGCGGTGCGCACGTCGATGTGCGTGTGCGTCGTCGGCGCGGGCGCGGCTTCGAGCGTCGGCGCGGCGCGCGGGGCTTCCTCGTCGTGCTCCTCGACCGCGACTGCGGCCGATTCGACTTCGGCCGCCACAGCCTCCGCGGCCTCGGCGTGCGCCGCGGCACCGACGGGCGCGTGCTCGTGAGTTTCGCTCGCTGCATCCGCGGAGACCGAGGCTTCCGACTCGGCGTGGATGGCTGCGTCGGCGTCCTCGTCGGACTCGCCCTCGGCATTCTCCCCTTCGCGGCCTTCGCGCTCGGGCGGACGCTCCGCCTTCGGCACGGGCGCGACGAGCAAGTCGGCGAGCGGCGCGAGACCGCGATCGATCGCGAGTTGGACCTCGGGCTCCGGCCGACGGTGCGGCACGAAGAGGTCCTCGAGCTCGAACCGATCCATGCAGTTCTTGATCTCGTCGAGATCGCGCGGCGTGACGTCGGGCTCCTTCTCGAGCAGACGCAGGATCGTTCCGCGGCGGCGGTCGAGTTCCTCGAGCTCTTGGCGTTGGCGCTGCATGCGCCGCAGACCGTGCTCGCCGATCGCTCCGATCTCGCCACGCCGGAAGCGGCCGACGAACGGGGCCGACAGACCGGCATCGAGCATCTCGAGGGCGCTCTGCACCATCTCGGGGGGCGTCGAAAACTCGACCGACAGGGTGTGCAGGATCGGAGGGACAGTCACGGTTTCCGCCTCGAATGCGGACGAAGGGACGGTGCGCGCGCGAGCACATGGGCCCGCGCGGCGGGGAATGGGGCCGGGAATGGTATCCGCGGATCCCTTTCCGCGCCTACGGCCTCGCGCGGGCCCCGGCCGGAAAGCCGCCGCCGGTCCGAGGTCGTGAAGACGGCCACGGTCCGCGCGCCGCGAAATCGGCGCCACGGGGATCCGCGGGCACCCGCAGGCAGGATTCCTTCACACGCTCGCGGAGCGCAGGCTCGATTCCTGCATGCGATCTCAGGCGGGCAGCTCGTAGACCGAGACGCGCGTTTCCTCGGCCACGAGGCCGGCGCCCTGCGAGACCTTCCAGGCGACGGCCTCGTCGATGCCGGGGACGGCCCATTCGCCCAAGGACCGGCCCGTGAGCGTGTCGCGCACTTCGAGCAGGGCGTCGCGCAGGACGTAGAGCTTGCCGCTGTCGGCCGCGATCGTCGCGTCGGGCATCTCGTCGCCGCGCTGCGTCGAGAGGATGGAGAACCACAGCGGCGATTCTCCCGGCTCGCCGTCGAGCGGGAGCGCCAGGAGCGAGAGCGTGTCCGACACGCCGCCGTCCGTGCGGCGCGAGAGGTCGATCATGAGCTGCGGCTGCAGTTCGGGCGGCAGCGCGGAGCCGAGGTCGCGCGTCAAGAGCACGAGACCGTCCGCGTTCACCGCTACGCCGTGGATCACGGGCTGGCGCGGCGCGAGCACCTCGCCCTGGAATTCGCCGCCCTGCGCGTCGAGCCGCAGAACGCCCTGGCGCCCGGTCGCGGAGTGCGTGTACACGACGAAGAGCTGCGAGCCCGCGCGCGCGACGAGGTGGTAACGCTCCTGCGGGCGCGAGTACTCCCAGGACTCCTCGAGCGTCTTCGTCGAGTAGCCCAGCACGCGGCGCGGCGACACGACCACGCACACGTCCGTACCCACGATGGATTCGTCGAAGGCCTCGACATCGCCCATGCCGATCAGCTCGCCGCTCGCGAGCGACATGCGCACGATGCGGTGTCCTTGCGCGCTGGGCCCGAGTACGACGACTTCGTCCGGGCTGCCGAAACCGGCGCCGAATCCGCGGCCGTAACCGACTTCGCAGGGCGACACCCACAGTTGGTCACCAGTGTGCCGATCGAGCGCGGCGAGCTTGCCCGGGATCACGTCGTCGGCCCACTTTCCGCCGGCCGGCGGGTCGTACACGTGCAACAGCGCCGGACCTGTCGAGCCGAAGGCGATGCCGTCGACGACGCTCTGGATCTCCTTGGTGAAGCGGCGGCGGGCGGTGCGCGTCATGGAGGGAACGGTACGCGACGCGCTCGGGCGGCGACAAGCACGGGACGTCGTGACGCGGCGACTAGGGACGCTAGGTGAGACGCAGCGAGTTCGTCAGGTTGAACGCGTCCGGCGTGCAGAAGCTCGCCGCGTTGCGGAACCAGATCTGGTAGTGCCGGGCGCGGTCACGGCTCCGCCGACGCTCACGGGAGGCTGGCCTGCGCCGGGGAACTGCGACGAGCCGCCGACGTTCGTCGCGATGCCGAGACGGGTGATGGTCCCGGCCGCGCAACGCAAGCCGTCGCCGAAGACGCTGCCGAGCCCGCCGTTCGCCGCACTCGTGCCCTGGAAGTAGAGCGCGGGTGCGTCCGGCATCGACGCGCCGCGCAGCACGATCGAATCCACCGCGAGGCTCGCGGATCCCGACGCGCGCAAGGACCCGCCCGCGCCGAGCGAGAGGCTCGGCGTCGCGCCCGAGCGGATCCGCCGGAGATCCAGTTTGCCACGAGGTGGATAATCGTTGCGAAGGCCTCCGCGCCGACCCAGCGGCTCGCCTCTCGGCACGGGAGCGGGACGCCCGGCGCAGCCGAGAGCCGAAATGCAGCGAGCCGCGGGGATCCCGCGGCTCGCGTCGCTCACGATTCGGCCGCGCGGCTCAGGCGCCGCCCTTCAACACGCCCTCCGCGATGTTGTTCGGCACGTCGCGGTACTCCCACAGCTCCATGGCGTAGCTGCCGCGGCCCTGCGTCGCACCGCGCAACGACGAGCTGTAGGCGAACATCTCGGCGATCGGGACGAGCGCGCGCACGACGCGCAGGTTGCCGATGGCGTCGATCTCGTTCACTTCGCCGCGGCGGCTGTTCAAGTCGCCGACCACGCCGCCGATGAACTCCTCGGGCGCGCGCACTTCGACCTTCATGATCGGCTCGAGCAGCACGATGTTGTTCTCCGACGCTTGGCGGAACGCGAGCACGCCGGCCAAGTGGAACGCGAGCTCGTTCGAGTCGACCTCGTGGTACTTGCCGTCGAACAGGGTCGCGCGGATGTTCACGAACGGGAAGCCGGTCTGGCCACCGCCCTTGAAGCCTTCGCGCAGGCCGTTTTCGACCTTCGGGATGTACTCGCGCGGGATCGAGCCGCCCTTGATGCCGTCCACGAACTCGAGGTCGCCATCGGGCGTCGTCACCGGCTCGAACTTGACCCAGATGACGGCGTACTGACCGCGGCCGCCCGACTGGCGAATGAAGCGCGCCTCGGTCTCGAGCGCCTTCTTCAAGCGCTGCTTGTAGGCGACCTTCGGCTTGCCGGTCGTGACCTCGCACTTGAAGTCGTTCGTGATCCGGTTGCAGACGATCTCGAGGTGGAGCTCGCCCATCCCCGAGATGACGAGCTCGCCCGTCGCCTCGTTCGTCTGCGCGCGGAACGTCGGGTCCTCCCGCATCAGCTTGCCGATGACCTCGCCCAGCTTGTCGCGGTCCGACGACTTCTTCGGCTCGAGCGACATCGAGATGACTGCGTCGGGGAAGATGATCTTGTTCAGCGCGATCGGCTTCTCCTCGTCGCACAGCGTGTCGCCGGTGACGGTGTTCTTGAGGCCGATGACGGCCGCGATGTCGCCGGCGCGCACTTCCTCGATCGCTTCGCGCTTGTTGGCGCTCATGCGCGCGAGACGCGCGATCCGCTCGGTCTTGCCCGTGCGCGTGTTGAGCAGCGCCGTGCCCTTCTGCAGGACACCCGAGTACACGCGCACGAACGTCAGGTCGCCCGTGCTCTCGGCGATCGTCTTGAACGCCATGAGGCACACCGGGTCGGTGTCGATGCGCTTGCGCGTCGTCTTCTCCTCGGTGCGCGGGATCAGGCCCTCGACGTCGGGCATGTCGTGCGGCGCGGGCAGGAAGTCGACGACCGCGTCCATCATGAACCGGACGCCCTTGTGCTTCAGCGCCGACCCGCACAGGACCGGCGTGATCTCCATCTTGACCGTGCCGCGGCGCAGCGCGCGCAGGACCATGTCCTCGGGCGGCTCCTTGTCCTCGACGAACAGATCGAGCAGCGCTTCGTCGAATTCGGCCGCATTTTCCAGCATCGCGTGACGGTGGAGCTTCGCGTCCGCCATCATCGACTCGGGGATGTCGTCCTCGATGTACGACTGGTCCTCGGCCTCCTCCTGGAACGTGTACATCTTCATCCGCACGAGGTCGATGACGCCGCGGAAGTCCTTCTCGTTGCCGACCGGGATCTGGATCGGCACCGGGCGACCTTCGAGGCGCGTGCGGATCTGGTCTACGCACGTCCAGAAGTCGGCGCCGACGCGGTCCATCTTGTTGACGAAGCACAGTCGCGGGACGTGGTAACGATTCGCTTGGCGCCACACCGTCTCGGATTGGGCTTCGACACCCGACACAGCGTCGAACACGGCGATCGCGCCGTCGAGGACGCGCAAGCTGCGCTCGACCTCGGCCGTGAAGTCGACGTGACCCGGCGTGTCGATGATGTTGATCGTATGGCCGTTCCACTCGCAGAACGTCGCGGCAGACTGGATCGTGATGCCGCGCTTCCGCTCCTCGTCGAGGAAGTCCATCGTGGCTTCGCCGTCGTGGACCTCGCCGGTGGTGTGGATCCGCTTCGTCAAGAAGAGGATGCGCTCCGTCACCGTCGTCTTGCCGGCGTCGATGTGGGCCATGATGCCCATGTTGCGGTGCTGCTCGACGTTGCCCTTCTTGGCCTTGAAGGTGCGCGGGGATTCGGTCTTGAGGACAGTGGGCATGGCGGGGTTTCCGGAGCGAATCGAAACGAAAACGAGGACGCGCGGTTCTCGCGCGGCCAGGACGGTTTTCGAGGCCAAACAGGGTAGCGAGACCGGCCGTCGCGTCAAGCCGAGGGCGGGCCACCATCGCGCACGGAGCCGAAGTCGCGCCGGTGAGCCCGACCTGGAACGCCGTGGAGGTCTCCAGCTCCTGCCGGACGGCTCCGTCGAGGCAGAAGGAGCGCAGCATGCCGCGGTCGTCGACGCGGCACGGGGAGGGGCGCCGGGGTCGGGTGCTCCGGGAGGGACTCGATCGCGCGCGGGCGCGTGGGCGCGCGCGCGTGTGGTTCGGGCGCGGACGACTTCGAACGGCACCGCTCATGCGGCTGACGGCCTCGTGCGGGCGAGGGCACGGTGCGAGCGACGGTCCGGTGTGAGCAGCGGTCCGGTGTGAGCAGCGGTCCGGTGTGAGCAGCGGTCCAGTGTGAGCGAAGGTCCGGTGCGAGCGAATGTCCGGTGTGAGCAGCGGCCCGGTGTGAGCAGCGGCCCGGTGTGAGCGAAGGGCCGGTGGGAGCAGCGGGCCGGGGGGAGCGCAGGTCC
>Ga0105044_10009341_pt1 | contig 13428 bp, 11 predicted proteins | sample MAT01_FD_78092 | JGI IMG/M metagenome (GOLD analysis project Ga0105044, IMG submission 78092) | Freshwater microbial communities from Lake Fryxell liftoff mats and glacier meltwater in Antarctica - MAT-01 | ecosystem: Environmental > Aquatic > Freshwater > Ice > Liftoff microbial mat | place...
TGATTTTACGTGTGGCAAGACTTCGCCACACACCCTCTCTCAGTCCTTTGTTAAGGTGCAAAGAGCCTTCTAACACATCAGGGGCGGAAATACAAGTTTTACGGCGCTTCTTCGGTGAGCCTAAATTTTGCTTGTGTCGATGGTTTATTATTGGTCTGTTCTATCGTGATAAGTTGGGAAATTCTGATTATGTCTATACTCTCTTCTTTTCTTCTGTTTTGTACCCCTGTGGCTGTTTTTCAGTTCTGGGAGGGTCTGAGGTAGGTTTTCACCTCTTTTTAATGACTATAAGCAAGAATTAGAGATAAACCTCTCAATCTTTACACGAAATTGATACAGACCATCGTTCCCTTGTTCCGATCTTTATGCGTTGGGACGTATCTTCAAGGTATATCAGCAAATCTGCGCTAAAGGATTGCCTCTCATGAAGATTGTTCTCGTCCAAATGACAGAGAAACAGTGGACAATGCCCGCTGTTCATCTTGCCTGTGCCCTCGCCCGCAGCAGCAGCGCCAACATTATCCTGCTTCAGTTGATTCAGGAGCCACATCCAAGCAACCTGAAGCAAAGGTTCAGCTTTGTCTCCCCACCCCCTCAACATGATGATATTGGCGAATATGCTGCGACAGCCGAAGATTATGGGGTGCATTTATCAGTTCGCTTTATGCAGTGTTTGTCTCCTCTGGAGGCCCTATCCAACGCTGCTGACCAACTGAATGCCGATGTTGTCTTTGCTTACGTGCCGCAAAGCTGGCTTCCCTATTGGCGTAAATTCCAGACATGGCATTTACAGCGCTCTCTCGCAGCCGCTCATCGCCAGCTCTTTGTGCTTGATCAGGCTGCCCTTGACCAACTCCCTAGCATCGTAACAAAACCTGACTATCTCTTTAATGCCAAATAGAACAGCCGAAACAAAAATTCCTGATACTTTCTTGATATCTAAAGAGAAAAGCTTGACATAATCCTGATTCAGTGACTATATACTCACGGATTGTGATCATCGAAGGATAAACAATGTCGATTCGTGAAACTAGAGAACGTCTTGCCGATATCGTCATCGGTGAACGTCTTCAAACAGCGGATATATCACATCAAACAGCACCGAATTTTGTTGCGCTGGCGGTCTTAGCCAGTGACGCGCTCTCTTCCGTGGCCTATGCGACGGAAGAAATCCTGATTATCCTGAACACCGCCGCCCTCGGCTCATTCGCCCTGTTCGGCTTTACGGGCAATGCTATCTCCATCCCGATAGCGATTGGCATTGCCCTTCTCATCGCCATCGTCACCATCTCGTATCGCCAGACAATTTTCTCGAATCCGGCAGGCGGCGGCGGGTATCGCGTTGCCAAAGAAAATCTGGGCGAGGAAATGGCCCAGGTGACGGGCGCGGCCCTCTTGACGGACTACATCCTCACAGTTGCCGTCAGCATCAGCGCAGGCGTCGCCAACGTCCTGAGCGTGGTTCCACAGTTGGCCCCCTATCGCGTCGTGATCACAGTTGGCATCATCCTGTTCATGGCCTATATCAACCTGCGCGGTGTCAAGGAAAGTGCGCGGCTGTTCTCCATCCCGACGTATTTCTTCCTGGCGACCATTGGTCTGACCATCGTCGTGGGCTTCTTTCGGCTGCTGAGTGGAACCCTGCCCAGCGTCGTTGATGTGGAAGCGATCCATCATGATGTCCTGGGGCCAGTGGGCCTGCTCCTGCTGCTGCGAGCCTTTTCCTCTGGCTGTACGGCGCTGACAGGCATCGAAGCGATCTCCAACGACACGCAGATTTTCCGCCAACCGCGTGCAAAAAATGCAGCCAACACGCTGGTGGTGATGAGCACGATCCTCATCACATTGTTCCTGAGCATCACAGTCCTTGCCAACGCGATCCATGCCGTACCATCCCATACTGAAACAGTCATTAGCCAGTTGGCCCGCACCATCTATGGCAGAGAAGGTATCGGCGCTGTGCTGTACATAGCAACGATCATCGGCGCGTTTGCCGTGCTGTTCATGGCCGCCAATACGCCTTTTGCCGATTTCCCGCAGTTGGCCGCGCTGCACAGCAACGACGGCTTCCTGCCGCGTCAGTTGACCTTCCGTGGCCGCCGTCTGGTCTTTAGCTGGGGTGTCTATACTCTCTCAGCCGGAGCCATCTTTCTGGTCATCATCACGGGCGCACTCGTCACCAATCTGATCCCGCTGTATGCCATCGGCGTATTCCTCGGCTTCACCATCAGTCAGGCAGGCATGACGCGCCGCTTCTGGCGGGCTAGTCGTCTCAAACCCGGTGAGTTTACCTGGGGCCTGGAGACCAAGATCGTTTATGATCCTCACTGGCTGTATAAGTTCATCGTGTCAGCAACAGGCTCTTTAGTGACCTTCGTCGTGATGCTGGTGTTCATCGTCACCAAGTTCACCAGCGGAGCCTGGGCCATCGTTCTGCTCATTCCTATCCTGGTCTGGATCTTCTTCCGCATTCACCGTCACTACAAGGAGACAGCCGCCCGCCTTAAATTGCAAGAGCTTCCTGTTTTCACGCAAAAGCCTATCGTCTTTGATCCGAGCAAGCACAAAGAAGTCGCCCTCTACTTCTGCGACACCTGGTCAAAGCTGGCAGTTGCTGTTGTGAACGGCATCTTGAAGCGTGGGCTGCCCATCCGCATCATTCACGTTGATGTTGATCCCAAACGCACGTCAGCTTTCGAGAAACGCAGCGAGGAAATCCGCGCCTTAAATGGGTGGGAGGAAGGCGTCACCAGCATCGTTGAGGAACCCTACCGCGATCTGCATCAGAACATCGCAATGTTGATGGAGAGTTTGCGGAATCAGTATCCTGATGTCTATTTCCATCTCTATATTGGGGCCATTCGCACACGCTTCCCATACAACTTCCTGCACATGTCCACAGATCGCTTCCTGCGCGATGCGCTGCTGGAATCGGATGATGTGTCGCTGAACGTCAAGCAGATCAATCTGGATGCCCTGCCGCTGCCGAAAGGCTTCAAAGTGACCTTTGAACATGCGACAGATCATCACGACTCTGGCGAAGGTGACGAACATCCACCGGCCCCTGCTCACTCGTAACTAACTCAATTGAGGAGCACCCTCTCCCGCGAAGTGGGAGAGGGTAAAACGCGCTCTATCTCTGTGATGCACAGGGGTAGAGCGCGTTTTGACATGTGAGCGCCTAATGAGCCATTCTTGACACATACAGGTTCAAGCATTACAATATGATTTATTGGTTTCACAACTTTCAGAATATTCTAAAAGTTGTGAAAATAGATTAGTATACGGAGGCAATTTTGCTTCCTAAAGGAAAATGTTCGTGCCAACGTTAGGAAGTACCGAGTTCAGCTTGATCTACAATGCTTTTTCGTTCACCTTCGCGTGTATGTTTGCGACATTCCTTTTTTTAGTGTTCATGAGGACACAGGTCGCACCCAAATATCGCCTTGCCATCGTCATGAGTACGCTGGTCGTCGCTATCGCCGGTTATCATTACTTGCGCATTTTTGAAAGCTGGAATGCGGCCTTCGTGATTGATGCTGCCAGCGGCACATATCTCCCCTCTGGCACACCCTTTAACGATGCCTACCGTTATATCGACTGGATGTTGACCGTGCCTCTGTTGGTCGCGGAACTGGTTGCTGTCTTAGCCTTGACCAAAGGCGGCGGCTGGTTGACTGCACGCTTGGCGATTGCCGCCCTGCTCATGGTCATTCTTGGCTATCCGGGTGAGATCGCTGCGACCACCAGTGCTCGCGCCATCTGGGGAGCCATCAGTACCGTACCCTTCTTATACATCGTCTATGTTCTGTTCACCGAGCTGGGCGCAGCCATAAACCGCCAGACCGACGAAGTTGGTACTCTGCTTCGTAATATTCGTTTGCTGCTGCTGGCAACATGGGGCTTCTATCCCATTGTTTACATGCTGCCCCTCTTAGGTGTCGAGCGTTCCAGTGCCATCATCGCAATTCAGTTAGGCTACTGTATCGCTGACGTGGCAGCCAAGTGTGGTTACGGTCTGATGATTTATGCCATCGCCCGTGCCAAGTCCAAGGCCGACGACCCCCAGTTCGAGGCACAACTTATCTCGGTTCCCGCCGTTGGTGCCTAACTGAGAGTCGTTCCCAGCTAACCGAAACAGAAAATCCCCCACTGCAAACGCATGGGGGATTTTTGGCCTCTCGTCGTCTCCACCAACCACACGTCCCTGGCGCAAGCGCTTTTGCCGCGTCTTTGACCCACAATGAGCACAAAAATCCTTAAGTTGGTGTGTATGGGACGTAGCGTGCTACGCCGTGCAATTTAAGGTTAGCGTGTGGAGATAAAGCGATAGCCCACGCCCGGTTCATTCAAGATGTAGCGGATGTTTCGCAGCGGGTTTTCGCGCAGCTTTTTGCGGATTTGATTAATGAAGACGCGAACATAGTGATCCATCTCTTCATAGCTTGGCCCCCAGACAGCATTCAGGATAGCGCGATGCGTCATGACCTTGCCGGGATGCGTCGCCAGCAGGCGCAGCACATCATATTCTTTTGGCGTGAGATGCACCTGCTCATCTTCGACATAGACGAGGCGATTCACAAGATCAATGCGAAGAGCATCCACAACGATCTCCGCTTTTGAACTCGCGCTCGGCTCAATCATCACGCGCCGTAAAATCGCAAGAATACGGGCATGAAGTTCCTCCATGCCAAACGGCTTGGTGAGATAATCATCGGCTCCCGCATGGAGAGCAGCCACTTTGGTTTTTTCCTCATCATGCACCGAGAGCATAATGATAGGAATCTTTGACCATTCGCGCACACGGGCGCACACCTCAAGGCCATCTGGCTCTGAGCCGAACGAAATATCGAGAATCATCATATCCGGCGAGAGCTGCGCCGCGAGCGACATAGCCTCCAGACCATTCAAGGCCGTAAACACCTCATAGCCATACCCGCCCAGGCCAATCTTGAGCTGTTTACGAATCTGCGGCTCATCATCAACAATGAGAATTTTGAGCTTCATGCGGCTGATCCTTCGTGAGAGCGAGGGCAATGATAAATGTCGCGCCGCTGCCGGGGGTGTCCTCAACCCATAACTGCCCGGCATGGGCCTCAATGATCCCCTTCGCAATCGGCAGGCCAAGACCAATATGCCCCTCTCGCCCGCGATAGAAGGGCTCCATCATGTGCGCCTTTACCTGCGGCGAGATCGTTTCGCCATGATTCACAACTTTGAGAAGTGCTTTGTCGTCGTGAACCTCACCGCGAAGTTCGATCTGACTCGAAGCTGGCTCATAGCGTAACGCATTATCCACAAGATTTGTCACGGCTTGCAAAAACAGCCCATAATCAAAATTGACCAGCGGCATATCGTCCGGGAAGATCAGCGCGAGGCGTTCTTGCTTGGTCAATTGCCAGATTCGCGCCGCAACATCCCCCGCGATCTCCTCAAATGAGTTCAACTGGCAGTCCAGCGTCAAGGCCCCGGCTTGCAAGCGCGACATATCCAGCAAATTGCCCACAAGTTTATCCAGTTGATCGACTTCTGTCTCAATCGTCTCGGCAATCGCCATCTTTTCTTCACGCGCCAATTGGTCGTGCAGGCGCTGGAGGTTGCTGGCCGATGTCTTGATAATCGTGATCGGCGTGCGGAGATCATGCGATACGGCGTGCAGAAGCGCCGTTTTGAGCTTATCCGCCTCTTCAAAGCGCTGGCTTTTGCTGGCCCGCTCCGTCAGATCAATTCGATGGAGCGCCATCGCAGCCTGGGCGACACAACTATTCAGGAGTTCTACCTGCGGCGGTCTATCGAATGAGACGCGCACTGTGCCATAAATATGCTCGCCGCTCTGCAAAACAAGGTAGTGAACCGTGCCATAGGCGGCGGTGTCGCTGGCATGGGGCAAGATATGGGCGTGGGTCGCGCCCAAATCCTCGCGCAGCACCTTGGTCAGCGCCTCATAGACCCCGGCATTCTGGGTCAGTTGATTGAAGGAGCGCGTCAGACGATAGAGAATTTCCTGTTCCGCCGCCCGCTGCTGCGCCTCCTGCGTCTGTTGGCGGGCATGTGCACCCAACCGCCCCGCAATGCCGGAGACAATCAGAAACACCCCCAGGTCAAGCACCTGTCGTGCATCCGCCACCCCAAACGAGTAGTAAGGCGGCACGAGAAAGAGGTTGATGCACATAAAACTTAAAAAGGTCGTGGCAAATGCTGCGCCTGTACCGCTGCGAATCGCAATAATCACCACGAGCAAAAGATAGATCATAGTGAAGTTTGCCAGCGTCAGCACATTGTGTAGAGGCAGCGCAAACACCGTGATCACCGTGACAGACAGCAGTGCCACCTCATACACGCGCAATCGTTGAAATTGCTTTGCTCGCCTAGTGTCGATCTGATGCATAGCCTCCCCTATCGTTCGTATGGCGAACGCTCATCCCCGTTCATAGGTGGGACGCAAATAGATCTCGATGAGATAATCAGGATAGCCGATCTTGCGTAGGTTCGTCTCGCACACCTGAATGGTTGCGCCATGATCGCGCCAGAAGGGAACGCGCTTAATCAGCGTCTCGACCTTCTCACGGGGCGTGATAATCCAAGTGTCTTTGGGGACATAGCCAAAGAAGATGACATCCATTGCATTTGTGATGTTGGGGTTTTTGAGAAACGGCGCGATCAGCACCATTTGACGCGCATGTTTCTCCTGCGTCAGATAATTAGCGACGAATTTGGCCGTGCCGCCCAGATCAACCAGATCATCAATGACGCCAACGACCTTATCCTCCACATTAATCGAGAGCGGATGCACTATGCGCGGCTCATCAAGCGGTTGGCCTGGGCCAGCATAATATTTAATGCCAAGCGTGCCAAAGTTGATCGGTGGGATGTTTTTGTTCAGTGACCACGCCAGATGATCGTGCAGCAGCACACCTGGCAGCAGTCCCCCCATCGTGATCATCACGGCCTCTGTCATCTGCGCTTTGGTGCTCAAATTGTCGATCTGGTAGCGATAGACCTTGCGAGCAAGCTGCGCCATGATGAATGTTTCAATGTGATCGGGAATATAGAGAAACTTCAGCGGGTCAAACTCCACCTCCGCCCCGGTGGGATGCTGCCAGAATTCACTATCAATCGAGTGCGTGTGTTCCTGCACATGCTGTGCATAATCGGTCATTGGCAGCGTGTCCTTGTGAAGTTTATTCCGGCGAGACATAAAGAGACATTTTTCTGTATGAGAATAATCGGGCCAATTATAAGCCACACTTGCCATAAATCAGAGCAGAGACTCATTTTGCCCAAAACAGCCTCACAAACGCCGATCTGTACTCGCATTTGCCCGATCAGATCGCTTATCAAGAAACACAGCAGCAGCAAATTGCGATATTAAGCGCATCTGGCGACCGGATAGCATACAATTACTTATGAATCCCTGATAGGATCAAGTAAAGAAGATTGAAAGAGGTCATCATGGGCACTTATGAATACGTGGTTCAGCACAACAACAAACATTCTCATGCGCGGTCGTATGAGAGCGTTTGCGAAGAATTGCGCTCTCATCTCTGGCAGATTGAAGAGGTTGATCCGAGCCTCTATGAAATCCGCTCTGGTAAAGAAGGCTATTATATCCGCCCGCGTGGGGAGAAACTTGAGCCATCTCGTGTCAAGCGGTTTGCAACGGCTGGATTTGGCATGTACGGGCCAATCTATATCGTCTTGCACTCGCGCGAAGGCAATGAGGTTGTAACCATTCTGGGGAATAAAAATGATGTTCTCCAGGCCGCATTTGTTGTCAGCAAGAAGCCCTGATCATCCCTCTTCACACCGCAGACAGAGGGCTTGAAAGACGCTGCCCTCTCACAGCCCTGTTGCTATGGGGCCTCATGCATCCGATGAAGTATCGTGCAGTTCGTCCTTTAAGAGCTGCCCGATCATCGTATTGAGATCAAAATCTTTGCCCAGCGCATATTCATTCAGATAGAGATTTAAATCGACGCGAGACAGCAGCGGTATCAGATGAATCTGTCGCAGTTGTGCAGTCATGGCAGGATGATTCTCAAGCATCCCGATGATGAGAATCACCTGACCAGGTTGTTCGTCCAGCAGCAGCAACCGCGCCCATCCTATCAGCGCCTTGAGCAAGACGAACGCTGCGCCAACACTCTTTGCCAGACGCATCGCCTCAACCAGATGATACCGCGCCGAATGACGCTCATTGAGCCACAGTTGAATCACACCTTGCGCCGCATGGCTGTTCGCGACATTCCAGCGCTCCTGAAAGCCACACCATAGGCTGAGAGCATCCCCAGCATAACGCAGCGCGGGGACGAGATGGCCTTGCAAGAGTTCAAGATCAGACAGGGCGTTGAGCACGCTGGCGGCTCCACGTAGATTGTTGACGGAGCGGCGGATCGTCAAACACTCCCGCAAGATCGCCTGTGCCTGCTCGAAATCCCCGACCATCATATAGCAGAGTCCCAGGCTGTTGAGATCGTCGGCCAGACCGCGTTTATCGCCAATGCTCAAGCGCAGGAGACGGCCTTCCTCCAGGTAGACGATCCCCTGTTGATACTGCCCCTGATTGCGGGCATTGACGCTTAACTGATACAGGCTGTCCGCCAGACCGCGCTGGTCATTCACTTTGCGCCGCAGGGCCAGACTCTCATCAAGACAGGTGCGGGCCTGCTCATAATCGCCCCAGAAGCGGTACAGGATGCTCATCGCGTGCAGCGTGCTGGCTGTTCCTCGTTCATCGCCAATGCTGCGCCGCAGAGCAAGACTTTGTTGATACCACTGTTGAGCTAACTCGTACTGGCCGATGGTATAGGCCGCGTTTCCCATCCCCTCTAAAGCGCGGCCCGCCCGATCAAGCCGCCCTAGAGACTGTGCGAGTTGATAACACATCACATAATATTCGCTTGATAGTTGGGGTTTGCCCAGATCGAAACAAATTTCGCCCGCTGTATCATACAGGATCAGCAGCACATCCGAGTCCTGCGGATTGAGAGCCAATGCTTGCTCTAGCATCTGCTGAGCCTCATTCAGAATCCCCAGATAAACGCGCTGCTGTGTGACTTTCACAGCGTAAGAGGCGGCTTTTTCATTGTCATTGGCTCCGCGCCAATGATCGTACAAAATGGGGGCGAGACCAGTGTCGTCAGGATAGAGTGTCTCTAAAGCATGAGCGATGCGCTGATGATAGACGGGACGATCCGAGTCAGAAAGTGTGGCAAGCACAGCATCGCGCAAACGATCATGAGCAAAGCGCCATTGGTTATCCACGACATGGAGAATCGCCGCTTCCAGGGCCGCTTGCAACCAGCGCATCGCCTCCGATCCCACGAGGAAATCGATTAGATTCAAATCCAGCATCCGCCCTACAACAGCGGCCATCTGGAGCGTCGGCACAGCCTCCGCAGGCAGATGCGACAGACGATGCTCAATAATGCGTTGAATCCCTCCGGCAAAGACCTGTGGTGGCAGCGTCCTTGAACCAATCCCGCGCAAATTGCCGACATCATCGGCCAGCGCTCGCACCACTTCCACCAGGAACAGCGCATTGCCTTCGCTTTGCCGAAACAGGTAATCGACGAGATGCGGCTGCTTGCCCGATGCGCCAATCATGGCAGCGCTCAACTCAGCAATTTCATTTATGGTGAGCCGTCCCAGGTTGATGACCTGCATATCGCTGAGTTGATTTGGCAGCGTGATGGCCTCTTCACGGCGATAGCTCCCCACGATGAGCAGCGGCATCTGCGACCTGACCGCCAGGAGGCGCTTGAGGGGAATCAGATTTTCAAACGCCCATTGCAGATCTTCCAGAATGAGCAGCATGGCCTGCGTCTGGCGTTGAAACAGACTGATGATAGTTTCGATCAGGCGGCTCTGCGTCGAGACAGCCCCGATGTTGGGAACAAAGGTAATCTCGCGCTCCAGCAGGACAGCAATATCCGGCACGATCTCGCACAAAATGCCCGCTTCCAGATCGGTGACCTCCTGTTCCAGCAGCAGGCGGCGGACGACATTACGCCACATCTGGAACGGCAGTCCATTGCCTGTCACACCCTGACCTCGCAAAACCAGTGCGCCATTCAACAGAGCATGTGTCTGCAATTCATCCAGAAGGCGCGATTTTCCCGTCCCGGATTCGCCGCCAACAAGATATGCCGCGCCAATGGATGCAGGCCCAGACGGTGATTGATGACTGGCCTGCATCATCCGATCCAGCGTCTGCGTAAGCAGGCCCAATTCCTGTTCACGCCCCACAAAGCGTGCCGCCTGTAAAAAGCTGTCGCGCACGTTTGTATCTTCAATGGCAACACTGCTGCTCGCCGCTGCTGTTAGATCCGTCAGAACCGATTCGGCATCAGGATAACGATCAGCAGGGTCTTTCATGAGCAGGCGGGCAATGATCGACTGGACAGCGGGCGGCAGCAGTTGCATATCAGGCATATGATGCAAAATGAGATGCAGCAGATCGTTTACGTTGGCCGTCTGATAGGGATAAAAGCCTGCAAACATCTCATAAGCCAGAATCCCGGCGGCATACAGATCGCTCTGCGGGCTGGCGATGGCATCCTGGATGATTTCCGGGGCCATATACGTGAGCGTTCCCGATGTGCCGATGCCCGATTCGCGTGTTGCCAGGCCAAAATCAACCAGCTTGACATTATTCTGGCTGTCCATTAAGACATTCCCCGGTTTTAAATCACGGTGCAAAATGCCATGCCGATGCAGATACGCGAGGGCCTGCATCATCTGGGCGAAAGCATTGATGCGCTGCTCTACGCTAAAGTTCCGCGCTACCTCAAGGATATCCTGCGGGGTCGCCAGCAGCGTCATCGTGTAATAAGGGTATTGATCGGCATCAAAGCCATAATCGAGAACGCTGATAATGTGCGGATGGCGCAGCGACGCCAGAACATGGAATTCATCGGCCAGAGCGCGACGAAGCTCCTGGTCGTTATCGGTTTTGAAATATGTCTTGAAGAGAAGCTGTGTCGGCTTATACAGAACGCGCTTGAGAGCAATCGATGTCCCTGTGAGGCGATCAAGCGCGGCGTAAACCTCTCCCATGCCGCCCTCGCCCAATTTGTGCTGTAGCAAATAACGCCGCGTCACGCTCGTGGACACCGTAATCATGAATAACCTCATCATCTGGAATTACAAGACATATTATCACACCCTATAAAGCCGCGCCGCATAAAGGTTTGCGGCTGATCTATGATTATCTCTTTTCCTCACCTCTCAGCAAAGAAATAATCTCATCTCTATTGTTTGATCAGATCGTCACTCGGCGTGAATGCAGCCAAATCTGAGACGAGAGTGTCATCGGCATATAGAGGGCCGTAATGATTTTCCGTATCATTATTTCTACATCTGTCGATCATTATGAAAGTCACTTGTATGCGCCGATCACTCTGTCTCATCCTCTTCGTCCTGCTGGTTATTCAGGTCTCTGCCCAAGATCAAAACGCTCAGGAAGCCGCTCAATTCCGAGGGGGCTCGGCTCATACAGGTGTTTACAGCTCTAAGGCGCTCACCAGAGCGCCTACGCTGCTATGGCAGTTCCCGATCAATCGGCCTGTTCGCACATCACTGGCGATTGCTGACGGGCGCGTGTATGGCGGAAGTGAGAATGGCACACTTTATGCGGTGAATATCACAACGGGAAAAGAGGTGTGGCATTTTGACACCGATGATGCTGTCGTGTCGTCTCCGGCGGTGGTAGGAGATACTGTTTACGTTGGCAGCCTCGATCACAATGTGTATGCGTTAGACGCTGCGACGGGTGCTGAACGCTGGCGCTTCAAAACGGGCAATCAGGTCTATTCATCGCCTACGGTGGTGGATGACGTTGTTTATATTGCCAGCCTGGACGGAATCCTCTATGCGCTGGATACGAGCACAGGTCTTGATCTGTGGCGCTTTAAGATGACCGCCGACAGTTGGTCATCCCCGACAGTGGTCGATGGTGTCGTGTATATTGGAGATCGTGACAATAAAGTCTATGCTGTTGACAGCGCGACAGGACTTGAGGTCTGGCAGTTTGCCACGCAGGGCAAAATTGACGCCTCCCCTGCTGTCGTCAAGGGCCGTGTGTATATCGGCAGTGAGGATGGCACTTTCTATGCGCTAGACGCCGCAACAGGCAAAGAGCAGTGGCATTTTGACGTAGGCAGCCCCATCTACTCCTCTGCCGCCGTGATGGACGACACACTTTACATTGATGGCTTGGATGGCAGCCTCTTCGCTCTGTCGACCAAAGACGGATCAGTCGAGTGGACATTCGACATTGGTAAACCCGCGTACAGTGCCCCCTCCTATGCAGATGGTGTTGTGTATGTCGCCACAGAATATAAGGGCTTACTGCACGCCTTTGACGCGGAAACAGGCAAGCAGTTGTGGACTTACACCACCGGTCAGCAGTTTGATTACCGCGTATCATCCCCGGTGCTGCTGGATGGCAATCTGTACATTGGCAGCAATACGATGGGCTTTTTAGCGCTCACACCGCCCCGATAGCATCAATGCACATAATACGGAAGCAGGGTGAGAGTCAAGAGCAAAATAGCTTTAAAATAAGAATATGTGTTCTTGATTTCTCGCGCAGGAGAAGCTATATTTTCGAGTGTTGTTGGCTATAGCAAACTGATCTGGAGAAGAATCATTATGTGCCGCAACATCAAGACTCTTTTCAATTTTGATACACCCGCCACACCCGATGAAATTCAAGCAGCATCGCTGCAATTTGTGCGGAAACTCAGCGGCTTCAACAAACCCTCGAAAGCCAACGAAGCCGCCTTTCTCGCGGCTATCGGCGAAGTAACGGCGGCGGCTCACAAGCTTCTCACATCGCTTGAAACGAACGCCCCGCCCAAGAATCGCGCACAAGAAGCCGCCAAAGCCCGCGCTCGCTCCGCCCAGAGATTTGCCAAATAGTGGACGAAGCAGCTCTCTAGTACAGCTTTGCGGAAGTCGATAAGCAATTAAAATAGCGAACTTTAGCTAAAAGAGACTGAACGAAATGCTTGTGAACTTCCGCCAACGTGTACTAGCATCTGTCATCCAAAAGTTCTTTCCTATCTCCATCTCAAGCTGTCCTTGTTGAATCGCTTCAACCAGAGCCGCCCATATCCGCATCATACACCTGTGGATTGACACAGTGAGGCAGTCGCTCTCCACGCAGTCCGGCAAGCACATTTTCAGCCGCGATGATCGCCATTCTCTCGCGGGTCACCACCGTCGAACTGCTAATATGCGGCACAATCAAACAGTTGTCGAGCGTCAGCAGGGGGTCATCGCTGGGAATTGGCTCTGGTTCCGTCACATCGAGCGCAGCCGCAGCAATCACGCCGTCGCGCAGGGCCTCGTACTACGCACGAGGATCAACCACTGGCCCGCGTCCCGCATTGATCAGAATGGCTGTCCGCTTCATTAAATGCA
>Ga0105044_10009343_pt1 | contig 13426 bp, 14 predicted proteins | sample MAT01_FD_78092 | JGI IMG/M metagenome (GOLD analysis project Ga0105044, IMG submission 78092) | Freshwater microbial communities from Lake Fryxell liftoff mats and glacier meltwater in Antarctica - MAT-01 | ecosystem: Environmental > Aquatic > Freshwater > Ice > Liftoff microbial mat | place...
ACGTTACCGGTTGAGTTCGCGCAATACAGCGACACAATTAAGTCGCGACCATTGACCGAGGCTAAACCGGAACTGCCGTTTGAGGCGCTGGTATAACGATGCGGCAGCATTGCATAGTGAAAGTAATTGGCGCGGTTTGCGGCAAAGTTCGCCGCTTTATACGCCTGAAATTCGGCACCCAGGCCATCAACGATGCCATCTGCATCGGCAATTAGATTGCCGCCGGTAAAAACCCCGCCCTGCCCGGCATCTTGAATCAAGTTAATACCGCTGGTGCCGTTCGGGTTGCCAATTGCCATCGCCGCATAGGCTGCGGCAGTTTGGTCACGGATGGCTTGCGTAGGTTGATGCGAATGCGCGACGCACTCGTTGGCATCATCGAACCAATCATATTCCACCAATAAATCGCGTTTCAGCGGGTTCGTGCCCATCGCAGGCAAATTCAACCCGGCAGTTGTGCCCAGCACTTCATCGCCATCGATTAGGCCGTCAAAATCGGTGTCGGGATTGAACCGAGCGGTGCCAGTGTTTGACGCATTGACATAAACGTTGGTACCGGTTTCAACGCAGTCACTCAAGCGATCTTGATCCGCATCGTAGTTGCAGGCGTCTTCCATGCCATTTCTAAACACCGGCGTAATCGCAGCGTGTGCTTGAACCATGGTGCACAACAAAACTAGCCCAGAGAATGGCCCAGAGACTAGCCAATAAAAAATAGCTTTCATTTTTGACCCCAGCACAAAAACCCCGCCCATTTTAAGCTGAAAACCGCCGTAAAACTCTAAGTCACCCGTGATTTGCTATCCTCCGAGACCCGATTTTTTGATAGCAATTGCCATGCTCAGCAGCAATGACGTTCGCACCGCCTTTATTGACTACTTCAAATCCAAAGGCCACCGCCATGTGGCATCAAGCTCGTTGGTGCCGGGCAATGATCCGACCTTGCTGTTCACCAACTCGGGCATGGTGCAGTTTAAAGACACCTTTCTAGGTGCCGAGCAGCGCGATTACACGCGCGCGGTTTCCAGCCAGCGCTGCGTGCGGGCGGGCGGCAAGCACAATGACTTGGAAAATGTCGGCTATACGGCTAGGCACCATACGTTCTTTGAGATGTTGGGCAATTTCAGCTTTGGCGACTATTTCAAGCGCGATGCGATTCATTTCGCTTGGGAGCTGTTGACGGTGGTTTTCAAATTGCCCGCAGACAAACTGCTGGCAACCATTTATCAAGAAGATGACGAAGCGTTTGCGATTTGGACGAATGAAATTGGCCTGCCCGCAGAGCGCGTGATACGCATTGGCGACAATAAAGGCGCGCGCTATGCCTCGGATAACTTCTGGCAGATGGCGGATGTCGGCCCCTGCGGCCCGTGCTCAGAGATTTTTTATGATCACGGCGCGCATATTGCCGGCGGGCCGCCGGGCAGCCCGGACGAGGATGGCGATCGCTTTATCGAAATTTGGAATAACGTTTTTATGCAGTTCGAGCGCTTTTTGCTTTCCGAGGAGCGTTTTGAGGTTGAAGCCGATGCGCTGACACAAAAGCAAAAATTTGAAGCCGCCGGGAAAATTGCGCAAGTCACCCGCGAATTGGGCAAATTCAAGCTCAGCGTTTACGATCAAAAGCCGCTGCCCAAGCCCTGCGTGGATACCGGCATGGGTTTAGAACGTTTGGTGGCAGTGCTGCAGCATGTGCATTCGAATTACGAAATTGACTCGATTGCAGCCTTGGTGCACGCCGCCGCCACGCTGACCCACACTTCCGATCTGTCAAATCCGAGCTTGCGCGTGATTGCGGACCATATTCGCGCCTGCGCTTTTATGATTGTGGACGGGGTATTGCCCAGCAACGAAGGCCGAGGCTATGTATTGCGCCGCATTATTCGTCGGGCACTGCGGCACGGCTGGCAGCTGGGGCAAAAAGGCCTGTTTTTCCATCAGATGGTGGCGGAATTAGTTACGCAAATGGGTGATGCGTACCCCGAGCTTAAGCTTAAGCAGGCAATGGTTGAACGTACCTTAGCTGCAGAAGAAAAGCGCTTTACGGAAACGCTTGATGGCGGCATGAAGGTGCTAGAGGGTTATATCGCGCAGCTCGATGGCAGCAGCGTTATTCCCGGCGCACAGGTGTTTAAACTCTATGACACCTTCGGCTTTCCGGCCGATTTAACCGCTGATATCGGCCGCGAAAAGGGTTTAAGCATTGATGACATTGGCTTTCAAAAAGCCATGGATCAGCAGCGGGAACAATCGCGCGATGGCTCTAAGTTTGGCGTCGCGTTTGCGATTACGGCAGAGCAATCGCTTGGTTTAGCGGCAACTGAATTCCTGGGCTACAGCACACTTGAAGTACCCGGCGCAAAGGTTTTAAAAATCCTGCTTGATGGCAAAGAGGTAAGCGAACTAACCAGCGCCGACCAAGCCGTGGTTATTTTGGACCGCACACCGTTTTATGCGGAAAGCGGCGGCCAAGTCGGCGATACCGGCGAGCTAAAAGTCACCCACGCTGACGGCACAGAATGCCGCTTTATCGTGACCGATACGATCAAACTTGCGGGCACATTTTTTGGACACATTGGGAATTTGTCAGCAGGCGAGCTAAAAGTGGCGGATCACGTAACGGCGGTGGTCAACCCGCGTCTGCGCGGTTTTACCCGGGGTAATCACTCGGCTACGCACTTAATGCACGCGGCACTGCGGTTCGTGCTCGGCGATCACGTCGCGCAAAAGGGCTCGCTAGTCGACCCGGAACGCTTGCGCTTTGATTTTAGTCATTTCCAACCAGTGACCAAGGCTGAGCTGCGACTCGTCGAGCGCCTAGTCAACCGCGAAGTCCGCGCCAATAACGCCGTTAACGCCGATGAAATGCACTACGACGACGCGATCAAAGCCGGTGCGATGGCGCTGTTCGGTGAAAAATATGGCGATCGCGTACGCGTTTTAGCGATGGGCGAGTTTTCCACGGAATTATGCGGCGGCACGCATGTGGCACGTACTGGCGATATCGGCACTTTCAGAATCGCGAGTGAATCCGGTGTCGCCGCAGGCGTGCGCCGCATTGAGGCGGTAACCGGTGAAGGCGCGAGTTTGGCGTTGGAAGCCGAGCAGGATCAGCTCAATATTGCCGCTGGTTTGCTCAGCGCGACACCATTAGATGTAGCGCACAAGCTCAAACAGCTGCTTGAGCGCGAAAAAGAGTTGCGCCATGAGCTTGACCGCCTAAAAACTAAAGCCGCTGCCGCGCAAGCTGCGGAATTGGCAAGTACTGCAAAAGATATTGGCGGCATTAAAGTCATCGCTGCCAAGGTTGAAGGCGCGGAACTGAAAACGCTGCGCGAGATGCTGGATAGCCTTAAATCACGCCTACCGGATTGCGCTGTGGTGCTGGCGGGCACGCTAGATGGCAAAGCCAGTTTGCTTGCAGGTGTGCATGGTCTTGCGCTCGCTAAACTTAAAGCGGGGGACATGTTGGGTGCGGTGGCCGCGCAAATTGGCGGTAAAGGCGGCGGCCGGCCCGATATGGCGCAAGGTGGCGGCGATGATTCAGCTGCATTAGCACCTGCATTAACCAGTGTGTTTGCGTGGGTAAGCGCGAAACTTAGATAGCACGCGGCACAAGCTAGGGTTGTGTGCGCACAAGTAAATGCCATAGAGTTTATCGATGAAAAAAATTCTACTTGCGATGCTATTTTGCGCGAATTACGCGAATGCGCTAACACAAGTTCGCACGCCCGCATGGCGCTGTGACAGTGATCGCACACTAACCAGTGGCTTTGAAGATTCGGAAAGCGTGCCGGAACGGCCGAGTTTTGGCGGCGGTGGCGACTTTGAGCCCGGCGCGCACTCTGTGAATAGCGCCATGGGTTTGGTCAGTTATTATTTGTCGGCACCCTCTGACTACAATGGCGAAGCCTTGCCGTTGATCATCGCCCTACACGGTGCCGGTGGCCCAGGCACGCAGGCGTTTGCCGCTGGCAATATCCGCAATGCGTTTGCGCAAATTTATGGCGTAAACACGCGCTTTTTGATTGCCGCGCCGGAATCCAGCGGCAGTCAGGGCGGCTGGATTCCCGCACAGGACGAAATTAAAATTCGCGCTGTTATTGCGGAAATGAAAGCCAACTACAACGTCGATCTAAACCGGGTCTATGGCTGGGGCTACTCTGCAGGCGGGCAAATTATGCATGGACTTGCCTTGAGCGACCCCAACTTCGTTGCCGCCTACACCGGCCATGCCACAAGGCTGCTTTCTGCAGCGTCCAGCTACGGCACACCTGAGACGTTCACGTCCCGCGTGCCGGTGTTGTTGACGCACAGCACCAACGATAGCACCGTGCCATACAGCACCGCGCTGGCAGATCGTCTACGCTTTTTAAATGCGGGTTGGATCGAGCAAACACCCGCTCAGCAGGGGGATTTTGAATTGACACCCTTTAATATCGGGCATTTTTACAACACCGCAACCGTGCAAAAATCCTGGGATTGGATGTGCGTGCATGCGTTGCTGCCGTGAACGCTTTCATCTAAAAATAGCGCTTCAAAAAAGCGGCTGGACTAAACTGACAGCATGCAAAATCTAAAATATTTAATCGTCGCTGCAGTTCTTACGATGCTATCCGCTTGTGATTCAACACCCGAACCATCACCTGTGGCAGCTAAGCCAACGCCTGTGTTGAAGTTTCGTATGAACTTCACCGAGGTTCCCACGAATTTAGACCCGATTAAAGCGAACTCGGCATACGCGGGCGCAATCATCAGCAATGTCTATGACACCCTGTATCGCTATCAACTGTTCACTGAGCCTTACGCGTTAACGCCCAATTTAGCCGCAGCAATGCCGGAAGTAAGTAGCGATGGCAAAACCGCGCGCATTCGCTTGCGCACCGACGCCTACTTTCAAGATAACCCAGTTTTTCCAGGTGGCAAAGGGCGCCAGGTTACTGCCGAGGATGTGGTCTATAGTTTAAAGCGGCACTTTGTACCGGCAAATTTTTCGGATGGCGCGTGGCTTTGGCTCGACAATATTGAAGGAATCAAGGCCTGGGTGGACGCGGGCGCGCGCATGGAAACGGAAATGTCTGGCCTAAAAGCAATCGCGCCGGATTTGCTAGAGATACGTTTGACGCAAGCCATGCCGATGCTATCAAGCACCTTAGCAAACGCATACAGCGCGGTCGTGCCAGCGGAAGCATTAACGCATTTTGGTGCAGATTTCGCACGTAATGCGGTGGGTTCTGGGCCATTTATGCTGAAGGAGTTTGATGGTGCCAAGGCCGTGCTCATAAGAAACCCGAATTTTCGGCAAGAGAAGTTCAATTTGGCCGCCGAAGGCTATCTGCCTGCCAAACACGCGGACTATGGCTTTGCCGAGCTAGAAGGGCGGCGTGTACCGATGGTCGACGAAATTGAAATCAATTTTTTGACTGAACCTGCCACCGTGCAGCTGGCGTTTGAAAGTGGCGCATTGGATTTAGCAGGCGTCAGCGCCGCCAATATGCCGCGCGTATTCGCCACGCAAAGCCCAGCCGTATTACAGCCTGCGTTGGCAAATACCACCTATTTCCGAAATTACGTCGAATTGGGTTCGGTGTTTGTATCGTTCAATATGCTCGACCCAGATCTCGGGGCCGCAAAAGATCCTGGCATCGACGCGCGCCACCGCGCGTTGCGCTGTGCAATCAGCGGCGCATACAACTGGCAGGAACGCGTCGAGAAAATATATAGCGGCTCGGCGCAGGTTTTTGCCGGGGTCATTCCGCCTAATGTCGCCGGTTTTGAGCCCCGCAATCTAGGCGCTAAATTCGATTTAGCAGGTGCAAAAGCAAGTCTTGCAGCCGCAGGCTACACGCCAGATACGCTACCGACTCTGCAGTTTGGCTCCACTGCCGGCATTGAGCAACGCCGCATGTTTGAGCTATTTCGTTCGCAAATGGTGGATCTAGGATTCGCGCAAGAAAAAATCTTATGGCGCAGCTTTCCAAGCTTCGGCAGCTACATTGAAGCGGTCAATCGCGGTGAAGTGATGCTGATGGATATGGGCTGGCAGTTTGATGCCCCCGATGCGGAAAACGTACTGCAGCTGTATTACGGCCCGTACAAAGCACCGCAAGTCAACAACGCCAACTATCAAAACGCCGCGTTCGATGCCGATTTTGAGCGCATACGCAGCATGCCGGTCGGGCCTGAGCGCAACGCCGTTATGCAGGCAATGAATCAACGTTTGATCGATGATTGCGTGGTGATATCGGGTGCGGTGCGGCAACCCTTTAGTGTTTGGCGCAAACCGTGGCGCGTCTGGCCGGACTCAGCGATGATGGCGGGGCGCACGCTGCGCTTTGTTGGATTGGGCGGTATTGACGTCACACGCTAACTCATATGCAGTGGCGTAAACGCCGGAATCAACCCAAAGGAGAGTCGAGATGTTTAGCCATGTCATGCTCGGTGCAAACGTCGTCCACGCTTCAAAGACCTTTTATGATGCCATTTTAGGCGCGCTCGGCATCCCGCCCGGCAAGCTAGACGCCAAAGGCCGCGTTTTTTACATCACTAAAACCGGCATTTTCGCAATACCCAAACCGATCAACGGTGAACCCACATGCGCTGCCACGGCGTAGTAGTGCATGCAGCCGCACCTCAAGCTCGGCGCTTTTTTCTGCACTTTTGTGGCGCGCTGAAAAAGCGTTCAATTTGGCAGCCTTGCAGCTACGAACATCGCAACCGTCGCAATCCCCAAACACAGCGCCGCAATCACATCAGCCCAAACTACTCGCGCAATCGCGGCACTGTAGCCACCGGTGGTCAAGGCGAGATACAAAAACGATGCCACACTAATCCAGGCCGCAACCAGTGCAAGCCGCTGATGCGCAGGCAAAAATGCCGCATACAACAAGTACCCGCCGAGCAGACCAAAAAGCACCGCGCGATGGCGCATTAAAATCACCAAATTGGGTTCGGTAAAAGCCACTCCGTAGAGCGCGCTTAGTCGCTCAGCACCCAAAACGCCCAACAGCGGCAATAGGTGGATCACACCGACCATGCCCAACGGCAGCGCAATTAAAATCTTCATAGATTTAGCCTTTTTTTGATGAATTCAGCAGCAGGGGAAAGTGATGTATCAAAAGCCGCGAGCGGGTTCCTGCGCCGCACCCCAACTTTGAAAGTGCGGTGCCAGAATACCCCAATAGCCCTGATGCCAGAATGCTGGGCCTGTGACGACTGAGAACGGTACCAGCATGAATAGCACACGAATTTGATGCATCGGTTTTTCCTAGGATGCATGACTGAGATGCAGGCAGTGTGGCGATCAATCGTGCTACCCGCGATTACGTCACAGGTAATCAAATGCAGGCATCTCTGTGTTTTACTTCCAGTATTTGGAATTGGTAATGCCCGGGTTGATGCAGCAAACGCCGCCCGGCAAAACGTTGAATTTGATTGACGCACTGCTGCACCCGCAGGGCTTTGCAAGTACTTTAGTTAACCGCGATGAGGTGGCACCCGCGATGCTGCGCATGCTGCAAGACGATGCGCGACACCACCCGCCGCTGCAGGCGCGCATTGATCAATTGAGCGCCCTGTTCAAGTTTCGCTTTGGCGCGGCTGCAATTCGCTCAGCACGGCAATTGACGCCACTGCCGCCGGTGCTAACTTCGCGTTTCGTCACTACGCACGGCGAACTGAGTTTTTTCAGCATGTTCACCACCTTTGGCACCCCGCAACACATCACCCTGGCATCGCTGCGCATTGAGCACCTATTCCCGGCCGATGCCGCGACGCGCACGGCCCTGCAGGCAGCCCGAGCAATTTAAGTCCCTGAGCTAGATTTAGCGGCCGACAATCGGCTGCAACGGGTATGTCGCTTTGCGTGTGCCAAATCTTGCAGTGTCGTAACATCCGCCTTCATTCAAAAGGAGAGTCAACATGTTTAGCCATGTCATGATCGGTGCAAACGACGTCCACGCTTCAAAGACCTTTTATGATGCTATTTTAGGCGCGCTTGGCATCCCGCCCGGCAAGCTTGACGCCAAGGGCAGGGTTTTTTACATCACTAAAACTGGCATTTTCGCAATCACCAAACCGATCAATGGTGAACCCGCATGCGCCGCCAACGGCAGCACGATTGGTTTTGCCGTCGACAGCCCAGAGCAGGGCGAAGCGTGGCACGTGGCAGGTTTGGCCCATGGCGGCACCGCTTGTGAAGATCCGCCGGGCTTACGCGAAGGTGGCATGGGCTCGTTGTATTTGGCCTATTTGCGTGATCCTGCGGGCAACAAGATCTGCGCGTTGAAGCGCATGAGTTAAAAGTTCGCCGACATAGGCTTTTTTTGCATTCAACCAGTTGGGCATCAAAATAATTCGCTGAGCGACGCATGGAATACGCTCGGGGAAACTGGAATACGCTCGGGGAAACTGGAATACGCTCGGGGAAACTGGAATACGCACGCGACAACATTAATCTAGCACCGGATCATTGGCGGCTACCCAGTGTTTTCAAAACCGGCAGCCAGGCATTTTGCGAGAGCATGGTGCCAAAACCACCGCGCGATGCGTCAACAACAGCAACGGCGCGGTTAGCAAATACAAGCGCACTTTACCTGACGCGACAGCCAGTCAATCGTATTTTTAAACACGCCGGGGATACCATTGTTGTATTCCGGCGTCGCCAGCAGCAAGCCCTGATTCGCAATGATGCGTGCCTTTAAGGCCAACACTGCTGCCGAAATACCATCCCGTTCTTCCAAATCACCGTCGTAAAGCGCAATGCCGTGCAGCGTGGCAATTTCCAGCTCAAGATCATCGCCGACAAGTGCTTTTGCCGCTTTTAGCAAGCTGGTGTTGAACGACTACGCGCGCAGGCTGCCTGAGATGCCGAGAATTTTGACCCTATTCTTAACCCTTAAAACGTTGCCAGTAGACTGTTGATTCGCACTTCGCCGGTCAATATTTTATGAATCGGACAAGCGTTGGCGATTTGCAAAAGGCGCTGGCGCTGCACTTCGTCCAGTTCGCCATGCAAGGAAATTTTGCGCGTGATGTTATTGCCGACGGCCGCTTCGCCAGCTGGATTTAACTGCAATTCCACCTCGACGCCGGTCAACGGCCACTGTTTACGCGCCGCATACATCTGCAAAGTAATCGCGGTGCAAGCGCCCAAACTTCCCAGCAACATCCGATCGGGCGACGTTGCATTATTCGCACCGCCCAAATCAAGCGGCTCATCCGCTAACCATTGGTGGCCTAGATCGTCACTGAGATTTACGGTGTAAGGTGGACCGCCAGTCACTGCGCGGACGCTAGAAAATATCGACATGATGTTGACTTATCCTTTTCTTACGACGCTATTTTGAATAAATGATGTTTAGGTGCAGGGTGGATGATAACTATGCCGCGACGCAAGACGCTTGGGCAAAGGCATTACCCATGACGCCAAAAAAAAACCAGGATCAGGCAGGCTGCAAACCTAATGCAACATCGCGAAAAGCCAGCAGCGCCGCTTCCAAATGTTCAATAATTTCCTGCTGCAACACGTCCGGTGGCGGCAAGTCGTCTAAGTTATCAAGGCTGTCGTCTTTCAACCAAAAAATATCTAAGCTGGCTTTATCACGCGCAAGGCAAGCGCAGTACCGTGTGCACATCGCATTTCTCCAGCAGCTTCTTGCGGATTTTTTCGCCAGTGCCGCCTTCAAACAGAACGTTGTCTGGCAGTACCACGGCCGCCCTACCGGTTGTCTTGAGCATGCTGACAATGTGCTGCAAAAAGTTGAGCTGCTTGTTCGATGTAGTTTCCCAAAAATCTTTCCGCTCGTAAGTCAGCGCCTCTTTATCTTCATCGCGTTCCTCGTTGGTAATGGTCATGCTGCTTTTCTTACCAAATGGCGGATTGGCAAAAACACAGTCCACCTTCAGTTTCGGCTCGGTAATCAGCGCGTCTGATCGCTCCACTAGCGGCTCACCATCCAACTCGCCGACATTGTGCAAAAACAAATTCATCAGGCAAAGGCTACGAGTACCGGCGACGATCTCGTTACCATGGAACGTCTTGTCACGCAGGAACTCCTTTTGGCGCTTGCCTAGCTTCGTGCCGGGGCGCGTCAGCCAATTGTAGGCACCCAGAAAAAAGCCGCCCGTACCGCACGCCGGATCGGCGATGGTTTTCATCGGCTCCGGCCGCATGCAGGCGACCATCGCTTCGATCAGCGCGCGCGGCGTGAAATACTGGCCGGCACCGCTTTTGGTGTCTTCTGCGTTCTTTTGCAGCAGCCCCTCGTACAGATCGCCTTTAGTGTCGGCGTCTAAGCTGATCCAGCTTTCGGCGTCGATTAATTGCACCAGCCGTGACAACTTTGCCGGGTCTTGAATCTTGTTCTGCGCCTTAAAAAAATCGCGCCCAACATGCCTGGCTCCTGCCCCAAACAATGTAGCGTTGCCAGATATTGCGCCTCCAGCGGCTTGCCCGCCCGCAGTTTTAGGCTGGCCCAATCGTAACCAGCCGGAATGCGCGATGCGCGGTTATAGGGTTCTTGCGCGTATTCATGCGCCAGTTTCAGGAACAGCAGATAGGTCAGCTGTTCTAGGTAGTCGCCATAACCGACTCCGTCATCGCGCAAGGTGTGGCAGAAATTCCATACTTTCTGGACTAGTGAAGATGTGTTCATTTTTATGCCAAGTTGTTAGGTCTATCTAGTACTCATCAAGTACCAAAACTTTTTTAGGTTTATGTTTTTTATAGAGTTTTTAAGAAAAACTCATAGAACTGCCCGCACTATCAAGTGTCGGTCAGCTACACCAAGCCCAACTCGGCTCATGTTGGCTGACTTTCGGTGCGGCACTCGGTCGTGTAGACATACCGCCCCGGCCATCAGGGGGAATTTGATTAGCCTACACGCGGTGTCACTTTAATTGGTGTCAATGTAAAAACGTTCGCGCGAAGAGCTTGGACGGTGGCAGAAATTTCAGGCCAATGGCAGGTCGAGTGTTGTCGTGTTCAACAACTTAGTCTCGTCGGTAAAGTTTTGAATCCGAACAATTGGCCGTCCACTAGAGTCACGGTGACCGGGCTTGAACGCGAAACCATTTATGTACTCACCCGTTTCGCCAATTGATACCCACGCCCAACCATTTGGTAGCTGACCCTGAATTTTTTCACCACCTATCACGCCACCCACTCCAATTTCATTTCACGCATCAAGTATCCAAGTATTTGCCAAACAGTTCTAATGCTTATTCGCCCTCTGGCGGCCAGCTAATGCCGGCCCGCTGCTCATACCAACGGTGCATATTGGCATCGTCAACGGCGTATTCGCCACGGGCGGACTTCCAAACGATCGCGGGAGTGCGTTGACGCAGCGCTTCAAGGGCGTTTTGTGCTTGTTGGGCGGTCACTTTTTTAGCAGTTTTTTGATGGTAGAAACGCAAGGCGTCAGCGTCGTACGGGCGAAAACGCGCACCTTGTTCCAGCAAACGCCACAGCACTGCCTGTTCCAGCGGCTTGAGCGCGAGATAGTCAGATTCCATCTGCGTTTCATCATCACCTTGGCGCGCCTGGGCTGCTTGCAAAAGAGCGGGCTCGAAGCGACCGTTGATCCCGGCAAGCGGGCTTAGCACCTGGCCTAAGGCTTCCATGAAAAACTGCGGCCGATGGCCAAAGTACTGAAACGCTTGGTACAGCGCCACTTGATCCACCGGCGCTACCTCGGGCCGTTGCGCCACGATCAGGCGGACAATATGCGCAATAAAGCCAGCATCAAGTTCCGGCATGCGCTGGATTTGTGAGCCATAAAAGGGCGCAGCGCCGCTGTTGACCAAGCGCAGCAGCTTATCTCGGTCAGAGCCAGACATGATCAACATCAACTTGATCGCGCCGGGTCGATTGAGCTGATCGCGGGCGGATTTCAAGGCGGCCATGGCGGCCTCGCCAACCTCGCTTGTCAGGGCATGTTGCGCCTCGTCGACAATGAGGGCAACCGGCGCCTTGGCAGCCTCGATAAGCGCGCGCAGCGCCTCGGGCAGGGTTGCCCCTTCAACTTTGCCGATCTTGCTAATGTCGATATTGAGCCAACCGGCCAAATTAAGACTTTCCAAACCGGTCTTTTTTGCAGCGCGGGCAAGCATACCCAGATGTGGCTCTAACGAATGCCCGATTGCCTCGGCAATAATTGCACCCGGGTCGCGCCGCTGATCGGCCCAAAGATCAAGGTAAACGACGACGACGCCTCGGCGCTCTAACTCGGGCTTTAGATCGGCCTGTAGAAACGTCGATTTTCCGGTGCGACGTGGTGCCGCAAGAAACAAGCCGTTACCGGCGTCGCTGAAGACCACCTTTCCGAGCAGCGCGTCCGCAAGGTGCGATGCCAATTGCGTTCTGAGGTAATGAATCATGCCTTTATCCGAAATTATTTCGCATTAAATAAATTATCTATCGCGAGATAATAGCAGATAATTTGGAGGCACTGACCTAAATCACTCTGATAAAAACCTGCGAATACAGATCCCAACCAAACCCTCACCTTCCTATACACACTCATCAGTTACTCTGGCGCGCCGAACTAAATATCCCTGGAGGAATTATGCGTACCGCATTGCGATTACTGATTTGCGCGCTGGTATCGATGCTGTGTATCGCCTGTTCGGCGTCGACGACTAAGAAGGAAAATTTGCCGCCGCTGCAAGTGCAGGCGCACGTTGATTTAGATAAATTTATGGGGCGCTGGTATGTGATTGCCAATATTCCCTACCGCGCAGAAGCCGGTAAAGTCGGCGCTTACGTTGAATATCGCCCGCGCCCGGATGGACGCATGGATGATCTTTATTTCTTCCGCAAAAAGAATTTTGAGAACGAGCTAAAGCAGTGGTCCGGCGTGGCGTGGGTCGTGGATAAACAAAGCAATGCGCGCTGGTTGGCGCAGTTTATTTGGCCATTCAAATTTGACTATCTCATTTTAGCCACGGCACCGGACTACAGCTGGGCCATTGTCGGCCACCCAAGCCGGGATTTAGCGTGGGTGTTCGCGCGCGAGGCGACCATGGATGATGCCTTGTATCAAGAGTTGCGCGGCAAGTTAGGCGGCATGGGCTATGACGTGAACCGCGTGTTGCGCGTGCCGCAAAGCCCGCAAGATTTAGGCAAGCCGGGCTATCAGTAGCGGCGTTTGCTGATTGCGCAGCTACTCGAATCCGTGCTTGAAAACTGTTTCCGCGTCTAAAGAAAGCAGCCACGCGCCGCGACCATAGCTGGCGGCGACCAGCGCCGGTGGATTGGCGGTGGTTTCCAAATCGGTAATCACCGCACCGAGCGGCATGCCGCTGTCGGCTGAGGTGAAATTTAGGCCGCTGTCTTCGGAGACAAACACGCCGACGTCGGTGCCCACAAAAATGCGGGCACTGTTGCCCGGGTCAATCGCGACCGCATTTGCCGGCACATTGGGCA
>Ga0105044_10009345_pt1 | contig 13421 bp, 13 predicted proteins | sample MAT01_FD_78092 | JGI IMG/M metagenome (GOLD analysis project Ga0105044, IMG submission 78092) | Freshwater microbial communities from Lake Fryxell liftoff mats and glacier meltwater in Antarctica - MAT-01 | ecosystem: Environmental > Aquatic > Freshwater > Ice > Liftoff microbial mat | place...
CTAGCCAGCCCGCTCGCTACGCACGTTCGAAGCGCGTCACTACTTCCACATGGGGAGTGTGCGGGAAGAGGTCGAGCACAATTGAGCCTGCATGGCGATACCCATGCGTCGCGAGCAACGTGGTGTCGCGAGCGAGTGATACCGGGTCGCAGCTGACCAACACCACGACGGGCGCGCCGGTAGCAGCGAGCACATCGGTGGCAACACGGCCAAGGCCGGCGCGAGCGGGGTCGACCACTGCCAGCTCCACGGGCTGCGGCGTCCACTCTTCGAAGGGCACGCAGAGCACCGTGGCCTGCGGGCCGAGGTTGGCCTCTGCGTCGGCGCACGACGACGGCGAGCTCTCCACGACGATCGACTCTGCTGCCCCGAGCGTGGCGGCGAACAGTCCGATGCCGCCGTACGCGTCCAGCAACGGGCCGCGCAGATTGCGCAAGGCGTCGCCACACACGTCCTTCACGGTCGCAACCAACAGCTCGGCGGCGGCCGGGCCGGACTGAAAGAACGACGCTGCCGTCACCCTCAGTCGAACACCGACGACGTCCTCGAACAACACCGACTCGGGCCCGATTGCCACGTGAAGGGCCAAGCTCTCGAACCGCACCCCTCCCGATGATGACCACGCAGTCGCCTCACCAGTGGCGACGCTGACGCGCAAGGACAACTCCTCGCCGCCCGCGATGCGCACCGACGCGAGCAACGTCGCGAGCGCGGGGTGAGCGACCATGCAACTGTCGAGCGCGACCACGCGGTGGCTGGCACCCGCACGCAGACCCACTCGGCCCTCTGGCGTGACGGCAAGTCGCATGCTGGTTCGGTAGCCCCACGGGCTGACACTTCCACCGATGCGAATGTCTGCGTCGGGAAGCTTCGCCGTACGCCGCAACGCATCGGCAACGACATCCGCTTTCCACTGCAACTGAACTTCGGGTGCCGCGTGTTGCCACCCGCAACCCCCGCACCCTTTCGCCAGCTCGGGGCACGGTGGAGCAACGCGGTGAGGTGATGGGTGAATCACTTCCACCACGAGTCCTTTGGCGAAGTCGCGCTTGTTGGTGGTGATCGCCACGCGAACTGTCTCGTCGGGCAGTGCGCCATCGACGAACACGACCCGACCGTCAGCGAGATGGGCAATCGCATCGCCACCTGCCGCCATCTTCTCGACCTGCACAACTTCGTCGTGCGGTCGCGCCTGGTGAGCCATCGTGGATGAGCCTACGTCGCGCACTACTGTCGCAGCCGTGCCCCGGATCGAGATTGCTCCCAGCGTGTTGCCCGCAGACTTCGCCCGCCTGGGCGAGGAGGTTGCTGCATTGGAAGCAGCCGGTGTCGACCGCATTCAATGGGACGTCATGGACGGGCAATTCGTGCCCAACCTCACTTTTGGCCCAGATGTCATCGCCGCCGCCCGCAAGCACACATCGCTGCCCTTCGAGGCACACCTGATGGTGCTCACCCCCGACGTGATGGCAGCCCAGTACATCGAGGCCGGCTGCGAGCGGCTCATCGTTCACACAGAGGCGTGTACCCACCTGCACCGCACGCTCGGCAACATTGCATCGCTGGGGGCGAAGGCCTCGGTTGCGCTCAACCCCGCAACGCCGGTGTCCGCAGTAGCGCACGTCCTCGACCTGGTCGACATGGTGCTGATCATGACGGTCAACCCTGGCTTCGGCGGCCAGAAGTACATCGCCGCGATGGAGCCCAAGATCCGCGAGCTGCGTGCACTGATCGCCGCGCAGGGCCTCACAGACGCCGTCGACATCGAGGTCGATGGGGGCATCGGGCCCAACACCATTGCTGCCGCTGCCAATGCGGGCGCCAACATCCTCGTCGCCGGCAGTGCGCTGTACCGCGACCCGGAGGGCCTGGCGCATGCCGTCAGCGACCTGCGGGCCCGGGCCGAGGCCGCCTACACACTCTGAGTTGGCGGGAACCTGGCCGGGTCTGATCCCCCACGTTCTCGGCAACATGGAAACTGTCGCGCACCCTTTTCGTAGAGTGCAGACAGATGGCGTTGCACCGGCTCACCACCCCTTACGGCCCGGCGGCGTTCCGCGCCCTTCGTGATGCGGTCGACCGAGTGCAGGGTGGCGACCCACTGGCTGCAGTCACGGTCGTCGTGCACTCCAACGCGGTAGGTGTCGCCGCTCGCCGGTGGTTGGCCGCCAACGGGGGTGTCGCTGCCGCCCAGTTCGTCACCGCCTTTCGCTTCGCCGAACTTCTGGGCGGCCAGGCGCTGGCGGAGAACGGCAAACGCCCCGTCTCCACGCCGGTGGTCGATGTTGCAGTGCGCCAGGTACTGGCAGCCTCGGCTGGCATCTTCGAGCCCATCGCCCACCACCAGGCCACCATCACGGCGCTCCGCAATACGTACAAGGACCTGCGCCATGTGCCCGGGCCACTGCGCCACCGGCTTGCACAGCATGGCTCGGTGCGCGGGCGCGAGGTCACCCGTCTCTGCGGCGAAGTACACCGCACGCTCAGCGGCCAGTGGTACGACGAGGCCGACCTACTGCAGGCTGCGTGTTCCGCTGTTGCTGTGGCCCCTGGCCGCACGGTCGTGTTCCTGCCGCAGCGCCTGCGCCCCACCGAGCAGGCACTGTTCGATGCCCTCGCACAGCATGGCGAAGTGCTGCTGTTGGAAGGCGAACACCACACTCCCGATGGTGTTCCGTTGGAAATCGTCGATGCGTCGGATGCCGACGAGGAGGCGCGCGAAGCGGTGCGCTGCGTGGTGGCGGCTGTTCACGAGGGCACGCCGCTGCATCGCATCGGCATCGTCTGGCCGCGCAACGAACCGTACGCACGCCTGGTCGGCGAGCACCTGCACGCCGCCGGTATTGCGTGGAACGGTCGGCCTGGCATCGCAGTGCACGAGCGCTTGGCAGCACGGCTGGTGCTCGATCTGCTCCGTCTCGACCGGCGTGGAATTCGCCGCGCCGACCTCTTCGCGCTGCTGGCCCATGTGCCCGCGCGCCTCGCCGACGGCACGTCCGTCCCGCGCCAGCGGTGGGAACGAGTGTCGCGCGACGCCGGCCTCGCGGGCGATGCCGACTGGAACGATCGACTCAGCGCGTACAGCTCTCGTACACGTGCGCGCGGCATAGAGCGCGGCAACGAGCGCGACATCGGCGATGCCGATGCGGCACTGGATCTGCAGGCGTTCGTTGCAGACCTACGTGGTCAGCTGGGAGCACCCGACCAGGAACTGCCGTGGCAACACTGGGCAGATCTTGGGCATCGCTTCCTGAACCGTTGGCTGGGTGGCGACCGAGGTGTTCGCGCGCTACCGCCCGATGAGTTCGAGGCCTTCACAGCGGTGCAGGCCTCGCTCGACCGGCTCGGCCGGCTCGATGCGTTGGCACAGCTCGTCACGCGCACCGTCTTCGCCCACACTCTGGAATCCGAGCTGGAGAGCGCCCCCGGCCGCGTCGGCCGCATCGGTGTCGGGGTGCACGTGGGGCCGCTGGCGTTCGCGGTCGGCCAGCCGTTCGAGCTGCTGTTGGTGGTTGGTGCGTCTGAGGGTCTGCTGCCGGCTCCCCCGCCACCGGAGGCACTGTTGGGTGACGGCGATCGTGCGCTCACCGACGGCGCGCTACCGGTCAACACCGACCTCGCTGCGGAACAGCAACGTCAGCTGTGGGCGGCACTCGCCGGCACAGAACGAGCCGTCTTGCTGAGTCCCCGTGGCGACCTGCGGGCCACTGCCCTTCGCCAGCAATCACGCTGGGTCGCCGAGCTGGCGCTCACATCCCCCACGCACACTCGCTCGGTGCCGTCGTTCGCGGCAGGGCTGGCCGACGCGGCATTTCCCGCAACCCTGTCGCAGCACCGCATTCGCGCGCTCACGCATGCCCGCCGCGCCGGCCAGGAGTTGTCAATACATCCGCTGATGCAGCAACTCGAGCCACTTCGGTTGGGCACTGCAATGATGGCTGCCCGCGCGCTGCCTGCGCTCACCGAGTACGACGGCGACCTCAGCGGTCTCCACATCGACCCGCTGGGTACCAACCCTGTCTCGCCGACTCGGCTGGAGGCGTGGGTCAGCTGTCCGCACGGTTGGTTCATGCAGTACGTGCTGGGTCTGCAGCCAGTCGAGCAGCCCGACGAGCAGCTGCAGATCACCCCACGCGATCGCGGCACACTGGTGCACGACGCACTCGATCTCTTTCACCGTCGCGTCATTGCCGGCGAACTTTCGCAACCCGACGCGGATGGATGGGGCCCGGTGCATCTGGAAGCGCTGATGGCCGCGTTCGATGTGGTGGCTGGCCAGCTGGAACAACAGGGTGCCACTGGCCGCACTGCTTTCTGGCACAGCGAGCAGAACCGTCAGCGCTTCGAACTTGCCACATGGCTGCGCCGAGACAGTGAACTGGTGGTGGCTCGCGCTGCGCAGGTGGTGGCCTCCGAGTACCGCTTCGGCTCCGACGAGATCGCTCCTGCAGAATTGGCCTTGCACGACGGGACCGTGGTTCGCATGCGCGGCTCGGTCGACCGTATCGACCGTTGCGCAGACGGCAGTCTGGTGGTCACCGATCACAAGACCGGCCGGCCGGATAGCTACCGCGACATCACGAGCGTGGATCCGACGGCAGGTGGCACGAAGTTGCAGCTGCCGGCATACGCCGCTGCTGCGTTGGCTCTGGACACAGCCGCCGACGGCACGACGCGCCACCGGCCCTCAGTGATCGCGGAGTACGGGTTCTTCGGTAAGGGCAAGTACTCGCGGGTCACCGCAACCATCGGCGACGCCGCCTGGCCACAGGTGACCAGTGCCCTGCAACACATCATCGACGGCATTCGGTCGGGTGTCTTCGTTGCCCGCCCAGAGAAGTCACAGTTCCGCCTCAGCTTCGTGCCATGCGAATACTGCGACCCGGACCACCTGGGTACCGCCGAGCGCTGGACGCAGTTCGAGCGCAAGCTCGCCGACCCACGCGTGGCTGCCCTGTTGGGTATTGCCGACGAGGGCGACGAGTCAGATGAGGTGTCCAGTGTCTGAGCAACTCGACCTGTTCGTAGCGGGCGGCGCAGTGCAGCCGGTGGCCCACTCGGAGCTCCTACCGGCCCCGGACCAAGCCGATCGCGATCTCGTCACCGGCGCCTTGTCCACCACGCTGTTCGTCGAGGCGGGAGCCGGCAGTGGCAAGACGACAGCCCTCGTGCAACGAGTCGTCAACCTGATCATGAGCGGTGTGCCGGTCGGCCGCATCGCCGCCATCACGTTCACTGAAAAGGCCGCCGCCGAGCTACGCCACAAGATCCGCCGCTCGTTGGAGGCGGCCGCCGCTGGTGTCGAAGGCCCCAGCGCGCAGCGAGCACTTGACGATCTCGATCAGGCGCCCATCGGCACGCTGCACGCCTTCGCGCGACGGCTGCTCAGCGAGTTCCCCGTCGAGGCGCAACTGCCACCTCAATTCGGTGTGCTCGACGAAGTACAGAGCACCACCGCCTTCCACGAGCGCTTCACCGACTTCCTGGAGACGCTGCTCGATGACCCCGAGTCCGTTCGACTGGTCGACCTCTGCCAGCACGACGGGTTCGGAGTCGACAGAGGTGGCCGCATCATGGCGGAAGACTTCCAGGCCAACTGGGATCTCGTCGCCGAACGAGTGTCGTCGGCCTTACCCGCGCAGGTACCCCAGCCAGCGCTGCAGACAGAGGTTGCCGGGCTCTGCGCAGCGGTCGCCGCCTTCGACCCGCCGCCCGGCGACTCGCAGGTCGCCATGTGTGAAGAATTTGCTGAGAGAGCACAGTTGTTCTCCACGCCGCTCCCACTCAGCGAGCTACTGCGCACCCTCGGTGAGCTCGCCAGAGTCAGAGCGAAAGGTGGCGACGCCACGAAGTGGAAGAAGCATCACGGCTCATCCTCCGTGCTGCCCGAGTACCGGGGGGCCGTGGCCGACGCCGCCGCCGCCGCAGCGAATGCGATCAAACAGTGCAACGAGGAACGACGCCTGACATTGGGTGCACTCCTTCGGGACTTCACACTCGAGTCGGTGCAGCTGCGCCAGCGCGACGGAGAGCTTGAGTTTCACGACCTGCTGGTACTGGCTCGGCAGCTGGCCGCCACCAACGTCGACGTCCGCACGCAGCTGCACCAGCGCTATACGCACCTGCTGCTCGACGAGTTCCAGGACACCGACCCCATTCAGCTAGAGCTTGCCGTACGCATCACGGCCGAGCCTGCCAACCAGGCCGATGACTGGAAGGCGCTGCTACCACTGCCCGGCCGCCTGACGGTGGTCGGCGACCCGAAGCAGAGCATCTATCGCTTCCGCCGGGCCGACATCGCCCAGTTCCTGCAGGCGAAGGACCAGATCGGCGCTGAGCGCGCAACCCTTTCTGCCAACTTCCGCAGCGCGAGCCCGGTGATCGCATGGGTCAACGAGGCCATGGGCCGCCTGATTCAGTACGAGGCCGACGTGCAGCCTGCATACGAGCCGCTGCTCGCTGCTCGCCAGGGCGGCCATCAGCACGGCACCGTCACCGTCCTGGGGGCGCAGGCGCATACCAACCTTCCACGCGCGGCCGCCGAGCTACTCCGCGAGGAGGAAGCCGCCGACGTGGCCGCCATTGTCGTGCAGGCCCTGGCGGAAGGCTGGCCGGTGTGGCGCGCCGGCGCGCTGCGGCCGTGCGAGCCCGGCGACATCACCATCCTGCTGCCGTCACGGTTGTCGCTTCCCGCGCTGCAGGTGGCATTGGCCGCTCGGGAAGTGCCCTATCGAGCAGAGAACAGCTCGCTGGTCTACGCAGCACCCGAGATTCGGGCGCTGATGTTGGCGCTGCGCGCCGCCGACGACCCCACCGACGAGCTGGCCATCGTGTCTGCGCTCCGCACGCCATTGTTCGGCTGCAGCGACCGCCATCTCTACGAGTGGAAGGTCACGCACAACCAGCCGTGGCGCCTCATCACCGAAGCGCCGAACGAGTTGCAGTCGCACCCGGTCGCGCGCGCACTCATGTGCCTGCGCGAGGTATCGACGCGCATCAAGTACAGCACTCCCTCACTGCTGTTGTCGTGGCTCGTCGAGGAGCGGTGCGTGATGGAGTTGGCGCTTGCACAGCGCGACAGCCGCGACGTGTGGCGGCGCGTGCGCTTCGTCATCGACCAGGCTCGAGCCTGGAGCGAGGCCGGCGGCCACGGCGTGCGCCGCTACCTGTTGTGGACGCGGTTGCAGGGCGACGAAGGTCGCTTCGTGGCCGAGACGGTGCTGCCCGAAACCGATCACGACGTCGTGCGCATCATGACGGTGCACGCGGCGAAAGGGTTGGAGTTCCCCATCACCATCGTCTCGGGCCTCACCGCCAAGCCGAATGGCGCGCGGGGTCGCCGCGTGGTGTGGCCTCCCGGCACGTGGACGCTCAGCGAGAAAGAGGATCCCACGTACATACAGTTCGCCCCGGTGGACGAGCAGATGAGCGTCGCCGAGCGGCAGCGGTTGCTGTATGTCGCCTGCACGCGAGCGATGGACCATCTTGTTGTGTCGCTGCACCGCGGCGAGAGGTCGAATGGTTCAGCTGCCAACGATCTGGCGAGCGCCAGCGAGGGTGCCAGTCACCTCTCATTCGTGCGCACCGATGCAACGATGCCTGCTCGGGTAGCGACGGCCAGCGAGCTGCCATGGGCCGACGAAGGCATGTGGTTCGCCACGTGGCAGGCAGACCTCGCCACAGCAAGTCGCCCTGCGGCTCTCAGCGCCACCGCGCTCGCCGCCCGCCTCACCGAGCCGCCCGCCCCAGCCGCTGCGCCAGCCGACACCGGGTTGCTGAAAGACTCCGGGTTGCTGAAAGACTCCGGGTTGCTGAAAGACACCGGGTTGCTGAAAGACCCTGGTTTGCTGAAAGACCCTGGTTTGCTCAAGGACCCTGGTTTGCTCAAGGACCCTGGTTTGCTCAAGGACCCGGTCGATCTAGATCTGCCGCCCTGGCAGCGCGGGCGCTACGGCACCGCAGTGGGGCGCGCCGTGCACGCAGTGCTGCAGTTTGCAGACCTGCGTACAGGCGCGAACATCCCTGCCCTAGCCGCTGCCCAAGCCGCCGCCGAAGGTGTCATCGGCCTCGAGCGCACCATCGACCGATTGGCGCGCTCGGCGCTGCAGGCACCCATCGTGGCGCAGGGCCAGCAAGGCCAGCATTGGCGAGAGCTCTTTGTCGCCACCCAGATCTCGGGCACGGTGGTGGAGGGCTACATCGACCTCCTGGTTCGCCTCCCCGAGCGAGGGTTGGTGGTGGTCGACTACAAGACCGATCAGATCGCCGACGGCCCAGAGCGCGCACAACGGCTCGCCCGCTACGGCATTCAGCTGGCGGCCTACGGACTGGCGCTGGACGAACTACTGGGCGAACCCGTCGTTGCGGGAATGCTGGTGATGTGCCGTCCGTCAGGTGCCGCCGAGCAGATCGACATCCCCAACTGGTCGGCGCTGCGCGACGAGCTACGGCTTCGGCTGGTCGACGGCGGATGAAGCCGGCTGATGCTGCCGAGGTCGAATCTTCTTGGGTGCCGGCTGAGCAAACGAGACGTCACGGAGTGAACGCCCGACGGCGAAGAGCGTGTGCTTCACCAGCACCAGCAGCAGCAGAATTGCAAACGCCACCGCAAACGGCCGCAGCACCGCCGACAGCAACGAGCCGGCCTGACCCTTCAGTGGGGTCAGCACCCCGGTATCCACCGGCCCGCCATTGGCATCCAGCGTGCGCACAGGGTCCTCCACTCGCGGGCAAGCGACATCGCTGTCGTTGGCGCCAATGACGGCATCGCCACCGAACAGCGGGGTGGCCTCGCGCACGGTGCTGACCAACACACCCGTCGACGCGCTCACCGCAACACCAATGATGTAGCGCGAGCCAATCGCGAGGAAGCGCGTCTCGTCGCCGTAGTTCACATCGACCAGGCGGCCACTGACGAAGCCTTCAAGACTGCCGGCCAGCACACCCTCCACCCGAAAGCGGGCCGTCGTCGGTGGCACGTCGGTATCGGCAAGCTGTGCCACGAACACGGCGGTGGCCGGCGCGGGAACCGCACAGCCTGTCGGCACGACCACCAGCGGGCCGAGCGCCGGCGGCAACTCACCGGGCGCCAACGTGGTGGAGGGAGCCACCGTGTCGACGGGAGCTGCCGGATCCGCAGGTTCCACGGGCGGAGCCGCCGAGGCGTGCCCGGTCCAACTGATCACGGCCAAGAGGCCCAGGCACACCCACCGCTCACGTCGCATCGTGCCTGCAACGCTAGTGAACAGTCGGCGTGGGAAGGTGTCAGCGACCCTGGAAGCGCGGCGCGCGCTTTTCCATGAAGGCCATGATCGCTTCGGGGGTGTCATTGGTTCCGAAGTTGACGGTCTGCGCCATGCCCTCGTCGTCCAGCGTTTCTTCCATCGTGACCTGCATCGAATTGTTCAACAACCGCTTGGTCAGTGCCAACGCGATCGGAGGACCGCCGGCCAGGCGGACCGCCCAGCCCTGTACGAATGCGTCCAAGTCGGCGTCGGGGAGCACCCGATTGACCAAGCCGATCCGCTCCGCCTCCGCAGCATCGATGATGTCGGCGAAGAAGGCCAACTCCTTGGCCCGGTGGAGCCCAACACGACGCGGTAGCACCCAGGAGCCACCGAAGTCGACGCTGAGGCCACGCTTGGCGAAGATCTCCGAAAAGCGAGCGGTCTCGCCTGCCACCACCAGGTCGCAGCCCAATGCGAGGTTGCACCCAGCACCTACGGCGACGCCGCGGACCTTGGCGATGGTGGGCTGCGGCAATCTGTGGAGGGCGAGCGCGACGTCGCCGACGTGGCGCATTGCGGCCAGCTGATGCCGCTGAGCGCCGCCGCCGGTAAGGTCGGCCCCACTGCAGAACTCGCCGGCCGCGCCGGTGATGACGACTGCCCGATCATCAGCAGAACCAGCGATCTCGCGGAAGGTACTGAGTAGTTCGTCCCACATCACCCCGTTCATCGCGTTCTTCTTCGCAGGCCGATCGAGCGTGATCGTGACGATGCCATCGGCGCGGGCGACTTGCACTGTTTCCATGTGGGGCGACGATACTGAGGGCATGGGCCTCAACCCGCACCGCAAGCACGTGCCGCGCAAGTCCGATTACCTATTCGTCGGATTGGCCGCACTGGCCTGCCTTGCGTTACTGGTCTGGGCGTTCCTCGGCTGACACCGAAGCCGATTTCTCGGCCACCTACGGGCAGGTTTCTGCCGGCCACCGACAACGTGGCACCAACGAAGCACGACCCTCCTAGAACGCCCCCTCGATGACGGCGACGTGCGCGCCGACCACGGCTGCCACGTCAAAGCGCACAGTGATGGCGCTCGCCGGTCGCACGTCCGCCAGCCACATCGCTGCCAGCCGACGCAGGCGCCGCTGCTTCGCCCAGTTGACCGCACCCTCAGGGCCGCCGAACTCGTTGCTGGCACGCGCCTTCACTTCGCAGAAGACCACGAGGTCGCCACTACGCAGGATCAGGTCGACCTCGCCGGCAGCGCACCGCCAGTTGCGAGCCAACACCTCGTATCCATGGCGCAGGTACCAACGCGCCGCCTCGTTCTCGCCGAACCGACCACGAGCCTTCGCCGCCAACGAGGGCTGACGAACGGCTGGCACATTGCCGGTCAGATCTCGACCGGCGGGAGTTCCTCCACGTTCACGTCCTTGAACGTGAGCACGCGGGCCTTCGGAATGAACCGGGTCTTGCGGTACATGTCCCATACCCATGCGTCAGCCAACTCCACTTCGATCACCGGTCGCGAAGGGTCGCCGGTGACGGTGACGTTGACTTCGTTGGCCAGGTAGAAACGGCGCTCGGTCTCCACGGCGTAACGGAACATGGCCGCGACGTCCTGGTATTCCTGAGCGAGTTGGAGCTCTCGCTCGGCCTCGAAGTTTTCGAGATCGTCAGAACTCAATGTGGGTGCTGCTCACACCAATAGCCAACGCCGATCAGGCGTCGCGCTTTTCCTTGATCTTGGCCCGCTTACCAATGCGATCGCGCACGTAGTAGAGCTTGGCCCGGCGAACATCGCCGCGCTTCAGTACTTCCAACTTGACCACGGTGGGGGTGTGTACCGGGAAGGTGCGCTCGACCCCTACGCCGTAGCTGAGCTTGCGAACCGTGTAGGTCTCGTGCACGCCACCGCCCTGACGGCGAATGATGTTGCCCTGGAACACCTGCACGCGTTCCTTGTTGCCCTCGACCACCTTGACGTGCACCTTGACTTCGTCGCCAGGCCCGAAATGCGGGATGTCGGAACGAAGGGACTGGCTGTCAACAAAATCTGTGGACTTCATGGCGCGAACTCTCTTACAGCGGTCGTCAAAGGAACGCTCAAGGATAGGTGACAGATGGGAACTCTTCCAACAAGCGCAGGTCGGTTTCACTGAGACCCCCGCGAGCCTCGATCAGGTCAGGACGATCGCGAATGGTTCGATGCAGAGCCTGGGCGTGTCGCCAGCGGGCAATTCGGGCGTGGTCACCGCCGCGCAACACGTCGGGAACTTGCCAACCACGGAACTCCGCCGGCCGGGTGTAATGCGGCTCCTCCAGCAGGCCCGAGGCACCGAAACTTTCGTTGACGGTGCTGCTGGCGTTGCCCATCGCGCCGGGCAGCAGGCGCACGACAGCCTCGATCACGAGACACGCAGCGACCTCACCACCATTGAGCACAACATCGCCGATACTCAGCTCACCGTCGACCAGGTGCTCGCGCACGCGATGGTCGATGCCTTCGTAGCGGCCACAGATCAGCGAGAAACCGGGGAGCATCGCCAACTCGTGCGCCACCGACTGATCGAACGACCGACCACCGGGGCCCAGCAGCAGGAGTGGTCGCGGCGGGTCCGATGCCTCCACCGCGTCGAAGAGCGGCGCCGCCTTCATCACCATTCCAGCGCCACCACCGAACGGTGAATCGTCGACCGTTCGATGAACATCAGCGGTGTGATCACGCGGATCGTGCATGCGGAGATCCACCAATCCGGACCCCCGCGACTTGCCGAGCAGACCCTCCGCGCAGAAGCCATCGACGAGACCGGGGAAGATGGTGAAGACGTCGATGCGCATCGACCTGGCATTGTACGGGTGATGATCTTCCACCTCACCGACCCCGATCGCTGGGCGCAGTCACTGGCCGCCGGCGAACACACCGGCTCCAGCCGCGGCGTAGAACTGGCCGACGAAGGCTTCATTCACTGCAGTACCGCCGCTCAGTGGCCTGTGACCGTCGACCGCTTCTACGCCGATGTCGACGCGCTGCTCCTGTTGCACATCGACGAGGCCCTGCTCGACGTGCCATTGGTGATCGAACAGCTCGGCGAGGCACCCGAGCCGTTCCCCCACGTGTACGGCCCCATCCCGATGGCCGCCGTCGTCGAGGTGGAGCGGCTGCGCTAGTCGAGCAGGTCGAAGAGGCCCTCGGGCGGCTCGATTGTGACGACGCCGGGAACCGTCTCGACAATGAACACGATCGGGACCAGCGCGCCAGACTCGAGTTCCAAGAGGTCGTGCGCAGGGTTGGCCACCACGGCCACACAGTGCCCGTATGACTGTCCATCCGTTCCCACCACCTCGCAGCCGATGAGGTCGCTGACGTACAGCCCATCGTCGCTGAGCGCCGTCAGCGGTTCCGCCAGCAGTGTGGAGTTGACGAACGCTTCGGCAGCGGTGCGGTCGGCCAGGCCAGCGAAGTGCACCAGCCAGCGGGTGCCGGCGGGCCGGGCCATCTCGACGGTCAGCCACTTGTCGCGGGCCTGCACGCGGGCGCCGACGGCGAGCCGTTCGGTGCGGTCGGTCAACAGGTCGACGTAGAGGTCGCCACGCACTCCATGGGCGCGGCCAATGTGACCGACTTCGACGAGCTCGCCCGCAGGCGGATTGTTCGTCGGCATTGCTGCCAGCCGAGCCGGTGACTCAGTCAGCGAAATCGACGTCGACTTCGACGTCGTCGCGGGTGGCGGCAGCGCGCACCACGGTGCGGATGCTCTGCGCAGTGCGGCCACGCCGGCCGATCACGCGACCGAGGTCGCCAGGGCCCACGCGAACTTCGAGGCGAACCCGGCCACGGCTCTCGGCACCCTCGACGATGACCAACGACGGGTCGTCGACGATGGAACGCACGACATGCGTGAGCACGGCGGTGGCGGTGGGCGCAAGCACGGGCTGGTCGTCAATCACCAAGTCAGTCACAACGTCAGACATGATGTGGTGTTACTTCGCCGCGCGAGCGGTGCCGAACTCGGCCCATGCGCCCGAGATCTCGAGCAACTTCTTGACTCGCTCGGTCGGCTGTGCGCCGTCCATCAGCCACTTGACGGCCTTGGCGTTGTCAACGGTGAGCGACGAGGGCTCGGTGCGGGGGTTGTAGGTGCCAACGATCTGGATGAACCGGCCGTCGCGAGGCGAACGGCTATCAGCCGC